>Ga0302325_10001088_pt1 | contig 70910 bp, 73 predicted proteins | sample Palsa_T0_2_FD_201948 | JGI IMG/M metagenome (GOLD analysis project Ga0302325, IMG submission 201948) | Peat permafrost microbial communities from Stordalen Mire near Abisko, Sweden - Palsa_T0_2 | ecosystem: Environmental > Terrestrial > Soil > Palsa > Peat permafrost | place: Sweden: Abisko...
TGGATGAACTCCGAAGGCCTGGCCGCACCAGAGTTACCCAAAGTAACGTCCCAACATCCGCAAAAACTCCATAGCAAGGCCGCCTTCGTTCGGAAAGGTCATTTTTGCGCCGGAAAGTAGCTAGTGACTAGTTAATCATTGTTCGATCGGCTCAGTCAATTTATGCGCGCTTCCATGCAGGAGGTCTACGAACGGCGATGGTCGAAGCGCTGGCGGGACCGGCTGTGGAATCTTGTGCAGCCTCCCTTGCCGCTGGTTGCCAATCCGGGCGAGCGGATCGATTTTCCCCTGGGCCGCTGGAACCTGTACATAGGCGGCGCCGGCCGCACTCCGCCCGGTTGCATAAACCTGGATCTGATCGCCGTTCCGGGAGTTGACGTCATCGGCGACGCGGAGGCCCTCCCTTTCCCGGCCGATCTGTTTCAGCGCGTCGAGTGCGACGCCGTGCTGGAGCACGTTCGTTGCCCGGAGTCTGCCATGCGGGAGATCGTTCGCGTACTCGCGCCGGGAGGCTACGCCCACCTGGTGACGCCCTTCTGCCACCCGTTTCATGAATACCCTCGCGATTACCGGCGCTTCACGCTGGATGGTTTGAAGCTCTTGGCCGGCGACCGGCTCGAAGTTATAAGTGAAGGTTGGAGGACCGGACCGACGGCAACCATGCTCGTCTTTGTTTTGGAGTACGTGAAACTGTGGCTGCCCTGGCGCGCCTGGCGAGCACTGGTTCACGTGGTCCTCGGCTGGCTGCTCTTTCCCCTCCGTTATCTGGACCTGCTGTTGTTTCGATCGCCTCGCGTGGGCCAGCTTGGGAATCATTGCTTCCTGTGGTTAAGAAAGCCGGATCGAGCCTGACGAACGCTGCCCGCTTACAATAAGGCAATGGCTCGCTTTTCCGGCGTCGACTACCTGCTGATCGACTCCCTTTTCTCAGAGCAGGAACTGCTGGTGCGCCAGACCGCGCGCCAATTTGTAGAAGATCGCGTGATCCCGATCATCCGCGATTGCTATCGCGACGGTCGCTTTCCAACTGAGCTGATTCCTGAGATCGGCCATCTCGGTTTCCTGGGCGCGAATCTGGAAGGCTACGGTTGCGCGGGCCTAAGCAACGTCGAGTACGGACTGATCATGCAGGAAATCGAGCGCGGCGATTCCGGACTGCGCAGCTTCGTTTCCGTGCAAGGCGCTCTGGTGATGTATCCGATCCATACCTACGGATCGGCCGAGCAGAAGGACCGCTGGCTTCCGAAAATGCAATCGGGGGAAGCCATCGGGTGCTTTGGACTCACCGAGCCCGGCTTCGGGTCGAATCCCGCGGGTATGCAGGCGCGCGCCCGGCAGGACGGCGATTCTTGGATTCTGAACGGCGAGAAGACGTGGATCACCAATGGCTCCATGGCCGATGTCGCCATCGTGTGGGCGCGCACCGACGAGGGCATTCGCGGATTCCTGGTGGAGAAGGGCACTCCGGGGTTTACAACGTCCGATATTCACGGGAAGCTTTCGATGCGCGCGTCGGTGACGTCCAGCCTGGCGCTGTCGGATTGCCGCGTGCCCGCGTCCGCGATGCTGCCCGGAGCCCGTGGGCTCAAAGGCCCGCTCAGTTGTCTCTCACAGGCGCGCTTCGGGATCGGCTGGGGCGTGCTGGGCGCCGCGATGGATTGCTATGAGACCGCGCGCCAATACTCGATTGATCGCAAGCAGTTCGACGGCCGGCCTATCGCGAGCCACCAACTGGTTCAGGAGAAGCTGGCGTGGATGATCACCGAGATCACCAAGGCGCAACTGCTGGCGATCCAGGCCGGGCGTATCAAGGATCAGGGCAAGATCGATCCGGCGCACATTTCGATGCTGAAGCGGAACAACGCCGCCATGGCGCTGGAGTGCGCGCGCTTGAGCCGCGATCTGCTGGGCGCCAACGGCATCATGGACGAATATCCGATCATGCGGCACATGTGCAACCTGGAGACGGTGAAGACATACGAGGGAACCGATCACATCCACGCGCTGGTTATCGGCGAGCGGGTGACGGGAGTGGCGGCGTATAAGTAGGGCGCGGTTAGTCCCTGCTTTGGTGGGAGCCAAAGATATAGCCAAGTATGCTTGCGAAAATCGGAAGCAGCACCTTGACCACGATGGAATCAAAGAGCGACGTGAACGGCTCAAGAGTTGCTTGTTGGAGCTGCCTGTAGTTCTCGATCAGGATACGAGCTTTCTCACGATCCATGTCAGGGGGCACGCCCGGAACTGCCGGAGCGTAGCAAATCCATTTGATAATGAGCGCCAGCGTGACTACGCACGCAAAGGCGCCGACTCCAGCTGCTAGGAGGAGGCCCGTTTTCTGGAGGAATGTTCCTTCTGTTACCGGGTGCTGCGCACCGGCGTCTCGAAGCACTTCATCCGGCGAAATTGTCTGCGGGTTCGGCATTTATTCAGGGCAGCACTATTTCCTTCGTCACTTTGTCATCTTCAGTGATCGCAACCTTTGCGTTTTTTCCGCTTTTTTGAGCCTTCTTCAAGTAGCTATACGTGGCTACTGCACGCCTGATCACATCGGCCTTGGTGGTGGCATCGCTGGTTTTAACCAGTTCGGTCAGAGTCTGGTCGAAGTCGTCGTCGAAGTCTATCGTGTAACGCGGCATACTTAAAACATACTGCATTTGTACTGCACAGTAAAGAGGGAGGTCGTTTATAGGCGCGAGCCAACATGAATCCGCAAGTAAACTTGCGGGACTTTCAGGCCGTCTTCCCAAGGGATCGCTCGATCTCGGACTCCACCTTTGCGACGGACTTCTTAACCGCATCTAGCTGCTGGTCCAGTTCATTGAGAGCGTCAAACAGCGAGAGTTGCACAGGGTGGCGCTTCAGTTTCTTGCTCTCCTTGTCGAGATCACTCATCGAGAATTCGCACCAAGCGGGAGTTCCTCCGGGGTTGTCTATTCTGACGGACCAATCCCATTTCAGGAACGCAGTTAGCAAGACGTCCCCTTTTGGGAGGGATCCGGCGGCATATTGCTCGATCATTTGCCGGGTCACGCCAATCTGGTCCGCGACGTCAGGCAACGAGCCTTTGGCGGCGCGTACGTCGCCTACCAGCTTCTCAAATTTCGCCTGGATTGCTTTGCGGAGCTTCGTGCGGGCTTGGTCGGCGGTGAGTGATGTCTCCATGCTCGCTCCAACATCCAAAGATTTTAACTTGCAAGCCAAGAGGCTTGCAAGTATACTTGCGGCTAGAGTCGCAAACATACTTGCGAGAAATGTTTCGGACGTGAGCGTGCTAACATCGCCAAGTCTATTACTCACCCCGCCGACTTTGGCCGATACGCTCAGATGATGGAAAAAGGAGATGGCGCAATGCCCGTGAGCATTCAAAGCCGAAACCCAATACCTGGTCCTGGCAGAGTTCTGCCAGAAGGTCATATCATCACTCCTCGACTACATTAACGGGACCAATCCGCTCCAGGACGCTACATTGAAAGACGTCGTGGAAAGGTTGGAGTCAGTGCAATCCGGCGACCCGTATCGGTTCGGCCAGCGATCTGCGGTGGCCCTCAGCAGCTACGAAGAGGTGAGGACCCTTGAGGAGGCTTGGACACCGGAGCAGATTGCCGAGGCTGTTAGGCTCACCACTGCGCTTCTCGCGGAGGGGTCCGACGTTCAGACAAAACGCGCGAAGGCCGTAGAGTTGGTGGCGCTATTTTCTAGACTGCAGACCAAAGCACTTTGGCATTTTGAGCAGCCAAAGCAGGCTTCACCGCCTGACCTCAGCGACTTATGCAAAGTCCTGAAGACAGCCTGATCCACGAGGCATCCGCTCTCTACCGGCTCGTAGAATCTATCGATAGGTTTGTAGCCGAACAACAAAACTCATACACCTATACCGACTCGACGGAAGCCTTCTTCCACCATATTCGGGAGTCTGCCACAGCAACGAAGGCAGGAGTTTCACACATCGTTGCGGAATCCGCACAAAAGCCACGCGACATCGCGGTACGATACAGGCCTGACCTGATCATCCAAAAGGATCACTGCCGGATACTGCACACGTATGTAAAGCCGGCATCCGAGGCTCATACATTATCGCTACCCGTGCCCCTATTGCACCTGGCGGGGTCGCATTTGCGCTTGGTGAAGGGTATGGAAGACGTCGACCTCGTTGCACTTCTGACCCCAGAACTTATGTACTTCGAGAATCATCCCCGGGCGGGGGTTCCCGGGAACTTCATCTTCGTTGAGCTTCCATATTCACAAGGTCCAGCGTTCTTTACGAACCTGACCATTTATCACGAGATCGCGCATTTCGTTTTTGAGAAGCTCGAAGCGGACGCGACCGAAGGATCCGTTGTGGCAGAATTGGCTCAGGCCATGGAAGCGGCATTCGAGGCGAATCTCGGAAAACAACTTCCATCGGCGCCCAACAGGACCTGGGCCAAGGAAGTATTGCGGGCTTGGACACGGGAGGTCTTTTGCGATCTCTTCGCCTGTCGCTTCTTGGGGCCTGCGTTCATGTTCGCATTGATCGATGTTCTATCACTGATCGGCTTAATGGACGAGGGAACGACCGCCGCCATCGAGTTCGAGAAGGAACATCCTGCCCCGGCTTTGCGACTTCAGGAGCAGGTCAACCAGCTTAGGCGAGATGATTGGTGGCAGACGGTCCAGGATCTCCCAACGGATCATGTAGCGCTCAGTCGCCGGCTTGCGCCGAGGGATGACTCACACTATGAGTTCATATTTAACGACACGAAGCTACCCGGGTTCATTGAAACGTTCCTTAAGATAGTCCCGTACATACACCCGGTTGTCGAGTCGATCACGCCGCCTTCTAGAACTGCTGCCGCAGACTTCGGCAAGAGCGCCAGCGACATAGAAAAATGCTTCTTACATGGCGTCGTGCCATCCCACCTGTCGCAACAGGGAAGCGCCAAAGGACCGTCGCAGGTCTCAATCGTCAACGCCGCCTACTGCTTTTACCTGACTTCGATGCCGAAGTTAATGGACAAGATCGGTGAGGACCCAGGAAAATTGGACAAACGCAGCGAGCTCACCGCTAAGCTGGAGAGAGTTGGACGCTTAAAGCCCTTGAGGACTGTCAGCTATACGCCGCTATGCGGAAGGGACATTGAGTTGTCGGTTTTCTCAAACGCGGAGATCAGTGACCGATTGAGCCGGAAGGTCGAGGACCCAGAAGGCCTCGTAGTCACACCCCTCCTGGACAAAGAGGACGCTTTGGATGCCGATTCCATCGACCTACGCCTTGGCACGCATTTCTTGCTACCGAGATCATTACCGGAACCGTACTTCGCTCCCGATAGAAACACGGCTACATCGCTGCATCTGCGCGTTCACGTGCCACTAGGGCGATACCTGGTCGTGCCGGCGCATCAGACCGTACTGGGCGCAACCTTAGAGTTCATAAGTTGCAATGCGACGCCTCCGGAGAGATTCTTACTAAGTCCTCCGTGGCTCGCACGTTCATCGTCGTCGAGACAGCGCCGTGGATTCACCCGGAGTACCGGGGCTGCCTATAACGCTCGAAATCGCAAACGTGTCGAACACACCGGTGCTTCTTTATCCGGGAAGGCCGATCGGTCAACTCGTGCTGCTTCACGTAAACCGCAAGCATGATCCTACCGCTAAGGTGAAGAGCACGTATTTCGGCCCAGTCAATCCTGAAGCACCGCCATTCAAGAATCCAGAAGAAAATCTACTTAAAATCGGGATACGCCGAACGTCTGTCATTCGAAAAGGGAGAGTGGAGGAACGTAAATTCACTGCGGAGCCCGAAGCATAATTCGCTGTAGAACGCCGCCCCGCCGACGCGCGATCTGCGTCTCCGTCCGGCGGATCAGCCGCTCCCACACGCTATCGGGGTCGGCGTGAAATACCGTCCCCACCTCGGCGGGCATGATGTGCCAGGCGCCCGGCTCCACTTCATGCTCCAATTGCCCGGCGCCCCAACCGGCGTATCCGATGTAGGTATGAAACACGGTTGCCTCAGCGTGCGATGCAATCGTCTGTGCCAGCACGTCCTTGTGGCCGATCAGGAAAACGTCGGCGAAAACACGGTCCGCACCCGGCGGCTTGTTCGCCGACTTCAGTAGCGCCTGCACGCTGTTCAACTCCACGGGGCCGCCGATATAAACCAGGTCGCTGCGGCCGCGGGCTTCTTTCAGATCGCGGAAGACGCGCGAAATGGGCACGTCGGTGCGCTTATTGAGCACCAAGCCAACCGCGCCCTGGTCTTCGTTGTAGTGCACCAGAAGGATGACGGTCTTCGCGAAGTTTGGATCGCCCAGATCGCGGCTGGCCACCAGAAGCTTGCCGATGGCCAGATCTTCGGTCTGGGTGAAGGCTGGCAGGCCCGCCAACAACAGGAGTGCGCCGGAAATCCCACACAACACGCGCGCCATGCTTCATTTTAGACCCGCGCTGGAAGTTACAATGTAGCTGGAGGTTTTCCGAATGATCCTGGAAGCGATTCCGTCCTCGGAAAAGGAAACGAATCCGTGGGTTTCCGCGGAGGCGCGTTTCGACGAGGCCGCCGAGCTGCTGGGCCTGGATGAGGGCTTGCGCAAGATTCTGCGATCGCCGGCATTGGAGTTGAAGGTCAGCGTGCCGGTGATGCTGGATGACGGACGCTACGAGGTATTCACCGGTTATCGGGTACATCATTCCATTGTGCGCGGGCCGGCCAAAGGGGGAATCCGCTTCGCGCCGGATGTGACGCTGGATGAAGTGCGGGCGCTCTCAGCCTGGATGACCTGGAAATGCGCGGTAGTGAATATCCCGTTTGGCGGCGCGAAGGGCGGAGTGATCTGCGATCCGGATGTGCTCTCCCCGGGCGAGCTGGAACGCATCACGCGCCGCTATACCTCCGAGATCATGGACATCATCGGTCCCGATCGCGACGTGCCGGCGCCGGATATCAATACCAATCCCCAAACCATGGCGTGGATCATGGATACCTATTCAATGCACGTGCGCCACACTGTAACTGGCGTGGTTACAGGGAAGCCGTTGGCGCTGGGCGGGTCGCGCGGACGCAATGAGGCCACCGGCCGCGGCTGCATGATCGTCACCATGCAGGCTCTCCGGCGATTCGGCCTGGACGTGGCTAATACTCGCGTGGTCATCCAAGGTTTCGGCAACGTGGGCGGCATGTCGGCCAAGCTGATGGCCCGCTCCGGATTCAAGATTATTTGCATCATCGAATATGATGGCGCGGTCTACAATCCGAACGGCCTGGATATTGAAGCGCTGATGCGGCATCGCAACGAAACAGGTTCCATCACCGGGTTTTCGGGGGGCGAAGATATCGATCGCGAATCGGCATTTTTCCTGGATTGCGATGTCCTGCTCCCGGCCGCGAAAGAGAACGTGATCACCACCGCCAACGCCGATCGCATCAAGGCCAAAATTATTTGCGAAGGCGCGAACGGCCCCACCACTTCGGAAGCCGACGCGATTCTGACTGACAAAAAGATCTTTGTGATTCCGGACATTCTGGCCAATGCCGGCGGCGTCACCGTGTCGTATTTCGAGTGGGTGCAGGATCGCCAGGGGTTTTTCTGGAACGAGCAGCTGGTTAACGGCCGGCTGGAAGAAATCATGGTGAACAGTTTTCGGGACGTAGTGAGCTTCGCGGAGAAGCACCAGGTGAACAACCGGCTGGCGGCGTACATGCTGGCGATCGATCGCGTCGCGTCGGCCTTGCAGACCCGCGGCCTGTATGCCTGAAGGTGACGCGGCGTCTACTTCGTCGCAAAGCACGCCGCTGATGCGGCAGTATCACGCCCTCAAACAGCAGGTTCCGAACGCCCTGCTGATGTTCCGGCTGGGCGATTTCTATGAACTGTTCTACGAAGACGCCGTCACCGCGGCGCGCGAGCTCGAAATCACGCTCACCGCGCGCAACAAGGAAAAAGGGCAAGCCATTCCGATGTGCGGCGTGCCCTATCATGCCGCTGAGGGTTATCTCTCGCGTCTGATTCAGAAGGGCTATCGCGTCGCCGTCTGCGATCAGATGGAGGAAGCGGGACCCGGCAAGAAGCTGGTGAAGCGCGAGGTGACGCGGGTGGTGACGCCGGGAACGGCCACCGAACCGGCGCTGCTTCGTTCGCATGAGAACAACTACCTGGCGGCGGTGTGCCGCAACGGCGCTCGCGCGGGCATCGCGCACGTGGATATTTCTACCGGCGAATTTCACGCCACGGAGCTGGAGGTCTCCGACGTGAACGCGGCGCTGGAGAACCTGAATGTGCGCGAGGTGTTGGCCTCGGAATCGGTAACGGATGTGCCGGGCTTGCGAACCACGCTCGACGACTGGATTTTCAGCCTGGACTACGCCGACCGTGCTTTGCGCGAACATTTTCGCCTCTTGACGTTAGATGGCTGCGGCCTGGGCGGCAAGCTGCTCGCGGTTTCGGCGGCGGGCGCCATCCTGCATTACCTGCGGGATACGCAGAAGTCCGCATTGGATCATCTGGACCGGCCAACCTTTTACGACCGGTCAGAGGCCATGATTCTGGACGCGGTCACGGTGCGGAATCTGGAGCTGCTGGAGCCGCTGTTCGCGGGCGAGAGCCGTGAATCGACGTTGATTCATGTCCTGGATCAGACCTGCACCGGCATGGGCGGCCGAATGTTGCGCGCGCGATTGTTGCGGCCGTGTTTGCAGCTGGTGGAGATTCAGGCGCGGCTGGATGCGGTGCAGGCGGCGCTCCAGGCCACTATCGCACGCTCGGAGACACGCAAGCTGCTGGCAAACGTCCTGGATCTGGAGCGCCTGTTGGCGAAACTCACGCTCGGAACCGCCGGGCCGCGCGAACTGCTGGCGCTGGGCCGGTCGCTCGCGCTGGCGCCGAAGTTGAAAGAGCAGGCAAGCGCGTTCGCGGCCGACCGTCTGCGCGCCATTGCGATCGGAATGGACGAAATTCCGGAAGTCCGCGATCGCATTCTGAACGCAATTGCCGAAGAACCGCCGGTGAATCTTGCCGACGGCGGGACCATCCGTTCGGCCTACCACGCCGGTCTCGATGAGCTGCGCGATCTGAGCCGCAACAGCCGCCAATACATCGCTCAGATCGAACTGCGGGAGCGGGCGCGAACGGGCATTCAGTCGCTGAAGGTGCGCTTCAATAATGTTTTTGGCTACTACATTGAAATCTCGAAAGCGAATCTGCAGCACGCGCCGGCGGATTATGAGCGCAAACAGACGCTGGTGAATGCGGAGCGCTTCACAACGCCGGAGCTGAAGGAGCTGGAAAGCAAAGTTCTGGACGCCCAAGACAAGATGCTCACGCTGGAGCGCGAGATATTCCAGGAGCTGCGATTGTTTGCCGCCGGGCACGCGGCGCGCATCCGCCAAACTGCCGCAGCGATTGCGGAACTGGATGTTGCCTGCGCGCTGGCGCAAGTGGCGGCCGAAAATCGATACGTGCGCCCGAGCTTTACAGATTCGGGTGAGATACGGATCGTCGCCGGGCGGCATCCGGTAATCGAAAAGCTGGCGGAAAAAGAAGCGCTGCGCTTTATTCCCAACGATCTTTACTTCGATTCCGAATCGCAATTCATCGCGGTGATCACGGGTCCGAACATGGGCGGAAAATCGACCTATTTGCGGCAAGCCGCGGCCATTGTGATTCTGGCGCAGATGGGCTCGTTCGTGCCCGCGGATTCGGCGGCGCTCAGTATCGTGGATCGCGTCTTCACGCGGATTGGCGCCGCCGACAATCTGGCGCGCGGCCGATCCACTTTCATGGTGGAGATGACCGAGACTGCCGTGATTTTGAACACAGCGACATCGCGCAGCCTGGTGGTGCTGGACGAGATCGGGCGGGGTACTGCGACATATGACGGACTCGCGCTGGCGTGGGCCGTGGTGGAGCACATTCATCAGCGCATTCGCGCCCGCACGCTGTTCGCCACCCACTATCACGAGCTGACAGAGCTGGCCGATCAGCTGCCCGGAGTGGCTAACCTGCATGTCTCGGTGAAGGAGGCGGGCGATCAGGTGATCTTCCTGCGCAAGGTGGAAGCCGGACGCGCCGACCGCAGCTATGGAATCGAAGTAGCTCGGCTGGCGGGGCTGCCCGCGTCGGTGGTGGAACGCGCGCGCGAGATTCTGGTCCTGCACGAACGATCGGAACATGCGGTCACCGAAGAGCTCACGCCGCGCGCGTCCGGGGCGACGCAGATCCAATTGTTCGAGCCGGTCAATTATCAAATCGCCGAACGAATCCGCAATTTGAAGGTGGACGAACTGCGCCCCATCGACGCGCTGCAATTGTTGAGCGAGCTGCAGCGGGAGTTGAAGCGCTAGGTGCGGGTGGCCGGTTTAATCAGTGGGACGTCGGTGGATGGCATCGACGTGGCTGTAGTCGATATCGGCGACGGAATCCAGGTCGTCACGACGGCCACTGTGCCCTATCCGCAGGAGGTCCGGGCGGCCATCCTTTCGGTTTCCAACGCCCGGACCCATACCAGCACGATTGCGCGGCTCAATTTTCTGTTGGGCGAATTGTTCGCGGAAGCGCTCGAAAAGACCGGTGTGCCACTGGAGACAATTGAATTGATCGGGTCGCACGGGCAGACCATTTTCCACGAAGGCGAGCCGGTGGAATTCCTAGGCCGGAGAATCGCGAGCACCATGCAGATTGGCGAATCGGCAGTCATCGCGGAGCGAACGGGCATTCAGACCATCGCGGATTTTCGTCCAAGCGATATGGCGGCCGGCGGTAAAGGCGCGCCGCTCGCGCCGTTTTTGGACTTTGAGCTCTTCCGGCATCCCGCATACGCGCGCATCGCGCTCAACATCGGCGGAATCGCGAACATTACTGTGATTCCGGGCGGCGCAAGACTGGAGGACGTGATTGCCTTCGATACTGGACCGGGCAACATGGTAATGGATGCGCTTGCGCCGCCGTTTGATCGCGATGGCGAGCGCGCCCGCGCTGGTCAAGTGGATGACGCGCTGCTGGATCGGCTTCTTACCGATTCCTATTACCGCCGTGAGCCGCCTAAATCCTGCGGCCGGGAGCAGTACGGAGCGGAATTTGTGCGCGAGACGGGCATTGACATCGCGACTGCCGCAGAATTAACCGCGCGGACCATCGCGCAGGCGATCGGCCGTTACCCCGACACGCGCGAAGTGATCGTCTCTGGCGGAGGCGCGCAAAATGGCTACTTGATGGAGCGGCTCGCCGCCTTGGTCCCGCCGCGCGTCACCACGACGGCGGAATTTGGCATTGGAGTGGATACCAAGGAAGCCATCCTCTTCGCACTGCTCGCGTACCAAACGTACCTGGGGCGCGCGGGTAATGTACTGTCGGCCACGGGGGCGCGGAAGCCGGTGATCCTAGGGAAGATCTCTCGCGGAACAACTCCGGGCGTGGGAACGTAGAATAGAAACAGAGGTGAACGTCGATGTTTTGCACCAAGTGCGGATCCGAACTCCGGGAACAGGACAGATTTTGCTCCGCCTGCGGAGCCGGGACAGCTCGGGGCGCAGCGCAGCCGCGTCCACAGGAAGCCAGGCTCAGCCGTCCAATGAGTGAGGCGAAGATCGCCGGCGTTTGCGCCGGATTCGCGCGCTACTTCCAACTGGATGTGACGCTGGTGCGAGTGCTCTGGGTGGTACTGACGGTGTTCCCCATGCCGTTCTTCGGCTTGGTGTCGTACATCGTGGCCTGGATCGTAATGCCGAAAGATCCAGTTACCGCGCTCGCACGCGTGAACGTCGCGCACGGCCCGGTCGCGTAGCTCGGGCACCTAATCCGGAAGAACTGTCGATCTAGCCTCTTGGATCAATTGATCCAACTCTCCGACAGCGCGTTGAGCTTCTGCTATGCTGATGTGCGGCTTTAGTTCGTAGATGCGTGCCGCTCTATCCTTCGCTGTCCTGCTACCTTCGTGGGTTACATAGAGAGCAGTCGCGAGTCTTTCAAGATCTGCGACCCGGTGGGGAGCAAGCTTGCGCGCGACGAATTCTTGGGTCTCGTACTCCCGCGGCTTCGAGGGGAACTGGCTTAGAAGCTGCTCGGCGGACGCTCCAGGGATTAAGGAAGGGCCGTACGGGAATTGGGGCTGCCATCGAATAAAATGATCGGCCTCCATTGATGACAGCAACTCTCGGAGATCGAAAGAGAATGGGCCGTGTTTGTAGAGGATGAACTTGAAATCAGTTGGCACTCGGAGTAGCTCCTGCAGAAAATAAGCGGCTTTTTGAACGTGGGTTTCACCAGTCCAACTGCCGTGAGATTGCAGGCGCTTCCCAAGCGTCAACACAAGGCTGGCCTTTTGAAGTTGTCGCATTACGATTTACCCCTCTGCCTGTGGCGCGTCGTCCAGCAGCGCCTCTCTATGTTCGTTGAGCCACCGACGTGCTTCCTCTGAAAGCACCGAATCGGCAAAAACGTAGTCTACCTGAAATGTTTGGAACATTGCTTAAAGTCGGTGAAACGGAAGTCGAGACTTTATTCTCCCATCGCTTTTCAATACTGGAAAGGCGATACCTGTGCTCCTTTGAGCATAGGCATCTCGGCGAATCGCATCGCTGCCGAACTTTCCTGAAAGGGCCTCACTGATCAGATCTGCGCTGCGCAAGTTACGTCTTTGATCGCCCGCGTTCTTTTCGTACACGAGCCTAAAGTGATTCCTTCTTGCGATTCTGCTTGCTGGATCATGGCCGGCTAGGCTCGCGTCAGACGAAGCTTTCCGAATGGCCGCGAGAACCTCGTTATCCGTAATATTCAGGTGATCGTCCAAGTTCACCGAATACTTCCCTCCAGGCAACCAGGCGCGGAGGAAGTCCTTTAGGTGAATGTCATATACGCGCCGAACAGGATGGAAGTACAGCTGGGTGTACATGAAATAGCGTGCCCATAGTAACGACTCGGCTGCCTGAAGTCCTCCATGCTCGATACCCAGACCGGGCTCCGCTGATCCGTCTTGCTCGCGAGGGAGAACGCGTAAAGTGTCCAGGAGGCGGAAGTGATCGAAGCGGCCATAGCCTACGCCCGCATGAAGTGAATCCCTCAGTAGGTAGTCCATCCTATCAGCGCCGAAGGCATCGCCAATAATCATTTCGGACAAAATGGCTTCCCAGTCGTTTAGTAGTTCCGAAGAATATTTTGGTCCAACAGCCAATTTCCCACGTGCTGAGCACTGATGTTCAGCTCTTCCCAAAACGGTTCCATTGCAGAGCTTAGTATGAGGCCCAGGCTCAGGTCTTCATGCCGCTTGCCTTCAGGCAGCAGCTCCTCTTCCGCAGCGTGCGAGAAAGGGAGGTGGCCAATGTCGTGGCACAAGGCAGCCATCCGAAGAACACGGCGCCAATACTGATGGTCGAATGAGCCGTGTTTTGGCACTACCCTTTTTACCGAGTCGTGCCTAATGTTCTCGCTAGCCGTTACTGTGTCGTAGATTCGAGTTGCGAGCTCCATGACACCGAGCGAATGCTCGAATCGTGTGTGGGTTGCACCCGGATAAACCAGATAAGTCATCGCAAGTTGGTGCACATCGCGCAGGCGTTGAAAAGCAGGGCAGTTCAGGATGAGGCGCTCAGGCGACTCCAACTTGATGAAGTTATGGACCGGGTCGCGGATCTCGTGCGACCGCTGGTCGAACGCAGACAATTTGTCTTTTTTCTTTCCCATCAGAGGGACCGTATCTCAGGTGCAAAGTCAAGACTAGCGCAGCTGCTTCTCCACTTCCTCCAGCCAATCCGGGCGTTTCAGCACTTCGCGAGGCTTGCTGCCGTCTGGCGGCCCGACGATGCCCTCATGCTGCATCATGTCGAGAATGCGCGCGGCGCGGCCGTAGCCTAAACGCAAGCGGCGCTGCAATGTGGATGTCGAAGCTTTGCCCATCTCCAGCACCACGCGCACGGCGTCTTGATAAGCCGGATCGTCACCGCCTTCGAACTCGGCGCCTTCGGGATCTTCGTCATCGGACGGCGGAGCTTGCAGGAACGTTTGATCGTAATCCGGCCGCGCCTGAGCCTTCCAGCATTCGACCACGCGATTGATTTCGGCCTCCGTGACAAACGCGCCGTGAACGCGCGTGAGCCGCGAAGATCCGGGCGGCAGAAATAGCATGTCGCCTTTACCCAGCAAATGTTCGGCGCCCATCACGTCCAACACCGTTCGCGAGTCCACGCGGGTGGCTACGCGGAAGCTGATGCGGGACGGAAAATTCGCTTTGATCAGGCCCGTGATGACGTCCACGCTGGGCCGCTGCGTTGCCAGCACCAGATGCATTCCCACCGCGCGCGCCATCTGCGCCAGCCTGGCTACGGCTTCCTCCACGTTGCCGCGCTCCAGCATCATCAGATCGGCCAGCTCATCGATCACGATCAGGATGAACGGCAGCGGCTTCAGATCCTCCGCGAGCGGCTCGTCTTCCTCAAACAGGCTGCGCGGCTCGCTAGCCAGCGCCCGTACTTTCTTGTTGAATTGATCGATATTCCGGACGCCCTGTCCAGCCAGCAGCTTCAAACGCCGCTCCATTTCGAGCACCGCATTGCGCAGCGCGTAGGTGGCCTTCTTGGGATCGGTGATCACCGGCGTCAGCAGATGCGGAATGCCCTCGTACAGGCCCATTTCCAGGCGCTTGGGATCCACCAGGATCATGCGCACTTCGTCGGGAGTGGACTTGTAGAGAATGGACATGATCATGGAATTGAGCATCACGCTCTTGCCCGCGCCGGTAGACCCGGCGATCAACAGATGAGGCATCGATTCCAACGCCGCCACTTTGATCCGTCCGCTGATGTCCTTGCCCAGGCACATCGTCAGGCGCGAGTTGGAGTCGATGAATTCCTCCGACTCCAGGATCTGGCGCAGGCTGATCACTTCCCGGCGCGTATTCGGGACCTCAATGCCCACTGTGGGTTTGCCGGGGATGCGTTCGATCAGGATGGATTCGGCTTGCAGGCCCAGGCACAAATCCTCGGTCAGCGTGGTGATGCGGCTGTATTTCACGCCGGCCTCGGGTTTGAACTCGAAGGTGGTGACCACGGGCCCGGGATTGATCTGCGTCACGCTTCCGTGCACGTTGAACTCTTCGAACTTGGACTTGATGCGCGCGGCGATTTCTTTCAGCTCGAGCGAATCGAAGGGGTTCCGCGCGGGCACTTCATTGAGCAACGCTGTGGACGGCGACCGGTAGGCCGGATGCTCGGTAACTTCCGGCGCGGGTTTCCTGGGCTTGCGAACCGGCACCGGCGCCGGCTCGGGTTCGGGTATGGGTTCTGGCACTCTCTCTTCCCAGGGAGGGCGGGACGAAGAGGGAGGCGGCGGTTGATATTCGAGTTCGTGAATCGGGATTTCGTGCTGCATGGGTGGCTCGGGCAATGGCTCGAGCGCTTCCACCACAGGAATTGGTTGCTCAACCGGGTGGGGCGCGGCGGCCCGCCGTTCGGCGCGTTCTTGCGCCAGCGCCAGTCTTCTTTCCTGCCGGCGCTCCCGCCAATCGGCAAAACGTGCGTAGAATGCGCTCAGGAAGCTGAACGGGCCGGCCAGCCAAGGCGCGACAACCGCCATAAAGGCCGCCATGGAGAATGCGGAAATCAGGTAGAGGGAAAGGATCAGACAAATACCGGTCAACAGCATCGTTCCCATCAGGTTGAACGACGACAGAAGCGTATCGGCGACCAAAATCCCAACCACGCCGCCGGCGGAGAATGCTCCATTCCAAGGGTGCCAGAACGGCCGGATGGAGAGGGCCGTGGAAATGCTGAGAAACAGCACCACCGCGCCGAACACCTTGGCCGCCGCGGCTTGGATAGCCCGTGAGCGGATCCATTTCCAAGCCAGCAGCCAAAGTAGAACCGGCAGGCTAAAAGCGCTCAGGCCCAGCAATTGAAAACAGAGATCGGCGATGTACGATCCGGCCGGCCCGGTGAGGTTGTGCGCGTGCGTGGCGCCGGTCACCAGGTTCCAGGAGGGATCTTGCGGGTGATAGGAGATCAGGCACAGGATCAAAAAGAATCCTGTGAACAGATACACCAATCCGCCGGCTTCGTTGAGTTTATGGAAGCGTGTCGGTCCTAAAATATTCATCCCGCTGAGAAGCGGAAGAATGCAGCCAGAGCGATTACTATTATGCCAAAAACTATTCGATAGTACACGAAGGGCATCAGGCTGCTGCGCCGCAGGTAGCGCAGGAAGAACGCGATCACCACCGCGCCAAGCAACCCGGACACCACGATACCCACCACAATGGGCGCCCGCATGTCCGCCGGGATGCCGCCCTCTTTGTGAACGTCCCAGAATTTCTTGAGCACCGCGGCGGCGATGGCCGGCGTAGAAAGCAGAAACGAGAAGCGCGCCGCTGCCTCACGATTCATGTTGCGGAACAGGCCCGCGCTGATAGTGGCGCCGCTGCGCGAAGTGCCGGGGATCACCGAGACGGCCTGCGCCAGGCCCACCGCTATGCTGTCGCTCAATTGAATGGTGCTCAAGCTCTTGCTGCCGATGCGCCGCCGCTCAGCCATCCACATGACAACGCCCACCACGATCAGCATGGTTCCGATTACGTAGGGCTGCCGCCAGGTGGTATCGGCTTGCTTGTCGAAAAGATATCCGACGATGCCGATCGGAATGGATCCGGCGGCCAGCAACCAAAGAAGGCTGCGATTTTGCTTAAGATCGGGGTCGCTTCCGGCATTCAATCCGAAGCCCTGGGCGACGATCTGCACCCAATCGCGAAAAAAGTAAATGATCACCGCAACCAACGTTCCGGCGTGCAACGCGACATCGAACGTCAGGCCGCCGTCCTTCCAGCCGAAGAGCCAGGGGATCAGCACCAGATGCGCGGTGCTGCTAATGGGCAGAAATTCGGTGAGCGCCTGGACAATCGCAAGAACCACCGCTTGGTAGATGGGCATGAACTAGCATCGTAGCAATTTAATGCACCACTACCTTCGCGAGTCCCGCATTGTTGGCGGTATCGTAGGCCCGGACCACCAGCAGGTGTTCGCCGGCGCGCAGCCGGTCGATCGCGATGTGGTACTGCTCGCGCGGAGAATCGGTGACGCCGTCAGCCGCTTCCACCGGAGTCCAGGGGCCCGCATCGAGGGAATACTCGCAGCGGCGCAAGGGCGAGGTCTGATCCACGACATCGGCTTCCACTTCCACGCGATCGTTTGTGCGGCGCGCGGGGCTGAGCGTAACCACGGGCGGCGTATTGTCGATCAACACCGGTGAAGAGACCAGTTCATCGGTGCGCGCGACGTTCGCAGCGTTGGAAGACTGATCGGAAGCGATCACGCGAAAATAATAGCGGCCGTCGGCCAGCACGTCGCCATCCAGCAGCAGCGAGTTCTCGGCGATGTTCGCCCGCAGCAGCTTCCACTCCCTTTCATCCTCGCCGCGAAAATACAGCGAGTAGAGCAGGCGGTCGCCATCCGGGTCGTCGGCTTGCCAGGTCACCTGAATCTGCGATCCGGACCCATGCGATAGCGTCTGGGTAGGTGTGCCCGCGGGCGTGGATGTTTCGCCGGTGTCGGTGACGGTGATGCTATACGCAGCGGCTGTGGAACTATTAGCCGCCGCGGCCTTCTGCGCCGAGCCGGTTTGCATGCTAACGCTAATGCTGCGGATGACCGGCGGATTATTCTGCGGCAAATAGGCCAGGCTCACATTCTCGATGGCCGCGGCCGGGCCCTCCAGGCTCGCGCGCCATTGAATGTAACGCGCGTTGGGACTACGGATCAGAGAATCCCGCGCATCGGCCAGCGGTTCCGACCAATCGCTCCAGGTCTTGTCCGGACGCGCGGAGTTGCCGGACCGCGTGGCCAGCAGCACCTTGCCGCCGTTGCTTCCCGTGGTGTCGCGCCATGAGATGCGTCCCCATCTTGCCACCGACCCGGAATCGTGAACGGGCGATTCATAGCTGCCGCTGGCGCCCGCCGCGTCGGCCAACCGGAACAGCTTGCCCATGTCACCGGTAGCTGCCACCAGCCCATCCGGAGAGTCCAGCAGCCGCGTGGCTTCGCCTTCGTTGGTCTCCACCATCAGCGTCGCCTTGCGATCCGCGCCCAGACGATACAGCCGGCCCTGCGCGTCGGTAGCGAAGAAAAGCGATCCATTGGCACGCGCCACCAGGCTGTAGACGTTTTCCTCCTTAGAACTCCACAAGGTCTCCACCGTATCGTCTGGATTAATTTTGTAGACCGCCGACTTGTCGACGCCGGGGATTTCGGTCAGGGCACTGACGCCGCCGACTTGCTGCAAGGGCTGTGCGGAGGCCCTGGAAGCGTCGGCCTTCGGCTTAATCTCGGTGTCGGTCTGCGAATCGGCGGATTCGGTAACCGTGATGGACGTGGCAGGCGCGGTCACGGTGACGCTCAAGGGAGAGGAGAGCGCCGTGGTCAGCGGTTGTGCGCGATTCGCGATGGAACCACCCAGCGCCGCCGCGTAAATGGTGCCGTCCGGCATGGGAACGATGGAGCGGATCTCGGGCAGGCTGGCGTTATAAAGCACGAATGCTTTGTCCTTGGCGCCGATGCGGTACAAGATGCCGTTGGGCTCCGTGCCGGCCAGCACGTTGCCGTGCGAATCGAAGGCCAGCGCCGTTACATGCGATTGCCCCGTTTCGTAATACGTCTCGGCCTTTCCGGTTTGGTCCACGCGATAGATATTGCCGGGATTTCCCGCGCCGACAAACAGCGCTCCGTCCTGGGCGAACGCCAGCGCCCAAATGTACTTGGCCTGCGGCGCAAAAAACTCGCTGGCCTTCCCCTTTTCAATGCGATAAACCTTGCCGTCCGGCGAAGTGGCCGCGTAGAGCACGCCATCCGGACCGACGGCCACGGCGAAAACCTCCGGCTGATCGGCTGTCCAGATCAAATTGCCGGCGCCCGACGCTGTAATCCGGTAAACGCGTCCGCGATGGCCGGTGCCCGCGTAAATGGATCCATCCGGAGCGCGCGCGATGCTCCAGATCGTCGGCTGCCCTGAAGAGAACATAGCCTCCAGCTTGGGCGCCAGCGTCAGGCGGCCATCGCGATCGAGCGAAATTCCCTGGAAGCGGCCCTTCAGGAAGTCCTGATAGGTATTCATCTCCCAAGTAGCCGTGGTCGCCGCAAACACTGCTAGGGCCGCGGTTGCCAACGCTATCGCAAGCGTGGCGGTGCGATACTTCGTCATTCTGTAACTTCCACCTGCGCTGTTTTCGATCCACTTACTACCACGTCGCCCGTCTGGACCTGCAATTCATCGATTTTAGAACCGCGCGGCACCCACACGCCTTGCGCCGCTTGCGCTTTCGCCAGGATCAGGCCAACCGAAGGCGGCGGGTTCGGCAGATCCTGGCCCTGCACCTGGAACGCGGGGTCGGTACGCCATACGCGCACATAGGCGTTGGTATTCGGCCGGAGATTGTTCAGGATGGAGACCAGCTGCGTCGGGCTTTTCGGCGGCGCCGAGGACAATTGCTGATAGTCCAGCGCGTTCGTCAGGGAGCCATCGGAAACGGTGAAGTTCAGGGCGCCGGCGGGTGCGCCGATAGGCACGCGATAGTGGACGCTCTTCTGCACTTCCAGGCCGTTTTCTCCAGTGAACATGACGGCCAGCTCCACCAAGCCGCCCGGATGAACCTGCTTCGGCGACGCGGTGATCTGGTCTACCTGCAGAAACCGCTTGCGCTCCGACGCTTCAATCTCCAGGTTGATGCTCTTGATCTTCAGTGCATCGAAGCCCGCGCCCAGAATCGAGGCGAGCGGCGACGCCACTCCAGAGGAGGCTTGCAACGGCACGTTGAAATCGCCCGCGTAGCTGTTATCCAGCTTGAGAGGCGGAGCGCCGCTCACGAACTCCACGCCGCCGCGCAGCGAATAACTGGCCAAGCCCAGCGTGCGCTCGGTGGCGTCCATCGCCGAATACACCGCGGTCTGCAAGATGTAGGGCGAAAGCACCCGATCCTGAATCATCTGCATACGATAGGCGAGTGGCGCGCGGCGTTCATCCCGAACCGCGATGGTAACGGGAATGGTATCGGCCTTTCGGCCCAGCTCGCCGTAGATGCTGGTGCTGCGGTCCTCAGTGATGGCGCCCATCCATTCCAGCGGCGACGCAATCTTGAACGACGATGAGAGATTCGGCAGCAGCGTGAGTACTTCGGCGCGTGCGAACGGCAGCTCGGTATTTCCAACCGACATGAACTGGTGCCCGAAGGCGTAGATGTTCTTGCCATCCACCGCGGTGACCGTGCCTTCCGCGCCGATGCTCATGTCGCCGGAGAGCAATTCCACCGCGATCATGTCGCCGGGCCGGAGTGACGCGGGCGCACCCAGCTGGGAGGGCAGCTTGCCGCCGCTCGAAACGCCCTGCCGCGGCTCCAGTCCCAACTTCTTGAGCTGCGGCGCGAACTGGTCCAGCGTGCCGGCGGTGAATCCGCTGAAGGAGACGGGGGTCGCGATGTCAACGAGTTGGGAGGCGAAAGTGTCGCTCTTGGAGGCTACTTTACGAGCGGCCGGCTGGGCCGATTCGCCCACCGCCAGCATCTCTTCGATGGGCCGGATGCCCGCGATCGGTTCTTTGGAGAAGTTGAAAGCCAGCGCCACCGCGCCCACCAGCCGTCCGTCCATGTATACCGGGCTGCCGCTCATGCCCTGCATGACGCCCGTCTCCTGGAGCGGGCCGCCGGAAAGGCGCGCCAGGATGATGGACTGCCTGGGCCCCACGTTTTCAAGCACTCCCAGGATCTCCACCTGGAACTCTTCGATTTTATTGCCCTGGAAAACCGTTTTTCCGATAGCGTGCTGGCCGGCGCGCACATCGCGCAAGGGGTAGATCGAGATCTGCCCGGTTGCCAACGGCATCCAAATAATGGCCGTCAGAATAAGTGAGACGAGGAAACGACAAACGCCCACTACTTCATTCTAGCCCGTGCCGATGGCCGCCCAAATAACCGCCGTCTTGCTGATCGCCTGCTATGGCCCGCTTCTGGCCGGGTTGGCGCGGCAATGGGCCACTGACCCGGCTATGTCGCACGGATTTTTCGTGCTCCCGGTGGCGGCCTTGATTGTCTGGCAGCGTCGCGGGGAGTTGGCCCGGCTCAAGCCAGTTCCGAACTGGTGGCGTCTGGCCATTGCGGGTCTGGGCGCGTTGCAGATGCTGGGGGGTACGCTCGCGGCCCAACTGTTTATCGCGCGCACCGCGTTTCTGGTTTCCGTAGCCGGCGCGGTGCTGTTTCTGGGAGGCGCCCGAGCGCTGAAGATCCTGGCTTTTCCTCTCTTGCTGCTCCTGTTTCTGTTCCCGATTCCGGCCATCGTCTACGCGCGCGTGACGCTGCCTTTGCAGATTCTTGCGTCGGCCGCGGCCGAGACCGTCTTGAATTGGATCGGCATTCCGGTCCTGCGCACCGGCAACATACTGGAGCTTCCGCACCAGCGCCTCTCGGTGGTGGAAGCGTGCAGCGGCATTCGTTCGCTGCTATCGCTCTCGTTTCTCTCACTGGTTTACGCCTGCTTTTTCGACCGGCGGGTTGGAATGCGATGGGTTCTGCTAGCGGCAACGGTTCCCATCGCCATAGCCGCCAATGCCGCGCGCGTCGCGCTTATCGGAGTGCTGAGCGAATATCGCGCCGATCTGGCGCACGGCGTTTTTCACCTGTTCGAAGGCTGGGTGCTGTTTGTTGCGGCGCTTAGTCTGCTCATCACGGTTCACCGGTTATGCCTAATCGCCCGGCGCTGATTCTGAGCGCGCTGTTCGTGGTTCAAGGCGCCGCGTTCCTTGGAACGTCGCGGCGCGCCGAGCTGATCCCAGCGTCCAAGCCGCTTGCTGAGTTCCCGGCCGTAATTGGCTCTTGGCGGATGGTGCGGGAGGGGGTCATTGAACCGGACGAAAAGGACGTGCTCCGCGCCAACGATTATCTGACGCGCCAGTACGCTACTTCATCCGGCGGGTGGGTAAACCTCTTCGTGGCGTACTTCCGATCGCAGCGCGCCGGGCAGACGCCGCACTCGCCTAAGAACTGCCTGCCGGGAGCGGGATGGACCTGGTCGGTGGCCGACACGATTCATGTCGATATCCCGGGCCGCGCGGGACCTATCGAGATCAACCGCTATATCGTCTCCAACGCAGATGACCGCGAGGTGGTGCGGTATTGGTATCAATCGCGCGATCGCGTGGTGGCGAGGGAATATCAGGCTGCTGCCTTCACTGCTTGGGACGCGCTGAGATACAACCGAACCGATACGGAGCTGGTACGCGTGGTAACGCCCGTTACCAACGATGGCGTGGAGTTCATCCAAGCGTTTTTCACGAAACTACAATCTAGATGAGTGAAGATCTTCGATGCCATCGTCGCCGGCGCGGGCCCAGCCGGTTCCACGGCCGCCAAGGTGCTGGGTGAAGCCGGCGCGTCGGTGTTGCTGCTCGACAAAAGCGCGTTTCCGCGCGACAAACCTTGCGGCGGCGGAATCAGCGCGCGGGCCTTGGCGCGATTCCCTTATCTGAAGGATGCGCTGGCGGAAATTCCCACCAGCTGGGTGAGCAAGGTCCATTTCGAATCGCCGTCGGGATTTGTGGTGGACTACCGATCGCCCGATCCTTTGTATTTGATGATCCGCCGGTGTGAGTTCGACAATCTGCTGTTCTCGCTGGCGCGGCCGCACGTCGAAATCGCAACCGGGCTTGCGCGCAACGTCACGGTCCATCCCGATTCCGTGAGCGTCGGCACCGACACTTCGGAGTACCACGCCCGCGCGATCATTGGCTGCGACGGCGCAAACAGTATAGTCGCCCGCGCATCCGGGCTCCGCACCGGCAGCGTCCAGAGCGATTACGCCATCGACATGATGGAAGAGACGCCGCAACAAGAGCTGAGCACGCCCGAGCGGGACCGTATGTACATCTACTACCGGATTCGCAGCCACTACGGTTACGGCTACGTTTTTCCGAAGGCCGGCCACCTGAACGTCGGCGTCGGATTTAAGCTCGACTACTATTTGTCGAATTTGCGAGGCGGGCATTACGCGCATCATCGGGCCTTCGTGGAAGATCTGAAATCGAAGCAATTGCTCAGCGGCCAATCCAACCGCGCCAACTTCCGCGCCTTTCCGCTGCCCATCTCCGGCCCTCTTCCGCGCACTTATGCGGACCGGGTGTTGCTGGCAGGCGATGCGGGTGGATTCGTGAATGCGCTAACCGCCGAAGGCATTTACTACGCAATGGTAAGCGGCGAACTCGCGGCCCGCGCGGCCCTGGACGCCATTCGCACCGGCAACGTCGCCGGCACACAACTGCGCCGCTACGAAGCCGCATGGAAGCGGGAAATCGGCGACGAACTGGCGAACAGCGTTCGGCTCCAGAAGGTGCTGCTGGCGGACCCCGCGCGGATCGACCGAATGGTTCGGGCCGCCAGCCGTCACGCCGTGCTGGCCGATCTTCTGGCCCGCTACGCAACCGGCGCATTAACCCACGCGCAATTCAAGCGATGGATGCTCCGCCGAGCGCTGCCGGTCTATGTGGGAGAGAAATTGAGGCAGCTTCTAGCGATCGCGGATTGGCCCGGACGGCTGAAGTAAAATCCCGGCACATCGACTATAATTAGGGTGCTATCAAGACTTACCGGCAAACTGTTCTCATTTACAATCCTTACGCGGGCGGACTTAGGCGGCGAAGCCATGCGCTACGGCGATCCATCGAGTTGCTGGACGCGCACGGCATTACTGTCGATTCGATTGCCACCACCAGGCCGGGGCATGCGGGCGAGATCGCGCGCCGCGCCGTCGATCGCGGAGCGGATCTGATTCTGGTGGCCGGCGGCGACGGCACCATCAATGAGGCCGTCAACGGGATGGTCCACTCGGATGTTCCCTTAGGTATTCTGCCCGCTGGAACCGCGAACGTGCTGGCCAACGAACTGGGCATCGGGAAGAGCATGGAATGTGCGGCCGAAGATCTGGTTCGTTCCACCAGGGAGCGCGTGGCGCTGGGATTGATATCGAGTGATACCGCCAGCGGCCGGCCGGACCTGCGGCGGCATTTCCTGCTGATGGCGGGCGCCGGCCTGGATGCCGACATCGTTCACCACCTGGACCAGCGGATGAAACAAGCCTTCGGAAAAGTGGCGTACTGGATCGGCGGATTCTCCAAGGTCGGCCGGCGCATTCCCGAGTTTACGGTGCAGGCCGGCGGGCGCGAATATCGCGCCAGCTTTGCACTGCTCAGCCGGGTGCGCAATTATGGCGGCGATCTCGAAATAGCGCCCACCATTTCGCTGTTGGACGACGAGTTCGAGATGGTGCTGTTTGAAGGCGAAAGTTCGCTCGGCTTTCTGAAGTACATGCTGGCCATCGTGGTTCGCCAGCAGCAGACCATGCGTGGGATCACCATTCTGCGAACGCGCCAAGCGGAATTCTCGGCTCCCAAGGATTCGAAGATCCACCTGCAGGTGGACGGCGAGTACGCTGGCTTAGCGCCCGCCCGCGTAGAGCTTGTTCCCAACGCGCTCACTCTCCTGGTCCCTCCCGGTTTTCGCGCCCGGCGTCCCGCCAGCGTCCCCACCACTGTCGACGCCGCCGCATGGACAACCTCACCCACACGCTAACCGGTTTGATGCTCAGCCGCGCCGGGTTGAACCGGTTCTATCCGCGCGCCACTCTGCTGCTGATCGTATCGGCTAACATTCCCGACATTGATATCGTCGCCATCGTGCGCGGCCCGCTTTATTATTTCGCGCAGCATCGTGGAGTTACGCACTCCATCGCCGCGGCGCCCGTGATGGCGTTATTGGCGGTATTGTTCACGTGCGCGATCGCCAGGACCATGCGAGGCTGGGCGGTTGCGTGGGGCCTCGCCCTCATCGGCGTTGCCAGCCATCTGCTGCTCGATTGGACGAATGCCTACGGGATCCGGCTGCTGTTGCCCTTCTCGCCGCAGTGGTTTCACCTGGATCTGATCAATCTTTTCGACCTTCTGGTCTGGGCCGTTCTGCTGCTGGGCTGGTTGGCGCCGATGGTGGGAAAGCTGGTGAGCGCCGAAATTGGGGCGCAGGCGGGAACCGGGCGGGGTCTGGCTATATTCGCGCTGTCGTTTTTCCTGGTGTATGACTTCGGCCGCTTCCTGTCGCACCAGCGGGCCATCGAGATTTTAAGCTCCCGTATTTACCAGGACGGCCCGCCCATCCGGACTGCTGCGTTTCCGGATGCGTCGGTAAGCCCCTTAATATGGACAGGCTATGTTGAACGCCCGGAATTTGTGATGCACTTCACGGTGAATGTGCTGAAAGAATTCGATCCCACGGCGGGGAAGATCATTTTCAGGGCGGCGCCCAGTCCGGCCATAGACGCCGCTCGCCACGCCGCGCCGGTGGCGGTGTTCTTGGGATTTGCGCAATATCCCTCGTGGTCCGTTACTCCGGTGGACAACCCGGAGGGCGCGCGCCAGGTCGAGTTGCGGGACTGGCGGTTCCCGTTTCGCGCGCGGGCGCTGGTGGACTCTTCCAATCGGGTGATCTCGTCGGCGTTTTACTACTAGTGAAACAAAGCTGACCGGAGCGTCGGCCGCCCCAAATCAGATCAGCTCAGAAAGTCGAAGAGTGTGGTTTTCGGCAGTTGGGCCTCCGATTGCAAAGCGGCTTGCAGTTGGGTTTGCGCCTGGGTCATATTGCTGATCGATGCGGCCTCATTGGCGTCCTGAATTCCGCTCAGTTGGGTTTGCAATTGCAAGGTATAATTTTGGCCGAAGGTTTGCGCGCCCGTAACGCGATCCTGCACCGTTCCATAGAACGCCAGCTGTTGGTTGAGGTAAGTATCCGCGCTTTGCACGTCGCTAAGCGACGAGTTGATCTCGGTGTCGTCGTTGTTCTGTAAGCCCTGCATCAGATCGGTAATGGACGTGAAGACATTGCTTTGGGCGTCGGAGCTGTCGAAGATTTGCTGCGCGGTCAGGGCCACCGGAAACGCCGTGCCATCCGCCCCCTGGATTTCCCGGGTGGAGGCCGAGCCCTGGTAGGCGCTCACCGGGGGGTTCTGTGTGAGGTCGATGGTATAGGGCGCAGTCTGATCGGTATCGCCTGCGAAGATGTAGCGCCCCTGCACCGTGGTGTTGGCGGTGGAAACCAGTTGGTCGAGTATCGAACCCAGTTGGCTTGCCAGGTCCTGCCGGGTGGTGGCGTTGGGGGTGTCGGTGGCGCCTTGGGCGCCGTAGGTCTCCGCCTGCTCCACCAATGTCACGGCCGTTTGCAGCGCGGATTGCGCCGTGTTCACCTCCGTCGACACCTGGTCCAGGTTGGTTTCGGTCTGCTGGGTCTGGTCTAATTCCGAATTCAGCTGCCAGATGTCGGCGATCTCGGAAGGCGCGTCCGATACATTGTTGACTTGGAGCCCGGTGGTCAGTTGCGTCTGCGCGGTTTGGAGCGTTTGCTGAATCTGATTCAACCCGGCGAGAAAGCTTTGGTATGCGGGATTCAGGGTACTGATCATCGGAATTCCTTTCTTTTTATATGAACTGCGCACCGGCGTCTACGAATCACTAATCGGTGGCAGCAAGTTGACCACGTCCAGGCTCAGACCGCTCAACGTATCGATCATTTTGGAGATAGCGTCGTAGGAGCGTTCGTATTCCATTAGGGTTACTGCCTGGCCGTCGAGCGAGACTCCGGAAACCTGCTGCCGCAAGCTCTCCGCCTGGTTCAGGAGAGATTGATCGGTGATGCTGTTGTTCTGCGCCTCTGCGAGATCGCTTCCTACCTGCCCCCCCAGATTGCCGTAGGCTTGCGCGAAGGTGTAGCCGTTGGCCACCGGAGCATTAGCGAGCGCGGCCAACGCCAAAGCATTGCCGTTGCCGCCTGGGGAGCCCGGCGTCGCCGCGGCTATCTGATCGGGAGTGAGCGGATTCACCGCGAGCGTGAGCGCCGCTCCGTTGCTGGTGTTATATGAGAATAAATTGGTGACCGGCGCCGCTCCGTTTTCATCGATCCCGCTGTTGAGCGCGTTGTTGACTTGGTCCGCCAGGGTCTGCGCCAAGCTATTAAGGCCGCTCACGTAGGATGGAAGCAGGTTGTTGTTGTCCTCCAGCTCCGCGCCCAGCTGTCCGCCTGTGACCTGGTCGGTGACATCGGCGCCTGAGCTGCTAAGAATGGCAGTCTGGGGCGTCGAGAAATTGCCTTGAATAGCGTACGCTTGATCGCCCATTACCAGGGGCGTTTGGCCGCCCAGGTATACCGATATCTCTCCATTCGGCATTTGCAGCACGGAGACGTTGGCGTACTGCGACAACTGATCGAGCGATGTGGTCAGTTGGGCGTCCACGCCCGCGTCAACTTCCCCGCTGGCGTCGGTGGAGTGCTCGGAATTGATCTGGGCGATGGTGCCCGCCAGCTGGTTGATGGCTGTGATGGTACCGCTGGTGGCTTGCTGCAAACTGTTGGCCTGGCTGAGCAATCCATTGGCGGCGTTATTGAAATCCTCGGCCACCGTGGTGGCGTCGTTCAACACGGTCTGGCGGGCCACCGTGTCATTGGGGGTGACGCTCAATTGAGAAAAGCTATTAAAGAGCGCGCTGATGTCGGGAGCGATGCCCGAAGTGGCCGACAGGCTGAAGTAGTTTTGCGCGTTAGTGAGGTCCGCGACTTGTTGTTGATCGTAGGAGTAGGCGGTCTGCTGGGTGCGTACGGATTGCTCGGCGTATAGGTCGCGCGAGCTTTCTGTTGGCCCCAAGCCCACGCCGCCGGGAGCTCCCGTAATCAGGTCGAACGGCAGCGCTACCAGGGTAGCCGACTGGGTGGCATACCCCGGAGTATTCGCGTTGGTGACGTTGTTCTCCGTCACGTCCAGTGCGTCCGAATACACTTGCAGTGCGTTGGAGGAGTTGAAAAGTGATGTCGATAAGCTGCCCATGTTACCCGCGCAATACCATGCTTCCGGTGGTGGCGTGCGCCGCCGGACTGCTGGTTCCTCCTGCTGTATAGTTGGGTGGCGCTTCATCGGGCGCCATCAGCCGCGCCAAACCGGCGTAAAACTTGGCTGAGTTTTTGAGCAATTCCTCCACAGAGCGAACCGCGCGGCGCAAAGACATCACTTCGGTCTCGAGCTTTCGCCGCACCAGCCCGTGCCAGATGGGCGATCTCAAACTGATATCGAGTTGCTGGAGGCATGCCACGGCAAGATTGAGATCCGCGGCGCTGGAATCCAACGATTCCAAGCTGGGTCGCAGCAATCGGCCCTGCATCTTTTCGAGAATGCAGCGCGCCTGGCGAACTCGCTCAACTTCCTGGGTGCCGTTCGACATCATTGCCTTAGGAGCTGAGTGCTACGTTGCCGGCGCCACCGAACTCGATGCTGTAAGCGCTTGCGCCACCAGATGCCTCCCACCTTTTTTATCGGCGCCGGGGCCGTCAAGGGGAGGGAATAAGGCGCGAATTCAGAGGGGATATCTTGGTGCAGACCGAAGAGATAGGGTGGACCGACCGAAGAGATCCTATCGGGGCGCGTGCGCCGCGGTTCGCAACCAGCGGTCCAGCAGACCGCGCGCGCCGGTTTCCCTTTGCGGCCCTTTGGAAATCGGTGCCGCAGGATTCGTCTTTTGGTTGTAGTATGCCACCAGCGCGTCTTCGTCGTACCCAATCGCCGCCGCATACTGCCGGAGATAGCTGGTGGCGATGATCCCTCCCGGAAGCTGCTCGAACTGCTCGCCCTCTATGGCTTCGAGAAATCGCGAGCCAATCTTGGTGCTTTGGCTAATTTGCTCCAGCGCGACGCCGGCCCGCATCCGAAAACCTGCCAGATCGAGCTCCGGGACCTGGGCAGGACGCGAAGTAGATGAATGCATATCGATAGCCTTACGTATCCTAATCGGGTTGAGTAAGGGTCATCATAACTGATTTGTCACCTTTATGTCTTCGAACCGGGAGTTTTTCGCGAACCGGCCGGCGCTCCATCCCGTATCATAAAGAAAGAGCCATTTGGAGAAGACTCATGCGCCTTCCGCTGGTGTTGTACATTTTGGGTTCCGTTACCTTAGCCTTCGCCGGAACGGAGTCGGCGCCTGTCACATTTTATAAGGATGTGTTGCCAGTGTTACAGAAGAACTGCCAAACCTGTCACCGTCCCGGTGAAATCGCCCCGGCGTCGTTTTTGAGCTACGAAAGCACACGGCCGTGGGCCAGGTCCATCAAGACGGCTGTGCTGACCAAGAGGATGCCGCCCTGGTTCGCCGATCCGCATGTCGGTAAGTTTTCGAACGACCGCTCGCTGGCCGAATCCGATATCCATACGCTGGTCTCCTGGGTAGACGCCGGTGCTCCTGCGGGCGATCCCAAAGAAGCGCCCCAGCCGGTCAAGTGGGTGCAAGGCTGGCGCATCCCTCAGCCCGACGTTGTTATCTCGATGCCCATCGAGTATCACATCCCGGCTACTGGAACCATCGATTATCAGTACATCGTGATCCCCACCGGCTTCACTGAAGACAAATACGTCCAGTTGGCCGAAGCGCGCCCAGGAAATACCAAGCTGGTCCATCACATCATCGCCTTTGTGCGCGAGCCGGGCAATGAGTGGCTCAAGGATGCCAAGCCCGGAGTCCCTTACGTTCCACACGATCCCGAACTGAGCCCGGAAGATCAAAAGAAGCAGGAAGAAGAGGAGGCCAAGTTGCCTGGCATCCCGTTTCCCGGCGATTTCCTGGCAGACTACGCCCCGGGAACCGTTCCGGAAGTGATCAAGCCGGGACGCGCCAAGCTGATCAAGGCCGGCTCTGACTTGGTGCTGCAGATGCACTACACCGCCAACGGTACTGCGGGTACGGACATTTCCAAGATCGGGCTGGTATTTTCAAACACGCCGCCCACCGAGCGCCTGGTAACCATCAACACTGCGAATCTGACGTTTTCAATTCCGCCCGGTGCGCCGGATACGCAAGTGAACTCCAGGATGACTTTGCAGCGCGATGCGATACTGGTGAATTTTCTGCCGCACATGCACTTCCGCGGCAAAAGCTTTGAGTATCGCGCCATCTATCCGAACGGTGAGAAGGAAGTGCTGCTTAGCGTGCCGCATTATGAGTTCAACTGGCAACTGACTTACGATCTGGCACGGGAAAAGAAGCTGCCCAAGGGTACTGTGATCGAGTGTGAGGCGCACTTCGACAACTCGCCGAACAATCGCTTCAACCCGGACCCGACCCAAGAAGTCCACTATGGCGAACAAACCTGGGAAGAGATGATGATCGGCTTCTTCGATGTGGCGGTTCCCATGAATACCACCGCCCATGACCTGATGTTCGCCAAGCAGCATGCGGAGCAGGCGCGCAACTAGGCGGGCGTATGTTACAGTGGCAACGTATGCGGATTTTGGCCGTCATGGTCGTTGCGATCTTTTCGATGCTTAGCGTGGGATGCACGTCCGAGGGTGTTATGCTGCAGCCGCCGGTGCAAGGCGAGTGGTCGAACTTTCACAGCGACAAGAATCAGGTCAGTAGAGACGCGCGCGAGCCAGCCGAGAAACCGCCCGCCGGGAAGTAGTGCAGCGTGTCTGGTAGTTTCGGCCGGACTCCGTCAAGTCGCTAGGAGGTCTTTGGCCATTATGACCAGTCAAAAATTCGTCGCTTCCTCAATTGCCTGCTGCATGCTCCTTTCGGTTGCATCGTTGGCGCAGGACAACCCGCCGCCAGCCCCGTCGGCGCAATTGGATCTTGCTGGAATTCCCGGCCCCCGCAGCATCAGCTACCGTGCCGCCGCCGAGTGGGTGGCGCTGCCGTCGACGGTTCTCATGCCCTTCCGGCAAGGAAGAGCGGCGGCTTTAGAAGTTCTCAACGTCGGGACGGAGCACACCGTGGCCGAGCTGCCTGGGTCGCACGCCCGTATTCAGATCGGCAACACACGCCCCACGTTCTATCTGCACGGCATCAGTCCGGCCGACGTGTATCTGGTTCGAATGGCCACCAAGGCGGACTACCGCGAACTCCGCATGCCGGTGAGCAGGCATTTCCGGGAGTGGGCGCATTTCCAGGCCAAAGACGTGACGGACGTCGAGATCCAGGGAGTGGACGGCGATATTGTGGCCATCAGGCCAAGCGCCGAACTCAAGCCCGGAGAATACGCCCTCGCCTCAGCCTTCGACGCCGGCGACCGATGGATCCGGCTCGGCTTCGAGTTCGGGATTGTTACGGGCCACTGATACTTCGGCGCGTCTTGCGTCCGCCGAGAAATAAGCCACGCGTGTAGCACTCTCAGCTTGAGGGCGGGACCGCGTGAATCGAAGTGACTTCCAGGAATTGGCTGAACTTCATCTTCAACACGCTAAGGCTTTGTTGGACGCTCAGCTCTACTCAGGCGCGTACTACATGTGCGGCTACGTCATTGAGTGCGCATTAAAGGCCTGCATATGCAAAAAGACAAATCAGTTCGATTTCCATCCCTCACCCGATGAGTCGAAAGCAGCCTGGTCGCACGATTTTGGCAAGCTCATCAGAGCCGCTGACCTTGAGAGCGAGCTTAAGGCAGCCCGCGTCGTGGATCGGGAGCTGGACGTAAAATGGGAAAGTGTGGAGCAGCAGATATGAGGCACGTGGCCAACAGGAGGCGCAACTTATCCTCGATGCTGTCGCAGACTCGGATCATGGTGTTTTCTCATGTATAAAACAACTTTGGTGAGAGCCGACATTGAAGGCGGTGAGCGGATCGTATCCGCGTTGGAAGCATCCGGGCTTAAGGTGAGTGCTGCATTCTGGTGGAACAAAGAGGACGAAGAAGATTGGTACCTAGTCGTCGTCTCACCGGATGTCGCTGAAAAAGGAGCTACCCAGGTTTATGGGCAGGCGTTTGACCTATTGCACGACAAAGGCGTGGAGCCTCCGGAACCGTTCGATTCGTGGTGGGGCCGGGTCAAAATCATAAGCCCGGTGAGTTTGATCTACCGGAATCTCAAGGATCGTGCGGGCACAGGGGACAGTCCCGTTCGGCCAGGCTGGGCGCTGCACAGCTACATCTACAAGCTGACGTAGCTCAATACTTCGGGACGCTGGGATCCACCTTGTCGCTCCACGCCAGAATGCCGCCCTTCATATTGCGGACCTTCTTGAACCCGGCCTGCTTCAGGAAATCCACCGCCTTGGCGCTGCGCATCCCGCTCTTGCAATGCGCGACGATTTCGTCGGCTGAGTCGAGTTCGTTCACGCGCTTGGGCAAATCGCCGAGCGGAATCAGCTTGGCTTGTGGAATATTGCAGATCTGATATTCGTGCGGCTCGCGCACGTCGATCAAAACGAACCGGTCGCCGCGATCGATCTTTGCTTTCACTTCGGTTGGTTCGATGTCGCCGTCCATGGGCGCCTCCTGGTTTGCCGAGGCGCCGGGTTGATTCGGGACCCCGCAGAATTCCTGATAATCGATCAGCTTGGTAATAGTGGGATGATCGCCGCACACCGGGCACTCGGGATTGCGGCGCAGCTTCAGCTCGCGGAACCGCATCGCCAGCGCATCGTACAGCACTAATCGACCGATCAACGGCTCGCCGATGCCCAAGATCAGCTTCACGGTTTCCGTGGCCTGAATCAACCCGACGGTCCCGGGCAAAATGCCCAGCACACCGCCTTCCGCGCAGCTTGGAACCAGCCCGGGAGGTGGTGGCTCCGGATACAGGCATCGATAGCAGGGCCCGCCGGGATACGCGAAGATGGTGGCCTGACCTTCGAAGCGGAAGATCGACCCGTACACGTTCGGCTTCTTCAGCAGGACGCACGCGTCATTGACGAGATACCGGGTTGGAAAATTATCAGTGCCATCGACGACGATGTCGTAATCTTTCAAGATTTCGAGCGCATTGTCGCTGGTGAGCGCCACTTCGTGCCGGTCAATCTCGACGTAGGGATTAATGTCGAGCATGGTCTCGGCCGCCGAATCCAGCTTCTTCTTGCCGACGTCCTTGGTCCCGTGGATCACCTGGCGCTGCAGGTTGGTAAAATCCACCACGTCGAAATCCACCAGGCCGATGCGCCCAACTCCCGCCGCCGCCAGATACATGCCGAGCGGTGCGCCAAGTCCGCCGGTGCCAATCAGCGCGACCTTCGCGGCTTTCAGCTTCAACTGCCCTTCCATGCCGACCTCGGGCATGATCAAGTGGCGGCTATAGCGCAGGATCTCGTCTTTGGACAGCGTAGCATTGGGAGACGAAGGCGGCGCAGGGGGGGCAGCCACTCCGGCCGACCCGCCCGCGATGCTCGGCACAATAGACACCGTGTCGCCATCGTTCAGCGGCGTCGCTTCCTTGTTCAGGTAGCGAATGTCCTCATCGTTCACGTACACATTCACGAAGCTGCGCAGCTTGCCCTCGTCGTTGTACAAGTGCCGGCGCAGATCGGCGTACTCGCTGGTCAACGACTTCAGCACGTCGCCGACGGTGGCGCCGGTGAGCTGCACCGAGTCCTTCTTGTCCGCAAATTGGCGAAGCGGAGTGGGGATCAGAATCTTAGCCATAGATCAGTTCTTCCTTGGGAGCCTCCGTCTGGTCGAAATCCGGGCGGTAGCTATTGGCGTGATCGAAACGCCCTTTCTTTATCGATAGTACGACGTATGAAAACCAGGGGCAGGAATGCTCCAGATCGCGCTTGGAAAAATACGCGTCGCAATCCGGATGCGAGTGAAACACGCCGAGTACGTCCAGTCCTTTTTCGCGCGATTCCCGATCTACGCGATGCAGGTCTTTCGGATCGATCACGAAAAAATCCTCCTGCGGACCGGTGTACGAGTTCGGCAGCGGAACAGCCTCTTCCACCACGCCGTCTGAGCCAATCATCAAGCCGCAGCCTTCTTTGGGAAACGTGCTTTCGACATGGGAAACCATTTTCTCCCAAGCCGGCTTCTCGATTCTAATCATTCCAGAACGGCTCACTCAGATATTTGTACGCGCCGTCGCACAGCACCGTGACGATTACGCCCGGCTCACCGGCGTCCGCCAACCTGCGTGCAACCTTCGTGGCGGCCACCAGGTTCGCGCCGGAAGAGATACCAACCAGCAGCGCTTCCTCGCGCGCCAGACGGCGGCACATCGCGTACGCGTCCTCGGTTTCGATCCAAATGTTTTCGTCCGCCAGCGCCGGATCGTAGATGCCGGGCACAATTGCCGTGGGCATATGCTTCAAGCCTTCCAAGCCATGGAAACCGGAAGACGGCTGCGCCGAAATACATTTCACGCCAGGAACTTCTTCACGCAAGCGGCGCGTGGTGCCCATGAATGTTCCGCTGGTGCCCATAGACGCCACGAAGTGCGTGATTCGGCCGTCGGTCTGCGCCAGAATCTCAAGCGCCGTGCCATTATAATGCGCTTTCCAGTTGGCGGGGTTGTTGTATTGGTCGGGATAAAAATAGCGTTCGGGATCCGCCTGGTAGATCTCCTGGCACAAACGGATGGCGCCATCCGACCCTTCGCCCGGATCGCTAAACACCATCTCGGCGTTGTAGGCCTGGAGAATGTGCAGGCGTTCGATCGAAATGTTCTTCGGCAGGCAGAGCTTCACCTTGTAGCCCAGGTAAGCGCCGATCATAGCGTAGGCGATACCGGTGTTCCCGCTGGTTGCGTCCAGGATGATCTTGTCGTGCGTGAGTCTTCCCGTGCGCTCGCCTTCCCGAATCATGTTCAAACCGGCCCGATCCTTGACGGAGCCGCCGGGATTGAAGAACTCGGCTTTGCCGAAAATCTCGATCCCCGGAAAATCGCGCGCAATTCGCTCCAGCTTGATTAGCGGTGTGTTTCCAATGAGTTGCAGCATGTCTGTGGCGACCAAGCGCGAGTCGGGAGGAGCGGTGGTGGCGAGCGAGGTTGGCATCTAGCTGATCCTATTGATTTTATCACCTAATTGTCAGTAGACAAACATGCTTGAGTAGAGATCCCATCAATACAGGTTTAGTTTAGTTTAATAGATGCGATCATATTGCTTTGGTTGCGGGGCCTGGCGCGCATATCGGCCCGCGATGAGCCGCGCGCCGGCTAAAGCTGGCTGACACCGGTCCAGCACAACTGGATGCCCAGCGTGATGAGCCACACCGAAAGCACGATGCGGAACGCTCGTTGCGGAGTGATGGCGGCGACATACGTCCCGGCGAAGGCGCCGAAGACCCCGCCAATCACGAGCTTCGTCAAAATGACCGGATCATAATTGCCCGCCGAAAGCTGAAAGCCGCTGCCGACAAGCGAGAGGCACAAGCCAAAGAAAAGATCCGTTCCCACCACGCGCGCGGCCGTAAGCGGAGTCATCCACAGCAGCGCCAGCGATCCTATGGCGCCCGCGCCGGCCGATGAGAATCCCACTTCGGCGCCGATGGGCAGTGCGATGGCGGGAAGCCAGCGCGACCAATCCCGCTCCACCTTGCGCGTCGGCTTGAGCCACAACCGATACAGATTTGCAGCCGCCATGATCACCACCGTCGCCCCCAGGGCTGAGTAGAGGACTCCTTGCGTACCCTTGGTGTTGAGTTTCGCCAGAATATAGGATCCCGTGAGCACGCCTGGAAGACCGCCCAGCAGCAGAAAACCCAAGACGCGATAGTCCACCTGCTTGCGATAAATCTGCATCGGAACCACCAAGATCTTCACGGCCACGCTGAAGGCCAGCGCGGTACCCACGGCGTGCGCCGGAGTGACGTGCATGAAGAGAATCAAAACCGGCGCGGTGATCACTCCAGCGCCCACACCAGTGATGCCGATGGCAACCGCGATGATGAACCCAAGAACGATTTCCATCGGTTACTCGCTTTGAACGTGGATGCCGCACTCCAGCTTGTGGCCGCTCCAGCGGCCCGAGCGCGGATTTTCCGGATCGACCGGCGGCGTGGTGCAGGGCGCACAACCAATGCTGGTGTAACCCCGATCGTACAGCGGCAGAACCGGAATGGCGCGCCGCTTCAGGTAGGCCCAAACGTCCGCGTTCGTCCAATCGGCGAGCGGGCTTACCTTTAGCAATCGATGTCCCGTGGGCAGATTGAAATGATCTATCGCCTGCAAATTCGCACGCGTTGGCGATTGCTCGCGGCGCAGCGCGGCAAACCAGATGCCGTAGTCGCTCAGGCCCCGGAATAGCGGCTCCACTTTGCGGATACCGCAGCAGCGGTCGGGCGCCGTTTGGTTCAGGATGCCGAAGCGCGATTCCTGCTCGGCCACCGGCATCTTCGATGCGAGATTCACCAGTTTCAGATGCAGTCGCTCGGTCATTTCGTCTCGATAGGCGTAAGTTTCCGCGAAGTGATAGCCGGTTTCAAGGAACAGGACGGGAATGCCGGGCTGCTGCTCAATGAGCAGATCCACCAGCGCCATGCATTCGGTCTGAAAGCTGCAAGTGACGCACGCCGGGTCGCCGTTGTCCGAGAATACACCACGAATCAATGCCCTCGCATCGTCAATCTTCTGGTCCAACGTCACGGTTGCCATCCTTCACTCACTACCGCGAACTACCGGCTAAATACCTTCGCCGCCGGTGAGCGATTCATTGCGCAGCAGGATCTCAGCGTCTTCGAGCGCAGCAATCACGAAATCCGCCGCCGCTGAATCGTCTCTGGGCAGATCCCAATCCGGGGGCTTGTTCGAAACCAGCAAAGTCAGTACGCCGGCCTGTTCCACGGCTGCCAGCGTCTCAGGAGCCGCGTGTTCAATCACGGTCACCGCGCATCCCCGGTCGAAAAGGCTCCGTTCCAACAGCCAGGCCAGCGCTTTTCGGCCGCCCACCGATACGGTTTCGCCGCCATGCCGATAGCGCGCGATCCGCTCAGCCGGCGTCACACGTTCGTGCCGGATATCGAGCGCGGTTATCTTGGATCGGTCGCGTTCCACGATCACCGGCGTAAGAATCATACCCGCGCCCACGGTGGCGTTCGTTTCCGGGTCGATCAGGATCAGGCTGCCGGTGGCTCGATTCGAGGTATAGGCGTCGAAATAAATGGGCCGGCTGGTCTCGATGCGCAATACTCCGATGCCGTTCATTTCCAGGCTGCCGGCCGGCTCGTGTTCCAGCGTTTTGATATTGACGCGATGTTTCACCGCTTTTACTTCAGCGACCAAGGTCTGCGTGGTGTGTTTCAAGACGTAGCGCCGGCTGAGATCGAGCGGACTCTCACTCATCCAAACCATGCTGGCGTCGAATTGACGCGCTGCGTCGGGCGGCTTCTGCGCGGAGGCCAGCATGTCGCCGCGGCTGATATCCACTTCGTCTTCGAGCGTCAGCGTCACAGACATCGGCGCCACCGCTTCTTCCAACCGGCCGTCGAAGGTTTCGATGGTTTTCACGCGAGAGCGCCGTCCGGAGGGCAGCGCCAGAATGCCGTCACCGGGGCGAATGACGCCGGAAACCACCTGTCCCGCGTAGCCCCGGAAGTTTTGATCCGGCCGGATCACGCGCTGCACCGGAAAACGAAACGCCACAGCGCGGGTACGGTAGTGAACTGGAACAGTCTCGAGAAACTCCAGCAGGCTGGGGCCTTCAAACCACGGCATATTCCTGCTGGGGCGCACCACGTTGTCGCCCTCCAGCGCGCTGATAGGCAGGAAGTATACATGCGGGCCGGTCTGTTGCACCACCAGCCGTCCCACAAATTCGCGAAATTCCGCTTCGATGGAGCGGAAGACGGCCTCATCATAATTCACCGCGTCCATTTTGTTCACGGCGATCACGAAGTTGGGGATGCCGAGCAGCGATGCGATGTAGGCATGCCGGCGGGATTGTTGCAACACGCCGTTGCGCGCATCGATCAGAATCACCGCCAGATCGGCCGTGGACGCGCCGGTGGCCATATTGCGCGTGTACTGCTCGTGTCCCGGGGTGTCGGCGATGATAAACTTGCGGTGCGCCGTAGCGAAATAACGGTAAGCCACGTCGATGGTGATCCCCTGCTCCCGCTCGGCGCGCAGGCCGTCGGTGAGCAGCGAAAAATCAATGGCGCCGGCGGACCGGTTGACCGATGCTTTGGTCACTGCCTTGAGCTGATCTTCGTAGACGCTTTGCGAATCGTAGAGCAAACGTCCGATCAGAGTGGATTTGCCGTCGTCCACACTGCCCGCCGTGGTGAATCGCAGCAGATCCTTGGCTTGTTCCGCGGCAAGAAAGTCTTCAATTTCGAACACGGCAGTGGGTTTTGCGACAGCGGCCATCAGAAGTAGCCCTCACGCTTCTTGATTTCCATGGAACCATCCTGATCGTGATCGATAACGCGATTTTCCCGCTCCGACCTGCGAAATGAAACCAGTTCTCCGATGATTTTAGGAATGGTATCCGCGTCGGACCGGATGGCGCCCGTGCAGGGGCTGCATCCCAGCGATCGCATGCGGCAGCGTACCATCTGCGGCTTCTCGCCCGGCAATACGGGAATAAACGGCTGCTCCAGCATGATCAGCGACTCGCCGCGCACCAGTACTTCGCGCTCCTGGGCGAAATACATCGGCACAATCGGAATATTTTCAGCGTGAATGTATTGCCAGATGTCCATCTCAGTCCAGTTCGACAGCGGAAAGATGCGCAGGCTCTCGCCCGGATGAATGCGCGCATTGAACAGGTTCCAAAGCTCGGGCCGCTGGTTCTTTGGATCCCACTGGCCGTTTTCGTCGCGAAACGAAAAGATCCGCTCCTTGGCCCGCGACTTCTCTTCATCGCGCCTGGCCCCGCCGATTGCCGCGTCGAATCCGCCTTGCCGCAGACCGTCCAGGAGGGCTTTGGTTTTCAACAAGCCGCAGCAGCGCTGCGTGCCCAGCCGGTACGGGTTCGCCCCGTCGTCGATGGCTTCGCGATTGGTATACACGATGAGCTTCGCACCGATCTCGGCCGTGTAGCGATCGCGGAACTCGATCATCTCACGAAACTTATACGTGGTATCGATGTGCAGCAGCGGGAATGGAATCGGCGCCGGATAGAATGCCTTTTGGGCCAGCCGCAGCAGGACCGAGGAGTCCTTTCCGATGGAATACAACATCACGGGGCGCTGGAATTCCGAAGCCACCTCCCGCATGATGTGGATGCTCTCCGCTTCTAGCAATCGCAAATGACCCAACTGCGACATAGGAAATGAGTGTAACAGGAGACAGTTTATCAAACAATGTACTGAATGTCTATTGAGATCGGGACCTATCTATGTAAGTCCTTCTTTTTCAATATCATCCAGAAATCGAGTCCCAGTACGGCTAGGATAACCAAAGTCCCAGAAGGGGTCAGCGGCCGAACTTTCCCACACCCGTTTGTCACGATGCATGAGCAAAGCCTCGAAGCGCCGGTCCAGCTCGCTAACTTCGCCGTCCAGCCCCAGCATGGCGATGATGCCCCGCAGATCCAGGTCGTTGCGATAATCCTCCAGCCCGAACCGGTAGCCGCGCTCGGCTTCGGCCACGAATTTAGCCCAGCGGTCGATCAATCCGGCGCGCCCGGCGCGGACAACGTGCTCGGGATAGCCGTTGTCGCGAAGATAGGCTGTCATCTCTTCGTCAGTCATAGCGTCGGGTGGCTTGTCGCCGGAAATAGCGCTCACCGTTGTTGGGGATGAAGAACGTTCGGATGGTTCCGTCGGGATTGTAGGCGCCGAAGTAGCCGTGCCGGCGATCAAAGCGGCTGAACTCGCCGCTGGGACGCCGCGCTTCAAGAATTGGTCCGCCGGCGGGCGTGTCTCTCAACTCTTGCGCCAGCCGCAGGTATTCCAGCTCGCTGATGGCGCCGAACTCGGAGCCGTGCTTCTGGTAGTGCTCGTCTAACTGAACCCGGCTACGAAAGCCGGGTCCGGAGGCGTAAAGGAGCAGCGTCAGGAAGAAGACGCCAAGAAGCCGGGCCACCAGACTATTAGATCATTTCGACTGGTTCCTGCTGAACCAATTGCCGGAGTTGTCCTTCATCACGCACTCGACGCCTTTCGCTTTCAGCTCTTCGTAAGTTGCGCGGTATCGTCGGTTTGAAACACACCGCCATTGATCCGCCCCGCTCCAGCAAGCCTCTGAGAACCGCGGCGTCCTCCGCTGTTGGGACCATCCACCTTCATCAGGATCATTTGGAGGTCCGGCTGTCTTTGGGGACTCAAGGTGTGCCAGCGGAAGCCATTGTCCATGCTCTGGTCCATGCGAACTTCGAAGCCCAGTTTGTTGACATAGCAGCAGCTTTTTGGCGTGGTCGATGCGGAGACGGGTCACAAACTCATGCGAAGTCTCGCGGCGCGCGGAACAGACCGGGACTCGATCTCATGGAACCACCCACTTGCGCTGGATGGGCAAGCCAAACCGCTGTAACACGGCTTCCACGTCTTTCTCGCTCAGGCGTGAGGCGTCGAATTCCACGTGCAGCCGATCCAGCGAAGGCGCGAGTTGCACGCGAAGCATGCCGTACCAACTATGCACGTCGGCGACCGCCGCCGCGTCGTGATCCGTCAACGGCCGCAGCAGGCTGTATTCAAGTTGTACCTTGGTCATTCCGAGTCCTCAGGATATCATTTACTCTTCAACTTCCACTCGATCTGGCGAACCATCCCGAGCCATATTTCGGCGTCGTGGCCTGCCAGATCCAGACGCCGCACCAGCCGGCGGATCTTGGCGTCGGCGCCCTGGGTATGTACGTAACCCGATTTTTCCAGGACTTCGGTCAGCAGTCTGGTGAGCCGATCCAATTCCTCGCCCGTCGCGGGCCTGCGTTTGTCAGGCTTGGGCGATGCCGGACTGCGCACCAGCTCATACAGGCAAACGGCCACCGCCTGGCCGAGATTCATGGAACCCTCGGTGCCAATGCGCAACAGCCAATGGCAGTAACTCATGTCGTCGTTGGAGAGGCCAAACTTCTCGGAGCCGAACAACAGCCCGACGGGCCCGGCCGCCAGGCGCTTGCGGATTAATGATCCGCCGTATTCCACCGCCCGCAGCGTGTGCTGCAATTCGCGGTGGCCCAGCGACGTAGTTCCAACCACCAGCCTGCAATCGGCGATCGCCTCGGCGAGCGTCGCGAATTCTTCGGCGTCATGCAATATTTTGCCCGCATGCACCGCGGAGCGCGCCTCTTGAAACGCGACGCGATAGGGATTCACCAGCCGGAGGCGTGCGCATCCAAAGTTGATCATGGCCCGGGCCGCCGCGCCGATGTTAAGAGGATTCCGCGGAGCAACCAAAATGACCCGCAGATTGTCTTTGAAACTTGCCGCCAGACTATTGTTCGAGGTACGTGTAGCCGTTGAGGCCCTCTTCGTAGAATTTGAGCAGCCGCCCCGATTCTTCGTAGCCGATTTTCCCGTCGCGCAACGCCGTCTCCACGTCGCGCCGGAACTCTTCCAGCAGCATCTTGGAATTGAACTGGACGTAGTCCAGCACCTCGCGCACGGTATCTCCGCGAATCACCGCATCCAGGATCACGTCGCCCGATGGCCCCAGACTGACGTGCACCGCGTTGGTATCGCCAAACAGGTTATGCAGATCGCCCAGGATCTCCTGGTAAGCGCCCACTAGAAACGCGCCCATCAGATACGGCTCGCCATTGAACGGATGCAGCGGCAGGGTGCGCTTCACGTCGCGCCGGTCGATGAACTGGTCGATCTTGCCGTCCGAATCGCACGAGATATCGCCCAGCACGCCGCTGCGCGTCGGCATCTCGTTCAGCCGGTGAATGGGCATGATGGGAAAGAGCTGCTTCACGGCCCAACTGTCGGGCATGCTCTGGAACAACGAGAAATTGCAGAAATAGGTGTCGGACAGCATGCCGTCCAGACCCTCCAGCTCTTCGGGGAAATAATCCAGCTCCTTGGCCAGTCGATGGACGCGGCGGCAGATGGCCCAATACAACGTTTCGGCCTGGCTGCGTTGCCCGAGCGGCAGGTAGCCCAGGCTGAACAGGTTCAGCGCCGAATCCAGGGCCTGCTGGGCGTCGTGAAAGCTTTCGAGCAGATTCTTCGAGCTCAGCGAGCGGTAGGTTTCCTGCAGATCGATCAGCGGCTGCTCGGCATCCTCGGGCACCGGCGTGAAGGCATCCTCGCCGAAACCGCTCACGCCCAGTACATTGAACACCAGCACGCTGTGATAGGCGGCGATGGCGCGCCCGCTTTCGGACACGATGGTGGGATGCGCCACTTCGGCTTCGTCGCAAACATTCTGGATGTGATAAACCACGTCGTTGGCGTATTCCTGCAGCGTGTAATTGACGCTGGATTCAAAATCGGTCTGCGATCCGTCGTAGTCGATACCCAGGCCGCCGCCGACGTCGAGATATTTCAGCCCGGCGCCGGCGCGTTTCAGTTCCACATAAATGCGCGCGCCCTCAATGACCGCGGCTTTGATCTGCCGGATGTTAGTGATCTGGCTGCCCAGGTGAAAGTGCAGCAGTTCGATGCAATCTTCCATGCCGACGGACTTCATTTGATCCAGCGCCTGCAAGGCTTCGCTCACCGTAAGTCCGAACTTGGAACGATAACCGCCGGACGATTTCCAGCGCCCCGAGCCCCGGCTCGCCAGCTTAAGCCGCAGCCCGATGGTAGGCCGCACGCCTACCCGCTGCGAGTGCTTCACTATCAAATCCAGCTCCGTGTATTTTTCCACCACCGGAATAATCTGGCGTCCGATCTTTTTCGCCAGCATCACCATCTCGATGTACTCGTCGTCTTTGAATCCGTTGCAGATGATGGGTGTTTCGTTGTCGGCTACCGCCAGAACCGCAAGCAGCTCGGGTTTCGATCCCGCCTCCAGGCCAAAATGATAAGGCCTGCCGAACTGAAAGACCTCCTCCACCACTTGCCGCTGCTGATTCACCTTGATCGGATACACGCAGCGGTAATCGCCCTTGTAGTTGTGCTCGGAGATGGCGCTCTGGAACGCCTGGTACATTTCGCCCAGACGGTGCTTGAGTATTTCGGCGAAGCGGATCAGAATCGGCAGCCCGATGCCGCGCAGCTCCAGCTTCTCCATCAGCTCGCGCAGATCGATGCCGCGCGCCGGCTCCTTGCTGGGATGCACCCATAGGTGCCCGTTGGCGCCGACGGAAAAATATCCTTTGCCCCAACTGGCGACATCGTACAGCTCGCTGGCGTCGGTCACCGTCCACCGCTCGGTTGGCTTGAAAACGGTGGCTTCACTGAGTTTCAATTCGCGGTCACCTCCGGAGGACGCAAGCGTCCAGAATCAGACACTAAAATTCAGTTTCCTGCGATTTGCGGTCCAGGGCAAGTAAATTTTTGATTTTGCGCGAGTTTGAACGTTTGATTACTACCGGCCTAGTGGCCGGCGGCGCCGTTTCCGTTACGCTCTATCCATTGCCGGACGATGTCGGTTAGCGCGTCGAGTTTGGAGTCGGTGTGCTTCTGGCTGTCCGCTAGCGCCTCTACTTTTTCAGCCAGCGCTCCTACCGTTTCAGCCAGCGCTCCTACCGTTTCAGCCAGCGCTCCAACGTTTTCGGCAAGCCGGTCCAATCGTTGACTGGTCTGAAGCGCTTGCTCCACGAGTTGTCCGATCATTCTCACCGCGCGCTAACTGGTCATTCATCAATACCTGCGCTGTCAGCAGGTGGCGAAAGCTGTTGCTGAGCTGTTCGAGAGTAGAATCTACCTGATCAAACCGCTCGTCGGGATTAGACTGGGGGTTCACGCAATCCTAATTGTACTCCCGCACCTGCGTGCAGCCCGTCTTTGTGCGCCACCAGCTCCGCCAGCGTGAACACCTGTTCCAGTACGATACCCTTCCCGGCCAGCATCTCCGTCGCCCCTTGCTGCCGGTCCACCAGACAGATCGCGCCCAGCACCTTCATGCCGGCATCCTGAGCCTTGGCGATGGCTTGCCAGGTAGAGTCGCCTTTTTTGGTACACACGTCGTCCAGGATTACCGCGCTTTTGCCTTCAGTCCGGCTTCTCAAACCCGAAACGTGTCGGCGCGCCAGGTCACAATCGACTTCTTGATGTCGTTCGGCCCCATCTTCCCGGCCAGCGCCTTCGCCACCAGCGCCGGCAGTTCTTCGTCGGAGGCAAAACGCAGCGCGATCAATTGCGATTCGGTCAGCTCGTCCACGCGCGATCTCAATTCCGCCGATAACAGCGCCTCCAGCCGCAGCCGTTCTTCGAGGCGAATCAGCCGGTCCTGCACTCGCAGCGCATTGGTCCGAATCAAGACCGCAGCCACCGGAAAGAGTATCCCCATCAGGAGCAGTATCCACGCGTCCAATCGTTGCTGGTGCCGGATAACGTTGACGATGGTCGCAACCAGCAACACCGCCGCGCCCGGCAACAGAAAGAAGTGAAACGGCGGATGGAACCGCACGTGGTTGGCGTAGTTCTGTATCGGCTTCTCGGCCATGGTCCCTCCTCAAGAAAACTCTGCGGCTTTTTTGACTTTGCGTTGTATCGCTTTGTATCATCATACTTCCTACAGGGTTGCATGCAGAAACGTTCTCGCAACGAACTCATGAGAAAAAGTAAGGAGATGGTAGCGATGAAGCTTCCGAATCGAGCATGGATGGTTCGCGGTGCGGTGGCGTGGCTGGGAGCCGCGTTGTCCTTTGCGGGCGTGGCTTTCGCCCAAGCTAAGCCGCAGATGGCCGACGACGTCTTTAAGAACATCAAGGTTCTGAAAGGCCTGACCGTTGACGAGTTCATGGGGACCATGGGCCTCTTTTCGGCCGCACTGAACGTGTGTTGCGGCGATTGCCACGTCGGCGCCGGCGGCTCCAACCCGCAGTGGGACAAAGATCCGCCGCGAAAACTGGTCGCGCGCCATATGATCGAAATAATGAACAAGGTCAACAAGGACAGCTTTGGCGGCCGCCAGGTGGTGACCTGTTGGACCTGCCATCGCGGCGGTACTCCCCCCGCCACCACGCCCGCCATCGATGCCATCTACAGTGATCCGGTTCCTATGTATCCCGACGTCCTCCCGCAAGCTGCCGCCGGCGCCGTGGTGCCTTCCGCCGATGTGATTTTCGAAAAATACGTCACGGCTCTAGGCGGCGCCGATGCGCTATCGAAGCTGACCAGCTATTCCGGCACGGGAACCAGCACAACGTTTGGAGCGGACCAGGTTAATAAGGCCGAGATCTTTGCCAAGGCGCCGGGCGAGTACGTCACCATCGTTCATCAGCGGGAAGGCGACATGATCCGGACTTACGATGGGCACGATGCGTGGGTGGTCCTGCCCCTCACGGTGACCGGCGAATACCAACTGACGGCCAGCGCAGCCGAGGGCGGCAAACTGGATGGGGAACTGGCGTTCCCCGGCAACATCAAGTCATTTTTCAATACCTGGCGAGTGAGTTATCCAGCCACCATTGATGGCCACGACGTCAACGTCGTTCAGGGCAGCGGTCCGCTTGGTTTTATTGCAACGTTTTATTTCGACAAGCAGACCAACCTGTTGACACGCATGGTGCGCTATGCGAATTCAGCGGTTGGCCGCGTTCCCACTCAGATCGATTTCGCCGATTATCGTCCCGTGGCGGGCGTTATGATGCCTTTCAAGCGAACTTATGGATGGGTGAGCGGCCGCGAGGAATACACGCTGACCGAAATAAAGCCGAACGTTCCGGTTGACGACTCGAAGTTCGCCAAACCGCCCGCGCCGAAGTAACCCCGATACCGCTTACTCACGTGCGCGGCTCAATAGCATCGACCAGCTACCGAGCCGTGACCGTCAGGGAGCGGTCTTGGTGCTTGAATTCATTGCTCCAAATGTGCTAGCGTAGCGTCTTTGGGACACCAGTTTTGGGGCGTGCTGTAGCTAATCGGAAGGCGCCTTCTCGCAGTCTGTAAGTTCCCTTCTTAAAGACATAATGGAATCGACTTTACACGACCTGGGTCAACTCCTGCTAAAAGCGATCCCGACCCTTTTCCTTTTGTTGGTCGTTCATTTCTATCTGAAACGGATGTTTTTCCGCCCCATGTCGGAGGTGCTGGCCAAACGCCGCGCCTCTACCGACGGCCTGCGCGAGAAGGCCGATGCGATGCGCGCCTCCGCGCTCGAGCAAACCAAGTCCATCGAAGAGCAATTGCGCCAGGCGCGTGAAGTTATCTATCAAGAGCAGGAAGAGGCGCGGCGTGGTTGGACCGCCGATCAGGGCGCGCAGTTAGAAGCAGCCCGTAAGCAGGCGCGCGAGCTGATCCAACAATCCAAGCATCAACTGGATGACGAAGCCGCTGTCGCCGGGAATCAGCTGGCGGAAACATCCGATGCGCTCGCCGATCAAATCGTGAATGCGCTGCTCGAAAGGACGTCGGCCTGATGGTCGCCAAGATGATGCGGCGCGCGGCGCTCGCCATCGTGCTCGGGTTAGCTTTCGCCTCCTACGCGCTGCCGCAGGAATCGCCGGCCACGACACAAAAGACCGAAGCCGGGCAAGGCGATCCGTGGATTTGGTGGAAGTGGGCCAATTTCGCGATTCTGGCCGCAGGGCTCGGCTATCTGATCGGCAAGCATGTACCGCCGCTGTTTCGCAAGCAATCGGAGGAGATCCAGAGCGCGCTGGCCGAGGCCGCAAGAATCAAGCAGGAGGCAGCCGCTTATGCCGCGGGCGTGGGGGCGCGGCTGTCCAATCTGCAGCGTGAAATCGAGAATCTGCGTCAGACAGCCCATGCCGAAATGACCGCCGAAAGCGAGCGCATCCGCCGCGAGACGGAACATCAACTGCAACGAGTCCGGGAACAGTCCGTGCAGGAGCTTGCGCTGATGACGCGCGCCGCCCAAGACGGGCTGCGAAAATACGCCGCTGAGCTGGCCGTGAACCTGGCCGGGCAGCGCATTCGTTCCCGCATGAACCCGGGGATCGAGGAAAAGCTGGTCAACGGATTCCTTGACGATCTGCACAGCGCCGGACAAAATGGCGGCACGCCGCGGGCGGCGAACTGATTTATGGCCTCCGCCGTCGCGCATCGATACGCCCAAGCCCTGGTTGACATAGTCATGACGCCGGGTTCGCCGCTGAAGCCGGAAGACGCCCTTAAGCAATTGCGCGGCGTCGAGGCTCTCATTCAGGAATCTGCCGAGTTGCGCACCGCGCTGCTGACGCCCGCCATTCAAAACTCCCGTAAACGCGCCGTGATGGGCCGTCTGCTGGATGAGCTCGCCGCCGGTCCGCTCATCAAAAACTTCGTTTACGTCGTCATCGATCACCGCCGCATCGGGGCCATGGCCGATATTGGTGAGGCTTTCGAGCAGCAGCTGGACGAACGGCTGGGCTTTGTGCGCGCTGAAATATCGTCGGCCGCGCCGCTCGACGCGCCACTTAGCGCGCGCCTGGAAACCCAGCTGTCGAAGCTGACCGGGAAGCGCATGCGTCTGCGTTTCAACGTCGATCCCGGTCTGCTCGGCGGCGTTGTGGCGCGGATTGGATCGACGGTATACGACGGATCGGTCCGCGGCGAGCTGCGGGAGTTGGGGAGAAAACTGGCCGGACATTTTTCGGAGTAGGCTTCTGAACAAGGCGGCTGAATAGGGGATGGAATCGATTTATGGCTCAGATCCAAGCTGATGAAATCGCGCGCCTGTTGCGCAGCGAGATTGAGCACTACGAAAAGGCCGTCAGTGTTTCTGAAACCGGATCGGTGCTCTCGGTCGGCGACGGCATCGCACGTGTTTTCGGGCTGGAAAACGTAATGTCCGGCGAGATGGTGGAGTTTCCCCACGGCGTCACCGGCATCGCTCTCAACCTGGAAGAAGACCAGGTGGGGACCGTGCTGTTGGGCGAATATCAGGAGATCAAAGAAGGCGACGAAGTCCGCCGCACGGGAAAAATCATGTCCGTGCCGGTGGGCGAGGCGCTGGTGGGCCGCGTGGTGAATGGGCTGGGCGAACCCATCGACGGCAAAGGACCCGTCGCCACCAGCGAAACCCGCCCGGTGGAAGCCATCGCTCCCGGCGTAGTGGATCGCCGCTCGGTGAAAGAGCCGCTGCAAACGGGAATCAAGGCCATCGACTCCATGATTCCAATCGGCCGCGGCCAGCGCGAGCTGATCATCGGCGACCGCCAGACCGGCAAGACCGCCGTGGCTCTGGACACCATCATCAATCAGAAGGGCGGCGACGTCATTTGCATCTACGTCGCGGTGGGCCAGAAGCGCTCGACGGTGGCCCAGGTGGTGAAGACGCTCGAAGACTTCGGCGCCATGGATTACACCATCGTCGTGGCGGCCACCGCTTCCGATCCAGCGCCTATGCAGTACATCGCTCCCTATGCCGGATGCGCGATGGGCGAGTTTTTCCGCGATAGCAAGCGCCACGCCCTGTTAATCTACGACGATTTGTCCAAGCACGCCGCGGCCTATCGTGAAATTTCGCTGCTGCTGCGCCGTCCGCCCGGACGCGAAGCCTACCCCGGCGATGTGTTTTATCTCCACAGCCGGTTGCTGGAGCGAGCGGCCAAGCTGAACGACGAAAAGGGCGGCGGGTCGCTCACCGCTCTGCCCATCATTGAAACGCAGGCCGGCGACATCTCGGCCTACATTCCCACCAACGTGATTTCCATTACCGACGGCCAGATCTTCCTTTTGGCCGACCTGTTCAACTCCGACGTTCGGCCCGCCATCGATGTGGGCCTCTCGGTGAGCCGCGTGGGTGGAAGCGCGCAGATCAAGGCCATGCGGCAGGTAGCCGGCTCGTTGCGCTTGGATCTGGCGCAGTATCGCGAGCTGGCGGCGTTCGCGCTGTTCGGCTCCGAGCTGGACAAAGCGTCGCAACAGCAATTGGCTCGCGGCAAACGGCTGATCGAAATTTTGAAGCAGCCGCAATACAAGCCGGTTCCGGTGGAGAAGCAGGTAGTGATCATATTCGCGGGCACCAGCGGCCTGCTCGACGATCTGGCGGTGGAGCAGATCCGTCCGTTTGAAACGGAGTTGAATCGTTTTCTCGATTCCTCGCAGACCGCCTTGCTCCAGGAGATTCGCGAAAAGAAAGCGCTGGACGATCAGGTCAAGGGCAAGCTCAACGCCGTTCTGAAGGAATTCAAGGAGCGCTTCGTTTCCCAGCACAAGGAAGCCCTGGTCACCGCTTAGCCCATGCCTAGCCTGATCGATTTACGCCGGCGCATCCGCTCGGTGAAAAACACGCAGCAGATCACCAAGGCCATGAAAGTGGTCTCGGCCGCCAAGCTGCGCCGCGCGCAGGACCGGGTGATCGCAGCCAGACCTTATGCCCAAATCATCCAGCGCATGCTGGCCAATGTGGCGCAAGCCGCGGCCGAACAGCACGCCGACGAAGAGATCGAACGGTTGGCCCGGCGTCCCGAGAAGCGGATTCTGTTGCTGGTCATCACGGCCGACCGGGGCTTGGCCGGCGCTTTCAACTCCAACGTCATCCGCATGGCGCAGAAGTTTATCGCCGAACACCGCGACGCCGAAATCCACTTGGAGCTGATCGGGCGCAAGGGCCGCGATTTCTTCAAGCGTCGTCACGCCAAGATCGCCGGCGAATACGCCACGCTCTTTCAGAAGGCTCCGCGCTACGAAGATGCGCTAAGGATCGCGCGCAAGGTGATCGAGATGTTCCGCAGGGCGGAAATCGACTCGGTCTACGTGGTGGTGAACAATTTCAAAAGCATGATGTCGTCGCTGCTGGTCACCACGCGTCTGCTGCCGGTGGAGCTTCCCGAAAAGCAGGAGCAGATCGACTACATCTATGAACAGCCGCCCGGCGAGTTGCTGGCCGCGCTGTTGCCGCGCTACATCGAATCGCAGATCTATCGATCCATGCTGGAGTCGGACGCCGCCCAGCACGCCGCCCGGATGACTGCCATGGAAGCCGCCAGTTCCAACGCCTCCGATGTCATCAGCGCGCTGACGCTGAGGATGAACCGCGTACGGCAGGCCAGCATCACCAGAGAAATTATCGAAATCGTGAGCGGCGCCGCGGCCTTAGATTAGAGCCGCGGGCGCTTGATTAAAGAGGAATTTATGGCAACAACAGAAACGCAGGTGGTAGGCAAGGTCATCCAAGTGGCCGGCCCGGCCGTCGACATTCAGTTTCCGGAACACCAGATCCCGGTGATCAACACGGCCATCCACATCACCAGCGAAGGCTTTAAGACCAGCGTCCCCGTTGACGTGATGGTGGAAGTGGCGCAGCACATCGGCGAAGGTCGCGTCCGCACCATCGCGCTGCAGCCCACCGACGGCATGGTGCGCGGGATGAAAGCCGTCAGCCTGGGCCACGGCGTTGAAGTCCCCGTCGGCAACGAGACGCTCGGCCGCGTCATGAACGTGATCGGCGAGCCCGTCGACAATATGGGTCCCGTGAACACCGCTCAAAAATGGCCAATTCACCGCGAGGCGCCGGCCTTCGACGAACAAGCCACCGAGCTGCAGATGTTCGAGAGCGGCATCAAGGTCATCGATTTGCTGGAGCCCTATCTCCGCGGCGGAAAAATCGGCTTGTTCGGCGGCGCGGGCGTAGGGAAAACAGTTGTCATCATGGAGCTGATCAACAACATCGCTCTAAAACACGGCGGCGTGTCCGTGTTTTCCGGCGTGGGCGAGCGTACCAGGGAAGGGAACGACCTGTGGATCGAAATGCAGGAGTCGGGCGTGCTGGATCCCCACGACTTCACCAAGTCCAAGGTGGCGCTCATCTATGGACAAATGACGGAGCCGCCCGGAGCGCGCCTGCGCGTGGGTCTCACCGGTCTCACCGTCGCCGAATACTTCCGCGATGAAGGCGGGCAGGACGTGCTGCTGTTCATCGACAATATTTTCCGTTTCACCCAGGCAGGTTCGGAAGTATCGGCGCTGCTGGGACGCATGCCGTCGGCGGTGGGCTATCAGCCCAATCTCGCTACTGAAATGGGTGAATTGCAGGAGCGCATTACTTCGACAAAGAAAGGTTCCATCACGTCGGTGCAGGCCATTTACGTGCCCGCCGACGACTATACCGATCCGGCGCCCGCTACCACCTTCGCGCATCTGGATGCTACGACGAACCTGACGCGCAGCCTGGTGGAGCAAGGCATCTACCCCGCCGTCGACCCGCTGGCCTCCAGCTCACGAATTCTCGATCCGCGCATCGTCGGTGAGGAGCACTATGGCGTAGCGCAACAGGTGAAGCAGATTCTGCAGCGCTACAAGGACCTGCAAGATATCATCGCGATTTTGGGCATCGACGAGCTTTCCGACGACGACAAACAGACTGTCGCGCGCGCCCGCAAAATTCAAAAGTTCCTGTCGCAGCCGTTCCACGTCGCCGAGCAGTTTACCGGTTTCAAGGGAAAGTACGTGTCGCTGGCCGATACCGTTCGCAGCTTCAAAGAAGTGGTGGAAGGCAAGCACGACGACCTTCCCGAGCAGGCCTTCTACATGCAGGGCGACATTGAAGACGTAAAGAAGCGAGCCGAGGAGTTGAAGAAGCAGGGCGAAGCTTAATCCATGCCGGATTCGTTCGATATCCAGATCGCCACGCCCGAGCGGTTGCTCTCCAGCGAAAAGGCGGTGCGCGCGCAGATTCCCGCCAAGGACGGCTTTATCGGCGTGCTGCCGGGTCACGCCGCGCTCGTTTCGGAACTGGGAATCGGCGCTCTCACGTTCGTCACACCGGGCGGTCAATTCTTCAGCCTGGCTGTTTCCGGCGGGTTCCTGGAGATTCGCGACAACGTGGTCCGGGTCCTCAGCGATGTAGCCGAAAAGAGCCATGAGATCAACGTCTCTCAAGCCGAGACAGCTCTGAAGGAAGCGCAGGCAGCTATGCTCAACCCCGCTCTTGGCATCGACATCGCGTCGGCCCTCATCGCCGCCCGCCACGCCCAAGCCCGCATCGACGCCGCTCGCAAAGCGGCCGCCAAGGAAGAATAGCGGTCTTCAGATAGAATAGGGATAGCGGGCCGCCGACTCGCGTCGGCGCTTAAAGTATGTTTCGCGCCATATTCTATCTTCTTCTCACGGTTGTAGTCATTACCGTGGCGAAAAGCATCATTGGGATCGTGCTCAAAGGCGTCTCGGAGGCGATGAAGCCCGGTGCCGGCACTCCAAGCGCGCCGCGTCCTTCCGATCAGGTTCCGCTCACCGGCGAGCTGAAGAAAGATCCCCTCTGTGGGACCTACATCGCCGCGGCCACTTCAGTCAAGGAGAAAGTGGGAGGCCAGACCTTCCATTTCTGCTCCCAGGAGTGCCGCGATAAGTATGTTGCTTCATCGGCTCATTAGACTGGGGCTCATTAGACTGGGGCTCGCTAGCCTGGCGATCGCCCTCGCGCCCGCCGGCGCGCAGCCGGTTTATTACAGAGACATTCTTCCCATCCTTCAGGCCCACTGCCAGCAGTGCCACCGCCCGGGCGAAATCGCGCCCATGCCGTTTCTCACTTATGCCGGGACGCGGCCCTGGGCCAAGGCCATTCGCGAACAAGTGATTGCGCGCAAGATGCCGCCCTGGTTCGCCGACCCTGCTTACGGCCACTTCGCGAACGACCGCTCACTTTCCGAGAGGGACATCGACACGCTCGCGGCTTGGGTGAACTCAGGTGCGCCCGCAGGCGATTCCAAGGATGCTCCCCCTCCGCGCGAGTGGCCGCCAGGTTGGAATATTGGAACGCCCGATGAAGTTTTCGAAATGCCGGCGCCCTTTTACATTCCAGCCACGGGCGCTGTGGATTACCAATATCAGATTCTGCCCACGCACTTCACCGCAGACCGCTGGGTGCAGAAGGTGGAAGTGCGCACCAGCAGCCGGTCGGCGGTCCATCATGCCGTGGTCTACATCCGTGAGCCCGAGTCGAAGTGGCTGGAAGGCGAACCGCGCGAGAAAGCCTTCTCCGTACCTATCGCGAAGGGTTTCACCACCAGCGACCTGTTGATGGTGTACACGCCCGGCAATTCCTTCGATCAGTGGCCGCCGGGCATCGCCAAGCGGATCAAAGCCGGCTCGGACCTGGTGCTGCAGATGCACTATACAGCCAGCGGCAAAGCTACCCAAGACCGCACGCGCATCGGTGTCGTATTCGCCACAGAGCCGCCCCGGCAAGCGGTGTTGTCGCTGCAGATGAGTGACGACCGTTTTGTGATCCTGCCGGGCGATTCCAACTATCGGGTCCAGGTATCGGGCACCTTGCCCAACGACGCGCTGCTGATAGGCATGTTTCCGCACATGCATCTGCGCGGAAAAGCGTTCGAGTATCTGATCACCGGACCAAACGGCCATGTGGAGACGCTGCTCAAAGTGAGCCACTACGATTTTCAGTGGCAGCTCAACTACCGGCTGGCCCAGCCGCGGTTGATCAAAGCGGGCACGCATCTCACCTGGGTCGGTTATTTCGACAACTCGCCGAATAATCCCGGGAACCCCGATCCAACGGCGGAAGTTCGCTTCGGCGAACAGAGCTGGCAGGAGATGATGATCGGCTTCTTCGACGTCGTGGTGGACGCCAGCATGGACAAGACTAAGTTTTTCGAACGCCGGCCATCTCCGGCCGCTAATACCGTTAGCAGATAAAAAAGACTTGTTTGTAGCCGCGTCCCGGCAGTACACTGGAGTTGCTCTATGTGGGGAAAACAAAACGACACACAAATGATTCAGAATCCACCGGCTCAACCCGTGTACCCGGCGCCGGCCACCGCGCCGCCGGTCATGCATCAACCTGCTCAGGCGGCGCCGCCCGCCCCCGTTCCAACTCCAACGGTGTTTGGAGAATCCATGAAAATCGTCGGCGAGGTCTGGAGCGATGAAGAGCTCTATCTGGACGGCGATCTGGATGGCAAGCTCAACCTGCGCAATCGCCTGACCGTCGGGCCGAACAGCAAGGTGAACGCGAACATCAAGGCCCGGGAGATTATCGTCTTTGGCGCCATCCAGGGGAACGTCGAATCGGAGAGCCGCGTCTCTCTGCGCGCCGGCGCCTCTATTGTCGGCGATATCAAGACGGCCGGCATCGTAATCGAAGATGGGGCATATTTCAAAGGCGGTATCGACATCTCCAAGGGCGGCGAACGCAAACCGGCGCCGAAAGCCCAGGGCGCATCCGCCGGCCAAAAACGCTAGGCGGCGCCCTTTGCAACGGTTTTCTGTGGCGCGCGTCTAGTTAAGCGAGGCCGCACCCTCAGCGATGAGGAACATGTGACCTGGACTGAGGCGTTCGTTGGAAGGCGGGCGCCTCTCTTTATTTCGCGCCCTGGAGCTTGGCCTCAACGCGCTTGCGCAACCCGCGCTCAGGCTTCAGATCCAGCGCGGCTTGATACGCCGCCCGCGCTTCCGCCGGATGTTGCCGGGCGGCTTCCAGATCGCCGATGCGCTCAAACAGGGCCGGATCCATCGTATCCCGCTTGGTCACCTCGTGCAGCTGCTCCAGCGCACCATCCCGATCGTTCGTCTTTGCAAGAACATCGGCCAGCGCGATTCGAGCAGCCACGTAATCCGGCTTGGCTTCGAGCACCTTGCGGTATTCTTCCACCGCCGCTCCGTTCTCGCCCTGCGCTTCCAGTTCTCCCGCCAGGCTGAGACGCGAGGGAAGATAGTCCGGCGATTGCCGCAGATTCTCGCGCCACAAATCGATGGCTTCCTTCTCCCGGCCCTTCTGATCGGCCAGCAGCAACGCCAGGTTGTGCCGCGCCGGCAGCAGACTGGCGTTCTTCTGCAAAGCCTGGCGGTAAAGCTGCTCTGCGTCGGTGCGTTTGCCCTCGGCTGCTTTCAAGGTGCCCAGCGCATTGTAAGGCTCGGCCGAATTGGGCGCCAGCATTTCCGCTTTCGTATACGCGATCTCGGCGTCTTTGCGACGGTTCAGGCGTTGATAGACCAGTCCCAGGTTGTACGGCAAATAGCTGTATTGCGGCGTCAGCCGGATCGCTTCCTGATAGGCTCGAATGGCCGATCGATAGTCGCCCGTTTCTACGTAAGCCAGCGCCACGTTGTGCAGCGGATACGACCAGTGCTGCGCCCGGCGCACCGCATCGTGGAAAGCGGGAATGGCCTTGTCGTACTGCGCTTGTTCCAGATACGCGATGCCCAGCGCGTTGAATCCATAAGCAGCGCCCGGATCGATGCGCACTGCCTGCTCCAGCAGGTTCGCCGCCTCCGGAAATTTCTTGTCGAACAGCAGCGCGCGCCCCTGAAAGAAATCCTGGCGGCCTTCTAAGAACAGAGACTCCTGAGTCAGCGTCCTGGCGGCGTCCATGTAGCGCGCGCCGCCCTGGAATTCATCGCGCGATTGCGGTGTCTCGTCGCCCGCCAGGTATCGCAGCAACACGTCCTGACCCTTGTTTTCCAAAACTATCCGCAGCTGGTTCTGGCTCTCTTGATATTGTTCCGGCGTGGCCGCCGCCCTCAGGTCACGCAGCGCCGTGAAGGCGCTATTCGGATCGGTGGGCAGGATGCGGCCCGCATTGATGGCGGCAGTCAAACGATCCCGGGCGGCTTGGGCCTCCGCCGATAACGGGAGTGCAGCCGGCAACTGCCCTTGCGGCGCTCCGGCCAGGTAAAGCGGCCCGCCATGGCGGGAATCCAGGATCACACGCCAATGCGGGAGTTCCCGGCCGCGCGCGAGATCTATACCCGGCTTCCGGGTGTCCGAAAGCCGCATCATATTGTCGTAAGTGCCGAACTCGCGCGGATGTTGCTTGTTCCCGGTGGCCATCGGAACTTGCGCGCTGACATACTTAATCAGCTCGTCGGCCTCCACCACGCCGTCTTTGTTTTCGTCGGCCGCGCCTTCCAGTCCCTTGATCACGAAGTAGCTGAATACTCCATGTCCGCCGCCGAACTCGGGCCCTTCGAGTGAAACCTCGCGCGGGCGGCTGGCCAGCAGTCCGAAAAGATCGCCCTGGATATCGCCCAGCTGCTGCACGTTGGAGGCGACCGTCGTATTGTGTATGGTCCCGATGGTCCCCGCTTTGCAAACATCCACGAACAGCAGCACCCGGCCTACTTTGCTGAGCTGCTCTTCAAAAAGCGATTGCAGTTCGTCCATGCCCAGCGCGGTGCTGTTCAGATCCTGGGGATCGGAATCGTACGTGAGAATGAACGCGCCCTTGCTGCCCGGCACTTCCACAGTGCCGTGCCCCGCGATCAGGATGATCACAGTATCGTTCTTGCCAGCCCGGCGTTTCAAAAAATCCTGAAAACCGTTGCGCACCGCCGCGGTGGTGGCCTTCTCGTCCGTCAACAGCATCACATTGTCGGCCGGAATGCCGCCGCCCAGAGGGCTTTCCAGCAGCTTGCCGAACACGCTGGCGTCCGCATTGGCGAACTGTAGCGATAGCTCAGGCTTGGAGTATTTGGAGACGCCCACCAACAGCGCGTAAGTCTGCCCGCCGGTCTGCGCTGCCGCGACGGCGGCGGACGCCTGATCGGCAACCGCCTGCTCCAACTCGAAGATCTTGCTTTTTACCCACACCGCGTCCGGCCATTCCTCGCGAAGCTTGTAGTACCTGTCGAGCGCGTTTGCGTTGATCTTGTGATTCTCAAACACGGCGGCTTCGGTCACCAACGCCGCCTGATCCTTCGGATTCGCCGCCAGCGCTGTTTCATACGGCGCCAGTTCGCTCTGAACATCGGCGGCCAATTTGTCATGCGGCGTAATGGGGACTTCGGGCTTGTTGATGCCGCGCGTCATGCTGACGCCATAGTGCTGCTGGCTGGCGGCGGCCACGCGCAAGGTCTGTGGCAGCGTGCAGGCGCGCGCCGGCTGCTCCGTGATCTTGCCGGATCGCACCTTGGGCGCCTTCGCCTCCAGTCGAACTTCGCCGGATGGAGTTAGCGTGTCGAGCGTTTTGCCGGGACAATAAAGAAACGACGCTGGACCGTTTTCAGTCTTCAATCCATCGCCGGCGAACAGCAGATCGCCCGCCTGGGCCGCGAGCGGCGTTTCCGTATCGGCGCGCAGCAGCTTGCTGCCGCTGGCCGAGAGCACCAGGCCCACCGGCTCCTCCTTGGTGTCCGCGAATCCGGCTACTGAAAAAAGAAATATAAGGATTGTGGCGCACGCACTCTGGCCTATCTCCCTTTTAAGGAACACGCGCAAAACGGAGCGCGGCGCGGGCCAGTTCCTGACTCGTTTGGCGGTGCGCGCCGCGCCCTTTGCGCTAGGCATTCACCGCCGCCTTTACTACCAGCGACGTCACCGTGTACAGATCGATCGGCAAAGCCTTCCCGCGCACCGGCGCCTGGCCCAGCCGCGATGTCTCAACCCTGTTCCCCAGCATCCCCTGCGTCGTTCCGGTCATTAACAGCTTCGTATGGTGCTCCTTGTTCAAACTCTCCAGCCTGGAAGCCAAGTTTACGGTGTCTCCCAAGACTGTATATTCCATTTTATCGGCTGAACCCACGTTCCCCACTACCGCCGGCCCGGTGTGAATCCCGGCGCCGGTCTCGAAGCGGCTGGGAGCCGTCACCATGCGCGTGGCGCAACGAACCGCGCGCAGCGCATGATCGCCCGGCTCGGCTTCGTCATCCTCGTCCGAGAATACAGCCAGAATTCCGTCTCCAATGAATTTGTTCACATGCCCTCGGTATGCCACGATAATCCCCACCATCATCGCCATGTATTCGTTCAAAAGCTGCACCACTATTTCAGGCCCTTGTTCCTCGGAGACCTGCTCGGTAAACGCGGTGAAGCCTCGAATATCGGTGAACAGGATGGTCACTTCCATACGCTTACCCGATAAGCCCATGGCCCCGGAAGATTCTTCGAGTGACGAGGCTAATTGTTTTCCCACGAAGATCGATACCGCGCGGTGAAACAGATCGCCCCTCGTTTCTTCGGTGGCCCAGCGATATACCAGGGAAGCAACCAAGCCCAGCGAAGTCGCCACCAGCACCTCGGAGGTGGAAATGATGAATCCCTCTTCGAACAACAGATGGGTCCCAACCAAAATCGCAGCCACTTCCAGCAAGACAAAACTCACCGCCCGGCCGGCCACCAACGACGTGACCGCCAACACCGCCAATGTCGCGGCAGCCAGTAGCGCCAGCACCAGCGCCCAATGCGGCGCCGGCACCAGGTAACTCCGGTTCAGCAGTGTGCGCACGGTGCTGGCATGGATCTCCACACCGGGCGTTAGCCACTTGGTCCCGGTGAAAAGCGTGAAAAACGGCGTGGCGCGCCGGTCGTCCAGCGCGTCCGTACCCACCAGCACGATCTTGCCGTCCACCCATTTGCGAAGCTGATCCATATTTCCAGCTTTGGCCGCATTCTCGAAATCGGCCATTGAGACGCTAGGGAACGTGTCGGGCGGTCCGGCGTAATTGATGGCGATACTCCGGTCCGCCGCGATCGGAATCGCGTGGCCTTCAAAAACGAGTTGGCCATTTTTCCACTCGGCGTCGCTGCCCGCGAATTTCTCGGCCACCCGCAAGGCGAGCGAGTGCGCCGGTTGCGCGTCGTTTGGATTCCCGCCCGCACTGCTGGCCGGAGCTTCAATCAGCTCCTGCCGGCGCACGAAGTCGTCGGAATCGGCGGTCAAATTCGCGAATCCGGCTAAGCCCAGGGCCGCCGACAGCATGTTAATGGGGATGCCCTGCGCTTCCGGGTTGGTATTGAGCTCGGTCGCGTAGGCGCATACTACCGGCACCGGCGACGTGCTCACGGCTTCGCCCAGCAGGCGGTCATAGTCCTTCTCATATTTCTCAACGGGCACGCCGAAGGCCAGGTCCAGGCCGATCACTTTGGCGCCTGCTTGCCCCGCCGCTCGGATCACATTCGCGTAATGCCGATGCCAGAACAGCCGCAGTTCGGGAAAAGCGTCCATGGCCTTCTGATCCGCCAGCAGCAGCACGATGTTGGGGATGGCAGGCCTGCCGCGCAGAAAATCGCGCACAATGAAATGCGCGTCATAGGCTTTGAGGTTGAGGATTTGAAAGAAGCGGAGATCGCTCAGCAACGACGCACCCAGCACGCTGCCTATGGCGACAACGGCGCACAGGGCCCAGTGTTTCCACTTCTTCTTCATCCGTCACCTGCATCTTACTACGGCATTGCGGCCACCGCGCTCTAGCAGGATGCTGAAAAAGGCAAAAACCCGCTTGCTCACGCGCGCGGCTCAGAATAGCGACTGCGTGTTTGCAGGTGTGTACCGAGCCGCCACCGTGAGGGAGTCGGTCCCCAAAAGGCTTTTTCAGCATCCTGCTAGAGCGCTCGCATTTCTGAAGCGCGCTGCCGCTTCTGTGCCGCGCGCGCAAGCCCGCGGATTTTTGCTTTTTTATTGGCCCGCGCCGTTCGCCGGTTTTTCGGAGCCAGCCAGCGCCAGCGCCGCCACGCGGCCCGCTCCCAGGAGCGCAGTTTTGTCGTTGGTGATCACCCGCACCGGAATGTCCTTCAGGATGCCGCCGCTGCGGCCCTTAGCGCTGAACGACTTCATGAACGCCGTGCTGCTCAGCTTGCGGACGATCTTAGGCGCGATACCGCCCCCTACATACAGGCCCCCGGTGGCAAGCATCTTCAACGCCAGATTGCCGGCTTCCGCCCCATACAGCGACACGAAAATATCCAGGGCCTGGACGCAAATGCCAGACGTCCCTTCGAGCGCGGATTTCGAGATGGCCGCCGATGGATCGCCCTGCGCCATCTGCGCCGCCAGCCAGGCCGGCTCCTCGCCTCGCCCGGTTTCGCGTAAAAAAAGATAAATGTTGTGCAGTCCCGGCCCGGACAGCACGCGCTCGTAACTGACGTGCTCGAAGCGGCCCATCAGGTAGCGCAGCAGATCCATTTCCAGCTCGTTGCGCGGAGCGAAATCACTGTGGCCGCCTTCGGAGGGAAATGGATGATGGCCGCCCCCGCCGTCCGCGTAGAGTCCCGCCTCGCCCAGGCCGGTACCGGCGGAAATCAGCGCCCGGTTTCCCGCGCCGTTGGGGACTCCCAGGTTCAAAACCACAAAATCCGGTTCTTCGAGCAGCGCGATCCCGTGGGCGTTGGCAAACAGGTCGTTGATCAGTGTGACGGAGGCCACTCCCAAATCGGCGGCCATCCGCCGCGCGTCCACCACCCATGGCAGATTGGTGGTTTCCACCCGGCCGTCCACCACGGCGCCGGGTAGCCCGAAGCACACCCCATCCACCGCCTGTGGATGCATGCCGAGAAACTTGCGAACGATGTCGGTGGGCCCCGAAAACTGAGAACTGGGATAGATCTCGATATGAACTGCCTGCAGGCGATCCGGCGTTCCCTTAAAAAATGCGAGACGAGTGTTGGTGCCGCCGATGTCGCCCGCCAGGATCATCTAGCCATTGCTCCAGTGACGATGATCCTTGGCCAGCAGTTCGTCGGCCTCCGGCGGGCCCCACGATCCGGCGGCATAGTTGGGGAAGCGGCGCGGCGGCAGAGCTTCCCAGACATCCAGGATCGGCGCCACCACGTGCCAGGCCGTCTCCACCATGTCGGATCGCTGGAACAGCGTCGCATCGCCCTGCATGCAGTCGTACAGCAAGCGCTCGTAACCGGTCTGCGGCGCGGCCTTGAAGTAGTCGGTGTAGTTGAAGTTCATTTCCACGTCGCCGATCTGCACCACCGGACCGGGAATCTTTGCGCCGAAGCTCAGCTTGATGCCCTCATCCGGCTGTAAATGCAAAACCAGCCGGTTCGGCTCCAGCTTGTCTACCGCGGTTTTGCGAAACAGCACAAACGGCGCGCGCTTGAACTGAATCACGATTCTGGTGGCGCGCTGCGGCAGCCGCTTCCCGGTGCGCAGATAAAACGGAACGTCCGCCCAGCGCCAGTTGTCGATGAAAAGCTTCATGGCGACGAACGTCTCGGTGCGGGAATCCGCCGCCACGTACGGTTCGGAGCGATAGCCGGTAACCCGGTTGTCGCCTTCTATGCCCTCGCCATATTGGCCGCGCACCGTGCGCGTCAGCACTTCTTCGTCCGTCATGGGCGACAGCGCCTTAAGAATTTTAGCTTGTTCGTCTCGAACCACGTCGGCGTCGAAGGAAACGGGCGGCTCCATGGCCGTCAGCGAGATCAGCTGAAAGATGTGATTGGGGACCATGTCGCGCAGCGTGCCCGCCTTCTCGTAGTACGTCCCCCTCTGTTCCACGCCCACCGTTTCGGACACCGTGATCTGGATATGGTCGATATACCGGCGGTTCCAGATCGGCTCGAAAATACCGTTGGCGAAGCGGAAAACCAAAATGTTTTGCACCGTCTCTTTGCCCAGGTAATGGTCGATGCGATAAATCTGCTTCTCGTCCAGCACCTTGCGGATCTCTTTGTTCAAGGCGATAGCCGATTCATAATCGTGCCCAAATGGTTTTTCGACGATCACGCGGCGCCAGCCGTGATCCTCGCTCACCAGGTTCGCCTCACCCAGCCGGGTGATGATGGGCCCGAAAAAGCTGGGAGCCGTGGCCAGGTAATAAAAGTAGTTGCCGCGCGTGCCGTGCTCTTTGTCGATCTGCTCCAGCAGTTCGGCCAGGGTCTTGTAAGCGTCGGGAGCCGCGAAATCGCCCGAGAGATAGTAGATCCGGCGCGAGAACCAGTGCCACAAATCCGGATCGATGGTGGTGGTGGCGAACTCGCCGATCTCCTTGCCGATCTCGTCGCGAAATTGCTCGCTGGTGAGCTCGTTGCGCGCGAATCCCACCAGGGCAAACTCCTTGGACAGCAGATTGTCTTTGGCCAGATTGTAGAGGGCCGGGATAAGTTTGCGCTTGGTCAAATCCCCCGACGCCCCAAAGATCACCATCACGCACGGATCGCCTGGACGGCCGGCTCCGAGAATTCCTCTGGAAGCGATGTCTTCTGCCAGCTGCATTCTTCACCTTTCTGCCGTGGATCGGCACCGCGCGCGTCGGCAAGCGGCTTGTCTCTATTGTGCCTTGGCCAGTTCTTCTTTTGCGGCCGCGGCTACAGCGTCGGGGGTGAAGCCGAATTTCTTTTGTAGTTCTTTGAGCGGCGCCGACGCTCCGAAGGTGTGCATGCCGATTCGCCGGCGAGCATAGCGATCCCAGCCGAACACCGACGCTTGTTCCACCGACACCCGGGTGAGTACGCGCGGCGGCAGCACCGCGTTCTGATACTCGTAGGATTGCTGCTCGAACAGCTCCCAGGATGGCATGCTTACCACGCGCGCCTTGATTCCCTCTTTGGTGAGCGCCTCGTAAGCGTCCACGCACAGCGATATCTCGCTGCCCGTTCCAATCAGGATCACGTCCGGCTTACCCTGCGGCGGGTCGGCCAGAACATAGGCCCCGTAAGCGACGCCCGAAACTTTCCCATATTTCCCGCGGTCCAGCGTCGGCATGTTCTGGCGCGAAAGAATCAGGCACACCGGCTCATGCCGCAGCTGTACGATCACGCGCCATGCTTCGGCCACTTCATTGGCGTCGCCCGGACGTAGCACGATCAGGCCCGGAATGGCCCGCAGCGAAATCAGTTGCTCCACCGGCTGGTGCGTCGGCCCATCCTCGCCCACCCCGATGGAATCGTGCGTGAAGATGTAAATTACCGGGATCTCCATCAGAGCGCTCAAGCGGATGGGCGCGCGCATGTAATCGCTGAAGATCAGAAAGCCGGACCCGAAAGGCCTCAGCTTGGATAACGAAAGCCCGTTGAGAATCGATCCCATGGCGTGCTCGCGGATGCCGAAATGCAAGTTGCGCCCGCCGTAGTTGTTGGCTTCCAGGTCCCCCGCGCCGTCGAAGGTCAGCCGTGTTTTCGTGGACGGCGCCAGATCGGCCGCGCCTCCGATCAGCCAGGGCAAGCGCTTCGCGATGGCGTTTTCCACCTTGCCCGACGCATCGCGCCCCGCCAGGCCCTTCGTATCGGCGGGGAACACCGGAATCTCCGCATCCCAGCCCTCCGGCAGCTCCCGCTTCTGGATTTTGTCCAGATGGCCTGCCAGTACGGGAAACTGTTTGCTATATTCGGCGAAACTCGCCATCCAGGCGTCGCGCGCCGTACGTCCGCGCCAGCCAAGCTGTTCCTGGAAGCGCTCGTACACGCCGTCCGGCACCAGGAACTTCGCGTCTTCCGGCCAGCCGTAGTTGCGCTTGGTAAGCCGGATCTCTTCCTCGCCCAGCGGCTCGCCGTGCGCCGCGCTGGTATCCTGCTTGTGCGGCGCGCCATAAGCGATGTGGCTATCGACAATGATGATCGTCGGCCGGTCTTCGGCGGCCTGAAATGTTCGGAGCGCCCGCGCCACCATCTCCCGATCGTTGGCGTCGCCCACCCGCAGCACGTTCCAGCCGTAGCCCAGGAACCGCGTGGCCACATCCTCGCTGAACGCCAGCGAGGTGTTGCCTTCAATGGTGATGTGGTTGTTGTCGTAGATCCAACACAGGTTCGCTAGCTTCAGGTGCCCCGCCACCGACGCCGCTTCGCCGCTGACGCCTTCCATCATGCAACCATCGCCGGCCAGCGCGTAGACGTTGAAATTCATCATCTCGAAGCCCGGCCGGTTGAAATATCGCGCCATCCAGCGCGAGGCCAGCGCCATTCCCACGCTGGTGGCCACGCCCTGTCCCAGCGGACCGGTAGTGGTTTCGATGCCCGACGTCCAGCGGTACTCCGGATGACCGGGGCATTTGCTGTTGAGCTGCCGGAAATTCTTGATGTCGTCCAGCGTGACGCTCAGCTTCCCCAGCGTTTCGTAGTCCGGATCCACCGCCTTCACCTGGCACAGGTGCAGCATGGAATACAGAAGCATCGACGCATGTCCAGCCGAAAGTACGAAGCGGTCGCGATTGGGCCAGATGGGATCGTCCGGGTCGAACCTGAGGAATTGCTGCCAGACGGTGTAGACCACCGGCGCCATGGCCATCGGCGTCCCGGGATGCCCGGAGTTCGCTTGTTGTACCGCGTCCATCGCCAAGGTGCGGATGGTGTTGACGCAGAGCTGATCCATTGTGTCGCCGGCGGACGTGGACCATACCGCCTTTGGCTGCGGCTGAGTAAAAGTGGCCATGGGAGCGTTTACGAACCCTCCGCGGTTCGCGGGCGGCTGAGCTCCCGGGGGAAAACTCGCGCGCTCTTCTGACCGAGCATTGTAGCCCATCTCATGCTGGCCCGCCAATGAAAATCGTTTTTCGCCCCAATCCCCAACCCCCAATCCCAGTTCCTCGAAGTCCCAAACGCCAGACCTTTAGTCCTAAGGCGAAGACCACACCCGATTTCGGGCAAACGCCGGGCGGCTTTCGTTGCCATCCTTCCTTACACTTCCTTTCGTGGCGTCCCAGCGTCGTAATTTCGTCGTCTTGTGTTGTATTTTCGTCGCTTCCCCTGTCAACAGCAGTACCCTGCCTGCGCCTGCCGACGCCCTGGCTCGGGATATGCTCATCGCCCACAACGACATAAGGGCGCGGGTGGACGTGCCGCCGCTGCGCTGGTCGGACAGGTTAGCTGCGCACGCCCAGGAGTGGGCCATCCATCTCCTTCAAGGGCGACAGTTTTACCATCGCCCGCGCCCCATCTTCGGCGAAAATCTGTTTGAGATCACCGGGGGCCGTGCCTTTCCAGCCGACGTGATTGGCGACTGGGCATCGGAAAAACGCGACTACAGCTACCGCACCAATACCTGCACCGGCGTCTGCGGCCACTACACGCAGATCATTTGGAGCGATACTCGCGAAGTTGGCTGCGCCGTGGCCCGCGACCCTGTCCGCGAAGTATGGGTCTGCAACTACGACCCACCCGGCAACTGGGTTGGCGAGCGTCCTTATTAGAAGGCTGAACCGCGCCTATCCCCAACCCAGCGGCATACAATAATGCCGGGGGGCCTATTTCCGGGCCATCGCCGTTAAACCTTCTGTATGATTGAAGCTGTCGATTCCCTGATTCTCGATCTGCTGGAGTGGCTGGCCGATGGTGAGCGAGGCTACACCGAAGTGATGGACGCCTGGCGCACGTCGTGCCCGAAGCTGCCGGTGTGGGAGGACGCGAACGATCGCGGGCTGGTGGCCACGGAGGATATTGACGGACGCCTGGGCGTCCGGATCACCACGGCGGGCCGCGCGCTGCTGGCGGAGCGGCGGTCACTCTAGAGAGCGGGCTTAGAGATCGGGTCCCATGTGAGATATTGGGAAACTCAAGGGGGGAACCATGAAACCGCTTGCTATTGCAGCGGTACTCAGCGAACGATCAGTTGTCCTTTCAGCATTTTCATACCACATTCAAAACCAAGCGGGCCGCTCTTTCGAGGTGTAATATCCACAACTACGGTTTGACCTGGCGGAAGGTCTTTCCGTATACCGAGTTCGGGGAATACCACTTCACGGGCACAGTTTGCCGCGTTGGGCCGATAGAACGCCAGCTTAAGCGGCTGGCCGGCTTTCGCCGGGATCACCGCAGGGTCGAATCCGACCATACTGACGTTTACCAGCACCGAACCCGGAGGCGCGTGGGGACCCTGTATCACATTCGCGCCGGCGTGGTGCAGTGCGATCTTCCAGACTAGAACACAGCCGAGAGCGCCGATGACGAGGTAGAGTGCCTGACGTTTGATGGTTCTGGCGTCCATACAGAAATACTACACGCATTTACAGTAGGGTTTGCGACCCAGCTATACTCTCGTTTATGTTTCAGCGTGTCTGGGTGCTGGCGGCGCTTGCCTCAAGTCTTGTTGCTCAAAATGGAACCGGCAGAATTACGGGCGTTGTCACCGACCCTTCGGGCGCCGTGGTGCCGAGCGTGCAAATCACGGTGCGGGAAGCCGGAAACGGGCTCACGAAGGTAACCTCGACGGACCAAGCAGGAGCCTGGGCCGCCCCGGCGCTGCCAGCGGGGAGATATGTGGTTCTGGCATCGGCTCCGGGATTCGCGAATGCGCAGCGGACCGGCGTTTTCTTAAGCGCCGGAGCCCAAGTCACGGTGGACCTCAGTCTGCTGCCTGCGCCCCAGACTAACTCCGTCACAGTCAGCGGACTCACCGGACCGGACCGGGACACACTTGCGCCGGAGCTAATAACGACCAGCAATACGGCGGAACTGGTAAGCGACTTTTCCGGAATCGATCTTTTCAACGACGGCGGGTTGTCCGGTATTCCTGCCATTCATGGGCTGGCCGATGAGCGCGTCGCCATTCGTGTCGACGGCATGGAAATTGGATCGGCGTGCGTGATGCACATGAATCCTCCGTTGTCATACTTCGATCCGTCGCAGGCCGGTAATCTCAACGTCATCGCCGGGATTACTCCGGTAAGCCGCGGCGGCGACAGTATCGGCGGCACGGTAGCGGTGGATACCGCGCCCCCTGAGTTTTCCGCCGGGAGCGAGCCGCAGATTCACGGGAATATAGAGGCATTCCATCGCACCAACGGTGTTGCGAACGGTGGCAGCGCTTCGCTCGCGTTTACCACGGAGGATTTCCAAATCGCTTATACGGGATCTTACGTGAACGCGAACGATTACAAAGACGGCTCCGGTTTACTTGTGGCATCGACGTTTTATGAAGCGCAGAACAATGCGCTCCAGGCTTCCGCGCGCGCGGGCAACAATCTGTTCACCATAGGGATCGGTTATCAGTACATCCCGCAACAGGGATTTCCCAACGCGTTTCTGGACATGACTGGCAACCAGGCAAAATTCGCCAACTTTCACTATCAGGGAAGGTTTTCCTGGTTTTCCAAGGAAGTCACGCTCGAAGCGCGCCTCTACTACGAAAACACGCGGCACTCCATGGATATTCTCAGGGACAAGGTTCCGGGGGTGGAGATGCCGATGTTGACGCGGGGCGGAAATGCCGGATACCTGGTGGAGGCGGAAATTCCGCTGTCTGCGCGCGACACGCTGCGAGTGGGCCACGAGTTTCGCAGATTCACTCTCAACGACTGGTGGACGCCCACTACGAATGGAATCGGCACTCTGGGGCCGAATACACTTCTGAACGTCAATAACGGACGCCGCAATCGCTTTGGAACCTGGGCGGAATGGGAAGCGCGGCGGGCGAAGAGGTGGACCACGCTGCTCGGAATCCGAAGCGATATCGTGCTGATGGACACTGGCAACGTGCAGGGCTATAACAGTTCGCCGGCCACGACGGGCGACGCTGCCTACTACGCGGACGCGACCGAGTTCAACAGCGTCAGCCACGCGCGCGAGGATTACAATTTCGACCTGACGGCGCTGGCCCGCTTCGACGCCGCGCCTTTCCTCTCGGTGGAGGCCGGGTATGCAAGAAAGACACGCTCGCCGAGTATTTATGAACGATATCTCTGGGTTAAGCGAAGTTTTTTTGCGGCAGATATGGAGGGCTGGTTCGGCGACCTGAACGGCTATACCGGGAACCTCGAACTGAAGCCGGAAGTGGGCCACACGATCAGCGGCACCGCAAGCCTGCACGACTTCGCGAATAAAGGGTGGGAACTGAGGTTCACACCGTACTTTACGCGGGTACAGAACTATATCGATGCCGAACGGTGCCCCGTAATCAATGACGGCAGCGATGGCTGTACCGCCGCTAATTTCACGGCTACGTCTGGATTCGTGATTCTCCAGTTCGTGAATCAATCCGCGGAGCTCTATGGCTTTGACAGTTCATTCCGTGCCCCGCTCGGCCAGACTGCAGCCGGGCGATTTTCGCTGGCAGGGACTCTCGGGGAGGTTCGCGGGGAAAATCTGGATACCAAGGACAATCTGTATCGCCTGATGCCATTTCACGGAGACGTTTCTTTGCGGCATGAACTGGGAGGATGGTCAGGCGCATTGAGTCTGAAAGCAGTGGACGCGAAGACACGCGTGGATCCGGTGCGGATTGAATTGCCGACAGCCGGGTTCGCATTGCTGAGTTTCCGCGGAGGCTATCGTTGGAAGCTGAATGAAGCCGCGAGCGTGCGGCTGGATGCGGGAATCGAAAACCTTACGAATCGCCAGTACGACTTGCCGCTCGGAGGGAGGTACTGGACGGACTTCAATGGGACCAGCAGTGTACCTGGAATGGGCCGGTCCTTTCTCACTGGGCTTAGTTTTACGTTTTGATGCTCCGCTATGGGACTTTGGCGCCCGTCTCCACCCAACGGCCGAGAACCCAGCGCTCCTGGTCGGTCATGCCGCTCATGTTGGCGAGCGGCATGGTGCGCTCTACTGCCACGCTGGCTTCGATCCGCCGGGCGTACTGTTTCATCTCGAGGGCGGTGTCGAGCATGACTCCCTGAGGGGCAATCGGGAAGGCGCGGTTGGTCGGTTTCTCAGAGTGACATTCGATGCAGCGGCGGTTCACTACCGTGCGCGCTTCGGCGTAGCCAACGGGCCGCTTCTGGCAAGAGGTGGAACCGGCGACCGCCACCAGTCCGATGAGAACTGCCCTCATGGCCTGGACAACCAGCGCAGCATCCGTCGCACCCGGTAGCTGAGCCGGTCCCAAGGCCAGGTGGGCGTTGCTTCTACCACCACGAGGAGCTGCCCGCTCGCGTGTGCGGTGCAGGAAAAATAGTTCTCCGACGGCCGCGTGAAGGGTATTCGGAGGCTCTGGCCCGGCATCAGCAAGGTCGGCCCGAAGATTTGCGGCACGTCGTCGGAGTTCTTCAGCAGGAACACATTATGAATGCCGACGACCAGATGAACGTCCGAGGGCAGGATCTCGCGCTTTTCGCCAGCCATCCGGCGAGCCCAGGTACCTTTGGGGATCTCGAAGAGCTCTACTCGCGAGTCGAATGTCACCGGCCACATCGCCGCGATGACGATAGGGGCGAGGATCACGCCGGCCGCGATCGCCATGAGCCGGCGACGATGCGTTCGGGGAGCGCCGGCGACAGTCGAGATCATGCCCCCATCTTCAACAGGAACTCGAGATCGTGAACAATGTCGTCCACTGGAGTACCGAAGGGCACCAGCCCGCGGAGTTTTCCCTGCCGGTCCACCAGGAAGAGGGACGACGAATGATCCACTGCGTATCCGAGTGCCGGATTCGGGGAAACAACTTGTTTGGCGACGACGCCGTAGGCTTTTTGAACGGCCTGGAGTTCGTCGGGCGTGCCTGTGGCGCCGAGGAAGCCCGGGTTGAAGGCGGCCAGGTGCTCGCGCAGGCGCTCCGGGCTATCGCGCGCGGGATCCACCGTCACGTAGATCAACTGGACGCCGCTCGCCGCGCTCCCCAGCTTCTTATAAGCTTCGGTCAAGTGGGCAAGCGTGATTGGGCAGACCTCCTGACAATAGGTGTAGCCGAACTCCACGATGACCACCTTGCCGAGCTGGTCGCCGAGGCTCAGCTTTCCGCCGTTGGAGCCGTCCAGGTTGAAGGCGGGCGCCTCGCGCGGCGGGTCGAAGGTGCCGGAGCGAAGGCCCTGTTCGGCTGGCGGGGGTTGCCGAAACGCGAAGCGGGTTCCCAACGCCAGGAGGGGAAGAACCAGTGCGCCGATAAGGAGCGTTTTCTTCATGGAGCCCGCCTTACAAAGCGATGCGCGCCGGTTTAGCAGCCTTCACGAAGCGGTCATCGATGTAGCTCTCGCTGGGAATGGGGCGCGTGATCGTTTTTGCTTGCAAGGAAAGCTGCATCAGGTCGTCGAACTCCTCCTTTATCATCCGCAGATCCCCATAGGTGACACGGTCGGTCGGGTTGTCCATGACGTATTGGATGATCGTCCGGTCTTGATTAAAGTAATTTCTGCCGGCGGCGATCCCGGCCGCCCGGGCCCGATGGTTTCGCTCAGCATCCAGCCAATGGCCGGCCCCCTGCACGTAATTCACAAGGTCCTGCACCAGCTCAGGGTTCTCATCGATGAGCTCCTGGCGCACGGTGAGGACGCAGCAGATGTAGCTGGGCCATTCGTCGCGCGTCATGCGCAAGGGAATTGCGTATCCGGCGCGTTGCGCCGCGGCGCCAAACGGTTCGCCGGTACAGTACGCGTCCACCGCCTTTGCGTAGAGCGCGGCGGGCATGTCGGGAGGCGCCATCTCGACAATCCTGACGTCCTTGTCCGACATGCCTTCCTTAGCCAGCATCTTGCGGAGAAAGAGAAAGTCGACGGCGAAGCGGCTGGGGATGGCGATTCGCTTGCCGGTCAGATCCTGGAACTTCCGATAGGGCGAGTCAGTGCGCACCATGATGACCGCGCCCGACCTGTGACCTAGGGAAACGATCTTGACCGGGACGTCCTTCGACACCAGATCCATCACCAGCGGCGCCAGCATGTAGGCGGCGTTGATCCGGCCGGAAATGAGCGACTCTTTGATCTCCGGCCAACCGCTGAACCGTTTGTAGTCGAAGTTCGCTCGCGTGAAGGATGTGTCGAGATTGCGCGCCTCGCAAGCGATGGGAAGCGTGAGGTTGCAGGTGACGGGCAACCCGCCTACTTCCAGCGTCTGGAGCTTAGAGCGCGAGCGAAAGCCGTTGCGGAGCGCAGTCCAGTTGACGTTGAGCCACCCATGCAGGGCGGTGACCCCGGCAATGCACGCTGCCGCTCCCAGGAAGACACGACGCGAGGTATTCATACCTCAATATCTTAGCGCGCTAACCGGGCTGTCAAGGGATTCGGCGGGGAAGCGCGTAGGCAACCGCTCCCGGCGAGTGCAGCGACCAACGCGGGTGCAGACGGATTGTCGCCGACTCTGTAGAACCGGCCAACACAAATCGAACCCGCAAGGGAAAATTGGTTGTAGTTCCGCTGATTCTATGACCATGAAACTGGTGCCCGGGGTGGGACTTGGAAAAGCCAGCGATGTTGAAGACGCGCTACTTGGTGATTCCGAAGAGGACCAGAACGGCTAAATCTGCTCGTTAAGCAAATCAGTGGCACGCGTGTGGCACGCGTAAGAATCATCCCTTCGAAGATCCAAAAACGCACCATAAGGAAAGTCGAAAATCCGTGCCGAATAGCATCAGAGTCTTCTACCAGATCTTCAGGCTCGACGAAGAGAAATGGCTGGAAATGACGCTCGAGAAAATCGTAGCATGTGGGAGTTACAGCTTCAAAGTAGCGCCAAATTGCGGAATCCGGGGCATGTGAATAGGCGTTCCGGGAAATGGTGAATACGGATTCCGGGAAATGCTGAAATCGGATTCCGGCGGGATGTGGAACGCAAACCGGCTCAGCCCGGAATCGATATTCACATCCCGGAATGATTTTCTGAAAAAGCTTTAATCGAAAGGCGGCGCTGGACACCAGCGGGGCGAAGTCGATTCCACGGGGGTGGAGGAAACTTCGTGGCCCAGGAGCGTGTGTCCATGCGA
>Ga0302325_10001089_pt1 | contig 70858 bp, 67 predicted proteins | sample Palsa_T0_2_FD_201948 | JGI IMG/M metagenome (GOLD analysis project Ga0302325, IMG submission 201948) | Peat permafrost microbial communities from Stordalen Mire near Abisko, Sweden - Palsa_T0_2 | ecosystem: Environmental > Terrestrial > Soil > Palsa > Peat permafrost | place: Sweden: Abisko...
GCCGTTGCAGCGGCCTGAAAAGGCCGCCCTGGCGACCACAGTGTCGCTACCCCCACAAACCACCACTGGGGCCAACGCCACAACCTCGCCGACACCGTGGCCGCGAACCTTTGCGCGACACCCACCGTCCAACTCAGCAGTCTCGGCGATCTTCAACGACACGCTCGCATCCATGACGAGGCACTCGTGTCGGTGTTTACCGACCTCGGCCTCGCGCTGGACACCGGCACCTGACCGCTAGTCCGACAGCCCCACCGCCCGCAACGCCTCGTCTACCGCTCAAGCCCCACGGCCTCGAGGGCTTCGCGGCGGCGCAGGTAGCCTCCGGACCGGGTCGCCTTGCCGCCCGCGTACCAGGTGACCGACACCCAGCGGAGCTCGACAGGCGCTCCCGAGTGGGCGCCGTGGCCGACAAGCCGGACCCTGGCCACCACGAAGTCCTCACCGTCGGCAATGATCTCCTCGGTCTCATAGCGTGCATCGTCGTCCAACCCCTCGAACATGTCTCTGACCCATTCGCGTAGTCCCTGGACGCCGCAGTAGGTCTTGTCGGTGACCGCCGTCGCCGCGTTCTCGACACGAAAGCCCGGCGCCAGCGTCTCCGCGGCCAGCTCATCTGAGAGCTCGCGGGCATTTAGAGCGGCCACACCCCGTTCGTGGAGTTCGACGATCTCCTGTGACATCGCCTACCCCCGTTCCTGGGCGAGGCGTTCGGCCGCAGCATGAGCCTCGTAGACCTCGGAGGTCGTAAGGCGTGCGATCAAGCCTCGTACCCAGACGAAGACCCATCCCTCGCGTTGCCGAAGGTGACCGGCGCTGCCAGCCGGACGACCGTTCTGAACGACCACGGCAAACACAACCCCATTGCCGAGGTCGCGGACTTCCTCAAGCCCGAACTCCAACTCCTCGTACGTGGCAAACCACTCCTCAAGCATGCTGCGAATGGCCGCCCGACTCTCGAATGGTCCCCCAACGCCCCTCCCGTCGAAGGTCGCATCTTCGGCGAAGCTGCTGACCACCGCGTCGAGATCACGACGATTCGCAGCCTCAAACGCCTTACCCATAAGCTCGACCAGGTCGGGGGTCGTGGACTCCTCGGGCATCGTGCAGGGAGTATCCCGCTCGCTGCCACGACGTACCGCTCAGACGCGCATGACCGCTGCTTTTCGCAGCCAGGCGAGTGTGCGGGTTCCCGGTGGTCGCGCTATCGCCTTGGACGACGAGCAGCACTGGCCTGATCACGGGTCCATTGCTGCCCCAAAGCGCGAGAAGCGGGAGGCGACCAAGCACCGCGCTCGCAGACAACTGGCTGCAATGCTCCTCGGACGGAGTGATTTAGCTGCGTCTTGGTTGATCGTCCGCCGAGGCAGGCGACGCCTAAACGCGACGGTCGGGCAACACAGGCGCCGAGCCATCTCGTCCGGGCGGAGTGAGATCGCCTCGACCCCAGTGCAGGGCTCGGTCATCTTACGACCGCCCTCCCGAGAAAGCAGTAGGACGTGGTCAGGGCTTTGGCTCTGTTGCTGATCGTCCAAGGCGGTCGCCTGACGCGGTCGCGGTCAGGCGCTCGCATTGCGACGCGAGCAAGCGTGAGCCATAGAAGAACGCCGGTTCTGAATCCGGGCGCCCCGATTGATGGCTCACAGCTGCATTCCCCTTGCGCGGAACGATACGCAACGGGCGTAGTCGAACCCACAGCGCTATCACCGCCGTCCGCGATTGGCTCGGCATGTGCCCGTTCTGGTAGCGTTTTGCGCTGCTGCGGACTGGTTGGAGTCGATCCTGGGGGTTGAGCGTGGGAAGGTCACGTCGTCGTGAGCATCGCGCGCTGTGGACCAGTTGTACTCCTGCTTGCTTCACGTGGGACGGCAGGGGGATCATGGGGCTGCGCGTGCTCTTTGCGGCGCTCGTGGTCGCGGGCGCGTGTCTGGGACCGTCAACGGCTCTGGCATCCGGTGTCTGGTCCGCCCCCACCGACATCGGTGACAGTAGCTTGTTCCCAAACTCGGTGTCTTGCTCGTCGGCGACGTTCTGCGCCGCGGTCGCGGGTACCTTCTCTTCCTTCACCGGGTACGGGTACGCGCTGACTTACAACGGCACGTCGTGGACCGCCCCCACCAACATCGGCAGCAGCGGGGGCGACCTCAGATCGGTGTCTTGCCCATCGGCGACGTTCTGCGTCGCCGTCGGCAGCGGCGGCGCAGTGGGCGGTGCAGTGACTTACAACGGTACGTCGTGGACCGCCAGCATCAACCTCGGCGGCGGCGCCTACCTCCAATCGGTGTCTTGCGCGTCGGCGACGTTCTGTGCCGCCGTCGGCGGCAACGGCCAGAGCGGCTACGCGCTGACTTACAACGGTACGTCGTGGTCCGCCCCCACCAACATCGGCAGCGGGGGACTCAGCCTCGACTCGGTGTCTTGCCCATCGGCGACGTTCTGCGTTGCCGTCGGCAACAACGGCTCGTACGGCGGCTACGCAGTGACTTACAACGGTACGTCGTGGTCCGCCCCCACCCACAGTGGCCCCGACAACAACGGCAACAGCCGGGTGTCTTGCTCGTCGGCAAAGTTCTGCGCCGCCGCCTTTTATGCCTTCTCGGGCAGCTACGTGCAGACTTACAACGGTACGTCGTGGGCCGCTCCCACCAAGGTCGGTGGCCGGGAGGTCCTTCCCCTCTCGTCGGTGTCTTGTCCATCAGCGACGTTCTGCGTAGTCGTTGGCAACAACGGCTCGGGCGGCGGCTACGCACTGACTTACAACGGTACGTCGTGGGCTGGCCGGACCGTCGATACCGGCTATACCGGCGAATTCAGGGGCCTCAACTCGGTGTCTTGTCCCTCGACATCTTTCTGCGAGGCTGTCAGTAGCGGGACCGCAGTGACTTACAGGACAGCAACTGCAGGAGGAGCCAAAAAGCGCGAAGAAGAAGCGGCGAAGAAGAAGCACGAAGAAGAAGCGCTCAACGGGTCAGTTGTGTGTGGTTATCCCGCGTCGCTCCCAAAAGGCTATGTTATTACGGAAGTTTTTTATACGATTAATTGTGGCGCTGCGTATGAATATAATGTGCCAGGTGAATATCTTGGGCAGGCTGCCGTTGGCCGGGTCAATGCGGTAAGGATTAGTGTGCCGTCGAGCGGGTTGGTTGTTTGTGGTTATCCTGCGTCGTTTCCGGCGCGCTATGTGGTGACCGAAGACTTGGATACGAATAACTGTGGCCCTGCGTATGAATATAATGTGCCAGGTGAATATCTTGGGCAGGCTGCCGTTGGCCGGGTCAATGCGGTCAGGATTAGTGTGCCGTCGGGCGGGTTGGTTGTTTGTGGTTATCCTGTGTCGTTTCCGGCGCGCTATGTGGTGACCGAAGACTTGGATACGAATAACTGTGGCCCTGCGTATGAATATAATGTGCCAGGTGAATATCTTGGGCACGCTGCCGTTGGTCGCATCAATGCGGTAAGGATTAGTGTGCCGTCGGGCGGGTTGGTTGTTTGTGGTTATCCTGTGTCGTTTCCGGCGCGCTATGTGGTGACCGAAGACTTGGATACGAATAACTGTGGCCCTGCGTATGAATATAATGTGCCAGGTGAATATCTTGGGCACGCTGCCGTTGGTCGCATCAATGCGGTAAGGATTAGCGTGCCTTCGAACGGGCTGGTTGTGTGTGGCTACCCGGAATACGTGTCGATTCCCGCGGGTTACGTGGCGACCGAAGACTTGTATAGGAATAATTGTGGTGGTGGATATATCAACTATGGCTACAACGCGGTCCGAATCGAGCCCCAGCCTAAGAATCCAACGCTTACGACCAAGTCTTTGATCGCAAGCGCAAACGGTACGCTTGACGCCTATGTGACATGCCCGCGCTCCGCGAAGAAATGCACAGGCAGCGTGGTCCTGCAGACATCAACAGCCGTGAGCGCTCGCGCATCTGCCCATGAGGCCAAGAACAACAAGGGGGCGCTACTGACGCTCGCCGCAGGATCGTTCAAGATTCCTGGCGGTCACGCGGCGGCGGTCAAGCTACAGCTGAGCAGCAAGGCACGAAAGCTCCTAGCGCGCGTCCACCTAGTCCGAGCCCGAGCGACCCTTACAGTTCACGACCCAGCGACCCACACAACCCACGCGACGGTCACGATCCGAGCAGCCAAGTCGATACCCGGCCACAAAGCCTGAGCAGGCGCTCGCAGACCGTCCAGATCAACTCGTGTGAAGCTCCCCAGTTTTCAATGACCGACAGCAGCCTGCGTGGTGCCTGTGCCTCACGGTATGGGTCAACACCCGGGTGGCTACTGCTTTCCGGGCCGAGCGAGCGTCCGAGCACCGGCCGCGCTCACGCTCAGAAAGGAGGACAAGCAGCACTCATCGAAGATCGCCCGCCCGCTACCGCTTCTGCCCAAAGGCGACGCTGCGAATGCGGCGCGCGCGCAGACAACAAGCGGCAATGTCGTCCTCTGTGAACATCAGCGCCTCCTCGCTCGCGCCGCCCCTCACAGCTTCCCGATCGCCTCCACGCACCGCTCGCTCGCATGGCCGTCGCCGTACAGCTCCGGCCGCTCGGCGGGCGTCCTGCGTTCGAGCGCGGCGAGCGCGGCGAGCGCGTCGAGGTCGACCAGCACGTTCCAGCCGGCGTCCACCGTCTCCACCCACTCGGTGTTCGCCCGCAGCGTCACGCATGGCACGCCCGCGAGGTAGGCCTCCTTCTGGACGCCGCCCGAGTCGGTGAGCACGGCGCGCGCGTGGCACACGAGCGCGCTGAACTCGGCATAACCGAGCGGCTCGGTGAGCTGCACGCCCTCGCTGCCCGTCAGCTCCTCGAGCAGGCCCTCGTCCTCCAGCCGTCCGCGTGTCCGCGGGTGCACGGGAAAGAGCACCGGTGGGGGCAGCGCGCGTATGAGCTCCACGAGCGCGCGCAGCCGCTGTGGATCATCGACGTTGCCGGCGCGGTGGGCGGTCAGCAGCAGGTACGCGTCAGGGGCGAGCCCGTAGGCCGCGGGCACGGCGTCGTTGGCGCGGGCGGCAGGCTGCCAGCGCAGGGCCACGTCCACCATCACGTCGCCCACCACCTCCACGCGGCCGGCCACCGACTCGGCGGCGAGATTGGCGGCCGCAGTGTCAGACGAGCACAGCAGCAGGTCCGACGCGTGGTCGCACAGCACGCGGTTGAGCTCCTCGGGCATCGTGCGGTCGAACGAGCGCATCCCCGCCTCCACGTGCACCAGCGGGATCCCGCCCTGCGCAGCGGCCAGCGTGCCGGCGAGGGTGGAGTTGGTGTCGCCGTACACCAGCGCCGCGTCGGGCCCCACGTCGGCCATGAGCAGCTCGAGCGCGGCGAGCATGCGGGCGGTCTGCGAGGTGTTGGAGCCGCCGGCTATGCCGAGCTCGTGCTCTGGGCGCGCGAGCCCGAGCTCGGCGAAGAACACACGGGAGAGCGAGTCATCGTGGTGCTGGCCGGTGTGCACGAGGATCTCCTCGTGTTGCTTGCGCAACGGCCCCGAGAGCGCTGCCGCCTTGATGAACTGCGGGCGGTTGCCGACGATCGTGAGGATCTTCACGGGCGCAACCTGGGGCGAGGGGCACATGAGCGACTGAGGACGCCGTCAGGCGACCCGAGTCACCCTCAGGCCGCGGCGCCCACCACCGACGCCGACCAGTCGATCACCGACGTCGGGCGCACCACGTGGCGGCCGAGGCCCAGCTCCTTGTGGTCGAGGCCGAGCGCCAGGCCGACCATCTGGGGCAGGTGCAGCACGGGCATCTTCAGCTCGCGGCCCACCACCCCTTCGGCCAGGGGCTGCTGCAGGTCGAGGTTCAAGTGGCACAGCGGGCACGGCGTCACCAGGCAGTCGGCCTCGGCGTCCACCGCGTCGCCGAGGTGGCGCCCCGCCTGCTTCAGCGATGCCTCCTTGTTCATCGTGATGATCGGAAAGCCGCAGCACTTGCGCATGCCCGCGTACTCGATCACCGTTCCACCGAGCGCATCGATCACCTGGTCGAGGTAGTGGTCGCGCGGGTGCTCGGCGTCGATCCCGAGTCGCTCGCGCGGGCGCACGATGTAGCAGCCGTAGAAGGGCCCCACCTTGAGGTTCGTGAGCGGTCGCTTCACCAGCGAGCTCAGGCGCTCGAGGCCGATCTCCTCCACCAGCAGCCACAGGAAGTTCTTGTTGGTCAGGCCCCTCTCGTAGGAGAGGCCCTCGCCGGCGAGCGTGGAGTTGACGTGGGCGCGGTACTCGGAGTTGGCGTCCAGGCGCTCCTGGCACTCGCTCTGGGCGCCCTGGCAGGTGGAGCAGATGTTCATCATCAGCTCCGCCCCCTGGACCTGCTGGGCGAGCGCGAACGTACGCGCGTTGAGCGTGTCGGCCAGCTCCTGGTTGTGCTCGGCGATCACCCCCGCCCCCGTGCAGCACGCGCGGTCGAGCTCCACCAGCTCGATGTCCAGCAGCGGTGCCACCTTGGCCATCGAGCCGTGCAGCTCTGGGGTGAAGCCGCGGCTGACACAGCCGGGCCAGTAGGCCACCTTCATTCGCTCATCCCTCCTGTGGTCCGTTGGCGCCGGGCGGGAAATCTGTCGGCTGCGCTCCCGATGGGGGCGCTTCTGAGCCGCCGACCTCGTGGGTTACGCCGGCGGCGACCGGGTCGTCGAGCGACTCCTCGACTGGCTCATCCTCGCCGGCGATGTACAGGTTCAGCTCGTAGCGCTCGGGGCGGCTCTCGACCTTGTCGTAGATCGACTGCACCGCCTTCAGGTCCGCGCTGGGGATCTTGTGCGGTTTGAGTATGCCCGTCAACGTCATCTTGCCGCGCAGCAGGCCTTTGATCGCCGTCGGCACAGAGTTCAGGAGCTCTTTGCCCGCGGCCGGATGGAATTTGCCGAACCACGAGTTGCCGCCGTAGGAGCGCGGTATCAGCTCCGCCTCCCACAGGATGCCGTTGTCCTTGATCAGCCCCGTGAACGCCGCCTCGTGGCGCTCGCCGTTGTTCTGGTCGACGATGTGGTGGTCGTCGATGGCTATCCGCCGCAGGCGCATGATCTGGCCCATCGGGTTGACGTCCTTGGGGCACGCCTGGACGCACTTGAAGCAGTGCGTGCAGTCGAAGATGCCCTGCGGATCCTGCGCCAGGTCGTTGAGCCGCTCGAACTGCTCGTCGTCGCGGGGGTCGCCCACGAAGCGGTAGGCCTTGGCCAGCGCCGCCGGCCCGATGAAGCCGGGGTCCACCTCCATCGCCAGGCAGTCCGACACGCACGCCCCGCACTGGATGCACGCCATCGTCTGGGTGACGTCCACCATCGCCTCTTTGGACACGATGTACTCGCGCTCGGGCACCGGCTGCTTGGCCAGCAGCCACGGCGTCACCCGCTGGATCTTCTTCCAGTGGACCGCGTCCATGTCCACGATCAGGTCCTTGATCACCGGCATGTTGCCCATCGGCTCGATCTCGATCACGCCCTCGCGCGCGCCCGCCTTGGCGGCGTCCAGGTGCGTGTGGCAGGCGAGCGCCGGTTCGCCGTTCACGCGCACCCCGCACGAGCCGCAGATCGCCTGCCGGCAGGAGCAGCGGATGCCGATCGAGCCATCGAAGCGGTCTTTCGCCTGCAGCACCGCCTCCAGCACCGAGCGGTGCGGCTCGAGCTCCACGGTGTGCTCGTCCCAGTAGGGCGCCCCCCCGGACTCGGGGTCGTAGCGGCGCAGGCGCAGCGTGAACTTCTCGGGCGGGCGGTCGTGGGCTTCGGCCATCAGCAGCGCTCCTGCGGTCGCGGGTCGAGGGGGGCACTAAGGTCGCACTGGGCCATCAGTATTTCCTCTCCTCCGGCTGCCACTGCGTGATCGTCACCGGCGAGTAGGAGACTTGAGGCCCGCCCGCCCGTCCGTTCCCGTTCAGTGAGATGTCGATGTGCTTGAGCCACTCCCCGTCCTCGCGCTCGGGGTAGTCCGTGCGGAACTGCGCGCCGCGGCTCTCCTTGCGCTCGATCGCCGCCACCACCGTCGCCTCGGCGCAGTCGATCATGAAGCCGAGCTCGATCGCTCCGAGCACGTCCTGGTTGAAGACCGTGCCGCGGTCGTCGATCCACGCGCGCTCCGCCTCCTCTTTCAGGCGTCCGATCGTCTCCAGTGCGCTCTGCAGCCCCTGTTCGTCCCGGAACACGGCCACCTGGCGGTTCATCGTCTCGCCGAGCTCGCTCTTGATCTCCGACACCCGCCGGCCTTCGCGGTCGCGTGCGACGATCGCGTCGATCATCGCCCCGTCCGCGCGCAGGGCGGCGTTGACGTCGACGCTCGGCATGCCTATGCCGGCCGCCCGCGCCGCCGCGTGTTCGCCCGCCCGGCGTCCGAAGATGAGCGTGTCGAGCAGCGAGTTCGCGCCCAGGCGGTTGCCGCCGTGTACCGACACGCACGCCACCTCGCCCGCCGCGTACAGCCCTTCGATCGGCGTGCGCCCGTCCACGTCCGTCTTCACCCCGCCCATGATGTAGTGCTGGCCGGGGCGGATCATGATCGGTTCGCGGGTGATGTCCACCCCGGCGAAGTCCCGCCCGAGGTTGACGATCTCGCGCAGCGCCTCCAGCGTTCGCCTGCGGGGGACCACCGTCACGTCCAGGAAGATGCCAGCGCCGTTGGGGCCCACCCCGCGACCCTCATTGATCTCTATCTGCTCCGCCCTGGAGACCACGTCGCGCGACGCCAGCTCCATCTTGTTGGGTGCGGATTTCTCCATGAAGCGTTCGCCGTTCGCGTTCAGCAGGTGTGCCCCCTCGCCGCGGGCGCCCTCGGTGATGAGGATGCCCGTCTCCACCAGGCACGTCGGGTGGTACTGGACCATCTCCATGTCCATCAGCGGCGCCCCTACGCGGTAGGCCATCGCGATGCCGTCGCCGGTCACGATCAGGCCATTGGTCGTGGGCTTGTAAGCCTGTCCGGCGCCGCCGCACGCGAGGATCACGTTCTTGGCGGTGAACGCCTCCATGCGCCCGCTGCGCACCTCCCGCGCGATCGCCCCGCAGCACACCCCGTCCTCGCCCATCAGCAGCGAGGTCGTGAACCACTCCTCGTAGCGGGCCACCGTCTCGTGGTGCTTCATCAACTGCTCGTACAGCACGTGCAGGAGCGCCTGGCCGGTGATGTCCGCGACGTACGCCGTGCGCTTCATCGAGGCCCCGCCGAACGCCCGCAGGTCCATCTCGCCCTTCTCGTTGCGGTGGAAGGTCACCCCCATGTGCTCCAGGTGCATGACCTCGTGCGGTGCCTCCGAGCACATCACTTCGATCGCGTCCTGGTCGCCCAGGAAGTCCGAGCCCTTGACCGTGTCATACGCGTGCGAGCGCCAGTCGTCGTCCACGCTGATCGCCGCGTTGATGCCCCCGGCCGCCGCCACCGAGTGCGAGCGCACCGGGTGGACCTTGCTCATGATCCCCACGCTCGCCCCCTCCTGCGCCGCCGCCAGCGCCGCGCGCTGGCCCGCGAGACCGGCTCCGATGATCAAGACGTCGTGTGCTGGCATGGCTCCTGGGGTGGATCGAGGGGGGGTGCGGGCGAGACTCTATAACGTGGACGATCGCGGGTCGGACGTGGACGATCGCGGGTCGGGGCTCCCCTGGGGCTCCCCAGCGCCCGGGTCAAGCGCCGTCCGTCCCGGAAGGGACCCAACGGCACGGTGCTCAAACACTCAGTTCGCCGGCGGGCGCACGAGCGCTCGCCGGCGCATCCGGCGCAGCGCCCGCGCTGTCCGGGCTCAGCCCTAGCGGAACAACACGATCTTGAAGCGCCCGCTGTTGTCGCTCGGGTGGAAGTCGACGAAGCGGAACTGCGGAGCAACTCCCTCGCCCTTGAAGAGGAACCAGTACGGGTGCTGGGCGCCGAAGCGGATGCCGGACGGTTTGGACGGGTTGAGGATGGCAGTCGGGTGCACCCACCCATTGCCCAGGTTCACCTGGAAGGAGGAGGTCTTTTTCGGCAGCGCCGGGCAGGAGCCGGTGAGCGGGTCCGCGAAACGGAACTGGGCGTCGTCGCCCGCGGGCGTGTTCGCTCGCCCGGGGCTGGGAAACTCGGAGGTCGGTTCGGGTTTGCCGCAGGGGTCGGCGGGCCAAGCGCCCCACGCGCTCACCGCGCCGACGACCCGGACCACGTACCAAGTGCCGTCGGTGAACACGATCGGTGCGGTGACCGTGTCGCCGCAGCCCGGCGGGGTGGTGCCGGTGAGCATGTTCGGACCGGTGCAGAAGCTGTTCGACGGAGCGTCCGTGGCTTCGAAGCTGTCGAGATAGAAGGTCGCTAGCGCCGCGCTTGCGGACGCCGCCGTGAGCGCGAGAAGCCCTACGGCGATCGCTGAAATGGTGGCCAGTGTGACAATCCGCCTAGACACTGAATTCACGCCCCTTCCTCGTTTTCCCCCGTGTCGCGCGACCCGGGAACTGGCAAGATCGTACTGGATGGTGGACCTTCGCGCCGGCCCGGCGTTGCGTCTGGTCGGGAGCGGGCTGGGTCATTTTGGGTGTACGACGGTGATCTTGAACTGACCGCTGTTGAGATCCCTGAAACCCCCGACACTGCGAGGGCGCGCTTACGCACTGGTCACACGTCCCCGCACCGGGTTTCTCCCTCGCTGCACACGCGCTCGACGTGTCTGCTCGGCCGCGGCCGGCGAGCGTCGCGGCCGGGGCTGGTGCGCGGGCTTGGGAGTGGGTTGTGAGTCCTCGGAGGTCAGCGACCGGTACACGTTCTCCCAGCCGAGCATCATCGTGGTGCTCCCGTATCGTCCGCGACGCGCCCGCTGCTCGCTCAGGAGCCTCTCGCGGTAGGGCTCGTCGCACAGCGCCCGGCGGATCGCGCTGACGGCATCGGCCTTCGACGAGAACACCTGCTGGGGCCCGAGGATGCTGCGATTCGGTGGGATGTCACTGGCGATCACGACCACGTCTCGGGCCATCGCCTCGAGGATGCTCAGCGGCATTCCGTCCCAGGCGGTCCAGTGCAGGTACACGGCGGCTTTCCCCAAGCGGTCCAGCGCATCCGCACGGGTCAGCCAGCCGCTCACCTCGACACCGGCGCGATCGAGCGCGAACAGCCCCGGAGCGGTGGAGGAGCCGGCGCCCCCGATCCAGTTCACGGGGGCGAGGTCGCGAACGTTCGCGAGGATATCGGCGACCTCGTGCGGTTGGCGCTGGGTGACCACGCGGCCCATCGCCACCACGCCCGAGGACAGCTCGACCGAGCTGTCAGGGGTCCGATCGGGATCGAGCTCGGGGATGCCGTTCGGCACGACCCGCACGTGGTGTGCGCTCACGACATCGCGCGCAAGGTCCGCCTCGGCGTCCGATACCGCCCCGACCATCTCGACGCGATTCGCCACCCGGCGCTCGAGCGCGCGAAAGGCGCGCCGGCGCAGCGGCGAGGCGTTCATCGTGAACGAGTAGCCATGGGGTGTGTACACCGTCGGCGCGAGTCCACCCAGGGTCGCAGCCCCCACCACGCCGGCGAACGACGAGTGAAGGTGGATCACGTCGGGGTTCCACACGTCGACCACCGGACGCAGCTGGCGCGAGGTGCGCAGCGAGGCACGCAGGGTCCGCTCGGTCCAGGGTGTTGGAATCAGCTCGACACGCTGATCGACGGCGTCCCGCAGCGGCGATGGCGTCTCAGCCCGCACGCCGTAGGCGATCGCCACGTCGTGACCTTGATCGGCGAGGCCGGCGCTGAGGTTGCTGACAACCTCGAAGATGCCGCCGCCGAGGGCCTCGGTGATGTGCATGATCCTCATCGAGTTGGTTGGGAATATAGCGGGTGGTCGTCGTGAGGCGAAGGGGACGAAGTAGAAAATCCGAGTCTACCGGCATGGACAGGTGTCCATTTGAGTTTTACGGTGACCCTGTGTTCACAATTGAGTAACCGCATTCAATTTGGCGGTAGCCTTCCTATCCGATTTCGGAAGCCCGCGTGCTCTGTATGGACGAATATACGACGGCTCAACGGCGTTCTGTCAAGCGATGGGCGGCCGCTTGCAAGTGACAATAAGCACTCGACCTGTGGAGTTGAATGTCCTTCGTTTCTGCATGTGTGGCATGTGACAATAGGCGCACGCGTATGCATGTGGCAATAATCACCCAGGCTGGCGAGGACAATGGTTCGGCGTACTTCCGCGCGCTGCAGTACGAGCCCCTGCTCGCGCTTCGAGGTCTCGACGTCGTCGCCTCACCTGCCCCCGCCGCGGCTCGGCGGATCGGCGGTTCGGCGGGCGCCGCGCTGCTGCTCGGCGAGCACGTGGTGCGCTATGCGCAGCGAGCCGTCCAGCTGCGACGCCTGATCGCGCGCAGCGACGCCGTGCTCGTCCAGCGCGGCGCCTACCCGATCGGCCCGTCGTTGTTGCTCGACTGCCTGGACGGGTTCGCCGGGCGCGTCGTCTACGACCTCGACGACGCCATCTTCCTCGACACGCCCACACTTGCCCACCGCAGCCTGCTCGCCCGCTGGGCCTACCGGGATCGCCAGTCCCTGGCCCTGCTGGAGCGGGCCGACGCGGTGATCGTGAGCACCCCCGAGCTCGAGCGGGCGCTGCCGAATGCCCGCGCCGACGTGGTGCTATCCACGATCCCCGACGTGTGGGCCTATCCGAGCGCGGTCCACGACCAGGCCGGCCCGCTCCGTCTCGGCTGGATCGGCTCGGCGGGCAACATCCGCTACCTCGATCCGCTGCGCGAGTTGCTCGGACGGCTCGTGCAGGAGCGCGTCGCCGCGCTCCAGGTCGTCGCCCCGGTGCCCTGGTCGGGCCCGTCGACGTTCAAGCCCTGGGCGCGGCGCAGCGAGGCAGCCTCGGTCGCCGGCTTCGAGGTCGGCCTGATGCCCCTGCCGGACGACCCCTACACGCAGGCCAAGGCCGGCTTCAAGCTGTTGCAGTACATGGCCGCGGGTTGCGCGGTGATCGCCAGTCCGGTTGGCGTCAACCGCTCGCTCGTGGTGGAGGCGGGCGCGGGATTGCTGGCGAGCACGCCGGCGGAATGGGAGGCGGCCATCCGTGAGCTCGCCGGCGACGCCGACCAGCGGGCGGCGCTCGGCGCCGCCGGGCAGCGGTACGTCCGCGAGTTCGCCGATCGCGACGGCCACGCCGACGTGCTCGCCGCCGTCCTGAAGGGCGAGCCCGTGCCGGCCGTCCCCGACCTCCTGCGCGGCTGAGATCTGGGGACGCTCCACGTCGATGGCTCATGATGTGCGCATGTCATCGGTCCGCGTGCTGCTGCTCAGCAACGCCATCACTCCGGATCGTCCCGGCGGACTCCAGCGCTACGTCCGCGATCTCGCCACCGCCCTCTCCCGCGAGGGCGCCGACGTGATGATCCACGCCCGCCGCGTCAACCCCGAGGACCCGGAACGGAGCGTCGACGCGGACGGCGTGGAGATCTGGCGCTTTCGCACGCCCTCCAAGGACAACGCCCTGTACGCCCTCGGCTATCCGGCCGTGAGCTCGCAGGCGGTCCGCGCGGCCGTGCGCGAGGCGCGGGGCACGCGCGTGCTCCACAGCCACTACCCGCTGCAGGGTCTGCCCCTCGCCCTCGGGTCCACGCCCTACGTGCACACCTTCCACGCTCCCGTGTACCGCGAGATGCTGCCCGAACACCAGGACGCGTACGCGCTCCCCGGTCCCACCAAGGCCGCGGCGGTGAACCTCATGCGCTTCGGCGAGGGCCGCGTGGTGCGGCGCGCACAGGAGGTGGTGGTGCTCAGCGAGTTCATGCAGGCGGAGGCGATCGCCCTCGGGGCCACGCCAGCGTCGATCAGCGTGCTTCGCGGCGGCATCGACACCGCCCGCTTCTCACCCGGCGCGCCCGTGGCCCATCCCTGGGCAGAGGCTGAGGGGCCGCTGCTGTTCACGGCCAGGCGCATGGTGCCGCGCACCGGGGTGGGCGAGCTCGTCGAGGCCTTCGCGCAGATCAGCGCCGCCATTCCCGACGCTCGCCTGGCGGTGGCCGGCCGCGGTCCGTTGGAGGACGAGATCCGCGAGCGCGTCCGCCAGCTCGGCCTGGACGAGCGGGTGCGGATGCTCGGATGGATCTCCGACGAGGAGCTCGTCGGCTGGTACCGCGCGGCCGATGTGGTCGTGATGCCCACCCAGGAGCTGGAGGGCTTCGGGTTGACGAGCGCCGAGGCACTCGCCTGCGGGACCCCCGTGGTTGGCACCCCGGCGGGTGCCAACCCCGAGGTGCTGCGCCGCCTGGACGCGTCGCTGATAACGCGGGACGCGTCGCCCCAGGCCCTCGCCGACACGGTCACCGAGCTGCTGCGCGCGCCCGAGCGCCTGGCCTCGCTGTCCGCGAAGGCTCGGGCGGCCGTGCATCCCGAGCTCGGTTGGAGCGCGGTGGCCGACGGCTACCTCGCCCTGTACGAGCGCCACCAGCCCGCCGCGTCCAATGGGCGCTACCGCGGCGTCAACAGCGGTTTCTCGGTCAGGCGCTGAGGCCCGGACGGAACCTGGCAGCCCTGCAGTGTCCTCGCTTCGCATCGCACTTGTGCACAACCTGGCCGCCGGCGGCGCCCGGCGCGCCATGTACGAGCACCAGTTGCGCCTCCACGGCGAGGTCGTGGAGTTCTGCCTGCAGACGTCCGTCCCCGTCACCGCCGGCGTGCGCATCACGCCATTCGCGCCGCGAGCCACGCGCGTGCGCCCTGCGCTTCGGCCGCTGCCGCGCCACCTCGATCTGGTGTCGCTCGTGAGCGCCTGGCGGAGCCTCGCCCGGGCGCTCGACAGCGCCCAATGCGACGTCGTACTCGCGCATCCCTGCCAGTACCTGCAGGCGCCGCTCGCCCTGCGCTGGACCGGGCCTCGCTCGGTCTACTTCTGCCACGAGCCCCGCCGCGTCGACTACGAGCACGCGGCGGCCGCGCGCGTGAACCCGCGCACGCGCCTGCTCTACAGCGGCCTGCACTCGACGGAACGTCGCCTAGACCGCGCAGCCACGGCGGCGGCCGGCGAACTGCTGACCAACTCCCACTTCACAGCCGGCAGGATCGAGCGCGCCTACGGCCGCGCGGCCACGCCCGTGCCGCTGGGCGTGGCCGAGGCCTTCACGGCGTCGGCGCCCGAGCGGCCACCGACGCATCTGCTGAGCGTCGGTACGCTGATCCCGAGCAAGGGCCACGACCACGCCATCCGCGCGGCCGGCCTCACGGCTCGCCGCTGGCCGCTGGTGGTGATCGCCCCGCGCCCGCAGCCGCAGGAGGAGGCGAGGCTCCGCACCGTCGCGCAGGACAGCGGCGTGGCGCTGGACGTTCGCGTGGGTGTCAGCGATGCCGAGCTGTACGACGCCTACCGTGGCGCCGTCGCCACCCTGTACCTGGCGCGTGAGGAGCCCTTCGGGTTGGCGTCCCTGGAGGCCCAGGCGTGTGGCAGCCCGGTCGTGGTGGCCGACGAAGGCGGTCTGCCCGAGACGCTGATCGTCGGCGAGACCGGCTGGGCGCTCGCGCGCGAGGACGTGGCCGCTGTGGCCCGCGCGGTGGATGCGCTCGAGCGCCCGGAGCTCCGCACGGCCATGTCCGCCCGCGCACGCGAGCACGCCATGGCGCACACGTGGGAGCGCTCGGCTGCCCGCGTCCAGGAGGCGCTCGAGCGCGCCAGCCGGCGATGAGCGGGCCCGACGCGCACGCCGCGCCCCTCGTGATGTGCTCCAAGAGCACGTGGCAGCCGGCCATTCGCCGCGAGCACTCGCTCGCTTTGCTCGCCGCCGCGCACGGCCACCCGGTGAGCTTCCTCGAGCGCCCGCTCGATGTGCGCGCGCTCCGCCACGCCGCCGGCGCTCGCGAGTGGTGGCGCGGCCTGCGCGGTGTGTCGTGTGCGGTGCCAGGAGCGCCGGGCGTTCGTATGATCCCGCAGGCCACGGTGCTGCCGGGGCACCTGAACGGGCCGGGCGAGGCGACGAGCAACCTCCTGCTCCGCCACCGGCTCGGCCGCGTCCCGAGTGGCGCGGCGGTCGTTGTCAACGTGCCCTGGCAGTGGCCGGCGACGGCGTCCCTCGGCGGCAGGCGCGTGTTCGACTGCGCCGATGACTGGAGCGCGCTGATGCCTCACCGCAGCGCGCGGTTGACCCAGCTCTATGGGCGCATCGCGCGCGAGGCCGACGCGGTGATCCTTGCGAGCCCGTCGCTGCTCGAGCGGTTCGGAGGCGCCAGTGCGGTGGTGGTGCGCAACGGCGTAAGCGAGGACATGCTCGGCCCGCTCGCTCCCCCGCAGGATGCCCCGCGACTGGTGCACGCCGGCACCCTCACGCCCCGCTTCGACTGCGAGCTGGCCGCGGCCCTGCTCGAGTGCCTGCCCGGGTGGACGCTCGACCTGTACGGGCAGTGTCAGTATCCGCGCGGCGGCGATCGCCCCGGGCCCGAGCTCGCGCGCCTGCTCTCCGACCACGGCTCGCGCGTGCGCTGGCATGGCGTGCTCGCGCGGGAGGCGCTGCCGGCGGCGATCGACGGCGGGGCCGTCGCCCTCGTGCTGAACCGGCCTGAGCTCTCGCTGGGGCAGGACTCGATGAAGCTCTACGACTACGCCGCGCGCGGACGGCCGATCCTCACCACCCGCTTCGCAACGCGGCTCGAGCAGGAGGGGCCGCCCCACCTGATCGTGGCCGAGGACGCACGCGAGATGGCCGACGCGATCCTCGAGAGCCGCTCCGAGCCGCCCGAGTGGCGCGAGGAGCGACGCCGCTGGGCCGAGCAGCAGCGTTGGGCGTCACGCTGGCCGGCGTGGTCAGCGGCCGTGTTCGGCGCCTCTGCCGTCGGATGAGTCGTGAGGATGCGGGCGCGCTCCGACCAGCAGCTCGAGCGTCCAGCGCAGACCCACTCCAGAGCGCGGGCGGTGACGCGCATGGGAGCGCACGCTGTGCTCGAGAACATCGTGCACGCGGCTCACGACCTCCGGCCACTGGAGCTGCTCGGCGCGGGTGCGCCCACCTGCCCCCAGCCGTCGCGCGAGCGCCTCGTCTCTCAGCAGCCGCACCGCCGTCGCCGCCACCTCGCGCGCGTCCAGGGGATCGACCAGCAGGCCGGTGACGTCGTGCTGAACGGCCTCGGTGACACCCGGCGCCCGCCCCGCGATGGTGGGCAGGCCATGCGCCCCCGCCTCGATGTAGGCGATTCCAAAACCCTCGCCGGCCTGCCATCCGGGCGGCTGGCGCGAGAGCATGATGTATGCCCAGGCGTGGTCGAGCAGCTCGTCGCGCTCGGTATCGGCCACTTCGCCCACGAACGTCACGCAGTCGGCCACCCCGGTCTCCTGCGCGCGCCGCTCGAGCTCGGGGCGCAGATCACCGTCGCCGACGACCATCCACCGCACCTCGGGAACCCGGCGCCGGATGGCCGGCATCGCCTCGAGCATCACATCGTGTCCCTTGTAGCGATCCTCAAGCCGCGAGACGGTTATCAGCGTGGGCGTCTGGCTCCTGCGAGCGTTGCAGGTGGAGGGAAGGACGATCCCGTTGTGGATGATCTGGATACGCGACGGCGGTGCACCGGCCTCGCGGGCGAGATCCGCGCTGTAGGAGCTCACTCCGATGATCGCGTCCGCGCTGCGCACGGCCAGGCGCGCGAGTCCGGGGACCTCGCGCATCTCCTTGGCGTGCACGTACTGCACGGATGGGACGCCGAGCAGGCGACCGAGGGCGAACGCGACCGGCGCGAGCTTCACGTGCAACACGAGGATGGCGTCGGGGCGGTAGCGAAGACCGCTCGCGAGCGCTCTGAGGTTCAGTCGCAGAATCGAGCGTCGCCCTCCCTTGGGGACGTTGCGCACGCGGAGCACCCGTCGTCCGGGGGTCGGCCATGCGGCGTCCGCCTGCTCAGCAGGGGTCTCCGCTGCGAGTGTGACAACAAGGACATCGCCGGGGATGTGATCGGCGAGATGTCCTGCGAGCGTCTCGATGCCTCCGTGGGCGGGCGGGAAGACGGGACTCACCAGCAGTGTCCGCACGGCAGCATCCTTGCGCACCCATCGACGGAATTTGCGCCTGCCGCTATCTTGGCGAGTGCCCGTGGTGGCAGCCAGACGGTGGCTGTAGAACGGAGATCACGCAAACACGGATGAGCCCAAGGAAGATCACCCACAGTCCGTCGACCGGTGACTCCCAGCGCGAGCCGCTGGCGGGCCACGTGGCAACGGCGGTCTTTCACCTCGTCGGACGCTTCGGCGCGATCACCTTCCTGTCGGGGCTGGCCACGATTGCGATCACGAGGCTGCTGGGTCCCACCGGTTACGGGCAGTACGCCGCGGCGGTCGCCACCTGGTCGGTGCTGGGAGCCGTCGCGGACTTCGGCTTCAGCCTGATGCTAAGCCGCGATCTGCCGCATCTGCGGGGATCTCAACGGGCGATGCTGCGCTCCGCATATGAGATCGCCACCGCCTGGTCGGCGCTGCTCGCCCTGGTGATGGTGGGGCTCGCCTTCAGCGCGGGCCCGACGTCCACTCGGGGCCTCGCGCTGCTGATTCTGGCGCCGAGCATGGTATTCAACGGCCTGAACCCGGCGAGGGTCTTCTTCGTGGTCAGAGGGCGCACCTCGACGCTCCTGCGCGTGGACGTCGTCACGACCGCCCTGCAGGTCGCCGCGACGGTGCTGGCGGCGGCGCTCGGCTTCGGCGTTGACGTCATCGTCGCCACGCTGTCCGTCGGTTCGATCGTCAACAACATCGCCATCGCGGTCGTCACCCATCGCATGCTCGAGCCGTCGGTCGAGCGGCGGATGGGAAGGCGCGGGCTGATACGCAGGTCGATCCCGCTGGGGCTTCTGGCGATCATGACCAAGGTCTATCTGACGATCGACCTCGCCCTGCTCGGGTGGCTGGTGAGCGGTCCCAGCCTCGGCGACTACGCCGCTGCCTCGAAGCTGTTGACGATCCTCGCGACGGTCGCGGGCGTCGTGCTGACGGGGGCGTTGCCAGCGATCTCTAGCCTGGTTGGGCGCACGGGCGAGCTCGAGCAGCTCATCTACCGAATCTGGAACTGGCTGGTCGTGGGCGTGGTGCCGGTGTTCGTCGCGGTCGCGCTGTTCGCCCCTGTCGTCGTCCGCGTGCTGCTCGGTACCAAATACGCCGGTGCGGTCCCGCTGCTGCAGATTCTCTGCATCGCGGGCGTGATCGGCGTGGTCAACAACCTCGTGGGCAACCTGATGATCGCCTTTCACAAGACGCGCGCCCTGTTCTTGCAGAATGCCGCGGCCATCGCCCTGAATGTGACGGGCAACCTCATCCTGGTGCCAACGTACGGCGTATATGCCTCCGCGTGGTTGACGGTCGCATCTGAGGTGCTGGTGTGCCTGATGGCGCTCGCGGTGGTGGTTCGCGAGATCGATCTACGTCCGTGTGTCCGCGCCAGCGTGCGCCCGCTGGTTGCCGTGGCGCTCGCCGCGGACATCGCGATCGCGTTGGGGCAGTCGACGCTGATCGCGGTGGTGGTGTCGACCGTCAGCTTCCTCGCGCTGATATCGGTGCTCGGAGCGTGGCCGCCGGAGTTCCGCATCGGGACGCTCATGGCCGATCTGCGACGCGCCGACTAGGCGAGGCCGTCGTTCCGCGAGCCCCGTGCCCGAGCCCTCCCGAGGCTCGCGGCCGACCTCACGCGCTTCAGGGTCACGAACGGGAGCAGGCCCCACCTGAACAGCAGTGCGCTGAGACGGCCGTGATGATCGCGGTAGTAGCGCTGGCGTCCTCGTTGCATCATCGCCTCCTTGGCCGCTGTCGTACTGCTGGCGCCGCCGAGGTGAACGAGATGAGCGCCCGGCACGAACAGCGCGGCGCGACCGCGGTCCAGCACGCGCCGGCAGAAGTCGAGATCCTCGTCGTAGGTGGTGTAGCGCTCGTCGAACAGGCCGTGTCGCACGATTTCCTCGCGCGCGATCAGCCAGCAGGTTGCCCACAGAAACTGCGTACGTCGCGGCTCACGCGCGTCCAGCAACGCGTGCTGGCGTGACGCCGCGATCTCGTGCTGGGTGTCGAACACGGCGCGCGCCGCGCCGGCGGCCTTCGTGCCGTGCAGCACCCGCGCCAGCTCGAAGCGCAACGTCGGAAGGTGCTGACTGGAGTGCTGCGGGCGGCCGTCGGGGAAGGTCAGCCGTGGGCCCGCGACGACTGCCAGCGGGTCGGCGAGGAGCGCCTGCAGAAGGGGCGTGACGATGTCTTCGATCACCACCACGTCGGGGTTGAGCAGCAGCACGTAGGCCGACTCGCTGGTATGGGCGAGCCGGTTGTTGGCTGCGGCGAAGCCGAGGTTTCGCTCAGCCCGAAGCAGTCGTGCTCGAGGGAACTCGCGTTCGACCATCTCCGCGCTGCCGTCGCTCGATGCGTTGTCGAGCACCGCCACCGACAACTCGGCGACATCGGGTGATGGAGCATGTGCGAACAGCGTGGAGATCGTCTGACGCAGAAGATCGCGGGTTTCATAGGAGACGATCAGAGCCTCGACCGTAACCGGTGAGGTGTGACTCGTTCCGGGCGCCATCCGGGTGAAAGCGTAGCTGGCGTAACATGCACAGCCGAAGTCATGCCCCGCCCGCGCCTTCTGGCCCTCACGACCTCACAGGAAGAAGGTGGCGCCGAGTCGCACCTGCTCACGACGCTCGCGGCGGCCAGCGCTCGTGGCTACGAGATCCACGTGTCGTTTCCGCACAGCGCGCAGACGAAGGAGCTGAGGGGCGAGTTGCGCGGCGCGGGATACGCGGTTCGCACCCTGCCGATCGGGCGCACCACGAGCTCGAGAGCGGGTGCCTACGCAGCGATCCTGGCCGACTGCGCGGCGGTGCTCTGGAGCATCGCCAGGGTCCGGCCGGACGCCATCCTGCTCAACCTTCCCACGCCTGAGGCCACACCGGGCTCGATGCTGGCGTGCGCGCTCACGCGCGTACCGACGACGGCCATCTTTCATCTCGTACGCTCGGACCTGAGTGTTACGCGCCGTCGCCGGCGGCTCTACCAGCTTCTCGCCCGCGGCTCACAGCGCTGGGTGTGCGTGTCGGAAGACAATCGCGAGACCCTCGCGGAGCGCTTCGGCGTCAGCCCGCAGCGAATCGCGGTAGTGCGCAACGGGGCGAACCACAGGCCGGTGCCACCCGAGCGCCGTGTCCACGCCCGCGCCGGACTGGAGCTCCCGCCCGAGGCGACCCTCGTCCTCACGACGGGTCGTCTCGGTGAGCAGAAGGAACACCGCCTGATCGTCGAGGCCCTGCCCCGGCTCGTCGCGCTCGACGCCGGGCTGGTGTTCGCGTGGGCCGGCGACGGACCGCTGCGCGCGCAGCTCGGCAACGCTGTGAGCGCCACCGGGCTCGAGCGGCACGTACGGCTGCTGGGCCGTCGCGATGACGTTCCCGAGCTGCTCGCCGCGGCCGACCTGTTCCTGATGCCCAGCCGCGACGAGGGCAGCCCGCTCGCGTTGGCCGAGGCGATGCAGGCGGGCTTGCCCGCGATCGTCTCCGACGCGGGCGCGTTGACGGAGGTCGTCGAGGATCGGCGCAACGGCCTGGTGTTCGCCCGCGGCGACGCGGACGATCTCGTGCGTGTGATCGACTGGGCGCTGGCGCATCGCCGGGAGCTTGCACAGATGGCTGAGCGCGGGCAGGAGCAGGCGCTCCGCGACTTCACGGTCGATCAGATGCTGGAAGGGCTGATGGCCCAGATCACGTCTGCAGGCCCGGGTCGCCCGCCAGCTTGAGGCCAGCGGGCCGCGCCCGGCGCCGGGCGCCCGCGGCCACTGCGTGCTGGGCCATCGCGGCCGCGAACAGGAATGCGATCGTGACGCTCACCGACGTATAGCGCGCTGTCGTGTCGGTGGTCCAGCCGACGAGCACCGCAACAAGCGCACCCGCGACGCCGGCCATCAGCAGCCGCTCGCGTGGGAGGCCCGCGATGATGCCCGTGACCGCGTGCCCCACCAGCAACAGCAGTGCCAGCAGCCCCGCGACGCCCGCCTCGGCCAGGAACTGGAAGTAGACGGACTGGGCGTGCAGGCCTTCGGGCGACGCGCCGAGGTGTTCGCTCAGGCGTTCCTGCAGGCGGCCCATGCCCGTCCCGAACACCGGGTGGGCGGAAGCGATCGCGAGCGCCGAGCTCCAGATCTGCTTGCGATCTTCATCGCCCGCCGATGTGCGGTAGACGCGCGAAGTGGGATTCTGAATCGATGCAAATCGTTCCCGCAGGTCGGCGCCGCCGACGCTCAGGCCGATGAGGACGGTCAGAACGAGCAACGCGGCAATGCCGGCCGACGCGGCGAGCCGCTGACGCGCCGGCATCACGATCACCACGACGATCACGCCCGCGGCCGCCCCGATCCAGCTCGCGCGCGAGAAGGTGAGCGTCAAGCCGATCGTGAGCAACAGGGCGCATACCGTCCAGGCCACTCGCCGGACGTGAGTCGACGCGCTCAGAGCCAGCACCAGCGCGAGCGGGCACGCGAGCGCGAGCACGTTGCCCAGCGAGTCGGGGTCGGGAAGCGTGCCAGTCGGGCGAAAGTATGATCCGAAGCTGAAGAAGTAATGCTGCGACGCGGTCTGCTTGATTTCGGTTGAGTAGAGGTCGAGGTTGGCGTGATGGGCGTACTCGTAGATCGCTACGACACCTTGGAACGTCGCGGCGAGCACGAGCAGCGAGAGCAGAAATCGCAGACCCCCCGGCTGCTGCGCGATCTGAAACGCGAGCCAGCCGGCCACCAGCGTCGTTGCGATCCAGGTGATGTAGTGCGGCCGTTCACGTCCAAGCGCCAGCGCGGGAAGCAGCAGCGCGAGCGCAACCGCGACGACGCTCCCGGTCGCAGTTGCTCGACTCGTACGCTCGTTCGGGGTGAGCAGCGCGATGAAGGCAGCGAGCGCCAGCAGCACGGTCACGGGCGCCAGCCTGTGTCCGCTGACGGTGACGTTGAGATCCCACGGCGCCGTGATGATCGCTGCGCCGGCGACGAGCCGGAGGGGATCCGCCACGAGGCACGCGATCGCGAGCAGCAGCGGCGCGATCACCGTCACCAGATACTTCACCGTGGTCGGCTGGTGAAAGAGGTGGTTCGCGACGATCCCGGTGCTCGCCAACAGCGCGGCAGCCGCAAGCGCCAGCGCCAGCAGCGATCGCAGGCGCAGGGAGCTCGGCAGGCCCGTGACAGCGGACGATCGCCTCGCGTCCGCGAACGACATCAGACGGGTGTCTCTCGGAAGCGCTGGCGGCGAATGCCGATGACGTACAGGAAGCGACCGAGCAGCAGCAGCGTGGCGGCAAAGGCGATGGCCCCGTACAGCGAAGGCTTCGGTGAGACCTTCGTGCCGGTGCCGCCGGGGGCGACGAGCTGCAGCGTCGGCTGGGCCGCGGCGGCGCTCCCGGCAACGCTTGAGAGCACCGACTCCTCCTGGCCCACGAGACCGGACAGCAGTACCGTGGCGTTGTGTTGCACTTCGGCGTTCGGGCTCGATAGTCTCAGGCGGGCTGCGGCGATTTCGCGTTGCAGCGGCGCGAGCTTGGATGTGACCGCCTGCTCGTAGGCGTGCGCCTGCTGCCGGTCGAGCCTGGTGACATATGCGACAAAAGCTTCGGCGGTGGCGGTGGCGCGAGCCTGCGCCTGCGACGGGCTCGAGCCCGTCGCGCTGATACGAACGAGGTTCTGCGCCGCGACCGTGCCGGCGGTAACCGCTCCCGAGAGGTCTCCGCTGGGAACGCCCAGCGAGGCCGCCGCGGCGTTGAGGACCGGAGCGGTCGGTGCGAGCTGCGCGTATTGACTCGCAAGATCGTTGGCGGCGGTGACGGCCGGATCGGAGATCCCACTCGTCGTCTGTACCGACACGCGTACGATCGCCGACGATTCGTAGCGCCCGTGAAAGAGGTCGCTGATGAGGTAAACGACCGCGCCGACCAGGACTGCGATCGCCACCACGGCGATCGCCCGCTGCGTCCACCAACGCCAGCTCGGAGTGGAGTCCGCGGCCGGATGCAGGGGAGGCTGTTGGGGTTCGATGCCCTCGCCTTGGCGGGAGAACTCGCGCGTGCTCATGCTTGCGGAGAGGAATGCGTCGGCATCGTTGTGAGCGGGAAGGCTACCAGCAGTGGCGGCGCAGGCCGTCTAGAATCCGACCCTCCGGGCGGCACCGAGTCGGCCCGGACGACGAAGCCTGACATGGCACGTTTCACGAATCCTTAGCCAGCGGTCCCAAATTTACCGATGCCATCCCTTACTCCCGCAGCAATCGCGGCAACGGCCAAAAGGGGGGTTGACTCGGCGAGCGCCAGGCTCGGACTGCGCACGGAGTCGCCGCCGGCAACCGTGGACAGCTTCGACTGCGTGGAGGGCGTGGAGCTCGTGGACGTGGAGCTTCCGCGTGACCCGGCCCCCGCGCCGAGCAGTTCGACGGTCCAAGCGGAGCTCCACCCGATGTTCACGCGGACGTATTCCGGGGCGGCGTATCCGCTGCGCGTCGCCACGGTGCCGGGCGGGCGCCTGGCGACCGGCAGTGGCGTCGTGTTCACGCCCGGTGGCGAGTTGGTGATGGAGACGCTGTGGGACCATCCCCATTTCCTTCGCGAGTTCGGTCGTCCGAAGCCCCTCCCGGCGCCCACCCGCGTGCCCGGCACGCATGCGTCGCTCATGTCCCTGTGGTGCAACAACTACTTCCATTGGATGTTCAACTCCATACCGCGCCTCGCGGTGCTCGAGGCGAGCGGAGTCGACTACGACGGCCTCATCGTGCCGGAGTCACTCACTCGCTTTCAGCGCGAAACACTCGATGTCCTCGGCATTCCCGAGAGCAAGCTGATGCCCTTCACTGGAGAGAATCTGCAACCCGAGCGCCTCGTGTGGGTGGCGCCGCTGGCGCCGATCAACGAGCCCAGCGCGTTCCTGCTCGACTGGGTGCGCGACGCCCTCGGTCCGGGCGAGTCGGAGCCGGAGCGGATGTTCTATGTGAGTCGCCGGGGAGGCACCCGCAAGGCGGCGAACGAGCGCGAGGTGTTCGCGGCGCTCGAGCCGCTCGGGTTCGAGTTCCTCTTGCCTGAATCGCTCTCCTTCGAGGAGCAGACCCGGACGTTCGCCTCAGCAAAGCTGCTGGTGGGACCCCACGGCTCGAACTTCGTCAACGCGATCTTCTCGCGGAAGCTGTCGGTCCTGGAATTCTTTCAGCCGGCTCATGTGAACCACGGCGTGTACACCGTGCTGTGTGCAGCCGGGCAGGACCATTGGAACATCATGTGCGAGCCCGTGAAGCGCTTCGGACACCGCAAGTTCGACGACATGTATGTGCCCGTGGACCTGGTCTTGGAGTCCGTGGAGCGGATGCTCGAGCATCCCGCGCAACCGGGCTGATCACGTAGACGCGCGCGGCCGCCGTGTAGCGCCCCGAGCGCGGCGTGTGGTCGTCTGGCAGAATCCCGGCCCATGGGACTCACGAGCACGATGCTCGGACGACCGGCGCACGGGCACCCGACGGGAAAACCGTGGCGCGTGTGGGATCTGGACGCCGAGCTCCGCTACAAGCCGGTGGTGGCGAGGTGCCCACCCGGCACGATCTGCGAGGTTGGGAGCGGGCCGCAGGGCATCGCGCTGTGGACGGCGGAAGATGTCATCGGTGTCGACCCGGGCGCGGATGATCCCCACGGCCAGCTCGTGCCGCTTGCGAACTTTCAACGTGTCGAGGGCGACGGAGCGAACATACCCCTTGCGGACCGCTCCGTGGCCGCGACGGTCGCGGTCGACACCTTCGAGCACATCCCCGCACCCGCACGGCCGGCGGTGATCCGCGAGATGTTGCGTGTGACAGGCGATGGAGGGCGCGTCATCATCATGGGGCCCGTTGGGCCGGACGCGGCACGGGCGGATCACCGGGTGCTCGAGCGCTGGCGTGAGCACGCACCTGAGAGCAGCATCGTGACATGGCTCACCGAGCACGAGCAGATCGGCCTGCCGAGCATCGAGGAGCTCGTCACAGCGCTGCTGGGCACGGACAGGGTCAAGCGCGTGCGCGTGGTCGGTGTCTACAACCTCACCCTGTGGTGGACCACCTACCGGGTGCTCCTCGGCGATTTCTGGAAACCGCGCGGCGAGCGCTATCTGCACCATCTCATGTGGGCGCCCTTCGCGTTCCTCGCCCGACGGTATCGCCGTGGCCCGTTCTATCGGCAGCTCATAGTCGCCGAGCTGTAGTCCACTGGTAGCGGCCGCAGGCTCGAATCGCGGGGCTGACACGCGCAGCGGTCTCAGCTCCAGGTAACGTCTGTACGAATCGCCTTGGCAGGACTTCCGGCGACCAGCGTTCGCGCGGGTACGTCGTGAGTGACGATCGATCCGGCGGCGACGACCGCGCCGTCCCCGACGGTGACCCCCCGAAGTACCAGCGCACGCGCACCAATCCACACCCTGTCGCCGATCGTCGTCGGCGCGGTCGTGCGAGAGCCCTCGATGTGATGATGGTTGGTGTCCATCACCACCACGTCGAAGGCGAGGCGGCAATGCGCGCCTATCCGCACGTGCTCGCGCGCCCGGATCTCGCAGCGCGCGTTGAGGAAGGTGTCGTCGCCGAGCTCGATCATGCCATCGGGTCCCTCGAAGATCAGGCGAACGTGCTCGGCCATGCGGACGCCTCGTCCGAGCCTCAGTTGCTGGCCTCCGCCGTCTCGCTTGACGATCTGGACCCCGTTGCGCACCAGCAGGAGATCGCCTCCGCCGGTGACATACCGCCTGCGCGCGATCACCCCACGCAGTCGCATGGGGGCGACATCGGCGATTCCGCTGTGTGTTCGGAACCCCCAGCTTCGCAAATATGCGCCGACACTCACGGGCAGCCCAGCCTAACAGCCATCTTGACGCACGGAAACTGGATCCGGCCCCGCTGTCTATGGAGCAGCCCCGTTGTCCGTCGTACATACGTCCAGCGCCTGCGCGCCGCGGAGCATCGAACAGAGAAGACGGCGATGCGATCCTCATGCTGAGAGATCGTCGATGCGGCGCCCTGCTCCTGAGCGCGATGGCCCTCGCCCTGGGGGCATCCGCCTTCCTTCCGAGCGTGGCGACGGCAAAGACGGGCGCAGAGCGAGGCTCGCCGGCGTCTCACGCGGTCGCGGCAGCCACGCTGCGCCGCACGGTCGCCGCCGAGTATCTCAAGCTGACGAGTGAAATCGTCCACGGATACGCGTCCTCGAGCGAACGCTATTACTCGGAAGGCGTGTGGCACAACGGCGACCCGACGTGCTGGTACTGCAACGTCGGCCCGGCGGTGGGCGCCGCGTATCTCGCGGAAACCGAACCGGCGATGTTCGCGGTCGCGGTCGACAGCTTCAACCGCGCGATTGCCGAATACCGCTTGCCGAACGGTTCGTTCATGGGTGAAAGCCCGCCCATCCAGAGCGCGGCGTTCGGCGTCCTGCTCGGCATGGCGTACGTGCGTCTGGCGCCGGAGCTGGACCCTGCCACGCTCGCGCTGTGGCAGGAATCGCTGGCGGGCATCGCCAACTACCTCAACGCCGATCGAGCGCTCACCTGGTATGCCAACGGGAACATCAACGCCAGCTACGCGGCCGCGGTGTACTTCGCATGGCGCGCGACCGGTGATCAGAAGTACCTGGAAGAGTACAACGCCGAGCTCCAGTTCATGGTTGCTCCGCCCGGGAACCTGTGGCTCGGCTTCGGCCTGGTGATCACGCAGCCGCCGACTCAGGCGGACGGTAGTGACGGCATGGGCTTCCTGACCGAGGGCAGCCCGCCCGGCTGGGACCCCGAGTACTCGCACCTGCAGCTCGACTGGCTCTCGGCGCTCTACAGCGCCTCCGACGATCCGCGCGTGCAGCGCCTGCTGAACCTGATTCTCAACCAGGAGCTGACGCGCGTGAACACCTCGACGTTCATCCTCAATGCCACGGGCGGCACGCGCAAGAACGAGATGATGGCCTTCACGAGCGCCGCGCTCCCGTTGCTGGTGATCGACCACAATCGACCTGAACTGGAACCCTTGCTGCCCGCGGCGTTCGCCCGACTCTCGAGTGAATACTACGCCACTCTTCACTACACGGAGCACAACTTCTATCGCGGCGTGGCGCTGTGGCTCGCGCCCATCCTCCTGGCTGGCTCACGCGAGCGACCGGTCGTGCCCCCCGGCTCGGGGAACCCTCTGGTGGGCGGCGCCACGCCGGCGCCCGGCGAAGCGGTCTCCGGCGCCGCCAGCGCCCTAGCCGCTCCGGCGTCTCGACTGCCGGCAGGCTCCTCGGTGCCGAGCCTCCCGCCCGCGGCCCATGCCAGCGCACCGATCCCCCATGTCCCCCCGCGCGTGCTCGCCGCCACACGCCTGCAGCAGGTACAGGCGCTCGAAATTCCCGGGCTCGAGTATGCGTTTGCCACGTCCTCGGCGTTGGATGAAGGGGTCGTGGCGGCGCAGAACGGCAAACGCCTGGCGTTCGCCGCGGTGGCGTGTACGCAGACCTGCACGATCAGCATCCGGCCGCTGCTCGTGATTCACCAGAGTGGCGAACAGACCCCCGTGATCGTCCAGACGAACCTGAGGGCCTCGCGCGTGACCCTTCACGCCGGCCAGGTGCTCGTCAGCCGAGTGCTGGTTCCGCGCCTGGCGTTGCAGGACGCGCGCCACGGTCACTCCACATTCGTGCGCCTACGGCTGACGGCGCTCGCTCACGGCAGTGCGCTACAGGGTCGAAGCGCTTTCTTCAGGGTGATCACGCGCTAGACAGAGCACCCGGGCCGGCCCTCACCGCGCCCGCCACAGCGCGATGCACACCTGCGCCGGCGTGACCACGCCGCGCGTGGGCCGGTACGATCCGCATCGGATGGCAGCCCGAGACCTCCCGCTGTCGTTGATCGTCGCTCCGGCTGACGCGGCGGGTCATCCCCAGGTGCGGCCGCGGGAGATGGGCCCGGCGCCGCAGCGGTGTCGTCGAGCGCCTCTTCTCAGTCTGAGCCCATCCCGAGGTGAATCCCGTTCATCGCGACGGCCCGGGTTACGCGCCGATCGTGATCACCCGACGGTAGCTCCATCCCTCCAGCGGTGGGATGCGCGCCAACTGACGATCGATCGCTCCGAGCGTGCGATCGACCCGTGGATAGCGCCCGAAGAGGGCCTGCCGGTCGATCATCGAGACGAACAGATACTCCGCCTGGCCTACGTGGACGCCCTTGCCGAAGGCCCGGCCGATGAACGCCACGTCCTCGTCGGTCAACGGGTGCTCGTCGGGCGAACCGAGACGGGGAATGCCCAGGTGGCCAACGAGGTGCCGCCGTGCGAACCGGAGCAGCGGGTTGGCCGCCATCGTCTCGACGAAGGCAGCCCGCCCGTCTTGCGTAAGCAGCGCGGCGAGGGCCGGCGCGTAGGCAGAGATATCGACGTGATGCAGGGCGTAGATGCCGATGACCGCATCGAAGCATCCCGGATCCAGCTCCAGCTCGAGCAGGTCGCCGGCGAGGAAACGCACGTCGACCTGCGCCCTGGATGCAAGCTCGCACGCGACCTCGATGCTCACCGGACTGAGGTCGACCGCCGTGACCTTGGCTCCGCGCGAGGCCAGCACGCACGACAGCACCCCGGCACCACACGCGAAGTCCAGGATGCGCAGGCCGTCCAGCGGTCCGAGCGCGTCGATCGCCATCTGCACATTGGGCTCGACTCCCGCCTGTGCGCGTTCGTACTGCCGCCACGCCTTCGCGGCAGCCGGAGCAGCCTGATCCCAAAAGCTCTGCTCACGCTCTACACGCTCGGCCTCCATGGCAGCCAAGAACGTACCACCCCAGCATGCTTTCTGCGAGGGCGCAGATCGATCAGCGCGTCGGTTGAAGCCGGCGAGCTACGAATGGCCCTGTGCCATCGACGATGTCCCACCGCAGCACCTCAAACCCGCTCAACAGCGCCAGGAAGTCCTCGGGAGACCTCTCCTCACTGGCGTGAATCTCGCCGACGATGAGGTTGACCTCGTGAAGGACCCCGCACGACTCAAACGCCTCGTACTCCGAGCCCTCGATGTCGATCTTCAGGATGTCGATGGGCGCGTGTCTTCGCACCACTGAGTCAAGGCTCTCCGCCATGACGACGTCGCGCCCGTCACCCGGCGCACTGATGCTGGTCGACCAAGAGTCCCCCGCATTCTGGCGCAACGAGACGATCCCCGATTCGCCGGCGACGGCGGCGACATTGAGATCGAATCGGAGGTCTCCCTTCATGTTCCGCTGGGCCAGTGCCGCGGTGCTTGCGCTTGGCTCGTAGGCGATGATCAGTGCCGCCGGATAGCGGCCGCGGAAGAATCGACTCGCCAGCCCGGCGTTCGTGCCCAGATCGAGGATCGTCTGCGCATCCCGCGGCAACGCCTGCTCGTCATAGGAGCCGTCGACGAAAACATCCTTGAGGACGAGCAGCTCGGAACGATCCGACACCCAGAAGGGTCGGTGTCCGGAAAGTAGGATGGGAATTGCGAGCCGTCGCACCCAAGGGATGCGGTGCTTGATGACGATGGCAGAGATGGCGATGCCGTTGTATGCACGCGCGGCTTTAGACGGAGATCTCTCCAGGAGCGGCGCGGCCTTCCTGCGAAAGACGCCTGCGGAGCGCATCTCCAGCATCATAGGGGCGGACGCGCGGACGCTTTTGTCCCCTGCGTTTGGTCGGCGGTGTGTCAGTTGGGTGACCGACGCGTGGGGTCGCGGACGACGCGAACTCGCGCGGGCTCTCTGCCGCGCCAGCCCATACGCGGACGGTGCCAATAGAACACTCAGCGATCTGCGGTCATGGGTCGCAGAGTCGGCGTCCCCGCACGAGCGCGCACGGACCAGCCCGCGGAGCGCGGCGACGCCTCCGCTTCGAGTCCTTCGGGTGGGGCCGGCGCGCGGGACGTGGCCGGCGCCTAGGGCGAGCGGCCCCTCAGGTCGCCGGCCGCAGCGCGTTGCGCACCTGCGCGAGCGTGACCACGCCGCGGAGCACGCCCTCGCTGTCCACCGCCACCATCGCCCCCAGCCGGCCGAGCCCCTCGGAGCTGAGCAGCGATTCCAGGGGCGCCTCTTCGCCGATGCGCACCGGCATGTCCTCCTCGAGCACGTCCGCCACCGGCAGGGCGGGCCTCCCGGCGGCGATCTCGCTCTCGACGCGCTGCTGGCGCACGACGCCGAGGAAGTGGCGTGCGGGATCGACCACGGCGAACCACGGCCAGCGGTAGCGCAGGAAGAACTCCTCCTGGGCGTCCAGCAGCGTGACCTCGGCGGCGATGGTCACGGGCTCGCGGTCCATGATGTCGGCGACGGTGATGTGCTTGATGCGACGCCCGAGCGTTCCCTGCACCACGGCGGCGCCGGCCGCCTGGTAGAGGAAGAACGCGAGCAGCATCGTCACCAGCCCGACGAAGCCCCCGCCGGTGACGAGCACCCACAGGCCGAACAGCCCGAGCAGCAGCGCGAACCCCTGGCCCGAGCGTCCCGTGGCCTGCGTCGCGCGGTTGCGGTCGCCGGTCAGCTTCCAGATGACCGCGCGCGCGATGCGACCGCCGTCGAGCGGGAACGCGGGCACGACGTTGAACACCAGCAGCGCAGCATTCACGAAGCCGAACCAGCCGAGCAGGGCGAGCACGGGCGTGGCCTTGTCGCCTTCGCGGGCGAGCGCCACCTCAGAGACGGTGCCGGTGCTCGCCAGCGCCGCCACGGCGCCGAGGGAGAGCGCGAGCAGCGTCAGCGTGACCAGCGGCCCCGCGGCGGAGATCTTGAACTCCTCACCGGCGCTCTGCGGCTCGCGGCCGAGCTGCGAGAGCCCGCCGAAGAACCACAGGTCGATGCCCACCACCGAGATCCCCTGCCGGCGCGCGGCCAGCGCGTGCCCGAGCTCGTGCAGCACGAGCGAGGCGAAGTAGCCGAGTGCGCCGGCCACCGCCACCACGTACGCGGTCGTCTGCGAGCCGCGCATCACATGGGGGAAGTATTCCTGGGAGAGCCAGAAGATGAGCACGAACAGCACCACGAACCAGCTCGGGCTCACGCCGATGCGGATCCCGAAGATGCGTGCCAGCTCCATGTTCCTGCGCGTGGGCATCTCTCAATGGTAGGTCCGCAGGGCGCTCGGCCGGGGCGCCGCCGCACCGTGCCCCGATCGACCGCGTGCGGCCCTTACCCCTGTGGCCGCGAACGAGTGATGATGCCCTCGAAGTCGAGGCCCGCGGGCAGCGTGCCGTACTCGAAGCCGCCCTCGCCTGCGAGGCGCGAGGCGCAGAAGGCGTCCGCGACGGACGCCGGCGCGCTGCGCACGAGCAGCGAGCCCTGCAGGCACAGCGCCATGCTTTCCACCACCCGCCGCGCGCGCTGCTCGAGTGTGGACGGATCGCCGAACTGCTGCTTCAGGCGGGCCACGCTCGCATCCAGCCGCGCGTCCGCGCCCTGGGCCTGCTCGACCTCGTCGAGGAACACCTCGAGCGAGCGGGGCGAGCGCGTCAGCGCGCGCAGCACGTCGAGGCTCATGACGTTGCCCGAGCCCTCCCAGATCGACGCCAGCGGCGCCTCCCGGTACAGGCGCGGCATGCCCGACTCCTCCACGTAGCCGGCGCCGCCGAGGCACTCGAGCGACTCGAACGCGTGGTTGGGCGCGCGCTTGCACGTCCAGAACTTCCCCACCGCGGTCGCCAGTCGCTTGAACAGCTGCGCGTCGCTCTGGTCTTCGCTGGCGTCGGCGTCGGCCCGCGCCTCGTCGTACGCGCGCGCCAGGCGCATCGCCAGCGCCGTCGTCGCCTCGGACTCCACGCACAGGTCGGCGAGCACGTTGCGCATCAGCGGCTGGTCGGCGAGCAGCTTGCCGAACGCGCTGCGGTGGTCGGTGTGGTGGATCGCGTTCACCACACCCGTGCGCATCCCCGCCGCCGAGCCGATCACGCAGTCCAGGCGCGTGTGGCCGACCATCTCGATGATCGTCGGCACGCCACGGCCGGGCTCGCCGAGCATGCGCGCCCACGCCCCGTGGAACTCGACCTCCGAGGAGGCGTTGGAGTGGTTGCCGAGCTTGTCCTTCAGGCGCTGGATGTGGAACTGGTTGCGCGTGCCGTCGGGCAGGATGCGCGGCATCAGAAAGCACGAGAGGCCGTCGTCGGTCTGGGCGAGCACGAGGAAGAAGTCGGACATCGGCGCCGAGCAGAACCACTTGTGCCCGACGATCTCGTACTCGCCGCCCGCCCCCCCGCCGTTCAGCGGGTGCGCGACCGTGGTGTTGGCGCGCACGTCCGAGCCGCCCTGCTTCTCGGTCATGGCCATGCCGGAGATCGCGCAGCCCTTCTCGCTCGCCGGGATCATGCGCGGGTCGTAGCTCGTGGCCGTCACCAGCGGCTCCCACTCGGCCGCCAGCTCGGGCGTCGCGCGCAGCGCCGGCACGACCGCGAAGGTCATCGTGATCGGGCAGCAGAAGCCCGCCTCCGCCTGCATCGCGGTCATGTACAGGGCCGCCCGCGCCGTGTGCGGCGAGGGCTGATCGCTCGTCCACGGCAGCGAGTGCAGCTCGTTCTCCACGCCCATCTTCATCAGCTGGTGCCAGGCGGGGTGGAACTCGACCTCGTCGATGCGGTGCCCGTAGCGGTCGAACGTACGCAGCACGGGCTTGTTCTCGTTGGCCAGCCGGCCCCATTCTTGAGGCCCACCCACCCCGCCGCCGACGAACCGTCCCAGCGCCGACGCGCGCTCGCGCACCCAGCCGGCGCCCTCGCGCTGCACCCCCTCGACCAGCGGAAGGTTGCTCGAGAACACGTCCAGGCCCTCCAGCGGCGGCACCTGGTTGAAGACCGTATGGGTCTGCCACGGCGCGTCCCCAAGCGCATGTCCCGACATAGTGCTGGCCATCACATGACAGTCAAGCAGAGAGTAGGGTGCGGCGCGGTGCTCAGGCCGGAGATCATCACGCGCGCGGCCCCCACGGGACTGCTCGCGACTATCGCTGTGCTCGTGTCGCTGATGGCGCTGTCCGCGCCCGATGCCGGCGCGCAGGCGCCGGGCTCCTCCTCCCCTGAAGCGACCGTGCCGCGGCTCGCGTATGTGACAGAGACGGCGACGTCGACATCTGAGGTGTGGCTGGCATCGGCCTCCGGAAGCGAACCGAAACTGCTCGGGCCGGGCACTCAGCCGCTGCTGGCGCCGGACGGTCAGTCGGTGGCGGTGTCGCTGTTCGGCGCCACGCCCGGGCCGGAGGAACACGGTCCGGCGATCGGCGTTTACTCCGCCTCGGGCGCCCCGGTCGCCGACTCCTTCGACCTCGAAACCGCCACCTCCACGCCGCTGGCGTGGTCGCCGGACTCGCGCTACCTGGCGGTGTACAGGCAGTCCAACGAGCCGGTCCTGATCGCGCAGGGCTCGGGTCTGGACGTGCTCGACGTGCAGACCGGAGCGATCGCGTCGATCGCCGAAGGCGTGATCTACGGCGTGAGCTTCGCGCGCGACGGAAGCGACAGGCTGGTGTTCGCGCTGGCGCACTCGCTGTCGCCGTCAGCTTCCGTGAACCTGTACGAGAGCGAAGTCGACGGCGCGGGCTTGCATCCCATCACGAGCAACGGGCGCAGCCTGGACCCGGTGTGGGGGCCCAGCTTCATCGCGTATGACCGCGAGCGCATGCGCAAGTTGTCCCCCGAATACCAGATCTGGCTGGAGTCGCCGGGCGGTGGTGCACCCGTGCGCAGGGTCACGCACATCCCCGTGAACGCGCTGTCGCAGGGCCTCGTCCCGCTCGCGTTCTCCGCCAACGGCAACAGACTGCTCGCGGAGTTCGAGGGCGAGGACAACAGCGACGCGTACGCGGTGAGCGTCGCCTCCGGCCACGCGCGTGCGGTGACCGTCCACGGCCGGGCCGTCGAGGGCGCGGGCATCTCCGCCAGCGGGAGCACGCTGCTGGTCGACGAAGACGCGCTGTTCGGGCCGCCCTCCGACGGACGTGTGGCGAGCGTCCCATTCGCCGGCGGAAGCTCGCACGTACTCGTCCCGCACGGCTCACAGGCCAGCTGGAACGACTGACGGGCTGGGATCGAGGCCCCACCCACCCTCGATGCCCACCCGCCCGCGATAGCATCCGGCCGCTGATGGCCAAGATCAAAGTGAAGAACCCGATCGTCGAGCTCGACGGCGACGAGATGACGCGCATCATCTGGTCGTTCATCAAGGAGCAGCTCATCCTCCCCTACCTGGACGTGGAGCTCGACTACTACGACCTCGGGATCGAGCATCGCGACGCCACCGACGACCGCGTCACGGTGGAGGCCGCCGAGGCGATCAAGCGCCACGGCGTGGGCGTCAAGTGCGCGACCATCACCCCGGACGAGGCGCGCGTCAAGGAGTTCTCCCTGAAGGACATGTACCGCTCGCCCAACGGCACCATCCGCAACATCCTCGGCGGGGTGATCTTCCGCGAGCCGATCGTCATCGCCAACATCCCCCGCCTGGTGCCCGGATGGACCAAGCCGATCGTGATCGGCCGCCACGCCTTCGGCGACCAGTACCGCGCCACCGACATGGTGGTCCCCGGCGAGGGCAAGCTGACGCTCGCCTTCACCCCCGCCGACGGCTCGGAGCCGATCGAGCTCGACGTCTATGACTTTCCCGGCGGCGGCATCGCGATGGCCATGTACAACCTGGACGACTCGATCCGCGACTTCGCGCGGGCGAGCATGCGCTACGGCCTGGACCGCGGCTACCCGGTGTACCTGTCGACCAAGAACACCATCCTCAAACGCTACGACGGGCGCTTCAAAGACATCTTCGAAGAGGTCTACGAGGCCGAGTTCAAGCAGGAGTTCGAGGCTGCGGGCATCACCTACGAACACCGCCTGATCGACGACATGGTGGCCGCCTGCCTGAAGTGGGAAGGGGGCTATGTGTGGGCGTGCAAGAACTACGACGGCGACGTGCAGTCGGACACCGTCGCCCAGGGCTTCGGCTCGCTCGGCCTGATGTCCAGCGTGCTGATGAGCGCCGACGGCAAGACCGTCGAGGCCGAGGCCGCCCACGGCACCGTCACCCGTCACTATCGCCTGCATCAGCAGGGCAAGCCCACGTCCACCAACCCGATCGCCTCGATCTTCGCCTGGACCCGCGGCCTGTCCGCGCGCGGGCGTCTCGACGGCACCCCCGAGGTGAGCGCCTTCGCCGACACCCTCGAGCGCGTGTGCGTGCAGACGGTGGAAAGCGGCAAGATGACCAAGGATCTCGCATTGCTCATCGGCCCGGACGAGCCATGGCAGACCACGCAGGAGTTCCTTGCATCGATCGACGAGAACCTGAAACAGGAGATGAACACTTGAGCAATCCAGTACGAGTCACGGTCACCGGCGCCGCCGGACAGATCGGCTACAGCATCGTGTTTCGCATCGCCAGCGGGCAGTTGCTCGGCCCCGAGCAGCCGGTCGATCTGCGCCTGCTCGAGATCCCGCAGGCGATGGGCGCGCTGGAGGGTGTGGCGATGGAGCTCGTCGACTGCGCCTTTCCGCTGCTCGCCGGGCTCGATCTCCACGACCGTCCCGCGGACGCGTTCGACGCCACCAACGTCGCGCTGCTGGTCGGCTCGCGGCCGCGCACCAAGGGCATGGAGCGCGCCGAGCTGCTCAGCGCCAACGGCGAGATCTTCACCGTCCAGGGCAAGGCGCTCAATGACGTCGCCGCGCCGGACATCAAGGTGCTGGTGGTGGGCAATCCGGCCAACACCAACTGCCTGATCGCCATGAACAACGCGCCCGACATCCCCAGCGAGCGCTTCACTTCGATGATGCGACTCGACCACAACCGCGCCATCGCACAGCTCGCCGCCAAGCTGGAGGTGCCGGTCACCGCCGTCACCAACATGGGTGTGTGGGGCAACCACTCACCCACCATGTATCCCGACCTGTTCCACGCCCATGTCGACGGCCGCCTGGCGGCCGGGGTGGTGGACGACCAGGCGTGGATCGAAAACGAGTTCCTGCCCAACGTGGGCAAACGCGGCGCCGCCATCATCGAGGCGCGCGGCGCCTCTTCGGCCGCGTCGGCCGCCAGCGCGGCGGTCGACCACGTCCACGATTGGGTGGCGGGCACCGGCGGGGGGTGGGTCTCGATGGGCGTCCCCTCCGACGGCTCCTACGGGGTCCCCGAGGGCCTCATCAGCGGCTTCCCGTGCACGTGTGAGGACGGCCGGTACACGATCGTCCAGGGACTCGACATCGACGCGTTCTCCCGGGAGAAGATAGATGCCTCGGTCGCCGAGCTCGTCAGCGAGCGCGACACCGTCTCCAGCCAGGGCCTGATCTAGACCCCAAAAACGGCAGGGCCTGATCTGGACCCAAAAAGGGGCGTAGTCATTGCGACTACGCCCCTTATGTCAACTATTTGGGATCACCGGAGACGAGAAGGAGTCCGGTCTGGCTGGCTGGCTCCTAACGAAGCGTGCAACAGATCCTGCGGGGTATTGCTTAGCAACAGGCCTTGCGGGGGTTATGCCTTGAAACGGGTCTTGCGAGGTCCAGCGGTAAGGGCGACGGATCGTCGTTCCTGGCAAGGACGCACAATGCGAAGCGTGCTCAGCACGCGAGCAGCGGAGGACGCCGCCAGGGACGACGAGACTAGCCCTTGGGGTACCAGCCGCGGCCTTTCTTCTCTACCTTGTTTTCCTGCTCGAGTCCGGGCAGCACGCGGTAGAGGTAGTTCTGCTTGATCCCCATCTTGGCGGCCAGCTCGGGAATGGTGATGCCCGGCTGTCCCTGCACGAAGGAGCGGGCCTCGGCAGCGCGGGTACCGCTGCCTTTGCGCCTGCCGGCGCGCCGTTTGGTGCCAGTTTTCGGTGCTTTCGGTGCAGCCACCGTGGCGGTTGCTTTGCGTTTGCCCGAGCCACGCGGGCGGCCCGGTCCGCGACGGCGGGGAGCTGCTGCCACGGGGGTTGGGCTGGAGGAGCGCGTTCCCCCTCCGCCGACCGCGGCCAGGGCCGACGCCGCAGCCTCGAGGCGAGTGTACTCGTCCACGAGGGGCTTGAGCTCCTTCAGTCGATTTGTGATCTCTTGGCGCTTCTCGTCAAGGAAGTCGGTCACGATTTGCATCCTCTTCGCTAGGGCGATGCCTTCTATTCACACCGCTGAGTGGCCTTCACCTTACACTAATCCTGTTCGGTGAACCCCTCCACGTATGCGCGCAATCGCTCCAGTGTGCGTCGGGCCTCCCGCTCCGGGATGCCGCCGACGAGCGCGCGGCTCACCAGCGCCCCCACGGGTCCGAGGGGAGGACGGAACTCGTTCCGATAGTCAAAGCGAGTTCCCCCGTTCTCGGCGCTCAGCAGGTACTCGCTGCGCGCGCGCGAACGCGCCGGCCCACGGCCCTCCCACACCGCACGCTCCCGGGCTCGACACTCCTTGAGTGTCCAGTGAACCTCCAGGCTCACACCGCGCAGGTGGATCTGCTGATCCATCATGTATCCGACGCGGGGGGGACCGTCGTCGGCGTGCACCAGCTTGCGGTGAATGGTGACCCACTCGCTCAGGCAGGTCGGGTCCATGACCGTCTTCCACACGTCCTCCGGGGGCGCCGCGATTTGGATGGACGCGCTTACGAGGCTCATCGGGCAGCCAGCGGCTCGTGCCGCTCCCACTCCGCCAGCGCGTGTTCGACGGCGCTCTCGAACGAATGCAGCCGCACCCCCAGCAGCTCGGCCGCGTGATGATCTGCCGGCAGCAGGTCATACCGCAGCCCCTCCATCAATGCCATCACGAGCTCGGGATCCTCGCTCGTCATGGCGGCCGCCACGCGTGCCGTGATCCCCGTCAGGTTCACAGCCAGCGTGAGGGTCGGACGGTTGATGAGCATCAGCTCGGCGATCGTCTGCAACATCTCGCCGTAGCTCAGCGGGGCGGGCCCGCCGATGTCGAGCGAGCGCCGAGGCGAGCGTACGGTGGCGCACGCCGCGAGCATCTCGATCACGTCCCGCTCGTCGATCGGCTGGGTGCGCAGCGCGTGCCACGCGGGCAGTGTGAGCACGGGCATCCGCTCGAGCAGGTGAACGAGCAGGCGGAAGGAGCGCGAGCGCGCCCCGATGACGATCGAGGCCCGCAGGGCGAGCGAATCCGGGACCGCCGCGAGCAGCGCGCGCTCGACCTGCTCGCGGCTGGCCAGATGACGGGAGATCGCGACCGCCCCGTGCTCGTTCGATCCACGCTCCTCCGTGCCGTTGCGCGGCACGAGCCCGCCCAGGTAGACGATCCGCCGTACGCCCGCCCGGGCCGCGGCGGACGCGAAGTTCTCGGCGGCCAGGCGATCGCGCTCGGGGAAGGGAGCGCCGCCGGTGGGTGCGCGCGCGATCGAGTGGATCAGGTAATACGCGACCTCCACGTCCTCGAGGGCGCTCGTCAGCCCCTCGCTCGTGAGCGCATCGCCGCGCACGATCTCGAGCTCCTCGAGCGCCGCCCGGTCCTGCTCGCGCTCGAGCGCCGCGTGCACCCGCTGCGGGTCGCGGGCGAGCGCGCGCACCCCGTGTCCGTCCGCGTACAGCCTCCGGACGAGCAGCGAGCCCACGAACCCACTTGCTCCGGTGACGAGGATGCGCATCTGTGCAGATGATGACGCGGACACGCCGCCGACGCCCGCAATCGCCGGAAAATGCGCCCTCGGGGACCCGATTGTCACGTGATAGTGACTGGTTGGAGGCTATTTCCGGGTAGACCGATTTTCTTCTGCGATTTGCGGAGTGGGCCCCCCGGCGGCCCGTCCGATGGTGCTTTGATCTGCCCGTCTCGTCCAAGCCGACGCAGCGGGGAGCAAGTGGTGGCACAGGGTATGCAGGGCAAGCGCCCACCGGCGCGCGCGGTGCGCAAGGTGAGCTGTGAGGAGTGCTACTTCCGGGTCAACCTGCTGTGCGCGCTCGAGCTGTCTGAGCCGTGCTCGACGTTCCGTCCCAACGACGCCCAGCTCAAACCGCCGCAGCAACTGCGCTTCGTGTTCCGCCAGGAGCGGCGCACGCGCGCCGCGTGGGCCTTCCCCTCGGCCCAGGAGCAGGCTGCACTGCACGCCTAGCGGGGGTATATTGGGTCCTAAGACCTGCAAGCTCTCGGCAGAGGCGGTGGCCACAATGGCAGCGAAGGACAAATTCGGTAGGGCCGGTGAGGCCGCGCGCGCGGCTCAGCACAATCGGTATCTCCAGCGTCTGATCGAAGACGAGGCGTTGCGCTCCAACCTGCTCGCGGCCTATGTCGCCGCGCGCAGCGCGGCCGGGCGCATGAGCAACGGCAAGCCCGCCACCCAGGCGCTGTTCGAGGATCGCAAGCTCCAGCGCGAGCTGAGCGACATGGTTGGCGCGCTGCGCGAGGCATCGAGCTCGCTGCGTGAGCAGCCCAAGCCGAAGCGCCGTCGCCGCGGGGCCGGGCGTTCGCTGTTGCTCATCGCGGTCGGCTCCATGCTCGCACTGGCTCTCAGCGAGAGCCTGCGCACGAAGGTGCTCGACCTCCTGTTCGGCGCGGAGGAGGAGTTCGACTACAGCTCGACCACCACCCCTGAGGCGCCGGCCCCCGCGAGCGTCGCAAGCAACTGAGCCGGGCCCTTCGTGACACCATGAGCGCCACGGATGCGGCAATCGCGGTAGAGGACACGCTCGAGCCGGAGCTGGGATCGCCGGCGCGCCCGAACGACGGGCGCGCCCGGTCGCTCTCCGGCGAGAAGGCCCGGCGGATCATCGACGCCATGCGGCGCAGCGTCGCCCAGCGCGGGACCGCCGCCTCCACCTTCGACCACGTCTCGCGCGAGGCCGGCGTGTCGAGGGGGCTGCTGCACTACTACTTCGGCACCAAGGAGCAGTTGCTGGCGGAGGCCGTCAGACGCGACTGCGAGCTGCGCCTGGAACTGCTCGAGCGCCAGCTCGCGACCGCCAAGACCGCCCGTGACTTCATTTCCGTGCTCGCGCAGAACCTGCAGGAGACCGTGCGCGAGGACCCCGACTTCGTGACGCTGGTGTTCGAGCTGTTCACCCTGTCGCGGCGCAACGCCGACATCGCCGTCGAGTACGCGGGACTGATGCGCAACTCGCGCGAACACGTGGCCGGCATGCTCGCCGCCGGCCAGCGCGAGGGAGTGCTGAAGCTGCACGCCCAGCCCGAGTCCGTGGCCGAGGTCCTGTTCTCGCTGGGAGACGGGATGGTGCTGCGCATGCTGACCGAGCCCGAGCGGGACTTCACCGACACGATCCGTGCCGCGCGCGCGTGCGCACAGTCCCTGTTGACCGATTGACGCTCCTATAATCGGCAAGCCCATGCCGATCTACGAGTACAGGCGCCCCGACGGCACCACCTTCGAGATGCAGCAGTCCTTCAGCGACGAGCCGTTGAGCGTCGATCCGGACACGGGCGTCCCGGTCGAGCGCGTGCTGCATGCGCCGGCTGTTCACTTCAAGGGCAAAGGCTTCTACAACACCGATTACGGCACGCGCAACCGCCAGCGCGAGACGGCGGCCGCCGCCGCCGAGAAGTCCTCCTCGGAGAAGTTCTCCGCCGAGAAGTCCTCCTCGGAGAAGTCGGCCGATGGCAAGTCCTCCTCCTCGGACGGCTCCTCTTCCTCTTCCTCTTCCTCCTCGTCGACATCATCGGGCGGCAAGAGCGAGAACGGCGCCGCCAAGAAGCCGGGCGACTCAAAGCCGGTTGCAACCAAGAAGTGACGCCGGCCCGCGCGCCGTCAGCCGGCCTGCATGCCTCAGCCGCTCATGAACTGCGCGACATCCGCGCGGCGCGCTGCTTCTGAGATCGTCAAGCCTTCTTCGCCGTCGGGCAGCGTGGTCTGCCCCGTTGGCAGCAGCACGCGCGTGGGTGGCGTGCCGCTGGCGGCCAGGGCGGCGAACATGCCGAGCAGTTCGGTGCCGCTCATGTCGGAGATGATCGCCGGTGGGGCGTGCCATGCGATCCACGGCAGCCGCAAGAAGCTGGACGGGGAGAGCAGCTGGTTCTTCATGGCCGTGAACAACGCCTGCTGGTGTTCCTCCCGTTGTATGTCGGTCTCCTCGGGTGCGCACAGGTTCTCGCGCGTGCGCGCCAGCGCGAGCGCCTGCTCGCCGTCGAGGTGATGGGTGCCGGCGCTCAGGCGCAGTGTGAAGCCGCCGTCGGCGAAGCCGCCGTCGAGGTTGGAGATGATGCAGCCGCCCGTGTAGGTCACGCCACCCATCGCGTCGATCAGCTGGGGGAAGTTTTCGAAGTTGACTTCGACCACGTGATTGATGGGAATGCCGAGCCAGTGCTTGATCACCGACACCGACTCGGCGGGCCCGCCGAACTCGTGCGCGGCGTTGATCTTCTGCAGCCCGTGTCCGGGGATTTCGATGACGGTGTCGCGCGGGATGGACAGGCGCGCCGCGTGCCCGCCTCCGGTGCGGATCAGCATGATCGTGTCCGAGCGTCCGAAGCCGGTGGTTTCGGCCCCAGGTTCCTTGCTGTCCTTCTGGCGGCGGTCGGATCCGAGCACGAGGATGTTGTTGGCGGACGTCAGCGGATAGCCGGCGGGGTCGAGCACGCCGGCCACGTCCTGCGGCAGGGGCGTGCGCTCGAAGTGGGAGCTGACGAGGAACAGGACGAGCGACAGCAGGACCCAGCCGACGATCAGGCCGAGCAGCGAGAGCACGATCCGCTTGGGCGTCGCCCAGCGGCGCCAGCCTGCGCGTGCGCCCTCGGGCGCCCGAGCCCGGCCGGGACCCCCGCGGGCGGGGGCGGGCGGCAGATGCCCCGGCCCATGCTGGCCGTCGGCGTCGCGGCCCGGCAGGCGCGGGCGCGCGCGATAGCGCGTGTACTGAGGACGCTCCTCGGGGCTGCCGGTCACGGGCATGACCCTATAGTTGCCCGATGACCCCCACGGCGGCGTCCCCATCCGGGGACGATGCGGTCGGCCGGCTCGTCGTTTGCCCCACGCCGATCGGCAACCTCGAGGACGTCACCTTGCGCGTGCTCGACACGCTCAGGCGGGCTGACGTGGTGGCGTGCGAGGACACCCGCCACACGCGGCTGCTGCTCGACCGCCACGGCATCTCCGCCCCGTTGGTGAGCTTCCACGAGCACAACGAACGGGCGCGCGCGGACGAGCTGCTCGCGCGCATCCGCGACGGCGCGCTCGTCGCGCTGGTGTCCGACGCGGGCACGCCCCTGGTGTCCGACCCGGGCTTCGGGCTCGTGCGCGAGTGCATCGCCGCCGGGCTGGCACTGGAGGTGCTGCCCGGTCCGAGCGCGGCGCTCACCGCGCTCGTCGCCTCGGGCCTGCCGAGCGAGCGCTGGCGCTTCGTCGGCTTCCTGCCGCGCGCCCGCGCCAAGCTGCTGGAGATCGTGCTCGCCGCGGACGAGACGCTGGTGGCGTTCGAGTCGCCGCGGCGGTTGGCCGGCACGCTCGAGCTCCTCGCCGAGCGGGAGCCCGCGCGGGCGCTGGCGGTGTGCCGGGAGCTGACCAAGCTCCACGAGGAAGTTCGCCGCGGTCCAGCCGCCGAGCTGGCCGCCCACTACCGCGAGCGCCAGGCGCGCGGGGAGGTGGTGCTGGTCATCGGACCGGCCGCGACGCGAGGGGCCGACGGCGAGCGCATGCAGGATGCGCTGGCGTCGCTGCGCGCGCTCGTGGCCGCGGGCGCGAGGCCGCGGGCGGCGGCTACGGAGGTGGGCCGGTTGACCGATGTGAGCGCAAACGCGCTGTACGCCGAGTTGTTGCGCCAGCGGAGCACGCCTACACAGTAAGTGCTGAATCGTGTACCATGGGGTCGTGGATCAGTCGACCACGCGCTTGAACGTGACCCTGGACTCCGAGCATGCGGCCAAGCTGTCGCTGCTGGCGGAGCGCATACACGTGCAGGAGGGGACGCTGGCCCGCTCGCTGCTGTCGAGCGCGCTCGACGAAGCCGACCCCGACCCCCGTACGGTTACTGCGCTACTAGATGGGATCCCGGGCGCTTTCGAGGAGGCGCAGCTGGGCCTGCAGCAGGTCAGGGAAGGCAAGACCGTCCCGCTCGACGCGCTCTAGTCGGAAAGCAGCAACGTGGCGCGCGTCGAGCTGAGCCTCGCGGCGACGGAACGACTCGATCGCATGATCGTGACGCACAGCCTGCCCGCGGACACGCTCGAGCGCGTCCAGCGCTCGTTGCGCACGCTGGAGCGATTTCCGTCGATCGGACGCCAGCTCGATGAGCGGTGGGGAGCTCTCCGCTTCATCGTGGGGCCATGGCGATGGCTGCTGATCGTCTACACCTACGACGAGCGCGATGATGCTTCCTACGTGCTCACCATCCAGGATGCGCGCACGTCCACCGCGGTGACCAACCTTGCCACTCACCGATAGCTTGCAGGCACGCCGTGTCCTTCTACGTGACCACCCCCATCTACTACGTCAACGCGGCTCCACATCTGGGGCACGCGTACACGACGATCGCGGCGGACGTGATGGCCCGCCACCATCGCCAGCGCGGCGAGGAGGTGTTCTTCCTGACGGGCACCGACGAGCACGGCGAGCCGGTGGCGGATGCGGCGCACGCGCTGGGGATCGAGCCGCAGGAGCTGGCCGACCGCAACGCCGAGCGCTTCAGGGCGCTCGCCCCGCAACTGCACGCGAGCAACGACTTCTTCATCCGCACCACCGACCCCCAGCACGAAGCGGTCGTCCAGCGGGTGCTCTCCCGCGTGCGGGACAACGGGTACGTGTACGAGGGCACGTACGAGGGCTGGTACTGCCCGCGGTGCGCGGACTTCAAGGCGGAGAACGAGATCGACGCGGGCAACCGCTGCCCGATCCACCACATCGAGCTCACCCGCGAGCGGGAGGACAACTACTTCTTCCGGCTGTCCGCCTTCCAGGAGCGCCTGGAGGAGCTGTACGCCGAGCGGGAGGACTTCGTGGCGCCGCGCACGCGCTACAACGAGGCGCTGTCGTTCATCCGCTCGGGCCTGCGGGACGTTCCCCTCACCCGTCACAAGCTCACGTGGGGAGTGAAGGTGCCGTGGGACGAGCAGCACGTCTTCTACGTGTGGTTCGACGCGCTGCTCAACTACTACAGCGCACTGTCCTACGCGCCCCCGCCGGCGGGCGTGGGGGGCTCGCCCGCGGCGGAGGCGGGCGCCGGCAGCCTCACCGAGCGCATGTGGCCGGCGAGCTATCACCTGATCGGCAAGGACATCCTGCGCTTCCACGCGGTGTACTGGCCGGCGCTGCTGATGGCGGCCGAGCTGGAGCTGCCCGAGCACGTGTTCGTCCACGGCTTCCTGTTGATGGACGGCGAGAAGATGAGCAAGTCGCTGGGCAACGTGCTCGACCCGTTCGCGGTGATCGAGCGCTACGGGGCGGACGCGCTGCGCTTCTACCTGCTGCGGGACGTCCCCTTCGGCCAGGACGGCTCGGTGTCCACAGCGGCGTTCGAGCTGCGCTACGAGAGCGAGCTGGCCAACGAGCTGGGCAACCTCGCGAGCCGCACGATCGCGATGGTCCATCGCTACCGCGACGGCGTGCCGGCGGTGGTGGCACTGGACGGCGAGCTGGACGGGGACTTCGGGGGACTGGCGCAGGAGGTGGGGTGGCTGATCGACCGCGCCGAGCTGACGGGGGCGTTGGAGGTGATCTGGCAGCGGGTGCGCCGGCTGAACCGCTACGTGGAGGAGCGCGCTCCGTGGCAGCTCGCCAAGCAGGACGCTCGCGCCGGGGAGCTCGACCGTGTGCTCTCGACGCTGGTGGCCGGCGTGCGCGTGCTGGCGGTGCTGCTCCACCCCTACCTGCCGGAGAGCACCGACAAGCTGCTGGCAGCCCTGGGCGTCGAGGATCGCTCGCTGGCGTGCGCGCGCTGGGACTCGACCGCGGCGCTGGGCGGGCGCCTGGGCGAGCTGGGGCCGCTGTTCCCGAAGTCCTGATGAGGGGCGCGGCGGTGGACGCGACGGGGGGCAACTCGCGGTGATCGACTCCCACACCCATCTGCACCTGTGCGAGCGTCCCGACGCGGAGCTGGTGGCGGAGGCCGATGCGGCGGGGGTGACGCGCATGCTCACCGTGGGGATCGACGGGGCCTCCTGTCGCGCGGCGCTGGCGGCGGCGGAGGACTTCCCGCAGGTGTACGCGGCGATCGGCCGCCACCCGCAGGCGGCCAAGGGCTTCGACGACGCCGACCTCGCGGAGCTGCGGGCGCTGGCCGCCCACGAGCGGTGCGCGGCGATCGGCGAGACGGGCCTGGACTTCTACCGCGAGACCAACCCGCCGCGGGCCGACCAGCAGCGAGCGTTCGCCGCGCAGATCGCGCTCGCGCGGGAGACGGGCAAGCCGCTGGTGATCCACACGCGGGCCGCCGCAGAGGACACGCTCGCACAGCTCGACGCCGAAGCCGAGGGCGTGAGCGTGCTCATGCACTGCTTCTCCATGCCCGAGCGGGTGCAGGAGTGCTCGCGTCGCGGCTACGCGATGTCGTTCGCGGGCAACGTCACGTACAGGAGCGCCGCCGAGCTGGCCGAGGCGGCCCGGCTCGTGCCCGAGGAGCTCCTGCTGGTCGAGACGGACGCCCCCTACCTGTCCCCCCAGCCCGTCCGCAAGGAGCGAAACCGGCCGGCGCTGGTGGTGCACACGGCGGCCTTCCTGGCCGAGGTACGCGGCGTGAGCGTGCAGGAGCTCGGCGCGACCGTGACCCGCAACGCGGCCCGCGTGTTCGGCTGGGCGTGAGCGCAGTGGCCGACGGCCCAACCCAGCCGAGCCTGCGGCGCATGCGCCAGTTCGACGTCCGCCCCGACCGCGAGCTCGGCCAGAACTTCCTGATCGACTCGAACATCCTCGACGTGATCGCCCGCGCGGCCGAGCTGTCGGCGGGGGATGTGGTGTTGGAGGTGGGCGGCGGCCTGGGCGTGCTCACCGAGCACCTCGCGGAACGGGCGGCGCACGTGCACGTGGTGGAGCTCGACGTGCGCCTGCGCGCCGCGCTCCAGGATGCGACGGACCCCTTCCAGAACGTGAGCGTGCACTGGGCGGACGCCATGGACATCGACCTCGCCGGCCTGCTGCCGGCTCCGGAGAAGGTGATCGCCAACCTGCCCTACGGGGTGGCTGCGAGCGTCCTCTTGCGCACGATCGAGGAGCTGGCGAGCGTGCGGGTGTGGGTGGCGATGGTGCAGCGGGAGGTCGGCGAGCGCCTGGCCGCGGCGCCGGGGAGCGGCGCCTACGGGGTGCCCTCGGTGCTCGCCCAGCTCGCCTGCCGGGTGGAGGTCGTGCGGGCGATCCCCCGCACGGTGTTCTATCCGGAGCCCAACGTCGACTCGGTGCTCGTGCGCATGCGCAGGCGCCCGGACGGCGGGAGCGTGTCGCCCGCGCTGCGCGCGCTCGTGCGGGGCGCGTTCGCCCACCGGCGCAAGACGCTCGCCGGCTCGCTCGTCCTCGCCAGCGGCTCGAGCTCCCCCGTACCCTCCTCGCGCGAGCAGGTGCGGGGTGCGCTCACCCGGCTCGGACATCCGGCGGACGCGCGCGCGGAGCGCCTCTCCCCCGAGGACTTCCGGGCGCTGGCGCGCGAGCTCGAGCTGTGAATCCTTTTTATGAATGGGGGGTCGCGCGGTGAGTGCCCGCGCGTTCCTGCCGGGCGTCCACCGCGCGCTGGCACCCGCGAAGATCAACCTCGGGCTGTTCGTCGGCCCGGTGCGGGCCCTGGAGGGCCTCGCCCGGGGGGGCGTTCCGTCGGGAGCGCCGGGCGCGGGCGACGCTCGGGCGCCGGGGGCGGGCGACGGCCGGCACGAGCTGGTGACGGTCATGCAGTCGATCTCCCTCGCGGACGAGCTCACCCTGCGGCTGGCGCCGGCGGGCACCGAGCGCGACGAGGTGGCGTGCCCGGGCGTCCCGGGGGACCCGCGCGAGAACCTGGCGGCGGCGGCCCTGCGCCTGTTCCGCGAGCACACCGCCTGGGGGGCGCCGCCGCTGCGGTTGGACATCGTCAAGCGCATCCCGGTGGCGGCCGGCCTCGGTGGGGGCTCGGCCGACGCGGCCGCCACGCTGCGCCTCGCCGCCCACGCCTCGGGGCTCGGGGACGGGCAGCTCCTGCTCGAGCTCGCTGCGCAGCTGGGAGCGGACGTGCCCGCGCAGGTCTCGCCGGGGCGCTGGCTGGCCACGGGCGCGGGCGAGCGCCTGCAGGCGCTCCCGGCGCCGCTGTCGAGCTTCGGCGTGCTGGTGCTCGCGCTGGACGTTCCGCTGTCGACCGCGGCGGTGTACGCCGAGGGGGACCGCCTGGAGACGGGGCGGTCGCTCGAGGAGCTGGGCGAGCGCCGCCGGGCGCTCCACGCCGCGCTCGAGCACGGCGAGGCGCTCCCCGGGGCGGTGGAGCTGCTGCACAACGACCTCCAGCGGGCGGCCGTGTCGCTGTGTCCGCAGATCGAGGACGCGCTCGCGGCGGCGCTCGAGGCGGGCGCCCTGTACGCCGTGCTCAGCGGCTCCGGGCCGACCGTGCTCGGCCTCTTCTCCACCCCGCAGGGCGCCCGCGAGGGCGGGGCGCGCCTGCCCGGGCGAACCCCGCCGCCGATCTGCGCCGCGCCCGTGGACGGAGCGTTCGCGCGGGCCGTCACGCTCGGCGCGGGCTCGGCGCCCGCAGATAGGTAGCTCGTCGCCTCCGGCGTGGCGGGAGCACAGCCGGTCATGGCAGCCGCATCCGCGGGGTTGCCCGGCGCGCGCGCGGCGACCCGCGTGGGCGAACGACTCCCGCGTACGTCACAATCCCGGCAGGCCCGATGAGCAGAACGGCGATCAACGAGCTGGTGGCGGCGTGCGCGGGGGTGTTCTCCCTGGCGCTGTTCGCCGGCTTGATCCTGGTCCCGGCGTGGACGTCCTACTCCCGCCTGTGGGAACGGCTGGCCGCGACCGTGCTGTCTCTGTACGTGCTGGCGGTGCTGGTGGGCGTGGGAGTGGTCGGCGCGCTCGCTGCCGTCTACTTCTGGGGCTAGCCGGCGTGTCAGATCTCGCGGCGCTCGACGCGATCACCGAGGCGGTCGAGTCCGGGGCGGGGCTGCCCGAGGTGGTGCGCGCCGCGGCGCGGGCGCTCGAGGCCAGCCTGGCGGTCACCGACGCGTGGGGCGCCACGCTGGCGGTGGCGGCCCGCTCGCCCGCCGAGGAGCGCGCGCTGCTGTCGGGTGGCGAGGGCGTGAGCAGCGCCCCCCTGCGCGTGGCGGACACGGTGGTGGGCACGCTGCACATGCGCGCCAAGACCGAGCCCAGCGCGTCCATGCGCCGCCTGCTGCTGACGATCATCGCGTCCGAGGTCGAGCGCGTGCGCGCACCCGAGCGCGCCTCGGAAACGGCCTCCGGCGACTTCCTGCGCGCGATCCTGCACCGCGAGCTCACCGACGGCGAGGAGCTGCTCGAGCGCGCCAAGCAGCTCTCGCTGGCGCTCGAGGACGGCGCCACCATGCTGGTCGCCCGCGCCCATCCCCAGGCCCCCACCGACGAGGGCTGGCGCGGGCGCGTGCGCGCGGTGGCCGAGCGCGGCGCGCGGGCGGTGGTCAGCCGTTCGATCGCGGCGCTGTCCGAGGCCGAGGGCAAGGCCCACGGCTCCGGTGGGCGGGCGGGCAACGCCGAGAGCTGGGTCGAGTCGGCCGTCCGCGGCGTGGGCGCCGAGGTGCTCGTGCTGGTGCCGGGCGGCGACGAGGCGACAGCCGCCCGCGCGGCCGACGCGGTCCTGCACGAGATGCAGGCGAGCCTTTCCGGGTACACGTTCGCGCTGGGGCGCAGCCGCGTGGCCGGCGAGCCGGCGGAGCTGCCGCGCGCCGCCAGCGAGGCGCTGCTCGCGGCCAACGTCGCCGAGGGCTCGGATATCAATCCCGCCCACCCCGCGCTCGCCTTCGAGCAGACCGGCGCCTACCGGCTGCTGCTGTCGGCCATGAGCGAGAACCCGAGCGAGCTGCAGCGCTTCTACGCCGAGACGGTCGAACCGCTGGTCGCCTACGACGAGCAGTACGAGACCGACCTGGTGCGCACGCTCGAGACGTTCCTCGAGGCCGACGGCAACGTCGCCGGCACCGCCCAGCGGCTGTTCACCCACCGCCACACCATCTACTACCGCCTGGAGCGCGTCCGCGAGCTATCCGGGCTCGACGTCAGCTCCAGCGACGGCCGCGAGAAGCTCAGCCTGGGCCTGAAGTCGATGCGGGTGCTCGGCATCGCCTCCGCCGGGGGCCCCGCCTCGGAGGCGGGCGCCGAAGGCGGACGCGTGCCCCGCCGGCCGGGGAGCAGGCGCACGTAGGGAGCCCCACCTGGGGTTATCCTTCTACCTCGTTGGGGGGTCGTCCAACGGCAGGACATCAGGTTTTGGTCCTGAGAATCGGGGTTCGAGTCCCTGCCCCCCAGTCGCCCCGCAGGACCACGGGCGCGGACGGGCCCACGGCGCGGCGTGCGGGCCACAGCGCCAACTGCCCCTCCCCTTAACATCTAAGTGGTGAGAGCCCCCACCGTCGTGATCCTCGCCGCCGGCCAGGGGACGCGCATGCGCTCGGCCCGGCCGAAGGTCCTCCACGATCTGTGCGGCCGTCCGCTGGCCCTGTGGCCGGTGTGCGCCGCGCTCGAGGCGGGGGCCGGCAGGGTCGTGGTGGTGGACTCTCCCGAGCGCGTGCTCGAGCCGCTGCTGCCCGAGGGCGTCGAGCTGGCCGTGCAGGAGCGTCCCGACGGCACCGGGGGCGCGGCCGCGGCAGCCCTGGCGAAGCTGGGTGCGGTGGCCGAGGGCGACCCGCCCGTGGTGGTGATCGCGGGCGACGTGCCGCTGCTGCGCGCCGAGACCATCAGGGAGCTCGTGGACGTGCACACTCACAGCGGCGCCGCCGCCACCATGGCCACCGCCGTGCTCGACGATCCCAGCGGCTACGGGCGCGTCGTGCGCGACCCCGGCGGCGCCGTCCAGCGGGTGGTGGAGACCAAGGCCGACGGCGACTCCACCGCGGCCGAGCGGGAGATCCGCGAGGTGAACACCGGCATCTTCGTGTTCGACGCCCGCGCCCTGTCGGACGCGCTGCCCCGCCTGGGCGTGGAGAACGCCCAGGGCGAGCGCTACCTGCCGCAGGTCCTGGACCTGCTGATCGCCGGCGGCGCCAGCGTCGCGGCCCACGTGCTCGAGGACCCCGACGAGGTGCTCGGCGTCAACGACCGCGCCGGGCTCGCCCGCGTGCGCGCGCTCGCCCAGGCCGCCATCCACGAGCGCCACATGCTCGCGGGGGTCGGGATCGTCGACCCGCGGGCCACCGTCATCGACGTGGACGTGCGCATCGGCCAGGACACGCTCATCGAGCCCTTCACCACCATCCGCGGCGCCACCGTCATCGGGCGCGATTGCACCGTCCGCTGCTCCTACCTCCTCGACTGCACGCTCGAGGACGGCGTCTCCGTGGGGCCGTTCGGCTACCTGCGCCCCGGCGCCGTCCTGCGCCGCGGCTCCAAGGTGGGGACGTTCGTCGAGGTCAAGAACTCCGACATCGGCGCCGGCACCAAGGTTCCCCACCTCTCCTACATCGGCGACGCGGACGTCGGCGCCGGCGCGAACCTGGGCGCGGCCACCATCACCGCCAACTACGACGGGCGCGCCAAGCACCGCACCCGCGTGGGCGACCGCGTGCACACCGGGGTGGACACCACGCTGGTGGCCCCCGTGAGCGTCGGCGACGGCGCGTACACGGGCGCGGGGTCGGTGATCGTCGAGGACGTCCCGCCCGGCGCCCTCGGCATCGCCCGCCAGCGCCAGAGCAACATCGAGGGCTACGCCGAGCGGGCCGCATCGTCCCCGGCGGCCGATGACTGATCTCCCCCAGCGTTTACACTGGGTGGCGCGATGAGCGTGATCGACACGCGCACCCAGGCTTCGCGGGCGAGCCTGCCATTCGACTACAACAAGCGGCTGATGCTGTTCAGCGGGCGCGCCAACCCGCAGCTGGCGGTGTCCATCGCCGACAAGCTCGAGGTCGACCTCGGCCCGGTGGAGCTGAAGAAGTTCTCCAACGGCGAGGTGTACTGCCGCTACGAGGAGTCCATCCGCGGCGCCGACGTGTTCATCGTGCAGTCGGTGTGCGGCAACCCGCAGACGGGGATCACCGCCAACGACTCGCTGATGGAGCTGCTGCTCATGATCGACGCGGCCGTCGGCGCCTCCGCCCACCGCGTGATCGCCGTCATGCCCTGGTTCGGCTACTCCCGCCAGGACAAGAAGTCCGCGCCCCGGGAGCCCATCTCCGCGCGCCTGGTCGCCCGCATGCTCGAGGCCGCCGGCGCCGACCGGGTGCTCACCATGGACCTCCACGCCGGCCAGATCCAGGGGTTCTTCCAGAAGCCCGTCGACCACATGACCGCGCTGTTCATGCTCACCCAGTACTTCGCCGACCTCGGCCTTCCCGACCTGGTGGTGGTGGCCCCCGACGCCGGCAGGGTCAAGCTCAACAAGAAGTTCGCCTCCAAGGTGGGCGCCGAGCTCGCCATCCTCGACAAGGAGCGCCCCGCCCAGCAGGTGGCTGAGATCGGCTACGTGATCGGCGACGTGAAGGGCAAGACGGCGGTGATCGTGGATGACATGATCGACACCGCCGGCACGCTCACCGCGGCCGCCAAAACGGTCAAGGAAGAGGGCGCCGCCCGCGTGTTCGCGGCGGCCACCCACGCGGTGTTCTCGGGCGATGCCTTCGAGAACCTGCGCGCCTCCCCCCTCGAGCAGATCGTCGTCACCGACACCATCCCCGTCGGTCCCGGCGTTCCCGAGAACGTGCGGGTGCTGCCCTGCGCCGAGCTGCTCACCGACTCCATCCGCCGCATCTTCGTCGACGACTCCGTCAGCGAGGTGTTCGGCGGCGAGAACCAGCTTTTCTAGGGCACGACGCCTCGTCCGAACAGGCACCACACGAGCTGGAACGGGGCCCGCGGGTGTGGTGGCGGGGTCTACCGCCCCGCCACCGCAGGATCCTGCGGACGGTGTTCGCCCTCGCCGTCGTCATCGTGCTCGCCGTCGGCGCTCTGCTCGCGCGCTTCCTCAGCGTCGAGAACGCCGAACGCGACGCCGCGCTGGCGCTCGTGCAGGCCGAGGCGAGGGGCGACGTGGCGGGCATGCTCGCCCAGCTCAGCGGCTGCCGCGCCAGTCCCTCGTGCGTGGCGAGCGTCAAGGCCGACGCCGGCGACCCGCGGGTGCACAGGACAGGCGCAGTCAAGATCCTGCAGCTCGAATCTCCGACCGCCTACTCCCTGTCCGCGGCCACCGGCTCCACGCGCCTGGCGTGGACGGTGATCGGCACCCTGCCCGTGGTGCAGTGCGTGGAGGTCCGGCGGACCGGCAGCTTCCTGACCGGCATCCACGTGCACCTGGTCGGGTTGAGCGCGCCGATCGCCGGGGAAGGCAGATGCACGAAGGAGTCCACCATCGAAGCCGAAGAAGAAGAAGCGACCCAGGTGGAAGAGGGGCACTGAGCGCGCAGGACGAGTGACAGCGATTGCTAGAGTCTTCACTCGCTCATGGCTTCCACGACCACCAGGCTGAACGTCTCCAGCCGCGCGTCCGCCGGCTCGCGCGCGGCCCGCCGTCTGCGCCGCGGCGGACGCGTGCCCGGGGTGCTCTACGGCGGCGGCGCCGAGCCGGTCGGCTTCGACGCCGACGCTCGCGAGCTGCGCCTCGCGCTCGCCAGCTCGGGCGCGGTGCTCGATCTGAGCGTGGACGGCGAGAAACCCACGCCGGTGGTGCTCAAGGAGGCGCAGCGCCACCCGGTGCGGGGCGAGACCGTCCACGTGGATCTGCTGCGCGTGAGGCTGGATCAGGCCATCAGCGCGGTCGTCCCGCTCGAACTCACCGGCGTGGAAGACTCGCCCGGCGTCAAGCAGGGCGGCGTGCTCGAGCAGATCACGCGCGAGCTCAACGTGGAAGCCCTGCCCACCGCGATCCCCGAGTCGATCGTCCACGACGTCAGCGAGATGGAGATCGGCGACACCATCGTCCTCAGCGCGCTCGGCGTTCCCGAGGGCGTGACGCTGCTCGACGACCTCGAGGAGACCGTCCTCGCCACGCTCTCCCCGCCCCGCCTGCAGAGCGAGGTCAGCGAGGAGATCGAAGCCGAGACGGAGGTCGTCGGCGAGGAGGGCGCCCAGGCGCAGGGCGCCGAGGACGCCTCCGAGGGCTCTGGCGAGGAGTAGCGCTGCGACGCCCGTTCCCCCTGCGGGGACGATCCCGCGGTGGCGGCGGCGGTGGCGGCGGCGCGGCTGTCGATTGGCTGATAGTCGGGCTCGGCAACCCCGGCCGTGAGTACGACGGGACGCGGCACAACGTCGGCTTTCGCGTGGCCGATGCGCTGGTCGAGCGCTGGGGGCTGGGACGCGCCAAGGATCGATTCCGCGGGCGCTTGGCCGAAGGCCGCGTGCCCGTCTCGCCGGTTTCGTCGGTTTCGTCGGTTTCGCCGGTTTCGCCGGGCGGGTCGGGCGCCGGCTCGAGCTCCCCGCGGGTGGCGGTGCTGTGCCCTGAGACCTACATGAACGACGCCGGGCGCTCCGTGGGGCCCGCGCGCGGTTCACTGAAGCTGGCGCTCGACAGGGTTGTTGTAGTACACGACGACATCGACCTCCCCTTCGGTGACGTGCGCACGCGCCTCGGCGGCGGGCTCGCCGGGCACAACGGCCTGAAGTCGCTCAAGCGGGAGCTCGGCGGGGCGGACTTCGTGCGCGTGCGGGTGGGGGTGGGCCGCCCCGACAGCACCGATCCGGAGATCGTCTCCGCGTACGTCCTGGGCCGCTTCCGCGAGGATCAGGCGCAGGTGAGCGCGCTGATCGACAGCGCGTGCGAGCAGGTCGAGCGCGTGGTGCTCGCCGGCGAGGAGCCCGGGTGAGCGCGAGCGGGCTGCGCACCCTCCTGGGGCTCGCCCAGGACGATCAGGCGGCGCTCCGCCTCGCGCGCGACGGCGGCCACGCGTTCGTGTCCGCGTCCCTGCGCCCGTACGTCGTGGCTGCGCTCGCCGACATGCACGCGGACACGACGCGGGCGCGGGCCACGCTGGTGGTGGTGGGTGACGATCGCGCCGCCCGCGACCTGGCGGGCGACCTCGGCGCGTGGCTCGCGCCCCGGCGCGTTCGCTACTACCCGTCCCGGGGCGTCGCCTACGAGTCCCACCTGGCGCCCCCGGCCCACCTGGTGGGGCTGCGGGTGGCCGCCCTGGACGCGCTCCTCGGCACGCCCGGCGCCGGCGGGGGCGGGGACGGGGGCGGGAGCGCCGCGCCGGCCGAGCCCCCGGTGGTGGTCGTGAGCGCGGTGGCCCTGTCCGAGAAGGTGCCGGACCCGGCGCTGCGTCCGCGCTCGTTCACGCTGCGGGTGGGGGAGCTGCTGGACCTCGACGAGTGCGCCGCCGAGCTCGTGAGCGCGGGCTACGAGCGCGTCGAGCAGGTCGAGGAGCGCGGGCAGTTCGCGCTCCGCGGGGGCCTGCTGGACGTGTTCCCGGCGACCGAGGACCGGGCGGTGCGGGTGGACATGTTCGACGTGGAGATCGAGTCGCTGCGCTGGTTCTCCACGTTCACGCAACGCTCGCTCGAGGACGCCCAGGAGGTCGAGATCGCGCCCGCGGCCGAGCTCGCGCTGGAGCACCGGGAGCTCGCCGAGATGGCCGTCGAGGAGCTGCCCGGCGGGGCGTTCGCCGCGGGTGCCGACGCCGACGCCGGGGCCGAGGCCGAGCGCCCCGACATCGCCGAGCTCCTGCCGCTCGAGCGCTTCGGCGCGCTGCTCGATCTGGTGGGCCCGGAGACCGAGCTGATGGTGGCGGCGGAGGAGGATCTCGAGCCGGTGCTGGGCGACCTCTGGAGCGACGTGTCGGCGGCGTTCGGGGAGCGCGACGCGCAGCACCTGTACGTCAGCCCCGAGCAGATCCGGGCGACGCTCGCCGAGCGCGCCCGGATCTGGCTGTCGACGCTGTCCAGCGGCCAGGACATCGAGCTGCGCGCCCAGTCCGCCGACACGGCCGCCCGCTCGCTCGCCGAAGCCGAGCCCGAGCTCGAGAAGCTCGTGCGCTCGGGTTACCGCACGGTGGTGGCCTTTCCCCGGCGCGGCGAGGGCGAGCGCGCCGCCTACAACCTGGGCCGGTTGAAGGCCACGTGGCTGGGCGAGGGCGAGGGCGTGGACGCCGGCCACCAAGCGCTCGAGCCGTCCCTGCGCTTCGCCGCGGCGTCGCTGCGCGAGGGCTTCATCGCCCCGCAGCTCAAGCTGGCGGTGTATCCCGAGCACCGGCTGCTGCGCCGGCGCAGGGCCGAGCGGGCGGGTGCGGGCTATTCCGGCGCTGGCCGCCACGGCGGCCCCGGCGGGTCCCGCCGGGGCGCGCTGCGCTCGTTCACCGAACTGCGCACCGGCGACATCGTCGTCCACGAGGACCACGGCGTGGCCCGCTTCGCGGGCTTCGAGACGCGCACCGTGGCTGACGTCACCCGCGACTACCTGTACCTGGAATACCAGGGCGACGACCGCGTGTTCGTGCCGGTCGACCAGCTCGCCAAGATCTCCCGGTACGTAGGTGCGGGCGCCGCCGCGCACCCGCCATTGTCCAAGCTGGGGGGCACGCGCTGGGAGACGATGAAGGCGCGGGCGCGCCGCGCCGCCCAGGAGCTCGCCGGCGAGCTCCTCAACCTGTACGCCGAGCGCCGGCGGCGCAGCGGCTACGCGTTCGGGCCGGACTCCGACTGGCAGCGCGAGTTCGAGGAGCGCTTCCCGTTCACCGAGACGCCCGACCAGCGCGAGGCGATCGAGCTGGTGAAGGCCGACATGGAAGCGCCGCGGCCGATGGACCGGCTGATCTGCGGGGACGTCGGCTACGGCAAGACCGAGGTGGCCCTGCGGGCGGCCTTCAAGTGCGCGGGCGAAGGCAAGCAGGTGCTGATGCTCGTGCCCACCACGATCCTCGCCCAGCAGCACTACGGCACGTTCGCCGAGCGCCTGGCCGACTACCCGTTCACGCTCGAGCAGGCCTCGCGCTTTCGCAGCCCGGCCGAGCAGAAAGCCGCGATCAAGGGCTTCGCCGACGGGCGCACGGACATCCTGATCGGCACCCACCGGGTGCTCTCGCGCGACGTCCGCGCCAAGGACCTGGGCCTTCTGATCGTCGACGAGGAGCAGCGCTTCGGGGTCAAGCAGAAGGAGCTGCTGCGCCAGCTCAAGCTCAAGGTGGACGTCATCTCGATGTCCGCCACGCCCATCCCCCGCACGCTGCAGATGTCGCTGGCGGGGCTGCGGGACATCTCCGTGATCGAGACCCCGCCCGAGGGCCGGCGGCCGGTGCGGACCTACGTGGGCGAGTACGAGGAGGATCTGGTCAAGCAGGCGATCGTGCGCGAGCACGCCCGCGGCGGGCAGGCCTTCTTCCTGCACAACCGCGTGGAGTCCATCGACGAGACGGCCGAGCGCCTGCGCGCGCTGTGCCCGGGCGTGCGCTTCGCTGTGGCCCACGGGCAGATGGGGGAGGGGGAGCTCGAGAGCGTGATGATGGACTACCTGCGGGGCGGCGCGGACGTGCTCGTGTGCACCTCGATCATCGAGTCCGGCATCGACATCCCGCAGGCGAACACGCTGATCGTCGAGCACGCGGACGCGTTCGGCCTGGCCCAGCTCTACCAGATCCGCGGGCGCGTCGGCCGCAGCCGCGAGCGCGCGTACGCGTACCTGCTGTATGACGCCGCCGCCGCGCTCACGCCCGAGGCGGCCCAGCGCCTGTCGGCGCTGTCCGACTACACCGAGCTGGGCGCCGGCTTCAAGATCGCCATGCGCGATCTGGAGATCCGCGGCGCCGGCAACCTCCTCGGCGACGAGCAGTCCGGGCATGTGGCCGCCCTGGGCTTCGAGCTGTACATGCAGATGCTCGACGAGGCGGTCGCCGAAGCCGGCGCGGAGGAAGATGGCGCGGAGGGCGAGGCGCTGCCCGAGCCGGTGCGCCTGGACGTGAACGTCGACGCGTACGTGCCCGCCGACTACGTCCCCTACGAGCAGGCCAAGATCGAGATCCACCGGCGTGTGGCCGGGGCGCTGGAGGTGGCCGAGGTGGAACGCCTGCACGAGGAGCTCGTCGATCGCTTCGGGCCTGTGCCCGAGCCGGTCGAGAACCTGCTCTCGCTGCAGCGCGCGCGCATCAAGTTCGGCCAGGCGGGCGCCCGCTCGGTGAGCTTCCGCGGCGATCGCCTGGCGGTGGTGCCGATCGAGCTCGACTCCGTGCGGGCCAGACGGCTGCGCCAGGAGCTGCCGGAGGCGCTGTACGAATCGGGTCGCTCGCAGGTGTCCGTGCGCGTTCCCAGCGATGGCAGCGAGCGCTTCCCGAGCGTCGTGCGCGCGGCGGACACGCTGCTTGCGATCGTGCGCGAGGCCGCTTAGCTACTCGTTAAGCTTTCGTGAGGCGCGCGTGAGACCTTTCCGCTAGAGTGCCCGCGTCGTGTCCAAATCCGTTCGCTCACTCTCGGCGCTAGGCGCCGTTTTGTTTGCCCTGCTGGGGCTGTCCGCGTGCGGCGGCGTGCCCGGGGATGCGGTCGTCCAGGTGGGCGGGAACCCGATCACCAAGACTGCGTTCGAACACTGGATGACGGTGGCTGCCGCGTCGAGCGCGTTGACCGCCGGCGAAAAACCGGTGATCCCCGTACCGCCGAAGTACACCGCGTGCATCGCCCACCTCGCGGCCACCGCGCCGAAGCCCGCCAAGGGGCAGAGCGCCCCGACCACCGCGCAACTGAAAACCGAGTGCGAACAGCAGTACAAATCGCTGCAAAGCGAGGTGCTGAGCTTCCTCATCTCCTCGCAGTGGGTGCTCAACGAAGCCAAATCGCTGGGCGTCAAGCTCACCGACGCGGAAGTCCACAAGGAATTCGAAAAAATCAAGAACGCGCAGTTCCCGAAAGCGGCCGAATTCGAAAAATTCCTGCAGACGTCCGGGCAGTCCGTCTCGGATCTGCTGCTGCGCGTGAAGCTGAACATGCTGTCCAGCAAAATCCAGAAACAGGTGGTCAAGAACAAGGCCACGGCCACGGAAGCCCAGATCACCAAGTACTACAACGAAAACAAGTCCCGCTTCGGCACGCCCGAAAAGCGCACCGTGCGGATCATCCTGACGAAGACAGAAGCCCAGGCGATCGCCGCCAAGAAGGAAATCGAATCGGGTAAGAGCTTCGCGTCGGTGGCCGAGAAGGACTCGATCGATCCCACCAGCAAGGCCGACGGCGGCCTGCTCAAGGAAGTGGTCAAAGGCGAGGAGGAGAAGGCGCTCGACGAAGCCATCTTCACGGCCAAGGTGAGCAAGCTCGGCGGCCCCGTGAAGACGCCGTTCGGCTACTACATCTACGAAGTGGTGAGCACCATCGCCGGCACCCAGCAGTCGCTCGCGCAGGCGAAGTCCACGATCAAACAGCAGCTCATCGCCACCAACCAGCAGAAAGCGCTCAGCACGTTCGTCAAGAACTTCAAAAAGAAGTGGCAGGAACAGACCGAATGCCGCTCCGGCTACGAGGTAGCCGACTGCAAGGGCTACAAAGCCCCGAAGACGACGTCGAAAACCGGCGTCTCCACCACCGAATAGGCGACCCGGCAGATGCGTGCGCAGGCAGTGGCGCCCACGCGTAGGACACCTCGCATGACCGGCGTCGAGCGCCCCGCATGAGCGCGATCGAGCGCGTCCACGCGCGCCAGATCCTAGACAGCCGGGGCAACCCCACGGTGGAGGTGGAGGTGGGGCTGCGCTCCGGCGCGAGCGGCCGTGCGGCGGTGCCCTCGGGGGCCTCCACGGGAGAGTTCGAGGCGACGGAGCTGCGGGACGACGGCCGGGCGTGGGCCGGCAAGGGCGTGTCGCGGGCGGTGGCCAACGTGGAGAGCGAGATAGCGACCGCCGTGGCGGGCATGGACGCGGCCGACCAGCAGGCGCTCGATCGCGCCCTGATCGAGCTCGACGGCACGCCCAACAAGTCGCGCCTGGGCGCCAACGCGATCCTGGGCGTGTCGCTGGCGGCTGCTCACGCCCAGGCGGCCGCGGAGGGCCTGGCGCTGTGGCGCTACCTGGGCGGGCCGGACGCGCGTGTTCTGCCGGTGCCGATGATGAACGTCCTCAACGGTGGCGCCCACGCCGACAACGCCGTCGACTTCCAGGAGTTCATGGTGGTCCCGTGCGGCGCGCCCACGTTCTCCGAGTGCCTGCGCATGGGCGCCGAAGTGTTCCACGCCCTGAAACGCACACTCCACGAGCGCGGGCTGTCCACGGCCATGGGGGACGAGGGCGGATTCGCGCCCGACCTGGGCTCCAACGAGGAGGCGCTGAAGGTGCTGGTGGCGGGCATCGAGGCCGCCGGCTACCGGCCGGGCGAGGATGTGGCGATCGCGCTCGACCCGGCCACCAGCGAGCTCTACCACGACGGTGCGTACGTGCTCGAGCACGAGGGCCGCACGCTGAGCGCGGCCGAGCTGAGCGACTACTGGGCCGAGCTCGCCGGGCGCTACCCGATCGTGTCCCTGGAGGACGGCATGGGCGAGGAGGACTGGGACGGCTGGCGCACGCTCACCGAGCGCTTGGGCGCGGGCCTGCAACTGGTCGGCGACGACCTGTTCGTGACCAACACCGAGCGGCTCCGTCGCGGCATCGACACGCACGTGGCCAACTCCATCCTCATCAAGGTCAACCAGATCGGCACGCTCACGGAGACGCTCGCGGCGATCGCCATGGCGCGCGACGCGGGGTACACGGCGGTCATGAGCCACCGCTCGGGCGAGACCGAGGATGTGACCATCGCCGACCTGGCGGTGGCCACCGGCTGCGGTCAGATCAAGACGGGTGCCCCCTCGCGCTCGGATCGCGTGGCCAAGTACAACCAGCTCCTGCGCATCGAGGAGCAGCTCGGCCCCGACGCGCGGTTCCCCGGGCGCAGCGTGTTTCGCGGCGCCTAGCTCGTTGAGTCCACGCCATCGAGCTTGCAGGAGCTCCGGCGCCGGGCGCGAATGCGCAGAGCATGTCCTTCGGGCGCGTGCGGTGGGATCGGTTGGGGCGCATGGCGATGCTGTGCGTGCTGGTGGCCCTGGTGTACCTGTACGCGAGCGCGGGCGTGCACATGCTCTCCACCTGGCGCCAGTCCCGTAGCGACAGCGCGGCGGTGGCCGGGTTGGAACGCGAACACCGGGCGCTGGTGCGCCAGCGCCAGGAGCTGACGGCGCCGGGCACGCTCGAAACGGAGGCTCGCCAGCTGGGCATGATGAAGAGCGGCGAGCAGCCCTACGTGATCACCGGGCTGCCCGACAACTGAGCTCCTCCGCGCGCTGCTAGCCTCGCTCGTCAGTGTCGTTCGAGACGGCGATCTACCAGTGGCAGCAGGGTGAGCGCCGGCTGCAGACGGCCCCGGCCGAGCGTCGCGCGCTGCTCGAGCACGTGAGCGACGCGATCGTGGCGGAGCTGCGCCGCCGGCTCGGTGGACGCTTCACGGCCGAGGAACTGGTGGCGCTGTACGAGGGGGGAGCGTCCTGGTGCCTGCAGGTGGCGATGCGCCTCGCACCCGAGGACCCGTGGGCGTGGGAGGCCGGCACGGTCATCGACGCGGCCTTCGCCCGCTACCTCCGCGAGGCCGCCGACTACGCCGGCGGCCGCCGCACGCTGTCGGAGGCGTAGCGCGCCCTACTCTTCCGCGCCAGCGCGGCGGATGATTATCCGGTCCTCCTCGACCTCGACCTCCACCGGTCGGTGTCCGGCCCAGTGCTCGGCGTAGATCGGGTTCTCCTGGATGGCGGGGTCGAGCCACAGGCCGTAGCCCTCCTCGCCGTGGTCGAAGGTGCCCTCGAGGGGGCCGGTGTTGCGTGAGCCTGCGCGCCGGCCGCGTCCGCCGCGGCGGCTGCGCCGGCGGGTGCGGGTGGCGCCGGAGTCCTCGGCCTCCTCATCGCCCTCCTCGGCGTCCGCGCGCGCGCGCTCGGCCTCGGCAGCCTCGAGCTCGGCAGCCTCGGCAGCCTCGGCCTCGGCGGCCTCGAGCTCGGCGGCGATGAGCGCGTCGTCCTCGGCGCGCAGGTCGATCTCCTCGGGGTAGTCGCCGGCGGCCCCCTCGGGCGCCTCGTCGTCGCTGACGAGCTCGTTCTGGCGCTTGAACTGCTCGATGTCGCGGACGGTGACCTCGAGCTGGTGAGCGACCCACGCGTCGGTGCGTCCCTGGCGCACCCAGGCGCGAATCTGGTTGAGGTGCGGGCGCAAAGATTTCCGGGGCATGGACGGTCCGGGAGACTAGCGCAAGCGCCCTCGCGGCGCGAGCGGCTGCCCGCGCGCGTGCATCGGAGTGCTCGGCAACCGGCAGATTTCGACGAATTGGCATCGCGTTCCCCCGGTCCTGTGACTATGCTTGCCTCTCCGGCGGTTTGGGTTGCGCCGGGTCGCCAGTCGGCAAAGAGGAAGGTGCACCCAGAATGCTGGTTCTGACGCGCAAGTCCAACCAGAGCATCATGATCGGGGACGAGATCGAGGTCTCGGTGCTCTCGGTCATGGGCGAGAAGGTGCGCATCGGTATTCAGGCGCCGCAACGGGTGCCGGTGTTCCGCAAGGAGATCTACCTCGAGATCCACCGGGAAGCCGGCGGGGCGCCCCAGTCCAAGGATGATGCCGCGCCCGCGCATGGCGCCGAGGTGGAGGAGTCTCTGCGCGAACTTGGCGACGGCCCCCAGTAGCGGGCCGCGCCACGGCGCTCGAAGCCGCGAGGATGTGCTCAGCCGAGCAGCAGGTAGAGCGTGCGGAACATGACGACGATGACGACGGCGGCGGTGAGCATGAGGGTGAGCACGAGGAGCACGAAGCGCATGGAGCCGCGCTTGTGCCGGCGTGCGAGATCGCGCTTGAGGGCGCGCTTCTCGGCGGTGCGGCGGAGCGAGGCGCGCCTGCTCCGGTCGAGCGAGGCCTCCTCGACGAACGCCTCCTCCAGCTCGGCGAGGCTCTGACGCATTTTCATGTCGACGGCGCCTCGCTGCGCGCTCATGCGGAGGCGGACGCCTTGCGCTCGGCCCGCTCGTAGACGGCGACGAAGCGCAGGTAGTTCTCGGCGATCTTGCGTGCCCCGACGGAGCGCTCGATCTTGCCGTCGACGTAGGCCTTGAGGGGGTCCCACCAGATGGAGCGCCCGATGGCGAAGCCGATGAAGCCGTCGACGGGGGCCGCCTGGGTGAGCCAGTGATCGACCTTGGCGTCGTCGGCGCCGCGCCCGAGGACGACGCAGTTGACGTGGTCGCGGCCACCGGAGCGGGCCTGGGCCACGAGCATCTCGCAGTCCGAGCGCTGATCGACGCCCTCGATCTTCCAGATGTCCACCTCGATGCCGGCATCCTGGGCGTCGGCGATGGCCCGGCGCATGAGCTCGGGACGGAGCTCGGCGTCATAGCGATCGCTGTCGCCGCCGACGGACTGCAGCTGGGCGTCCTCCGCGGGGACGAGCAGCTCGAACAGGAACTTGCGGTCATGCTGCTTCAACCAGTCGCTCAAGCGGCGCAACTTGACGAGCTGCTCGCTGTTCTCGGCGGCGTCGCCATCGGCGTTGTAGCGGACGAGCACCTTCGTGAAGTCGGGATCGAAGCGCAGGATGTGCTCGCCGAAGTCATCGCCGTACTGGAAGTCGAACATGTTCTGCCCTGAGCGCTCGGCGGGCATGGCCAGCTTGAGGCCCTTCTCGTGCGCCTCGGCGGGCACGGTGGAGCCGAACTGCTCGTCGACGAGCACCCCCGTGACGGATGGCTCGGCGCCTGCGCCGATGGCCTGGAGCATGCCCTCGAAGATGAGGTGCTTGGCGTCGGCGATGATGGCCGTCTGCTCCCCGTCGGGCTCGCCGTCGATGGCGAAGAACTTCTTCTGGAAGGAGCCGCGGTGGTCGAACGCGAGGATGTAGAGCTTGCTGTCGGGTCCGGTGGTCATGGCCTGAGTATTCCAGAGGCGCGCGGGGCGCGCTCGGGAGGTCCATAGAATGGGTCCACGGTGAACCTGTTTCAAGAAGACCGGCACGCCCGGATGCGCCCCTGGACACGGCGCTGGATCGCCACGTGCCGGCTCGCCCGTGCCACCAGCACGGCCTTCACCGTCCCGCGTCGCCCAGCTTGGTCCATGAACGCCCCGACCGCACCGCCTATCTTGAAACAGGTTCTATGACCTCGAGCGCGGATCTGTTCGTGGTGTGCAAGCAGTGTGGCTCGGAGGTGAGCCCGTACATCACCGAGTGTCCCTACTGCGGCAACCGCCTGCGCAGGCGGGCACCCAAGCTGCCGCCGGCGAACGCGTCCAAGCGGACGCTCCGGGCTCGGGCGCGCGCGCTGCTGGGCCCCCGCTCGGGATCCGCGCCGAGCGGCGGGGTGATGACGCGGGCCCGCACCCGCCATCGCCCGAGCAGGTGGGCGGCCGACCGTCCGTACGCGACGGTCGCGCTCGTGGCGGTGAGCTGCGTGGCGTGGATCGTGGTCCATGCGGAACCGCTGCTGTATACGCACGCGGCGATCGTGGGCCCCCTGGATGGCGACTGGTGGAAGCTGTTCACGAACGAGTTCGTGTACATCGACGGCGTGTACGCGTTCGTGGCGATCTTGACGGTGGCGATCTTCGGCTGGCTGCTGGAGAGCCGCCACGGACCGGCGGTGGTGCTCGGACTGTTCTTCGGGGCGGGTGCGACGGGGGCGCTGGTGGCGGACGCGGTGTACCAGTTCCCGCTGGTGAGCGGCGCCAACGGCGCGGGGCTGGCGCTGCTGGCGGCGTGGGCGGCGCCGGATCTGGAGGCGGCGCGGACGGGCGCCTACCGGGACGGCGATCTGTTGGGCGCGGGCGTGCTGGGGGCGTTGCTGCTGGTGATGCCGTTCGCGCGTCCGGAGGCGAGCTGGCTGGCGGGGGTGGTGGGTTGCCTGGTGGGCCTGGCGGTGGGGCTCGGCCTGCACCGGATGAGCGAGCTGGAGACCTAGCGCAGGTGGGGCGGGGCGAGGGGCGCCTAGAATGATCGCCCGATGACGATGACCAATGCGGTGGTGCTGATCGAGGCCGAGCGCGATGCGCTTTCCAGCCTGGGTGGCGCGCTGGCGGACATCGAGGGGGTGGCCGAGGCGTACTCGGTGACCGGCGAGTGGGACTTCGTGGCGATCGTTCGGGTGTCCGACCACGAGCAGCTCGCGGACGTGGTGACGGGGCAGATCGGCGGCCTGTCGGGCGTGTCGCGGACCCAGACGATGGTGGCGTTCGCGGCGTACTCGCGCCACGATCTGGAAGCGCTGTTCTCGCTCGGGGAATGATCGCCTGAAGACGATGGCGGTGGCGCCGATGAAGCCGGAGTACGGTCCGAGCGTGGCACGGCTGCTGGCGCCTCGCTGGCGTGCGGCCTCGAAACCGGCGCGGGCAGCGGCGGTGGTTGCGTGTGTGGCCGTGCTGGCGGCCCTGGTGGCGGCGGGGCTGACGCTGGAGAACGCGATGTTCTGGCACGGCGGGAGCGTTCCGTTCGGCTTCGAGTACCGCGGCCTGTACCGCGTGACCCCGGATCCTGGCGGGTACGTGAAGGTGGAGAGCCGCTGGCCGGACGGTTCGCTGAAGTACTCCTACGCGGTTGCTCCGCTGACGCTGCCCCCCTACCACGGCGAACTGACGGCCGAGATGCCCCTGTACGCCACCGGCTTCATCCGCGGGCTGAGCCGCCGCTACTCCGGCTTTGCGCTGCGGGCGGAGGGCAAGACGAAAGTGAACAACACGCTCACCGGCTACGAGGTGGCGTTCTTCGCGCGGGTGGAAGGGCGGGAGATGTACGTCCGGGACGTGCTCCTGACGCCCGAGGAGGCCCACCCGCGGGCGGGGGTGGTGGTGACCATGATGACCTCGCCGACGGCCAGCTCACAGGTGGACTCGCCGCTGGAAGTGGGCGAGACCGGCGTGCTGCTGCGCCCGCTGAAGTCGTTCGCGTTCGGCTAACGGGGCCGCGCGTCGGGCGGGCGCTGCGTTTCAGCGCCAGCCGGCGCCGCGGTGGGTGTACCCGCTGAACACGACGTCCCGGCGGCTGAACCGCGCGGGGGGGCTGTCCGTGCCGTCCGCGCTGGCGACGGTGGCCGTGTCGGCTGTGTTGGTGGACGCTTCGGTGCCACCGGTGTCGGGCTTGGCGTCGCTGTCGGAGTCGCCGCCGATGGTGGGCGTTGTTTCGCCAGACGGCGCGGCCGGGACTTCGGGTTGGACGACGGGGGGAGTTTCGGGGGCGCTCGCCGGGGGGGCTGAAGGAGAGGTGGGCGTGGTGGGCGTGGTGGTGCCCGTGGGGGGTGTGGTCGGGGTGGTGCTCGTGGTGGGGATGGGCGTGACGGGTGGCACGGTTGTGGCGGACGCGGGGAGTTCGGTGGTCTGGGTGGTCACCTGGGTGGTGGGCTGGGGGGGCGTTGGCTTGACCGGTTGTTCAGGTGGGCTGACGACGGTGGTGACGGACGACACGGACGGCGCGGTGGCGGTGGCAGTGGCGGGCGGGGCGGGCTTGACGATCTTCGCGATGGTCGCGTGGTGGCGGCGGCGGTGGGCGGCGGCCGCGGTGGCGCCGGCGGAGGTCTCACGGACGCCGGCGCTGACCGGCTGGAGCGCCTGACGGACGACCACCGGTGCGCTCGTGTATGGGCTGGCGGCGGCGCTGATGGCGGTGGGCGGGTGGTGGGGATGGGTGACGACGGCGTGTCCGGCGGCGACCGCGCCGGCGGTGACGATGGCTGCGGCGGCGGTGACGATGGCGGCCTTGGTGGCGAGTGCGCCGGCCCCGGCGGTCATGATGCCGCCGGCGACGCTCCCTCCCGCGCCTGCTGCTCCGGCGGTGGCCCCGGCCCCGGCGCCGGCGGTTGCCCCGGCGCCGACGCTGGCGCCGCCGGCCACGTGTGCGCCGCCGGCGGAGGCGGTGGTGCCGAGCTTGGCGAGGAACAGCTTCTTGAGGAGCAGCAGCGGGCCGACGGGCATGATGAGGGCGAGCGCGTGGTTGTTGTCCTTGAGCTGCTTGCGGAAGGAGGAGCAGCGCTCGCAGCCGCGCACGTGGCGGCGTGCGGGCGTGCTGAGCTTGGTGATCCCCTCGGCGACTTCGCCGAGCTCGAGGCGCACCTCGTCGCAGCTCAGCTTGCGCGCCTCGGCGGCCTCGGCGAGCGAGATGCGGGCGCGTACGAGCAGCGACTTGACGGACGGGACGGTGGTCTCCATGGCGTGTGCGATCTGCTCGTAGGAGAGGGCGTCGATCTCGCGCAGGAGCAGGGCTGTGCGCTGGGTCTCGGGAAGCTCGTGGACGTCGGCGATGAGCTCGCGGAAGTTCTCCCTGCGCATGACCTTGTCGCCGGTGGACAACCCCTGCTCGGCGTAGTGGACGTCCATGGAGTCCACGCCGATGGCGGACGCGCGGCGCAGGTGGTTGAGGGAGCGGTTGCGGGCGATCCGGTAGAGCCAGGGCCGGACGTTGATGTCGCGGTCGTCGGCGAGCACGGCGTTGAAGGCGGCGGCGAACACCTCCTGGAGGACGTCCTCGGCGTCCTCGCGGGAGCCGAGCATGTGCCGGCAGAAGGACAGCAGGCGGGTCTGGTAGCGCGCGCACAGGACCTCGAAGGCGGCGTGCTGTCCCCGGCGGGTGAGCGCGATCAGGCGCTCGTCCGGCTGCAGGCGCAGGAGGGCACTCGGACCACGTAGGCCCGGGATGGTGCGGGGGGGTGTGAGTGTGGAGACCTCCATGACAGTCTGGTAGCTGCTGTCGCCAATAAAGACACCGTAGCAGTGGCGAAGTTGCGCCTATTTCAGCGGTTTTATGGGCCCTTTACGCGATTGCCCCGGTACTTGGCTTCCCGCCCCCGCGGGCGGGCAAACGCGGGCGTTTTCGCCAGGGCGGCATCTCATAGACTGCGCCGGCCCGGGTGGCGAAATAGGTACACGCAATCGACTTAAAATCGGTGGCCCCCGTAGGGGGCGTGTGGGTTCGAATCCCACCCCGGGCACGTGGCGGCGGGGCGGACTCTCGGCGGGCGGGTGGCGCCTGCGGAGGACCGCGAAGGGGTAGAGTCGCGTGTCGATGTCCACGCAGAGCGCCCAGGAGACGAGCACCTTCCACGGCGGCCGGCTGGTGGCCAGACGCCTGAAGGCCCACGGCGTGAGCAAGCTGTTCACGCTGTCGGGCGGTCATCTGTTCTCGATCTACGACGGCTGCCGGGAGGAGGGGATAGAGATCGTGGACGTGCGCCACGAGTCCACGGCGGCGTTCGCGGCGGAGGGATGGGCGAAGGTGACGCGAGAGGTGGGGGTGTGCGCGCTGACGGCGGGGCCGGGGGTGACGAACGGGATGAGCGCGATGGCGTCGGCCCAGGCGAACCACTCGCCGATGGTGGTGCTGGGCGGTCGTGCGCCGGCGATGCGCTGGGGGCAGGGCTCGCTGCAGGAGATCGACCACGTGCCGTTCGTGCGGCCGCTGACGAAGCTGGCGGCGACGCCGGAGAGCACGGCAGAGATCCCGGCGCTCGTGGACGACGCGTTCGCGGCGGCGAAGGCGCCGCACGGGGGCCCGGCGTTCGTGGACTTCCCGATGGACTACGTGTTCATGGAGGCGGCGGAGCCGGACATGGAGAACGTGTTGGCGGCGGGGATTGATGGCCCGCCCACCCCCCGAGGTGCGCCGGCGGAGGCGGTCGACCTGGCGGCGGGACTCCTGCGAGGGGCTGAGCGCCCGGTGATCATGGCGGGCACAGATCTGTACTGGGGTCGTGGGGAGGAGGCGCTGATGGAGCTGGCGCAGACGCTGCGGATCCCGGTGTTCTTGAACGGGCTGGCGCGGGGGTGCGTGCCGGCGGATGACGAGCTGTTCTTCTCGCGGGCGCGGTCGCAGGCGCTGAAGGGAGCGGACGTGGCGTTGGTGGTGGGCGTGCCGATGGACTTCCGCCTGGGCTTCGGGGGGGCGTTCGGGGAGGACACGGAGATCGTGGTGGTGGACGCGGTGGAACCGCCCCGGGAGCCCCCGCGGGCGGTGGCTGTGGAGTGCTACGGGGCGATCGGCGAGACGCTGGCGGATGTGCGGGCGGCGGCGGGGGCGCAGGCGCTGGCGAGCGAGGGCTGGATCACGGAGCTGCGGGCGAGCGAGAGCGAGCGCCGCGAGGGGGAGCGGGTGGAGCGAGAGGATGGCAGGGCGCCGCTTCATCCGATGAGGCTGTACGCGGAGCTTGGGACGGTTCTCGATCGTGACGCGATCGTGATCGGGGACGGCGGGGACTTCGTGTCGTATGCGGGCCGGGTGATCGACAGCTACGAGCCGGGCTGCTGGCTGGACCCGGGGCCGTTCGGGTGTCTGGGGACGGGCCCGGGGTATGCGCTGGCGGCGAAGCTGGCGCACCCGGAGCGCCAGGTGGTGCTGCTGCTGGGTGACGGGGCGTTCGGGTTCTCGGGGATGGAGTACGACACGCTTGCGCGCCACGGGGTGAACGTGGTGGGGGTGATGGGGAACAACGGCATCTGGGCGCTGGAGAAGCACCCGATGGAGTTCCTGTACGGGTACTCGGTGGCGGCGGACCTGCGCCCGGGGACAAGGTACGACGAGGTGGTGGGGGCGCTGGGTTGCCACGGCGAGCTGGTGGAGCGCCCGGAGGAGCTGCGCCCGGCGCTCGAACGGGCGCTGGCGGCGAACCAGCCGGCGCTGGTGAACGTGCTGACGGATCCGACGGTGGTGTACCCGCGCAAGTCGAACCTGGCGTGAAAGACGTTTGAGAGGGCACGCCTGCCGGCGTGCGGGGTGGCGTTCGCAGTGAGCTGACGGGGGTGCTAGCGGACGCCGGCGAGGCGGAGGGCGCCGCCGCGGAGGATGTCGTGCTCGGAGACCTCGACCTGTTCGAGCTCGAAGGCGCGCATGGCCTCGGCGAGGAGGATCATGCCGGCGACGATGGTGGGGGCGCGATCGGGGTGCAGGCCGACGACCTGGCGGCGGTGCTGTTCGGTCATGTCGGCGAGGCGGGCGAGGAGCAGTTCGACGGTGCTCAGATCGAGCTTGTAGCCGTGGACGCGGGAGGAGTCGTAGGGATCGAGCTCCTGGGCGATGGCGGCGGCGGAGGTGGCGGTGCCGGCGACGGCGATGGCGTGGGCGACGGATGCGCGCTGGTCAGCGGGAAGGCCGTGTTGGAGGACCGTGTGGACGTCGCTGGCGAGCGCCTGGAGCTCGTGGGGGGACGGCGGGTCGGAATGGATGTGGCGCTCGCTCATGCGGACAACGCCGGCGGGGAGGGACACGTGAAAGCGGGGGGTATGCCCGACGCCGACGACGAACTCGGTGGAGCCGCCGCCGATGTCGATGAGGACGGTGGGCTCGGTGGCGGGCGGTCGCCCGGTCATGGCACCGAGGAACGTGAGCTGTGCCTCTTCCTCGCCCTTGAGCACGCGGGCGTCGAGCTGGTAGTCCTCGCGTACGCGCTGGGCGAACTCGGGGCCGTTGGAGGCGTCCCGGACGGCGGAGGTGAGGACGGCGAGGTTGGCGGACACGCGATAGGAGTCGATCTCGTGGCGGTACTGGTCCAGCGTATGGAACACGCGCTGGCTGGCCTCTTCGGAGAGGGAGCCGCTCGCGTCGACCCCGTGGCCGAGGCGGGTGACGTTCGAGCGTCGGACCAGCTCCCGCATGGATCCGTCGCCGGGGTGGACGTCGGCGATGAGCAGGCGCGTGGAGTTGGTCCCGATGTCGACGACTGCTACGCGCACGGGCGTGATCCTAGAGGTCGGGTGGGTGCGGGAGGTAGAGGCCGGGTGAGCGCGAGGGGCTCGCGGCCTTGCAGGGCCGGGCCTCGTTCTACGTGCAGTTCTTTGCTAGAACATAGGGAGCGACGCGGGGTGGAGCAGTCTGGTAGCTCGTCGGGCTCATAACCCGAAGGTCGCGGGTTCGAATCCCGCCCCCGCTACTGAGAAAAGCCCTGGAAATCCGTGACTGTTCAGGTCGCGGTTTGCGGTTCAGGGTCCAGCGGCGGCGGGGAGCCATGGCTGGTGTTTGGCGAGTCGCGCGAGGGTGTCGATTGTGTCGCGGCTTTGCTTTCGGCTGGTGCTGATGTA
>Ga0302325_10001091_pt1 | contig 70683 bp, 60 predicted proteins | sample Palsa_T0_2_FD_201948 | JGI IMG/M metagenome (GOLD analysis project Ga0302325, IMG submission 201948) | Peat permafrost microbial communities from Stordalen Mire near Abisko, Sweden - Palsa_T0_2 | ecosystem: Environmental > Terrestrial > Soil > Palsa > Peat permafrost | place: Sweden: Abisko...
CTTGGCGATCATCTGCGTGCCTACGAGCAGGTTGATTTCGCCGGAGTGGAGACGGGCCAGAAGCCGTTCCATGTCATAGCGGCCGCGCACGGTGTCGCGATCCATGCGGCCGATGCGGGCTGAAGGAAAAATCTCCTGCAATCGCTCTTCGCCTTGTTGCGAGCCTGCGCCGAGGTAGTACAAGTGCTCGCTGTCGCACTTTGGGCAGCGCTTGGGGACGGTGCGACGGAAGCCGCAGTAGTGGCACTCCAGGCGCTGCCCGGCGCTGGCGGTTGCTTCTTCTGAAGCGACTGGCTTGTGATGTGTCAGGCTGATGGCGCAGTTCTGGCACTCCAGCTTTTCGCCGCAGGCACGGCACATAGCCACGAATGAATAGCCGCGCCGGTTGAGCAGAATCATCGCCTGCTCCCCGCGATCAAGCGCTGCCTGCGTTTCAGTAATGAGGAGACGGGAAAAGAGATGTTCCTGACCGGTTTGCTGGAATTCCTGGCGCATATCGACCAGTTCGACGCCGGGCAATGGACGGTTCAGCACGCGCTTGTCCATCGCGATGCGCTTGTACTTGCCAGCCTCAGAGTTCTGCCAGCTTTCAAGCGAGGGCGTGGCCGAACCGAGAACCACAGGAGCGCCGGCGAGCTTGGCGCGCATCACGGCCACATCGCGGGCGTTGTAGCGAGGCGTTTCTTCCTGCTTGTAGCTTTGGTCGTGCTCCTCGTCGACCAGGATCAGGCCGAGATTGGGCACGGGCGCAAAGATGGCAGAGCGGGTGCCGACGACGATGGGCGCTTCGCCACGCTGGATGCGATGCCACTGCTCAGAGCGCTCAGCCGGCGTGAGCGCGGAGTGCAGCAGGGCTACGCGATCGCCGAAGGTGGCGTCGAGTTGCGCGGCAGCGGCGGGCGTCAGGCCGATCTCCGGAACCAGCAGAATTGCGCCCTGGCCGCGGTCGAGCGCGCGCTGCATTGCGGCAAGGTAGACCGCTGTCTTGCCTGAGCCGGTGACGCCGTGCAGCAGGAAGGGCTGAAAGCCTTCTGCTGTGGAAATGGAGGCCAGTGCTTCCATCTGCGGCTCATTCAGCGCATGGGCTGGATTGATGTGACCGATGCCGCTGAGGCTAAAACCTGCGGGTCGCTCGTCGATCCGGACGAGGCCGCGGCGGACCAGTGTTTGCACGGTGCTTGCCGAAGCTCCCTTATCATAGAGGGCGGTTAGAGGCAGCTCACCGCCGCAGGCTGCGAGTTCGGCGAGGATCGCCTGCTGTTTTTCGGTTAGCGTGGGCAGGCGCGTCTCAGGAAGCAGCACGGCGATGCGCTCGACGCGGCGCGCATCGCGCTCAACGGCAGTGTTCTCGCGGACGATCCACTTCTTGCGCAGCATCGCAGTCAGCAGCGGAAGGCTGGCTGCCGTAGCGGTGCGCAGGGTGCTCAGTTTGACTGCCTCACCATCAGCCAGGCGCGTTAGAACCTTCTGCTCAATGTCTTGCTCTTCCGGGGAGAGTTTGCTCTTGTGGTGCTGGCTACCGCCGTCATGCGAGCTGGCCAGCACGTCGCGCCCGCTATCGGTGATGCGGTAATAGACAGTGCGGCGGACCTCGGCCATGAGCGGCAACATGCCGCGCAGGACTTCGCCCAGCGGAGCGAGGTAATACTGGCCCATCCATCTGGCGAGCTCCAGCAATTGCCCCGAGAGCAGCGACTCCGCGTCCAGCACGGTCTCGATCGGCTTGGCTTCAAATTCAGTTGGAGCTTTGGAATGCAGCTCCATCACAACGCCGATCAGCTTTTCATTGCGGAAGGGCACGATTACCCGGCAGCCGGACTGAGGCGCCGCGCCTGCGCCAAGAAGATAGGTGAAGGTCCGGTCCAGGGGGATGGGAAGCGCGACTTCACAGTAGATTGGCGGAGTGGTGGACATGGCGGCCAATCCTCAGTGTAGGGGATTGGGTTGGCGGCCTGAACTGGACCGGAATCGGGCCGGTACTGGACTGATATCGGATCGCAGGGCAATCGCATGAACGTGCAAGAAGCTAAGACAAGGTTCCCCAAACCAACCGCCAAACCCATTGAAGCCCATCCATTCCAGCGCCTTGCCCCATTTGCGTGGAATTAACCATGTTTGGCGTACAATAGAGATGTAGCTGGGAGTCCACACCCCGGCGGCATTCCCAGTCATCCTAACCTTCACTGCGGATTTGGCATTCATTCGCAGCCCTGACGTCCCGTCCGGTCGTGCGCAAAAGTGTCGCAAATCACTGGCTAATCGCGCCATACGAGCACCGAAAAATCTAGCAAGTCATTCATTCTATTGGAGATGAATCTGGAAAACAATACCCACCCCCGGTTTTTGGCCGGTTTGTTCGTTTTTCGGCAATCCAAGCCACGTTTTTCGTTCATGCAATTGCCCTGTACCGGACCGGTATTGCACCAGCAGGGCTGGGTCTGCGCGTATACAATCTGTTGCTGATGAAAAAACGCAGTTCCAATCCCATTCCTCCCGTTCCGCCTCCGTCCAAATCTTCCGCTCGCGTCGCTGAGGGTCCAATCACCCTGTCAGTGGACATTGGCGGCACCGGCATCAAGATGATGCTGCTCGACCCGGTCGGCAAGCCTATTTCAGACCGGATGCGAGCTCTGACCCCGACCAATCCCACGCCGGAACGCGTGCTCACAGTGCTCGGGCAGATGCAGGCGCAGCTTGGCGTGTTCGACCGCGTCTCCGTGGGATTCCCGGGCGTCGTGAAACATGGTGTGACGATCGCCGCGCACAACCTTAGCCCCAAGTGGGCTGAGTTTCCGCTTGAGGAGACGCTGGCCAACATCTGGAAGAAACCTGTCCGGGTGGCCAATGATGCTTCTGTGCAGGGCTATGGCGCGATTTACGGCAAGGGCGTGGAGCTTTGCCTCACGCTGGGCACCGGCTTAGGCTCTTCCCTGTTTACCGGCGGCCACCTCTGCCCAGGTTTGGAGTTGGCTCATCATCCGTGGCGCAAGGGCAAGACTTACGAGGAGTTCCTGGGCATCCGCGCGCTGGAAAAGCACGGCAAGACTAAATGGAACGAACTGCTTCAGAAGGCCATAGCGCAGACCTTTCAGCTCTTTAACTGGGATTATCTGCATCTTGGCGGCGGCAACGCGAAGCACATTACGTTTGAATTGACGAAAAATATGCGCATCGTGCCCAATGAAGAGGGATTGCTGGGCGGCGTGGCGCTTTGGCGAAATGAGCCGTCAAGCTAGGACCGGCCAAGACCAGCTAGGATTTACTCGCCCGCATCGCCGCCGATGGCATATGGTTGTGTCTACCCATTCGGATGGATAGACCGGCGCAATGACGACACGTGAAATGAACACGCCTGACGCGCGATTCCGCCGCTTTGCTGTGGCCGGCGCCGTCGCGGCTTTGCTCGCGGTCATTTTTCTGCAGATGGCCGTGATGGCGCGCGCGAATTCAGCTACCTGGGACGAGCCGGATCATATCTACTCCGCATACATGCAGGCGAAGCATGGAGACTTTGGGCTCAACCCGGAGCATCCGCCGCTGATGAAGTTTCTTGGCGCGCTTCCTCTGCTCAGGATGCATTTCACCATGCCTCCTACTAGGAACGATCTGCCTTACCGGCTTCAGGAAGCCATTGGAGGCAGAGACTTTCTGTTCCACAGTGACGCGAATACGATCCTGTTCCGTGTTCGACTGGCGACCTCAGTAATCACGATCCTTCTGGCGCTGATCGTGTTTCTGGCCGCGCGAGAGATGTTCGGCACGGGCGCGGGGATCATTGCGCTGAGTCTGATTGCCTTCGATCCGACGCTGCTGGCGCACTCTGCGCTGATGACGACCGATGCGGGCCAGGCATGCTTCATGTTCTGGTCGATCTATGCCTTCTACCGCTACGTCAAGTCGCCGTCGATCGCGCGGTTGGCGGTGGTTGGCCTGGTGACAGGAGTTGCGCTGGCTTCCAAGCACAGTTGCGTGCTGCTGTTTCCGATGTTCCTCTTGCTGATTGTTGTCGAAGTGTTCTGGCCGCAAGAGCCGCAAGAGCCTCTGAGCGAGCAAGCCGTCAGCCGGGGAAGGCGCACTCTGCGCTATGCAGCGGCGTTCGCAGCGATTGCGATCGTGTCGGTTGGCGTGCTGTGGGCATCCTACGGATTTCGCTACGCGGCGCGACCGGATGGGCAGAACGGGCAAGCCGGGCTACAGCTGAATCCGCCTTTGACGGTGCAGCTAACCCAGGTTCCCAGCGCCGCTGAAGGAGATGTGCTCGCGGCCGCAGCCACGCTGCACCTGCTGCCTGAGTCGTACATCTACGGCATGGCTCATGTGCTGATTCAGGCGAAGATATTTAACAGCTATCTGCTGGGCACGATCTACCCTCATGCGGTCTGGTTCTATTTCCCCATCGCGATGCTGATCAAATCCACGCTAACCTTCCTGATCCTGCTCGGGATCTGCGTGTGGGCAATCGCGACGGGCACGCTGCGCGCGCGGCGCGAAATTCTCTTCATGACCGTCCCAGCTGCGGTCTATATGGCCTTTGCAATGACCGGAGGCATGAACATCGGCGTGCGGCACGTCCTGCCGATTTACGTCTTTCTCTCCGTTTTGATCGCCGGAGCGGCGTGGAAGCTGGTGCAGAGGGATCGCCGCTGGCTTTACGCGGTAGTGATGCTGCTGGTGCTTCAGGCCGTGTCGGTGCTGCATGCGTTTCCGGCGTATATCTCGTATGCAAATGAGGCGTTTGGAGGACCCGCGCACGCTCACGATCTGCTCAGCGATTCGAGCTCCGACTGGGGCCAGCAACTGAAAGCCGTGAAGCGCTACACGAATACACACGGCATCCAGAACTGCTGGTTTGCTTACTTCGGCCAGGGGATTGCGGATTACAGCTATTACGGCATTCCGTGCAAGACTCTGATCACTGCCGATTCGCTGTATTTCGATGGTCCGCACGATGTGCCGGCGGCGATCGACGGCCCGGTCTTCATGAGCTCGGGCGTGCTCTCAGGATTTGAGTTCGGCCCCGGCGCGTTGAATCCTTACCGGCAGTTCCAAAAGCTTAAGCCAGTGGCGATGATCGATTACGGCGTCTTCGTCTTCGATGGACACTTCGATATTCCACTCGCCGCTGCTCTGAGCCATGGGCAAAAGGCAGGCCTGCTGATGGCTCAGAAGCACGTTCCGGAAGCGCTCGCTGAAGCACAGCAAGCCGAAGCTCTGGCGCCCGACTCGGCCAGCGTAAATGCCACCATGGGCAGAGCGCTCGACGCAAGCGGCCGGGCGCAGGAGGCGCTCCCGTACTACCAGAAGGCGCTCACGCTGGCGCAAACAGTCGAGCCCCAGTTCCAGCAATCGCTGATACACGGACTCGAAGCGCGTCTGAGGGCAGCGCATTAGGTGGTTTGCGCGTTGACGGTTTGGGATCAGGTGGTCGCGGCAGAAGTCTTTGTGGTCAGCGTGATCCCCAGTACGTTCATGACTGCAAGCGTGGTCTTCAGGGTCGGATTTCCTTGTGCGCTGAACGACCGGTAGAGTTGTTCACGAGATAAGCCGGTCTGGTGCGCGATTTCCGCCATGCCTTTGGCACGCGCGACCACGTCCGGCGCATGAGAAATGTAGCCGACATCGTTGGTTTGAAAAGCTTCCGCCATGAAGACCGCGATTGCTTCATCCGAGACAAGGTCTTCGGCTGGATCGTAGTTAGTGAGTTTCTTCTTCATCCTGATCCTTCCATTCGTTTGCCAGCCAACTACTTGCGGGCGGGTGGCGTGAGGTCGAGTTCGCGCATGGCGATTTGGAGATCTGCCCACGCATGTTTTTTTTGGTTAGGGTCGCGGAGCAGGAAGGCTGGGTGATAGGTGACGATCAGCTTGGTGCCGCGCAGTGGATGCACCACTCCGCGCCAGGCTGCGAGTGACCTCTTTTCGCCAGTGAGGTAGGTTACGGCTGTCTGGCCGAGGGCCACGATGACTTTGGGGCGCACGACGTCGATCTGGCGGAAGAGGAATGGCGAGCAGGTGTGGGCTTCGCCCGGCTCAGGCATGCGATTACCGGGTGGACGGCACTTGACCACGTTGGCGATGTAGACCTGTTCGCGCTTGAGGCCCATGGCGACGATCATGTTATTGAGCAGCTGGCCGCCGCGGCCTACAAATGGCAGTCCTGAGGCGTCTTCGTCGGCGCCTGGGCCTTCGCCGACGAACATTAGGCGCGCGTTGGGGTCGCCATCGCCAAAGACGATCTTGTTGCGGCCTTCGGAAAGCTTGCAGCGGGTGCAGTCGCCGATGTCTTCGCGAATGAGTTTGAGCGCGGCAAAATGCTGCTCGGGAGGCAGTGGCTCAGCCTGCGGGGGCGCAGCGGGAAATGGCTTGCGGGGTGCGATTGCGGTCTCCTCTATGAGTTGCGGGAACAAGGCTGCGGCTGCGGGCACTTCAGGCCCGTTTTGCGGCAGAGATTCAGCTTGATTTTGCGATGAGGCAGGCTGGGCTTGGGGCTGAACTTGCGTCTCCGCCTGCGCCCAGATCTCTGGGTTGACCTCACGGCGGTAGAACTCACCGATGCCCAGCTCCCGATAGAAGCGCAGGCGAGCGTGGAGAGCCTCGCGGGCTGCGTGGTCGCCCTCTGCTATTGGGTCTGTTGGGTTGAAGGGCGGCATCACTCGGCGTCAGTCTTCAATCATAATCTGGCGGCGCGAACCTGCTCCGGCGACAAAAATGTCGGCGTCTGAGACGCCTTCCGCCTGTCCGCTTAGCTCTTCCGACGAGAGCTCAACCAGCAGCGACTGGGGACGGCGAAGGCCGACTACTTCGTCGAGAATGCGGTCTGCCATGGCGCGCTTGGACATGTCGGGCAGATCGATGGCCGTGGTGGCAGTGAGAAATGTCGCGCCGTTGCGGTCTGAATCGAAGCCTATGCCCTCGCGGGAAACATCGTTGACAACGATAGCGTCCACGCCCTTGCGCAGCAGCTTGGCGCGGCCGTTTTCGAGGGGATTCTCAGTCTCAGCAGCAAAGCCGACGATCAGCTGACCGGGACGGCGCTGACGCACGACTTCGGCGAGAATGTCTTCTGTCGGCGTGAATTCGACAGTCAGAGGGCCAGTGCGCTTCAGCTTTTGGTCTGCGACGACAGTAGGTCGGTAATCGGCGACGGCGGCGGACTTGATCACCACTGTGGCTTCGGTCATGCGGGTCAGGACGGCTTCGCGCATTTCGTCCGCCGTGGTGACTTTGACCAGTTCGCAATGCGCCGGTGGATAGAGCGCCGAGGGCGCGCTGACCAGAATGACCCTTGCGCCGCGGCTTTGCGCCGCTTCAGCAAGCGCATAGCCCATTTTGCCGCTGGATCGGTTGCCGAGGAAGCGCACCGGGTCGAGCGCCTCTCGCGTGCCGCCGGCAGTGATGAGGACGACTTCGCCGGCGAGATCGTGGCTTCGGCCGAGTGCGTTGAGAACGGCGTTGGCGATGAATTCAGGCTCGGCCATGCGGCCTGGCCCGACCATGCCGCAGGCAAGCTGGCCTGAATCCGGCTCGATAACCCGCACGCCGCGCTGGCGCAACAGTTCAAGATTGGCCTGGGTGGCAGGATGCTCCCACATGTTCACGTTCATCGCCGGAGCGACAAGGACCGGCGCCGTCGTGGCGAGATACATGGTGGTTAGAAAATCGTCCGCCAGTCCGTGGGCGAATTTGGCGAGAATGCCAGCCGTTGCGGGAGCGACGACGAGCGCGTCGGCCCACTGCGCTTCGGCGATATGCTCAATGCTGGCCTCGCCTGATCCGCTGTTTTCTTCGGATGCCGGCCAAAGGCTGGTGATTACGCTGTGGCCGGTCAGCGCGGCGAAGGTGAGCGGCTGCACAAACTTCTGCGCTGCCTCCGTCATGACGACGCGCACTTCGAGAGCCTGACGTTGCAGGGCGCGCACAACTTCCGCTGCCTTGTAAGCGGCGATTCCGCCCGAAACTCCAACCATCACCTTCATGTCTGGATTGTAACGCGGACGCAGCTCAGGCAATCGCGACAGGCAGGACGATCGCGGTCCGCCGCAAAATACAACAGCGTTGCCCATGACAAACCATGGCAACGCTGGAAATACGGTCTTATCTGCGAGACGGACGGGCTAGGAGTCAGCGCACATCCATTCTGTTGGGTGACTTTAGACGGCCAGGATTGGAATTCCTGGATCTTCGAGCGTGGGCCTTTCGGGTGGTGGCCCGGTATGCACGTAGGCAATCTTGCCAGCCATAATCTCTTCCTGGGCAAGGCGGCAAGCTTTAGTGGACAGGCTGCGAACCAGCGGGCTGGCTCCGCTCTGGATCTGGCGTGCGCGGCGTGCCGCCACCATTACTTTGCGATAGTTGGAGTCGAACTTGGTCTCAATCGGTAGGTCCGTTGTCATCAGTGTTCTCCAAAAAGGTTTGTTGCTGCCGGTCACAGTAGTTTATATTGCTGTGGGTCGCTCCCGGGTTCGATACCGAACGATTCCAGTATAGGCCGCAATCGTTCACGAGAATTCACTTCGCGGCAGCCCTCTGCAATCTCCAGCTCCCGTTTGGTGCGTTTGTCCAGCGGTTTGCCGTCCTGCTTCATCCTCTCTACCTGCACAATTGCTTCCAACTGCGCTACGGCTCGTTCCAGGACGTCGTTAACCAGAATATAACGATACTGGCGATAATTCTCAATTTCCTTGCTGGCTTCATCCTGGCGGCGCTGCAGGACGGCTTCGTCCACGTATCCCTCAGCGCGGCTGCGATTGCGCAAACGCGTGCGTAAGACCTTTGGATTGGGCGGCATGACGAAGATGCTTACCGCTTCGGGAACCTTGGCGCGCACCTGAACTGCGCCTTGCACGTCGATATCGAGCAGCAGATCGCGGCCCGCGGCCGTTGCCTCGTCGAGCGAACGCCGCGCGGTGCCGTAGTAGTTGCCGAAGACTTCGGCGTACTCCAGGAACTCGCCCGCGTCGCGCATCCGCTCAAACTCTTCGCGGGTGGTGAAGTGATATTCGCGCCCTGTCTGTTCTGAGCCGCGCGGCTGGCGCGTTGTCCAGGAGATGGAAAAATCGATGCCGCCGACCTGCGAACGCAGTGCGTTCACCAGTGTGCTCTTGCCCGAGCCCGAAGGCGCCGAAATGATAAAAAGAATGCCTGCCACTTTCCCCTATTCTTTCCTGATGCGTCTTATGATTTCTCTGTCTGCTAATTTATTCGAGATTCATGATCTGTTCTCGAGCCTTCTCGACTTCTGCCTTCATGGCCAGGCCCAGCTCGGTGATGCGAGTTCCCTTGCCTGCCACGCCGGAGGTTTTTGAGAGCAGCGTGTTGGCTTCGCGATTCATCTCCTGCAAGAGGAAATCGAGCTTCTTTCCAGTCTGGCCACCGGTGGCTAATACATCGCGAAAGTGCTGAATATGGGTCTCCATCCGCGCAATCTCTTCAGAAACATCGCTGCGCTCCACCAGAAGCGCGACTTCTTCAAGCAGCCGCTGGCGATTGATTCCATCCGTGCCTTCAGCGCCGACTGCCGCTTCCAATCGCTCGGTGAGCCGCTGCTGGTAGCGCAGTTCAACCTCCGGTCTCAGCTCAGCGACACCGTTTACGGCTTCGGTGAGCCGGTCGAGAGTCCCCAGAAGGACCGCAGCCAGCGCCGCGCCTTCACGCTGGCGCATCGTCTTCAACGACTCAAGCAGCGGCCCCAGATTCTCCAGAACGCTTGCCGTCAGGGCCGCGTTGTCTGCGTCGTTAGCACGCGACTCTGCCTGGAGCACCCCTGGTGTACGCAGGATCACATTCAGATCCGGCTGGCCGGGCAGATCGAATTCCTTAGCCGCGGCGATAAAAGCCTCAACGTATGCGGCTACCTGATCCCGGTTGTAGCCGCCCTGCTGCTGCGCAGTGCGATCGACCTGGAGGGTGAGCTCGACATGTCCGCGCAGCAGTTGCTCCTTAAGCACGCGCCGCAACTCCATCTCAAGCGCGTCAAGGCCAGACGGCAAGCGAAGATGCAGATCAAGAAAGCGATGGTTTACGCTCTTGAGCGTGAGCACGTAGTTCAATTGAGAAGTAGCCTCAACGGCCGCGCGCGCAAAGCCAGTCATGGAAGAAACAGCAGGGGGAGTTGGCATAGAGTTGGCTATCGTCCTGCCTCCATCGTAATGAAGGCGGCTGAGATTGCGGCATCCGGGCTTACGGCCTCAAGCACTGTCTCGGGCACGTCGGCGAATTGCAGCTTGTAGAGCCGTTGATAGGTTGCCGAAGTGGTCAGCAGTTCGTCATGCGAACCGACGGCTGTGATGCGGCCATGCTCAAGAACTACGGTGCGGTTGGCGCGACGCACTGTGGAGAGCCGATGCGCGATCACCACCACGGTGCGTCCCTGCATGAGGTTGCTCAGAGCTGTCTGAACCAGTGATTCGCTTTCGGAATCGAGCGCTGAAGTTGCCTCGTCCAGAATCAGGATGGGCGCGTTCTTGAGAATGGCGCGCGCAATGGCGATACGCTGCTTTTCGCCGCCGGAGAGTCGAAATCCCTTTTCGCCGATCACGGTGTCGTAACCCTGCGGCATGCGCAGGATGAAGTCATGCGCAAGGGCATGTTTTGCCGCCTGTTCAACCTTGTCGCGGGGCGTATCGGGTTGTCCGTAGGCGATGTTGTTATGCACCGTGTCGTTGAAGAGAATCGTCTCCTGCGTGACCTGCGCGATCTGCTTGCGTAGAGAGTCGAGCGTGAGCGCGCGCACATCGTAATCGTCTATGAGGATGCGTCCGCTGCTAACGTCGTAAAAGCGCGGAATCAGGTTCACCAGCGTCGATTTACCTGCGCCGCTCGGACCAACCAACGCGAGCATTTCACCTCTGCGCACTTCAAGGTTGATCTCATGCAGTATCTGGTGCTCGCCCTCTTCGGTGGAGTAGGCGAAGCCCACATTGTCAAAGATGATCTTGTCGTGGAAGGCTTTAAGGGCATGTGCGCGGGCACGTTCGCGCACATCGTCCTCGACATCAAGAAAATTGAAGATGGAAACCGATGCGCCCATGGCTTGCTGAAAGCTGTTGTAGAAGAAGGCAAACTTGCGGACCGGATCATAAAGCTTAAACAGCGCGATGATGAAGACCACGAAGGTCCCCATATCCATCCTGCCTGCTTTGATTTCGTTGCGACCAACGAAGAGCAGCAGAGCGATGGCAATCGAACCGATCACATCCATGAGCGGTGAGCTGATCGACTGAATTCGCACGCTGTGGAGATTGGCCCGGAAGAGCCTCCGCGCAGCCTTCTTGAAGCGCAGAATCTCCCATAGCTCGGTGCTGAAGGCCTTCACGATTCGATTGCCGGTAATCGTCTCATGCAGGATGTTCTGAATCTCCGCCACGCGGTCTTGCCCGGTGCGGGTGCGCACGCGCACTGAGCGCCCGATCTTGCGGGCCGACGTGATGACCACAGGCACAAAGAGCAGAAGCACCCAGCTCAGCCGCCCTCCATACGCGATGACCAGCGCGATCGTGAAGAGAAAGGTGAAGGCCTGCTGCAGAAACTCGCCCAGCACCGCGGAAACAGCCGTCTGCACCCGCTCTACGTCATTGATCAGCGTGGAAAGAATTGTCCCCGTCGCATGCTTCGAAAAGAAGCTTGCGGAACTCTTCATGATCGTTTCGTAGAGATGGTTGCGCAGGTCGGTGATCATGCCGTAGCCGGCGTAGTTCACCATGTAGGTGCCTGCGTAGTCGCAGATCCCTTTCAGAAGCGTAGAGCCAATCAGCGCAATGGCCACCACCGTCCATGGATTGTGAAAATGGGACGGCACGATCTTCATCAAGTCGAACTGATACATTCCATGCATCTTGGGAAAGAGCGGAATGCTGCTGGTTCTTGGTCCAGGATTCAAAACCGGGCCGAAGATCGGCTGCAGGATCGCCAGTCGCAGCGCCTCCAGCAGTCCCACTGCGGCAAGCAGCACCACGCCCAGCAGCGACTGCCACCAGTACGGCGCCGCATAAAGGCCGAGGCGGAAAAATCGCTTCATGCCGCGCCACCGCTTCCGCCTGAATTCCGAAGGCCTGGCGCAGACTGTGCCATTTTGCTCAACTGCATCTTCCCATTGTAGCTGGCGGACTGAATTTGGAGCTGTCCGCCCTCCCGAAGGCAATGTCGGGGCGAAATCCTGCTCTTACCCGTTCATGAGGCAGCTTCTACTCCCTTAAAGGGGGTTATGCAGATTTCACTAATAAATAACCTCTTCGCACTCTTTGGGGGCCAATACTCCTTGAGAGGTATTGACATGAATGTAATTAAGCTCCTCAGCTCTGTAAGTGTGGTGGCAATTACGCTGGCTTCTTCTGCGTATGCGCTCGCCGCTGGCAAGAACGATGTAGGCACGGAGAAGGTCAAGCATGTGTTGCTGATCAGCATTGACGGTATGCACGAGGTGGACTTTTATAACTGCACGAACGGTATTGCAGGAGCCAATGGCGGCGACCCGTATTGCCCCAATTTGGCGGCTCTGAGCCAGACCGGCATCAGGTTCGTAAATGCAACCTCGTCCAAGCCTTCCGATTCCTTTCCCGGCATCATGGCGCTTGTTACTGGCGGAACGCCGAAGTCTACCGGCATTTACTATGACGTGGCCTATGACCGGTCGCTCGATGGTCCTGCGATAACTACGGGCACTGGCCTGGCCGGAACAACGTGCACACCCTACGCGACGCCGGCAGGGACGACGACCGACAACGACCAGGGCATTGACTTGGACGACACCAAGCTGAACGGCGGAGCTCCCCATGCAGCGTTGACGGAAGGCGGTGTTGCCTCGATCGATCCGAGAAAGCTTTCACGAGACCCCCAGGCGGGTTGCGCGCCTGTCTATCCGTGGAACTTCCTTCGCACCAACAGTATCTTTGGCGTGGTTCACGCCGCGGGTGGCTATACGGCGTGGATCGATAAGCACCCGTCATATTCGGCTGTGGGTGGGCGTGGAGGCAACGGGCTGGATGACTATTACTCGCCGGAGGTGAGTTCGACAGTTGTACCGCTGCCCGGGGTGGTTACGGCAGATGGCGCTTCTTGCGCCAAGATCCGCGACACGGCTGGCGAATCGGCGTGGAACAGCAGCTTTGACAATATCCAATGCTATGACGCGCTCCGAGTAAATGCTCTCTTGAACGAAATCGCGAGCAAGACTCACGGTGGCGCTCCGGCGGTCGTGCCAGCGGTCTTCGGCATGAACTTCCAAAGCGTGTATGTGGGCGAAAGCGTCTATGAATCCGGCATCGGCGGAGGCGGCTACAAGAACGCCGCCGGCACGCCCGGCGCGGAGCTGCTGAAGGAAATTGAGTACGTCGATACCTCGATAGGCCAGATCGTCAATGCGCTGAAAGATGCTGGCATCTATGACCGAACTCTGGTGATCGTCTCAGCCAAACACGGCGAGGGGCCGATCGATCCGACACGGTATGTGGCAGATGGCGCTAACACTCCGGCCACCCTGCTGGGAAGCGCGATTCCCTTCTCGGAGTCCCCGCTGAACACGACCGGCATTGGAGCAACTGAGGATGACGTTTCGGTGCTCTGGCTGAAGAAGGGCGCGAGCGTGGACGCAGCCGTAAAGCTGCTCGAAGCCAACGCAACAGCAATCGGGATGGGAGAAATCCTCTATGGAGGTTCTCTGGCGTCGAACTACGATGTGGGTGGTCTCGATCCGGGTCAGGACCCGCGGGCTCCTGACATCATCGTGACTCCGAACATTGGGGTTACCTACTCCGGCAGCACGACGATGATTGGCGATCATGGCGGGTTTGCGCACGATGACACCAATGTGATGCTGCTGGTCGCGCATCCCAGCTTTACGGCGCAAACGGTGTCCGCGGAAACACAGACCACGCAGGTTGCACCCACAATTCTGCAGGCACTGGGGCTCAATCCGTGGGCGCTTGACGCGGTTAAGGCCGAGGGCACACCGGTACTACCCGAGGTCGGGTTGCAGCTCAACAAGTATTAGCACTACTTAGCACTTGGCTTGGCAAAGAGGGGCCGCGTGAGCGGCCCCTCTTTGCTCAGGAGAATAATATCGCGGAACAATCTGGATCGACTTTTCGTAATCCTCGCTCATATGGAACAGCCTTACAGCTGGGCGTGGGTACAGACACAGGTTGCGCAGACCATTGAAGCGTGGGATGCCAGCGAATCACCGTCGCTGCCAGATGGACCGCAGTACAGCCCCAAAGAGCAGAAAAAACGGGAGAAAGCTTACGACGAAGGCCTGCAAGCCGTTGAGCGAGAGGTAAGAAAAGCTCCGCGAACCCGGGCCGAACGCATCGGCACACAGGAGCGCGTCACAGCGTCTTTCGCCCGGTTCTCGGCCACTGCGCTGGATCTGGAAGAGGAGACGGTCGAAATCCTCACCAACGATTTTCTGCCGGTTGGAACCAGGCTTGCTCGTTGGGCGAGACAGTTCGATCCGAGTTTGAGCATGGCCGATATTATCCAGGCCAACCGGAATGCCTGGACCGCCTGCGGATTGCAACCGCTGCTCGGCGAGCGCGTCGGGATCACGCCGTCGATCCTGGGATACAGCCTGCTGTATCCGTACAGCGACAATTATCTCGACCGTCAAGACCTGTCGGCGGAGGCGAAGCTCCGATTCAGCGCGCGCTTTCGCGATAGACTGCGCGGCGAGAGGCCTGTGGCTGCGAACTACCGCGAGGCGGCGCTTTGGACTTTGGTTGGCCTTATCGAAGGCCAATATCCTCGTGCGCATTACCCCGACGTCTTTGACTGTCTTCTTGCCATACACCGCGCACAGGAAGAAAGCATCACGCAGCAGAAAACCGGCAGTCTCTCAGGCGGCGCGGAACTGTTGCGGATAAGCTGCGCGAAAGGCGGCACATCTGTCTTGGCGGACGCATGCCTGGCCCATGGACGATTGAGCGAGGAAGAGCGCCGCTTCTCGTTCGAGTGGGGCGTGCTGCTGCAATTGGGAGACGATTTGCAGGACCTGCGCGAGGATATGCAGCGTGGTTCAGCTACTCTCTTCTCGCGCGCTGCCGAAGCGGGCAGACCGCTCGACGCTCTGGCGATGCAGCTGCTGATTTTCAGCGATCGAGTCGGCGCCCTGATGGACAGCCTGCCTCACGGAACTGAGACGCTGAAGAAGCTGCTGAAGATGAGTTGGCGATCGCTGATTATTGGCGCCGTCGCGAAGTCGCATGAGTTCTTCACTGCGGAGTTTCTGCGTGTAGCGGAAAGTTCTTCCCCATTTCGCTTTGAATTTCTGCGGTCGCGAAACAAGCGGCTAAGCAGCCGGCAAGGCCTCTATGCAACACTCTTCGATGCCTTTCTTGAGGAGCGCTATGGCGACGCAAGCGACCTCACTCTGCCATCCCATGTGATGGTCCGTCACCCTGAGGCCGAGGGCATATCTCGATGACGGTATTTACGAGTAGGCTGCTTTAACCTCTGGCCGCTTCCTCGGGAGCGACCAGGATCGCCAGCAGTGTTCCGCAAAGCACGCCAAAAGCGTCGACCACTATGTCTTTCCACTCCAGTGGCCCGAGGAAGATGAGGTGTTCTGCATATTCAATTGCAAATCCGAGGAGCAGCGCGCTAAAGAGAAAGAAAACACGTCCGCGAAAGGAATGAGAAATTCTGGCGACTCCAAAGCCAATTGCGCTAAAGGCCAGCAGGTGTCCCCAGGAATGGTATCTGCCATGCGTGTGGAGAATGTATTTGTCGTTTCCGGGAAGAAAAGAGACGATCGCCACTGCCAGAATGACCGCAGTTGCAAAGGCGATAGAAAGCGCATTCCCCCTGCCTGATTTGCGACCTCGTTGGCGAGCTGGCTTCCGTTCTTCTCTGGCGTTCACAAACTCATCTTAACTTTCCCCGCTCTGGCAGGCGCCATCTATCTTTCGGTCCCTTCGCTTATCGCGGCATGTCGCGATGCACGGCCTTCACGCGGAAGCCGGCGTTGCCCAGCCGCTTAGCCATCTCTTCAGCCATCATCACGGAGCGATGCTGGCCGCCAGTGCAGCCAAAAGCGATGGTGAGGTAGCTCTTGCCTTCTTTCACATAATGAGGCAGCAGAAAGAGCATCATCTCCGTCACTTTGTTCAGAAACTCCACAGTTTGAGGAAAATCTCGCACGTACTTGGCCACGCGCGGATTCTGGCCGGTGAGCTTGCGAAACTCAGGAACAAAATGCGGATTGGGCAGGAAGCGCACGTCGAAGACCAGGTCGGCATCAAGCGGAACTCCATTCTTAAAGCCGAAGCTGAGGCATGAAACAAGCAACTGGCTGCCGGGAGTGCCTTCGCCATTCTGAGGACCGAATTTGGCCTGCATGTAGGCGCGCAGCTCGTGGACATTGAAGCCTGAAGTGTCCACGATAAAGTCGGCCAGGTTGCGCACCTCGTCGAGCATCTGCCGTTCAGAAGTAATGGACCGCGCCACCATCTCAGACCGGCTCAGCGGATGAGGACGCCGCGTCTCAGAAAAGCGCCGTACAAGCACGGCATCGCTTGCGTCCAAAAAGACGACGCTGGTGTGGATCGTCTTCTTGACTTTGAGGAGAATCGTCGGCAGCAGCTCAAGCGTCGGGCCTTCGCGCACGTCGACCACGATCACTGCCCTGTCAATCTGCGACAGGCCGTGGTCTAACGCATCTGAACCATGGGAGCTCTTGACCAGTTGGGCGAAGTTCGGCAACAGCTCCAGCGGCAGGTTGTCGACCGCGTAATAGCCCAGATCCTCAAGCGCTTTGAGAGCCGAGCCCTTGCCGGAGCCGGAAATCCCGGTGATGATGACCAATTCTTTCGCGATCGGCTTTTCCGCAGCCGTCGATTTGGCGACAGACTTTTTCTTCTCCACCTTCGGCTTCCGGCTGGGCTTATCGCTGGATTTTATGGAACGGGACATGGCCCAATCCTAACCCGAAATCGGCCCCGAAGACGATCCCACTTTCGTCTAACGCTCGTCTCGGGGCCGATCAACTTCCGTTGGCGTTCAACCGTCAGCTAGGGATTTCAACCAGTTCCATTTTGCCGTCGCGGCGGCGATGCAACACAAACAGGTCTCCCGCGGGATTGCGAAAGATGAGCAGGTCGCGGTCGCGGAACTCCGCCTCTTTTACCGCTTCTTCGATCGTCAAAGGCCGAATCGCCAGAGCCTCCGCTGCGCTCAGAATATGCGGCTCGACCAGCGCCGGCTTGCCCGGAAACGAATGCACTGTAATTGCCGCCTTGGTCTTCTTGCCCGGCGGCCGCGCGATGGGAGCAGCGTGGCCATTGCGGCTGCCATTCGGGCTGGCCTCTATAGCCGCCTCGCGATTAGCCTCAATGCTGGCTTCAATCGCCACGCGGCCCGTCTTGCGCGGCCCGCGCGTCTCGGCTGTGGGAGCGACCCTGGGCAGCCGTTTGTTGGTTCGAACCTTGTCGCGAAAGCGCTGCGCCTGCAGCTCCGCATGGGCCAGGGCCTCGCGTACCGCCGACTCCTGGTTGACCGACTCGCCTTTGGCAACAATGCTGTGATGCCGGCTTTGAAGCGCAACCTCTACGATCTGTAAATGCCGCTCGGCCCAAAATGTGAACTTGGCCGAGGTAATTTTTCCCAGCACCAGCGCGATTCGCTCAATTCCCTCGGTCGCGCCATCTTTCATTACTTTGGAAATCTTGACCTGACGTGCAGTGAACTCGACTTCCATGATTCCTCCAGACCCGTATTCGGGCTTCCTGAGAAAGACGTATCCAACCTCGATTGCGGTCAGAGCGCCCCGTGGGTGCTCATAATTCAAGCCCCTATATTCTGGAGATGTTAAACCCACGAGGTCGGTTGCGTCCGGGCACGATTGGCCACAGTCTGATCTTCGACCCGATCACCAAAGTAGTACCGGACCTTCAATGCCCACGCCGAACGGTCTCCGTTCCCGGCTTTGTTCCCGGCTTCTGAACTGCCGTCTTGCCCGACTCCTTCAGCAGCTTTTTCTGTCCCTGACGCCCAAGCAGGAACATCGTTCCCCCAAAAACCAGCAGCACCAGGCCCCAATCCAGATTGGCATTGATCCCCAGCGACTTGGCGTAGATCGGGCTGCCGGAGGTCGCATATCCAAATGCCGTCAAAATCACGCCCACAAGGGTAAACATCAGCCCCATCGGTATCCGCAAATCCAGATTCATGCCCTTATCCTCGTTTGTGCCTGTTCCTTGTTCCCCGTTCCCTGTTCCCTGTTCCCTGCCTTTACCGGAAGATCACATTCAGCGCCACCACCATCACCAGCAGCACCACGGCCAGCGCCTCAGGCCGACGCCACAACGGCAGATGGCCCATCTCCGGTTTGGGCGTAAGCGAATGCACCAGGCCCACCAACTCTGACTCAGGCCTCGCCGTGCCGAAGAGGCTCACAACGATAGTGACAATCAAATTCGCCGAAAAGGCCCAGATCGCCGTCCAGAAATTCTGCGCCATGTCGCTTGGATAATGATGCACAATCGCGATCCATCCGCCATGCAGCCCGGGATGAGCCTCGATGGGGAGCGTCATCCCATGGTGCAGCACCGCGGCCACCGTGCCTGAGAGCAGGCCTGCGAAAGCGCCATTGCCAGTCGCCCGCTTCCAGAACATGCCCAGCAGGAAAGTCGCAAACAGCGGAGCGTTTACAAAAGAGAAGACCAGCTGGAGCGTGTCCATGATGTTGTTGAAGCCGGTCGCCGCGTAGGCCGTCGCCATCGACAACAGAATGCCCCCAACCGTGGCCCAGCGGCCCATCGCAAGGTAGTGATGATCGCTCGCGCCCTTCTTGATGTAGGACTGGTACAAATCGTAGGTCCAGACCGTGTTGAAGGCCGTGACATTGCCTGCCATGCCGCTCATAAAGCTGGCCAGCAGCGCCGTCAATCCCAAACCTAGAATGCCGGTAGGAAAGTAGTGCAGCAGCATCGACGGAATCGCAAGATCATAGTCCAGCAGCGGCTTTCCGCTGGCGTCGAGAACGATCTTGCCGGTGAGTGGGTCGGTCTTGGCCGGCACCAGCCCCTTCCCCTCAAGCTCAGCCTCGGTAGGCACCGTCGTTTCGTGAATGATGGCCCCATTGACGATCTTTTTCGTAGTTTCGATATGCGGAGTAGCTGCGCCGATCGCCAGCAGACCGGGCAGGATCACCAGAAACGGGAAGAACATCTTCGGAATCGCGGCGATCAGCGGGACACGCCGCGCATTCTCCTGCGTGTCCGTCGCCATCGCCGTCTGAATCACCAGAAAATCGGTGCACCAGTAGCCGAACGAGAGCACAAAGCCCAACCCCATCGCGAGGCCGAACCATTCAACCCCAAGCGGATTGGTATTGGCGTGGGCCATCCCCTGCCACGAGTGCGAATACGCCTCAGGCAGCTTGTGCTTCAGTTCCGTCCACCCGCCCACGCTCTTGAGGCCAATAAGCACCAGGGGCAAGAAGCCGGCGATGATGAGGAAAAACTGTAGCACTTCGTTGTAGATGGCGCTCGTCAAACCGCCGAGGAAGATGTACCCAAGGACGATGATCGCCGACAGCAGAATCGAAAAATGAAAGATGTACCCCAGCGGCAGCCCGGCCGAGATGAACAGGTAGTCGAATACATGCAGCGTCTGGATCAGCCGGGCCATCGCGTACATCGAGATGCCGGAGGAAAACACGGTCATCACGGCGAAGGAGCAGGCATTCAGAGCGCGCGTCTTCTCATCGAACCTGAGGCGCAGAAACTCAGGCACCGAGCGCGCCTTTGACCCGTAATAAAACGGCATCATGAAGATGCCCACAAAAATCATCGCCGGAATCGCGCCGATCCAGTAAAAGTGACTCGTCGCGATGCCGTACTTGGCGCCCGAAGCGCCCATGCCGATCACTTCCTGCGCGCCCAGATTGGCGCTGATAAAGGCCAGCCCGCAGATCCATGCCGGCAATGCGCGACCGGCCTGAAAGAAGTCCTTACTGGTCTTCATGTAGCGCTTGAGGGCAAAGCCGATGCCCAGCACAAAAACGAAGTACAGCAGCATGATCAGCCAGTCGACGGATCTTAGAGTTGTATGGGTCAAGTCTGGAAGCTCCCGGCGCAACGGAAAGAAACGCCGAGCTTTACTCTACTGAGACTGCTGGCAACTCGTCCACTTCAAAATGAAAACCTTTCCATTTGATGCCTTTTGAGCCATGCAAACCAGTCAATCCGCTACCACCCTGCCTTCACTGGGCAAATTTTCGGCGGTAATAGGCCGTCGTCTATTCCAAACCGAACAATCACAGCCCAGTGTTAGCATGTTGGAACACGAGTAATGGAGAGCCAAGCGATGAGCGAAACAGTCCAGATAGAAGTACCGGCATCCACCCTGACGACGGAGCAGGTCATCGCCATCACACGCCAGAACAACTACGGCACATGGCGCATTCAGAAGACCTGGAAGCCGCTGCATGTAGTCGATGCCGAGGGCTGCTACTTCATCGACGCCGCGGGCAGGCGTTACCTGGATTTCTCATCGCAATTGATGTGCGTGAACCTGGGCCACAAGAATCCCAGAGTCATTGAAGCCATCGCCGAGCAGGCGCGCGAGCTTCCTTATATCGCTCCCGGCTACGCCACCACTTCACGCGCCAAACTCTCGCAGCAACTGCTACGGCTGCTGCCCGAGGGCCTCGAAAAATTCTTCTTCGCCACTTCCGGCACCGAGGCCAACGAAGCAGCCTTCAAGATCGCGCGCATGTACACCGGCAAGACCAAGATCATCTCGCGCTATCGCAGCTATCACGGCTCGACCACTTCTTCCATCTCCTCCACGGGCGATCCGCGCCGCTGGGCGATGGAGCCAAGCGGCAAAGCCGCGGGCCATATCTTCGCGCCTGAAACCAATTGCTACAAATGCCCCATCGGACACGCCTACCCAGGCTGCAACATAGCCTGCGCTGACTACATCGAGCACATGATCCGCAACGAATCCGACGTAGCAGCAGTCATAGTCGAGCCGGTGGTCGGTACCAACGGCGTCCTGGTCCCGCCGCCCGAATACATGCCGCGCCTGAAAGCCATCTGCGAAGCGAACGGAGTTCTGCTCATCGCCGACGAAGTCATGACCGGCTGGGGACGCACCGGCAAGTGGTTCTGCGTAGATCACTGGGGAGTCAAGCCCGACATTCTCGTTACCGCCAAGGGCATCACATCCGCCTATGTTCCTCTAGGCCTCTGCGCGACCACCAGGGCCATCGCCGACCACTTCGAAGAGAACTACTTCGCCCACGGCCACACCTATGAGGCGCATCCCATGACCCTAGGCCCAGCCGTAGCCACCATCGAAGAGATGGAGCGCCTAAACCTGGTTGAGCGCGCCGCTTCGCTCGAACCTTACGTCCGCACCAGACTCGAAGCCCTCAAAGAGAAGCATCCCTCCATCGGCGAAGTGCGCGGCCTGGGCCTCTTCTGGGGAGTTGAATTGGTAAAGAACCGCGAGACCAAAGAGCCATTCAACACCATGCGCGACAAAGTAGAAGGCAAGCCGCTCGTAGTCGATCAGGTAGCTGCAAAGATGATGGGCATGGGCGTAGCGCAGCAAGCCTGGGTAAGCCACTTCGTAATCGCGCCGCCACTCATCGTAACCGAAGCCGAACTCGACGAAGGCATCAACGCACTCGACGAAGCACTCTCAATCGCGGACGCGCTGGTGGAGTAATCGTGCCGAGCCTAAGGCGCTCTGGACATACGACTGGCTTTACTCACCAGCGAGAATTGCACGGACATCGCGTCTTCCATGCAGCACTCGCAAAATTTCCACCTGTGCCGATCTAACTCGGTAGAAGATTACGTAATTGTTCACCGCAAAACTGCGGCGGTTGTGTCCCAGATCGACCTCACGGCTCGTTCCCATATGGGGGAATTTTGCGAGTAAACCGAATCTGTCAGTGATGGAGCTCACAACTCGGCTCGCTATTGCTGCGTCACCGGCCTCCTGAACAACGTATAACCATATTTCGTCGAGATCTGTCTCGGCCTGCGGCGAGACTTTGAAACTCATTTTGATGGAATCTCCTGAAAGTCGTTCTGAAACGCACAATCGTGCTTCACATCGCCCCGGCGAGCTTGGCCACGCCGCGACGCCCAACCGCCTCAGCCAATTCGTGGATTGAATCGCTAGTATAGGTTTTTCCCTCACCCATATCGAGGGATTGCTCGGCCTCATCTAGAGCTGCAAGCAATTCAACCCGCGCCCGCTCCCGCTTTTCCCAAAGGGCGAGCGCGTCCTTGACCGCATCTTCAGCGTGGCGAAATCGTCCCTGTTCAATGCCCAGGTGAACGAAGGAATCCTGCTCGGGAGTGAGTTCAATTTCCATGACTTGAGCGTAGGACGAAACTACCTGGATGTCAATTCGGCAGATTCGAGGATAGGTACCGGTGAAAGCCGCATCAACACGGCATAAATCAAGCCAGAGAGAAAAAGTCCAACAAACCAAGAATAGTCATAAAGGAAGCGCAGCGACGGCACCCACACACCAATCAGCGCCACGACTACACCAACCGCCAACGCCGTAATCGCGCGAGGATTGATTCCCTTCGTGTAGTGGTAAATGCCATCACGATGATAGAGCGAGAAGATCGATAGTTTGGTCCTGCGAATGAAGAGGTAATCGCAGATCATGATGCCGGCAATTGGGCCCATCAATCCGGAGTAGCCCACGAGCCAGCCAAGGATGTAGGAATCCGGCGTAGCCATCAGCTTCCACGGCTGCATTGCCAAACCCAGAAGACCAGTTATCATTCCGCCGGTCCTGTAACTGATCAGACGCGGATACAGGTTAGAAAAATCGTTTGAAGGAGAGACGACATTGGCGCCGATGTTCACATTCAGTGTGGACACCAGAATCGCCACCAGCGCAATGAACGCAACCACGGGCTGATGGAAGCGGCCAAGCAGAGTAATCGGATTCCAGATAGGCTCACCAAATAGCACCACTGAAGCTGAAGTGACCGCGATGCCCACGAACGTGTACAGCGTCATCGCGACCGGCAGTCCGAATCCCTGGCCAATGATCTGCGCGCCCTGCGATTTGGAATAGCGCGTAAAGTCGGGGATATTCAAGGCCAGCGTCGCCCAGTATCCAACCATGCCGGTAAGCGTAGGAAAGAAAACCGGCAGAAAGTCATGCCATGAATGAAACTTACTCGGCGTCGACAGCATCGACCCAAAGCTGCCCGCCTTGATGCGCACCCAGATCAGCAGCGAAGCGGCCATGATAAACATGAACGGCGCTGCAAATCCTTGCAGGAATCGGATCGATTCCACGCCGCGCCAAACGACTGCCATATTCAGCAGCCAGAAGCCTAGGAAGCAAGCCCACAGCGCCCACTCGACCGATGCAATCGAAGGCCACACCACCAGCAACATCGAGTGAATAGCCTGCCCGCCAATCCAGGTCTGAATGCCAAACCATCCGCAGGCCACAAATGCACGCATGACAGCCGGAATGTTCGCGCCGCGTACCCCGAACGGCGCACGAATGAATACCGGAAACGGAATGCCGTATTTAGCCCCGGCATGAGCATTCACCAGCATCGGTACCAGCACAATCAAGTTGCCCAGCAACACCGTGCCAACGGCCTGCTTCCAATCCATGCCTTTGGCAATGAGCGAGCTGGCAAGCTGGTATGTTGTGATCTCCATCGACATGGAGAACCACAGCGCGATGTAGTTATAAGTGCCCCAGGTGCGATGCGCCCGCGTCGTAGGCGCGAGATCGTCGTTCAATAGCGAAGTATCAACCGCACTCACGCTTGTTGCGCTCAATTCGCCTCCAATTCGATTTAGGTAATCTGCGGTTCAGCCGAGCACGCCGCACCTTTCGTACGCTCGTCCCAGGTTTCAGACGCAAGTCCAGTAGGCACTTCAACCATGGTGATGCACTGATCCACAGGGCAAACCAGCGAGCAAAGATTGCATCCCACACACTCCGTCTCATCGACTCTCGGAATGCGCGCCAACGGCGTCGGATAAGGACCGTGGCTAGTCGCATCCTTAGCTCGCTCGCGCCGCGTAACTGGAGTTAGAGTGACCGATGCATGGCTCGCCGCTTCATGGCTAGCCGGAATTGAATGCAGCTCAACATGTCCATCGATCGGGCCAGTAACTCGGTCCAGGTGAATGCACTGATGCGCGCCATCCCAGCAGGCGATGTGGCAAAGATCGCAACCAATGCACTTCTGCTCGTCGATATGGGCAACGATCTTGTAGTTGAGGTTGAGGTGCTTCCACTCAGTAACGCGATGCAGCGACAATCCGCGAAAATCATCCAGCGTGTGAAAGCCTTTGCCGCGCATCCAATTCTGGAGCCCATCGGCCATGTCTTCCACGATGCGGTAGCCAAAGTGCATCGCAGCTGTACATACCTGCACAGTCCCGCAACCCAGCAACAGAAACTCCGCCGCATCAGCCCAGTTGGCAATGCCTCCAATGCCCGAAAGAGGCAGCACCGCTTCAGCATCCGCCATCACCTGCTGCACCATGTTCAGCGCGATAGGCTTCACCGCAGGCCCGCAATAGCCTCCGTGTGAGCTGCGCCCATCGACATTGGGCCGCGGGATAAGCGTGTCGAGATCAATGCCCGTAATCGAGTTGATCGTGTTGATCGCAGACAGCCCATCCGCGCCGCCGCGTCTGGCTGCGCGAGCAACCGTGCGAATATCCGAGATGTTCGGCGTCAGCTTCACCAGCACCGGCGTGCGCGCCTTCTCCTTCACCCATGCGGTGATCATCTCCGCATACTCAGGCACCTGCCCTACGGCCGATCCCATGCCACGCTCGCTCATACCGTGTGGGCAGCCGAAGTTGAGTTCCAGGCCATCGGCTCCGGCGTCTTCAGAGCGAACAACAATGTCGTGCCAGGCCTCGCGCGTGCTCTCAACCATCAGCGATGCAATCACAGCATGCGCCGGATAGCGCTTCTTCACCTCGGCCAATTCGCGCAGATTGGTTTCGATAGGCCGGTCGCTGATCAGCTCAATATTGTTGAAACCCATCATGCGCTGACCCTGCCAGTCGATCGAAGAGTAGCGCGAAGTAACATTGGTCACCGGCGCTCCAATCGTCTTCCAAACCGCGCCACCCCAACCCGCGTCAAAGGCGCGCATGATCTGCTCACCGCAGTTGGTCGGCGGCGCAGAAGCCAGCCAGAAGGGATTGGGACAACTGATACCGCCGGCAAAATTGCGCACGCGAATGTCCGGCTCGGAATGAGATGGATTAGACACTTACCGCCTCCGCCGTCGCAGCCTGAAACGCGGCAAGAATGCCCTGCGCGGCACGCTTGCCATCTGCTACCGCATCCACAACCTCGCGGCCTCCATTAGCGCAGTCGCCGCCCGCAAAAAAACGCCGATTGGATGTCTGGCCGGTCGCATTCTCAATCACAATCCGCCCTTTCTCGACATCAACCCGACGGAATTCCGAAAGCAACTGTGTCAGTGGAGACTGTCCAATCGCCGGGATGATCGTCCGGCAGGCGATCGTAGTAATAGATCCCGGCACTAACTCAAATTTGCCGTCCACAATCTCCACACTCTGAACGTCGAGCAAAAGGCCATCGTCGTCCGCGCGGCGAATAGCGACCGGCAATCGATGCCAGAGAAATTGAACACCCTCCTGCCGAGCGTGCTCCAACTCAAAGTCAAACGCGGAAACATCTCCAGCGCCGCGACGATAAACCATGGTCACGGGATCCGCGCCAAGGCGCTTGGCCGCCACGGCGGCGTCGATAGCTGTGTTCCCTGCCCCGATAACGACAACTGCGCCGTGCATTCGCGTGATATGTCCAGTCTTATACGCGGCAATCAGTTGGAGAGCGTTGAGAATACCGGCAGTCTCGCCAAATCCAGCGGCGTCTTCGCCCGGAATGCCGAGCTTCTGCATTGCGCCAAGCCCAACGCCCAGAAAGATGGTATCGAATTCCGATTCCAGCGCTTCAAGATCGGCCGCCGATTCAATCGCAAACCCGAGGCGAAACTCCACGCCAGTCTTGCGAATCAGCTCCACCTCGCGCAAACTATCCGCAGTGGGCAGCTTATAGTCAGCCACGCCATAAGTATTGAGGCCGCCAGGAAGCGCTCGGCGCTCAAGGATCGTGACCCTTGCACCGTGTCTCCGCAATTCAGCAGCGCAGGCCAGCGAAGCCGGCCCGCTGCCAATGCACGCAACGCGCAATTCGATTGCGTGCGGCGGCGTGGGAAACAGCGGCTCAGCAGAGCGATGAAACGCATCCATCGCATGGCGTTGAAGTTGCGCGATCTGGATCGGAGGGCGATCATAGCGATGCATCACGCAAGCGCCTTCGCAGAGCACCTCCACGGGGCAAACACGGGAGCAGCTTCCGGCAAGCACATTGGCTTCGAGAATCTTTCTTCCTGAGCCGCGCAGGTTACCGCTGGCGATCCGCTTAATAAATCCCGGCACATCGATGTGCGTGGGACACGCGACCATGCAGGGCGCGTCGAAGCAATTCAAACATCGATTGGACTCGACCACCGCAGCCTGAGCCGTCAAAGGTGCGTGCAGCTCGCCAAAGCGTTCGCGAATTTCCGGATGCTCAGTAAAGGTGCTCAACAAATGCTGTACCCTCGTTTGAACTCCACCAAAACGTGCAGGACAAAATATGCAGGATGAGACTCTGAAAATATCGCAAAGCGGCGGGGAGAGCAATGGGATTGTGGGCCTTTGCTGGAAAACGGCCTTTGGTCGAAGCAAATGGCAATTCTCAGGCTACACGTGTAAAAGGTTGCTATCATGTCGGCCTGTGCTCAAATCGGGAGGTCATATGACTAAATCAGAGAGTCCTGAAGAACAGCTCGCGAGCTTTCTGGCAAAGTACACGCCGCAGATTCACTCCCTGGCCGAAGCCGCACTCAAAATGATGCGAAAGCGATACCCTGCTGCGCTTGAGTTGGTATATGACAACTACAACGCCCTCGCGATTGGCTTTGGTCCAACTGAACGCGCGTCGGAGGCGATCTTCTCAATCGCTCTGTTTCCCAAGTGGGTGAGCCTCTTTTTTCTGCAGGCGAAAGATTTACCCGATCCGCAGAAGCGATTGCTCGGAAAAGGCAATGTGGCGAAGCACATCCGATTGGATTCGGTGGCTACTCTTGATGATGTAGCCGTGCGCGATCTCATGAACGAAGCGGCTGCTCGCGCCTCCGTGCCTTACGACCCTGGTGGCAGTCACCGGCTGATCATCAAGTCCGTTTCAGCCAAACAAAGGCCTCGTCGCCCTGCGGAATCTGCATCCGCAAAGAAACGCGGGAATTTGGAGGCAGAACGGCAGTGATAAGCGTGCGCTAAAGCGAGAAAGGATTGCTTTGCCCGCCAATCCACGGTATGAAAAGACATGCACAAATGGGGATGTTGGAACTTCAATTGGTTTCTGGCAGTGTTTTTGCTGCTGGCTACAGGGGTATGGGCCGAACAACCAGCTAAATTAATTGTCAGGAACGCCCGGCTGTTCACAATGGCCGACGGCCAGAAGGATGTCTTCACCGGCTATCTGGTCGTCGACAGCGACGGCAAGCTGACGGCGGTAGCAGCAGGCGAGCCTCCCGCAAATCTGAAAGCAAAGCAGACCTGGGACGCTGGCGGCCACTGGATTCTGCCTGGATTTCTTTCGGCGCATAGCCATCTCTGGCAAGCTGCCTTTCGCGGAATCGCGGCGGACAAGACGCTGCCCGGTTGGATCGACGGTCTGTACCATCAGCGCGCCAAAAAGGCACTGGCCGAGGACTACTACTGGTTTACGCTCGATGGAGCGCTCGATCATTTGCAGCATGGCATCACAGCGGCCTATGACTTCAGCTACGGCGGCACGCGTTGGGGCCTGTGCAAAGAGAACGACTGCGACGAAGCGTCGTTCAAGGGCGAGACAGATTCCGGCATCCGCTTCGTTCATGGCTATCAGCCTGACACGATTAGCTCCTCGCCGGGCCCGGAGGACACTCCGGCAATGGCTCGCCTGCGGCTCAAGGCCTTTCTGGATTGGGTCGCGGCTCAGCCAAGGTCCTCACGATTCCTGAGCGTGATGTTGAACGGCGCAACCTCATTCAATGAAACGTACCAACAGGCCGTTTCCGAAAAGGCCATGATGGACGAGTTCCACATCGGCAACCAGAGCCACTACCTCGAACCGCCCGACACGATAGCAGCGGAGCGAGCCAAGTTCAAATGGTTTGAAGACAGTGGCTTGTTGGGGCCGACGCTTTACTTTGGCCACTTCATCCACACCAATGACTACATTCTGACCAAGGTTGCCACGGCGCATGGCGGAATGAGTTGGAACCCGCTGTCGAATGGCCGATTGGCTTCGGGCGTCGCGGATATACCCAAGTATCTCAAGATGGGCATTCGCGTCGGCATGGGCGTGGATGGCGAAGCCAGCGCCGACCTAGCCGATCCCTTTGAAAATATGCGCACCGGCCTGTACGCGATTCGCGACAAATATGAGGACGCGACCATCATGAGCCCATATCAAGTGCTGTATCTCCACACCATGGGCTCTGCCGACGTAATGGGCGTGAAAGACAAACTGGGCAGCCTTGAGCCAGGTAAATACGCAGATTTTCTAGTCATCGATCCCACGCGCTTCGGCACGGTCTTCGACCCCTACGCAAGCCTGGTTCTGGTAACCGGCGAACGCGATCTTGAGCGCGTCTATGTGGGCGGCGAGTTGAAAGTAGACCACGGCAAACTGCTGGGGCAGGATTTCAGTAAGGTGCTGGCGGAGTCAGCGCGCCGCTCTGCGGCTACTGTTCAATAGTCGACCTTTGCCGGCGCGGCGATCCATGCAGCAAAAGCCTCCCAAGCCTCGGCTTGCAGAAGCTGCGTGCATGGAATGCTGCGATCCGCGCTGGTCTTGCGAAACTCTTCATACAGAAACGCATCGTCAAACCCGGCCTTAGCCGCATCCTGCTGATTACTGCCAAAGTAGATAGCGCCAAGGCGCGCCCAGTAAATTGCCGACAGGCACATCGGGCACGGCTCGCAACTTGAGTAGATTTCGCACCCTGCCAGCGAAAAACTGCCCAGCGCCGCGCATGCCTTGCGAATGGCGTTGATTTCGCCGTGAGCCGTGGGATCGTTGGTCGTGGTTACGGAGTTGGCGGCCTCGGCGATCACCTCGCCATCGCGAACAATCAACGCAGCAAATGGGCCGCCGGCGCCGGTGAGAGCGTTTTCCTTCGCAAGAGCAACAGCACGGCGCAGATGAGCGGGATCAGGCAGTTGCGACATGTCGATAAGCCTCCGCTACACTTAAGTTTCGAGGATTAACGACAGTATGGCACACACGCCAGGCGAGGGCCGGAAGTCGAAGCCGACATGGGCGTTTCGCTCGACGCGCGTGGTCACTCCGGATGGCTTGCGTCCAGCTACAGTCCTGGTTGAAGAAGGCCGCATCGTCGAGGTCGCCGGGTGGGAAAGTGTTCCAAGCGAAACGCAACTGCACGACTACGGCGACAATGTCCTGCTGCCGGGGCTAGTGGACACGCATGTCCACATCAATGAGCCGGGCCGAACGGAGTGGGAAGGCTTCAAGACCGCGACGCAGGCAGCTGCCGCCGGCGGCGTGACGACATTAATAGATATGCCGCTCAACTGTGTCCCCGAGACGATCTCGGTCGAGGCGCTTGAAACGAAACGAGCTGCTGCCGCAGGACAGGCTTTTGTGGATTGGATGGCCTGGGGCGGGGTGGTCGGCAACAACAGCACTGGCGGCAACGAAGCGGATCTGCAGCGCTTGATTGACGCCGGCGTGCCTGGGTTTAAGTGCTTTCTGGTGCATTCCGGCATCGACAGCTTCGCCTGGGTTGACGAAGCGCAGTTGCGCAAGGCGCTTTCTGTCTTGCGCGGCTCCGGATTGCCGCTGCTGGCTCACGCTGAAGTTGCCGGACCTGTCGAGCGGGCGACATCGCTCATCAATTCTTCTGACGCCTCTTCTGATGCCCGGGCGGACTGGCGCGCCTACGCCACCTACCTTGCCTCGCGGCCGGACGAAGCAGAACTGGAGGCGATAGAGCTACTTATCGGCCTCGCAACAGCCTTCGATACGCCCGTGCATATCGTGCATCTGGCCACCGCGCGAGCGTTGCCGGCACTGAAAAAGGCCCGTGCCGAGGGAGTCAAGATCACCGTCGAGACTTGCCCGCAGTACCTGTGGTTTGCCGCAGATGAGATTCCCGACGGGGCGACGGAGTTCAAATGCGCACCCCCCATCCGCAGCGCAGCCAATCGCGAGGCATTGTGGCAAGCCCTGACGGAGGGTGTCATAGACATGATCGCGACGGACCACTCGCCCTGCACGCCGGAACTGAAGCATCGCGATTCAGGAAGACGCAACTCAGGCAGGTTTGACCAGGCATGGGGTGGAATCGCCAGCCTTGGCCTCGCTCTCCCCGTGATTTGGACAGGCTTGCACGCTCGAGGTGGTGCTCTGGAGCTGCTGACCAAATGGCTTGCCAGCGAACCGGCTCGGCTAGCTGGATTGACCGGCCGCAAAGGCGCCCTCGCAGTCGGCTACGATGCCGATATAGTCGTATTCGAGCCCAATACTGAGTGGGCCGTGACCAAGGACGATCTGCTTTTCCGACATAAACTATCGCCTTACCTTGGAGCGCATCTGCGTGGGCGCGTTCTCGAAACCTACCTGCGCGGCCAATGCATCTTCTCGCACTTGGGAAGCGATGTAGATCCCAGGGCGCGTGGACAGGAGCTGCGGCGAACAGCATGATGGAGCAGACGGAAACCAAACACGAAACCAAAGAATTGACCAGAGCAGCAGCCGCGATTGCGGAATGCCGGTTAATTGCCACCATGTCCGAAGAGCCGGACCGTACCACACGGCGCTTTCTTACTCCGCCGGTGGCCACCGTCCATGCCCACTTGCGGAGGCGGATGCAGGCTCTCGGAATGACCGTCCAGACCGACGGTGCGGGCAATCTGCGCGGGCTCTGGCAACCAGAAGGTGCGCGAGAGAAACGGCTCATTCTCGGCTCTCACATTGACACGGTTCCCAATGCCGGGGCCTTCGATGGCGTTCTCGGCGTGGTTTTGGCGCTGGAATGGGTCCGGATGGCCCAGAAGCTGGAAATCCCTCGCACGATCGAAGTGATCGCATTCTCAGAAGAAGAGGGAGTACGCTACGGGGTGCCGTTCCTCGGCAGCCGCGCCGTGGCCGGCATCTTCGACCCCAAAATGCTGGCATACGAAGACGCTGATGGCATTCGCATGGACGACGCCATTCGAGCCTTTGGCCTCGATCCAGCCAGCATTCCAGAGGCTGTCCTGGACGATGCCGTCCTCGGCTATGTTGAAATCCACATCGAGCAAGGGCCAGTGCTCGAAGCGGAGGGCCTTTCGCTGGCCGTGGTCGAGGGCATCGCAGGCCAGTCGCGGCTTGGCTTCCGATTCACCGGACAGGCCAACCACGCCGGCACCACCCCAATGCACCTGCGACGGGATGCGCTCGCAGCAGCATCCGAGTGGATGACGGCAGTAGAAACATCGGCAGGTGAGGTCGAGGGTCTGGTCGCCACGGTGGGCAAGATTCGCGTAGAGCCGGATGCTGGAAACGTGATCCCAGGTGTCGTCGACCTGAGTCTGGATGTGCGGCATATAAGCAACCGCACCCGCGGTCACTATGTGCAGCAGTTCACCCGGTTGGCCAGCACAATTGCCCACCGGCGCGGTCTGGAAGTGGAATGGGTACAAAAGCTGGATGAGCGATCTGTAAAGATGGATAACATCCTCTCTTCCGACCTGCATGCGGCAGTCGAAGCGGCTGGATTCCCAAGGCGACGGATGCCAAGCGGTGCCGGCCACGATGCCATGGTGATGGCCGTGCGAGTGCCGTCGGCTATGCTCTTCTTGCGCAGTCCAGGCGGCATAAGCCATCACCCAGCCGAGGCAGTCTTGGAACAGGATGTCGAGGCTGCGCTCAAGGTTGGGGCGTTTTTCTTACGGCGCCTGACCGGACTATACAAGCCATAAGCTGCTTGATTAGTTAAGCTTGCAGCAATAGTTGAAAGAGGTACTTCGTGTTACATGGATTGGGAACGACGAGAAGCAGTCTGAAGGCCGACCATCTGCTTCAGACCCCGGACACCTTCATTCGAACCCCCTTGCCGGGTGCGAACGGGGTCGAATTTGTCGTTCACACCGCACCTCGTCTTGGCGCTGCATTCACACAAATGACCGCAGAGTTTGCCGAAAATGGAACTCTGCCGACAGCAGGAGCTCGCGTCGAGCGATTCATCTATGTGCTCGAAGGATTGCTGAACGTGGAGGTGCTGGGCGGCATAATGGACGGCACACTGACGCCGGGAAAATTCGCCTATGTGCCCGCCGATGTCGCTCACCAAGTCAGGGCTGGCCAGCCTTCGCGGGCCGTGCTGATTGAAAAGCAATACGAGCCGATCGCAGGCACAATCTACGAACAAGGTCAGCAGACCAACCGCCCAGAAGTCGTGATCGGCGATGAGGCCAATATCCCGCCCGAAGCTCTCGGCGGCGATGAAGGATTGCAGGTGCGGCGCCTGATGCCGGACGGCCCAGGCTGGGATTTCGCGGTGAACACCATGACCTACGATCCGGGCGCGGCGCTGGCAATGGTCGAGATCCACGTCATGGAGCACGGCCTGCTGATGCTCGAAGGCGGCGGCATCTACCGGCTCGGTGACAGCTGGTACCCGGTCACAGCCGGCGACTTTATCTGGATGGCGCCCTACTGCCCGCAGTGGTTTGGTGCACTGGGCAAGACGCCGGCAAAGTATCTCATTTACAAGGACTGGTACCGGCATCCGATAGCTCCGAGGAGCGTTTGAGGAAAGAAATGGCTGAGCCGACAACGGTGAATCCGGTGCTTGAAATCGACACTCTGATGGCAGAGCTCGCGGCACTCGCTCGCATCTCTGAAGCCGAGCCGCCAGTCGTCACGCGGGTGGTTTTCAGCGAGGCCGACCAGCGGGCGCGGGCCTACGTCAAAGGACTCTGCGAGGCGGCGGGTCTGACCATTCGCGAGGACGCGGTCGGCAACACCTTCATCCGCTGGCCGGGTTCACATCCTGAATTGCCCGCCGTGGCGACCGGTTCTCACATTGACGCCATCCCCAACGCGGGCGCGTATGACGGAGTCGTCGGCGTCCTCGGCGGTCTGGAGGCGATAAGAGCTCTGCAACGCGCAGGTTTTCAGCCGCAGCGTTCGATCGAGCTGGTGATCTTCACTTCAGAGGAGCCGACCCGCTTCGGCATCGGTTGCCTGGGAAGCCGCCTCATGGGAGGCGTGCTCACGCCCAAACAAGCCCTGGCTCTGCGCGACAAGGAAGGCCGCGGACTCGACGAACTGCGCACTGCCGCTGGTTTTGCCGGGGAACTGGAATCGGTTCTGCTCGCGCCTGAACACTTCCGACACTTTCACGCCTTCGTCGAGCTGCACATCGAGCAGGGGCCATTGCTGGAGCGGGAGGGTCTTGATCTGGGAATCGTGACCCACATCGCGGCTCCCGCATCGTTGAAAATTCTGATCGAGGGCGAAGGCGGCCACGCCGGAGCCATGCTCATGCCCGATCGGCACGATGCTCTAGCGGCAGCCTCCGAGCTGATTCTGGCCCTCGAAGCGGCGGCCAAATCTACCGGCGCAATCGATACAGTAGCCACAGTAGGCATCTGCGAAGTCTTCCCAGGAGCGGTCAATTCGGTGCCTTCCCGCGTTCGTCTCGAAACTGACATTCGCGATACAGACGGAGCGCGACGCGATAGCGTAATTGCCAAGCTGAAAACCGCAGCGGCCGAAGTGGCTAACCGGCGCGGGGTCCGGATCAGCTTCGAGACCGTGAACGCCGACCCTCCGGCCACCTGCGATGCCGCCGTGCTCGACACGATCCAGGAAGCAGTTTCCGCCTCGGGCCGTAGCAGCCGGAGAATGGTCAGCCGCGCCTACCACGACTCGCTTTTCGTAGCCAGATTTGCGCCGGTCGCCATGATCTTCATCCCATGCCGCAGCGGAGTAAGCCATCGCCCAGATGAGTTCGCCGGCCAGGAATGGATTGCTGGTGGCGTCGAGGTGCTTGCACGAACGTTGGCACGACTAGCCGGGTGAAGCGGAATCACAAGACAACTAATTCCAGCTTTATCTTTTTAATTTCAATGACTTACAGAACTTTGTTAAACCTGATCCAATCTAAGAGTTGATCTGGGCCCTGGTTTCCATAACCAGGAACCCGGTGCCTGTCCTGATCTGTTGGAAAATTGTGGATATCTCTCATCTTCCAACAATCTAAAACAATACAAGCTAAATTGAATCAACTATTTATCGCGCAAATAGGAAGTGATTTCTCAAATCATTTTGTTCCGCCGCATCCTGATACACAGGCTGCGGCGGTTCCAATCGATCCTCGTCTTAAACGATCGGGCCAAGGGCCAGACTAGACTCAGCCTGACTGTCTTGCGCCCGTGCGTGGAGCAGTGGCAGTGCTGCGGCCAATACTTCCTCGACGCGGCTCGCGTAGTGGATGGTGACGCCTTCGGTCTGAGCGGGTGTCAGATCCTCTTCGACGTTCTGGCGGTTATCCGCAGGCAGAATCACGTGCTGGACTCCCGCTCGCCGCGCCGCCAGGAACTTCTCCTTGATCCCGCCCACCGGCAGAACATTGCCGCTAAGCGTGACCTCCCCGGTCATGGCCGTAAACGGCCTGATCGGCGTATTGGTCATCAGCGAAACCAGCGTCGTAACCATGGTGACGCCAGCCGAAGGCCCGTCCTTCGGAATCGCGCCCGCCGGGACATGAATATGCAGATCCACGGCCGAGTTGAAGTCCTCTTCCAATCCAACGCTATTCGCATTGGAGCGCACCCAGGTCAGCGCTGCCTGCATCGACTCTTGCATAACCTCGCCAATCTGGCCGGTCATGGTGAAGCCGCCTTTACCCTTCATGCGGTTGGCTTCGATAAAGAGTATGTCGCCCCCCGCCGGTGTCCATGCCAGGCCAACAGCAACGCCAGGCCGTCGCGTGCGCTCAAAGACTTCCATATCGACGCGTACCTGAACTCCACCCAGATACTCCTGGAGCAGTTCCTTATTGAGGACGAGTTTCTCCTTATTTCCTTCCACATACCGACGGGCGACCTTACGGCAAACCGTGCCCAGCACCTGTTCCAATTTGCGAACGCCAGCCTCGCGCGTGTAATGCCGCACCAGGTGGCGCACAGCTTCCTCTGGGAACTCGATCACTTCGGTAGGGATGCCATTGGCCTCAATCTGCCTTGGAATCAGATACTTGTAAGCGATATGTATCTTTTCCTCCTCGGTATACCCCTGCAGCGAGATAATCTCCATGCGATCCAGCAGCGGCTCAGGAATCGGGTCGAGCATGTTCGCAGTGCAGATGAACAGCACCTTCGACAAATCGAAGGGTACGTCGAGGTAGTTGTCGCGGAACGTGTTGTTCTGTTCCGGGTCGAGCGTCTCAAGGAGCGCCGAGGCCGGATCTCCACGGAAATCGCGGCCCAGTTTATCCAGTTCATCGAGCATAATCACCGGGTCGTTGGTATCGGCGCGGCGGATGCTCTGCATGATCTGGCCCGGCAACGCACCGATGTACGTCCGCCGATGGCCACGAATTTCAGCCTCGTCGTGCATGCCGCCCAGCGAAACGCGCTGAAACTTACGCCCCAGAGCGCGTGCGATCGACCGGCCAAGCGAGGTTTTTCCCACTCCAGGAGGTCCGACGAAGCAAAGAATCGGTCCCTTCATATCCGGTTTGAGCTCAAGCACACTCAGGTAATCGAGGATACGATCCTTGACCTTCTTGAGGCCGTAATGGTCGTCGTTCAGAATTTCCTGGGCCTTGCCGAGATCCACCTTGGTGCCGGAACTGCGTGCCCACGGAAGAGCTGCGAGCCACTCTACGTAATTGCGCACCAGCGACGAATCGGAAGCCATTGGAGACATGCGGGACAACCGGTTCAGCTCCTTCAGAGCTTCTTTCTTGACGTCCTCCGGCATGCCGGCGTCTTCAATCTTCTGCCGCAGCTCGTCGATATCCTTTTGCCCTTCATCAACTTCGCCCAATTCTTTTTGAATTGCCTTTAACTGTTCGCGAAGGTAGTAGTCACGCTGGGACTGCTGCACCTGGTCTTGGACTTCAGTCTGGATCTTGGAGCGCAACTGCTGCACTTCGATCTCTTTGGCCAGCAATTGGTTGACCTTTTCCAATCGCACGGCGACATCAGACGATTCGAGCAGTGCCTGTTTGTCGGCTGTCGTAAGAAAAGGCAGCGACGAGGCAATGAAGTCGGCCACGCGGCCGGGCTCGTGAATATTCGCGGCAATTGTCTGCAGCTCGTCCGAGAGCGTGGGCGACGCGGACACGATTTGCTGAAATTGGGAAATGACGTTTCTCTGCAAAGCTTCGACTTCTGCGGCCACGGTGGCGTCCATAGCCTCCTCGTCGCGAACGGTCTCCACCTCTGCCATCAGGAAGGGCTCTGTCTGGCTGAATCGCGTCAGTTTGACTCGGGCCGTGCCTTCGGTGAAGACAAAACGGCTCTGGTTCGGCATCTTCACTACCTTATGAACCGTCGCCAGAGTCCCGTACTGATGCAGTTGGTCAGGCTCGGGACTGTCCTGGCGCGCGTCTCGCTGCGCAACCACAACGATTGTGCGCTGGTCGCCCAGCGACTCAATCAGCTGAATGGAGCTTTCTCTGCCCACCGTTAAGGGCAGCACCGCATGGGGAAACAGGACCGTGTCGCGTACAGGGAGGACGGGCAAGGCCTTGGCAGTCGTGGACGTCAGGGAATCGGGATTTGGTTTAGAACTCGAAGCGGAACTGAACATTGCGCATCCTCATATCAACTTTCCTTATTAGACACCCAGCAACTCCGAAAGTTGCAGGAATCCTTGTCACCCAGCGGCCACCTACTGCCTGACATTCGATACGGCCAGGCCCCATCCTCTGGTTCCCTGAATTCTGCTCAGAAGTCGAAGCTCCGTGATCCGGAGCAGCCACCATCCGGCGAAAGCAAGTCATATCTGGTGGAACATTCCTGGCAGAAAAAGACATGCCGCCAGGAATTGACCGGTTAGTCGAGCTGCCAATGGCGTGAAAAGATTATCGGCATTCAGAAGGAGAGCTTTAACGTATTTGTTGCAATGTTAGACTGGAAATTATTCAAAAATATAGACTTTAGATGAGCTTTGATTGATTACCTGTGGCCGAATATGGCACAGGCGGCGACGTAAATCCCGGCTTTCTAGACCAGAGAATCAGCGCACAGCCTCCTGATACCGTCCCAGCTCCTTGACCATGGAACAATGAACGCGCAGTGCCTGCAGCGCACGGGCGCCATCTTCCGGCGCATGGAGCTGGCAGTCTACATAGAAGACATACTCCCAGGGGCGACCGTGGACAGGACGTGACTCGATCTTGGTAAGGTTGGTACCCTCTTTGGCCAGCTCGGACAGGGCGGCGACAAGGGTGCCGACGCGATTCTCAACCGTAAAGGCCAGGCTGAGTTTATTTGCGATGGGATCAGGTTGAACCTCAGCAGAGCGGCGCAAATAGAAGAATCGGGTGAAGTTCTCCGGATTGTCTTCAATACCCGAGGCCAGAATCTGGGCGCCGTAATAGCGGGCAGCCTCTTCGCTGGCGATGGCGGCAGCATGGCGGTCGCGCAGCTCGACCAGCTGCTTGACACTGCCAGCCGTGTCGTAGAAGGCGAAAGATTCCATCTTAGGGTGCTCGCTGAGGAATCGGCGACACTGGGCCAACGCCACTGGGTGCGAGAAAACACGATCAATCTCGCTGATCTGCGCTCCCGAGATGGAAATGAGGTTGTGTTTGATGCGCAGCAGCGTCTCGCGGACGACGGTCACGTCATGTGCAAGCATCAAATCGAAATGCTCAGAGACAGAGCCGGCCAGCGAGTTCTCGATGGGGATGACGGCAGCATCCACCTCATGGCGCACCAGGGCCGAGAAGACTTCCGCAGAAAGGGAGAAAGGGACGATGCGCGCACCTTCCTGCGCGTTCGCGGCGAACTTTGTTGCGGCCTCGTGGCTGAAGGAACCTGGTTCCCCCTGGATGGCGATCTTGATCAAGGTAAAAGAGCACTCCTGCGCGGGACGGATGGGCTGTTTGGATGGATTGTTCAATCTTGCGTTAGGCCCCTCGCGGGGAAAAATGCGTGTATCCGAAAAATACCATAGAGATAGCTAAGGATATCGTTGCCGCAGGTTGTACGCGGTCAGGATGTCCGGTTCGAGCTAGTGGGCGAGCCACAGGTCGGCCGCGACAAAGGCGAGAAAGACCATGGCGATGACTCCGTTCATGGTGAAAAAGGCGGCATTGAGCTTGCGCAGATCACGGGGTGACACGAGCAGGTGTTCGTAAAGCAGTAGAAGAGCCACTGCGGCGATACCGATTTGCCCCGCCAGGCCGAAATTAAAGAGCACGGCAAACCAGGCGAGCAGCGCCACCACCGCCAAATGGAGTAGCCGCGCGATCCAGAAAGCTGCATCCAGACCCAAAGCCTGCGGAATGCTGAACAACCCAGCCTCGCGGTCATGTTCCATATCCTGGCATGCATACAGAATGTCAAATCCAGCCACCCAGCAGGTGACAATGACGGTAAGCAGTGCGATGCGCCAGTCCAGGCTGCCGCGAACGGCGATCCACGCGGCTGACGGAGCAAGGCCGAGAGCAAGGCCCAGCACCAGATGCGACCAGCGGGTCAATCGCTTCATATATGAGTAGCCAAACAAGACGACGAGTACGATTGGAGACAGCTCAAGCGTCAGACGATTCAGCTGGCTGCTCGCTGCAAGAAAAATCGCCGTCATCATCAGCGTGAAAGCGAGCACGAAACCACGCGAAAGTAGCCCGGCGGGGATGGCTCTAGTCCGGGTGCGAGGATTGGCTGCATCCAGTGTCGCGTCAGCCCAGCGGTTGAAGGCCATTGCTGCCGAACGCGCCGAGACCATGGCAACCAGAATCCACACCAGCGTGCGCAGAGGCGGAAGGCCATGCGCGGCGAGCAGCGCACCGGTAAGCGCAAAGGGCAGCGCAAAGATCGAGTGCTCCCACTTGATCATCTCCAGCGTCGTTCTGGTTTTCACCCAGATGCCTGATAAGGTTTGCTCCACTTTTCAGTGTACTTGAGGTACGGGGGATGTAGGCGACGCCCGTGCGTACGCGCCATGGCAATCGTATGAATGTGCGAGAAACTGAAGCAAAGTCCATCCACAATTGCGTGAAATTAACTGCATGGAATTAACCCTGTTTGGCGCATAATGGAAGTAGAACTAGTAGCCCGATACCCGGCAGCATTCCCAGTTCTCCTCAGCCTAACCTCGGATTGGCAATCCATTCGCAGCAATGATGTGCGCAATGAGTCGCAAATCGCCGGCTAATCGCGCCACAGCAACACCGAAAACAGACCGTAGGCCATTCATTCAGTCGGAGGTCCGCCCGGTCTGTACCCCACCCAAAAAAATAGTACCCCCTCCCCCCCGTTCTCCGTTTGTTCGCTTTTCGCAGCCGAGTTCGCATTTCCGTTCATGCAATTGCCCCGGAAGCCGCGCAATCCACCTCGGACATCGGGCACACAGCGAAATTGTTCGGCCGATCCGACAACAACTTCGTAGTAGCAATCACCCGCAAGGCTGCCACCACAGCCTCAGCCCTCGTCGGGACGGGACAGGCGTTACCCTCATGCGAAGTTCGCTGGCACTGGACTGACTATCCTGCCAGGAACGGAGCTTGGAGTAAAATTTGGCTCGCATGCTCTATCGCCGATACACTCCGGCTTCGCCGCTCTCAGCCTTTGTCGCCTGCATCTGGTACTCGGAGGGCTCGCAGGGGACACACGCGCTGGAACGGCTCCTCCCGAACGGCGAATCGGGAATTGTCTTCGACCTGCGCGAACAGCCTGTGCGGATCTACGACGCCTGCAATATCGAGAGATTCGAGAGCTACGCGCCGGCCATCTTTTGCGGCGCGCGCACTGACTGCTTCGTCATCGACACCAGCCGGCAGGAGCGGGTGATCGGAATTCAGTTTCGGCCTGGAGGAGCGTTTCCGTTCCTTGGAATGCCTGCCAGCGAGGTAGCAAACGCGACTCACTCACTTGACGATGTCTGGCCGATGCAGGCAGCGCTGATTCGCGAAGAGCTGCTCGCCGCCAACCATGTGGGACAGATGTTTTCGATTCTTGAGCGGGTGCTGATTTCGCAACTCAAACATTCGCCAGCGCCGCATCCAGGAGTGGCCTTTGCCATTCGCAAGCTCGCACAACCTGCACAAGCAATTCGCGTGCGGGATGTGGCGGATCAAATCGGCCTCAGCTCTCGTCGACTGATGGAGTTATTTCGAGATCAAACCGGACTCACGCCCAAGTCATTTCAGCGAGTGCGTCGCTTTCAACATGTGTTGCAGTCGTTGCGGCGGCAATCGGACCGGAACTGGGCCAGTTTGGCAATGGATTGCGGCTACTACGACCAGGCCCACTTCATTCACGACTTCCGATTGTTCGCCGGAATGACGCCGAGTGAATATGTGACAGCAGCGACCCCGCATCTGAATCACATTCCAATCCGATAACTCTGACAGAAATACTGTCCAGAAAATCGGCTTCCGGCACTTTTTTACAATCCACGCACTTGGATGATGGTCGAGAATGCTTGGGAAAGGAAGAATCCAACCATGGCACAATCACGCATAATCCCTGAGGGCTATCACAGCCTCCAACCCTATCTGATGTTTGTGAACTGTCTTGAAGCAATCGCCTTCTACACGAAGATCTTCGCCGCGAAGGAAAAATTGTGCATGAAGACGCCCGAGGGCCGAGTTGCACACGCGGAGATAGTGATCGGCGATTCTGTCGTAATGATGGCCGATGAAAACCCTGACCTGAAAGCCTTTGCTACGGCGCATTATGGCGGCTCGCCCGTAAGCCTCATGGTGTACGTTGACGATTGCGATACAACCTACGCCCAGGCCATCGCGGCTGGAGCGACAAGCGTGCGTGAACCTGCCGACCAACCCTACGGCGACAGGATGGCCGGCATCTTCGATCCATTCGGCTACAAGTGGTGGATCGCGCATCCGCTGGCAAAGGAGGAACAGTCATGACGGCAGATGAATTCCGCGAACTGGCTTTGGGCTTCGCAGGAGCGACGGAAAGCGCGCACATGAATCACCCTGACTTTCGCGCACACGGCCGTATCTTTGCCACGCTCTCTTATCCTGACGCTTCCTGGGGCATGGTGAAACTAGCCCTGGACGACCAGAAGCATTTCATTGAACTGCATCCTCAGGCATTCGTTCCTGCCAAAGGCGCCTGGGGATTGCAGGGAAGCACGATGGTTCGCCTTGATGCTGTAAAGCGCGATGTGCTGGGACAGGCGCTCGATCTGGCCAGGCAAAACAGTTCTGCCGCGGGCATTGCGAAGAAGCCCCGAAAGACTTCTACCAGGCAATCCTCCCGTTAACTGATGAATCAGCTTCTGTGATCCCTTAGCTCTTTGAATTTGGCAGTTGATGCTCCGCGCGGATTCAGCTTAGTCTTAGGCGATGGCTGACACTTTGATTCGATCAAATGCAACCGCTCCCCTGGCTTCTGTGACGCAGAATGCTGGTCCTTCCCTGCTGCTGCGCGGGTTGCGCAAGGCTTACGTGGACGTGGTTGCCGTGGATGGCATCGATCTCGAAGTGGCTCGTGGAGAGTGCTTTGGGCTGCTGGGGCCAAATGGCGCAGGCAAGACTACCACCATTGAAATTTGCGAAGGCTTGACCGAGCCCGATTCAGGCACGGTCGAGTTGCTTGGGTTGAATTGGCGCACCGGCGCGGCTGAACTCAGGCAGCGCATCGGCGTTCAACTCCAGGAGACGCAGTTCCCGGACAAATCGACAGTGTCGGAGACGCTGCGCCTCTTTCGCAGCTTCTTCCATCGCGGCATCTCAGTGGATGAATCGATCAAGACTGCGCAACTGGAGGAGAAGCGCAACTCCCGCATCGGCGGCCTCTCTGGAGGTCAGAAGCAGCGTCTGGCGATGGCCTGCGCGCTGGTTGGCGACCCTGAATTGCTGTTTCTCGATGAACCAACTACAGGGCTCGATCCGCAGGCGCGCCGTCATCTGTGGGATCTGGTTGACGAGTTGAAGAAGGCCGGACGCACCATCATCCTGACCACCCATTACATGGATGAAGCGGAGCGCCTCTGCGACCGAGTGGCCATCATGGACCATGGCAAGATTATCGCGCTTGGGACACCGCAGCAGTTGATCGCCTCTATCGGTGGCGAACACATCGTGGAGTTTGCCATCAGCGGAGAGATCGATCCGGCTCTGCTAACGGCCATTCCCGGCATTCAGTCGCATCGCGTGGATGCAGGTCTGCATCAGCTTTCGGTTTCTCATCTGCATACCGCTGTGCCGCAGATTTTTGCGGCGTTGACCGCGCAAGAGCTGCATCTGAGCGAGTTTCGCACCCACTCCGCCACGCTTGAAGATGTGTTTGTAGGACTTACAGGGAGAAATCTACGCGATGAGTAACCTAGAATCCAGTTACGACACCAGTTCCCTGTTCCAACTCACAGTGACTCGTTTTCGCCTGTTTCTGCGCGAGCCGGAAGCCATCTTCTGGACATTCGTCTTTCCTATCATTCTCGCCGTAGGGCTTGGCCTCGCCTTTCGCAATCGACCTGCGGACGTGCTGCAAGTGGGCGCAACAAGCGCCCATCTTACCCAGGCCCTCAACAGCGATAAGGGGCTGACCGCATCCACGATGGACGAAGCATCCGGAGGCAAAGCGCTAGATACGGGCGCCATTTTGCTGCTCGCCATTCAAAAGGGTGACAGCGTGGTCTACCGCTACGACGACACCAATCCCGATGCGCGCACGGCAAGGCTGCTTGCAGATCACGCGATTCAATCTTCGGCGGGACGGCATGAGGCCGTGCGTGCGGAAAACCTTCTGGTGCATGAAAAAGGCTCGCGGTACATTGACTTCGTTGTTCCGGGCCTGCTGGGCATGAACTTGATGGGGCCGGCCATCTGGGGTTTGGGATTCGCCATTGTCGAGGCGCGGCAGAAGAAGCTGCTCAAACGGCTGGTTGCCTCACCCATGCCCAAGTGGCAGTTCCTGGCCTCGTTCATTCTCTCGCGGCTGGTGATGCTCTCCGTTGAAGTGGTCGTATTTTTGGGATTCGCTGCACTCGCCTTTGGAGTTCCATTCCGCGGCTCGCTTTGGCAGCTTGCCTTTCTCTGCGTGCTGATCTCGCTCAGCTTCTCTGCACTGGGCCTGCTGACCGCTTCGCGAGCCAAGACGATGGAAGCAGCCAACGGCCTGATGAATCTAGTGATGCTACCCATGTGGATTCTCTCCGGAGTCTTTTTCTCGGCTACACGTTTCCCTGCAATCATCCAGCCATTTGTGCGCGCCCTACCGCTTACGGCAGCGATAGACACTCTGCGCGGCAACATGCTCCAGGGCATGAACCTTGGCCAGCTTATTACTCCGATAGCGATTCTGTTGGCTTGGCTGGTGATTCCGTTTGCCATTTCGTTGAAAATCTTCCGCTGGCGATAGGGTTCGCGGCACGGCCCGTGGGCAATAGTCGGACATATGACAAACTCAAAAAAGGGGGGGGGTATGCGTTTTTGCGCGTAAACCATTGACCTCGCAGGCTTTATGGACGAAATTATGCGCGTTAAGGGGTGCTTAAGCGCACTTTAGGTGCGAACACAACAGCAGATTCCCTCCGGGAATGACAGAAAGAAAGGCAAGTGCGACAGCAGATTCCTGTAGGGAATGAGAGATAGAGAAGCAGGGGCGACAGCGAATCGGAGATGCCTGAAAATGTGCCTGTTCTGATTATGCTCTTTTGGAGGGAAATTCCATGCAGACCTTTGAAGGTCTGAGCAAATTAAATTAGCTTCGCGTCTTATCCGGTCAGGAAGTTGCGAAAATTGAACGCATGAGGACTGCTCCGCCGAGCGAAAGGAGCAGCGTAATTGGCATCACCACCGCGCCCACTTTGAGAAAGTCCCAGAAGCTTACATCGAGCTTCTCTTTGCGAAGCGCGAGCAGCCAGAGGATGGTTGCCAGCGATCCGGTGACGGAAAGATTCGGTCCGAGGTCCACGCCGATCAGAACGGCATCGGCGATCAGACCGTGGGCGTGGGCAGACTCCAATGTGCCACCTGCAATCAGGCCCAGTGGCAGATTATTTACCAGATTATTGGCAATCCCGACTGCGAAGCCTGTCGCCAATGCTCCCGGAGCAAGTGAAAGCCCCTGCGCCCACCTCAGACATTGTTGAGTGAGGTTGAGTGCGCCGATACTCTCGACTGCATCCACCAGAATGAAGAGTCCAGCGACGAGCGCCAGCGTTCCCCAACTGATCTCGCGAGCGAGCGGCAAGGGGCTGCTTCGGGCTTTGATCGATACAACGGCTGTAATCACGAGCGCGGCAATGCAAGTCGGCAGCCCCAGGTCTTTCCCCAGAGCAGACGCAGTGAGCAAGACTGCGACCATTGAGGCAAGACCGGCCAGCACCAGCTTGCCTTCTCCATCGAGTGGTATGGCCTGCACTTCCTCTTCGATTCTGTTGCAAAGGTCTTTGCGAAAGAGCCAGCGCATCACGGCGTAGGTGGCCACTATCGAGATCACGGAAGGGATGGCGAAAGACAGCATCCATTGGCCCAGCGGAGGGACGCGATTGTGAAAGACAACGAGGTTGGCAGGATTCGAAATGGGCAATGCAAATGAAGCTGCATTGGCGATGAGGGCGCAGACGAAAAGATAGGGCAGCGGCGCGACTCTGGCCTTGCGTGTGGCATGAAGAATGGCCGGCGTGAGCACCACTGCCGTCGCATCATTGGACATAAAGATGGTGACTACTGTGCCTACCGCGTAGACCAGCGCAAAGAGCCGTGAGCAGGAACCACCAGCCAATCGGACTGCTGTTGACGAAAGCCAGTCGAAGACTCCGTGCTCGCGCGCCACCTCAGACAGGAGCATCATGCCGATGAGGAAGAGGTAAACATCTGTTCCCTCGGCGATGGCACGACCTGCGAGTTGCAGAGGCACAAGGCGCAGAACAATCAACAACAGCGCGCCTCCGCCAATCCAGTACACCTCTGGGATGCCGCGCGGGCGGATCAGCATCAGTACGATGCTTGCGGCGACGATAATCGACAGCAGAACATGATGCAACGAAGGATCCAATATGGGGAATGACACAGAAAGTATCATCTACTAATTTCATCGGTTGCAGGATTGAATGTACCCGTCGGACTGGAGTCGCTCAAGCGGAGACCTCCTGAATTTGAGGCGGAATGGTTGAGTCGGCATCCGGCCCGGCGTCACCGGGAAGCGTTTCCGGTACTCCAAAGAACAGCACGGCGAGGGCGACCACGGCGACAGCTCCCAAACCCAGAAATGAGATGCGGTAGCTGTAATACTGAATCAGCTCACCGCCAAAGGTAGTGCTCAGCGCCGCGCCGATGCCTACGGCTGTGGCCAGTGCGCCTTGAACCAGATTGAAACGGCCACTGCTGCGCGTACGGTCGGCTACTACGAGCACCGAGACAACCACGAAGATGGCGTTGGCGATGCCATCCAGGACTTGAATCGCGATCAGGCCAGCCGAGTTATGGATGAGCGTGTAAAGCACGGCGCGAAAGGGCAATACCGCAAAGCCGAGCAGGAGAAGCGGCTTGCGGCCATGCCTGTTCGCGAAGCGCCCGATCAAAGCCGCAGAGCACATGATCACAACCTGGGTGACGATGATACATGCGGACATGAATGGCGCAGCGCTTGCGGTAGATCCCTTGGAAAGCATCTCGCCTAACTGTGGAAGCATCGCCGCGTTGGCAAAATGAAAGAAAAACGCGCAGACCAGGAAGACCAGCAGCACGCGATCGCCGAGCAGCGTGGTCACGATGGATGCAGGCTTACACGCAGGATCTTCTTGAGCGCGCTGGCGTCCGCCGCGGGCCAGCTCGTAATCGATGTCGGGGCTATGAATCGAAAGGACGGAAATAACTGTAGGAATCGTCAGCAGCGCCGCGGTGATAAAAATGGCGCGGTTGCCAAATGCGCGGCTGACAGCCGCGATCAGCAACGCACAGGCTACATTCCCGCCCGAGTTGAATGACTGGTTCCTGCCAAACTGACGATCGAACAGCTTTACCCCGACCAAGCCCATGGTGATGGCAGCCAGCGTGGGTGCTAGAAACGGAGCTGCGCCTCCAATGAGCATCTGCGACGTATACACGGCCCAGGGCGCTGCAGTAAGCGATAGCAGCACTGCGCCGACTGCGAGCACCATCGAACCTGCGATCAGGATCGACCGTTTCGAGCGCACACGATCGACAGTGGCCCCGGCTGGAGTTTGCAGAAGCACGGTGATGACGCCGCCCAGCGTCAAGACCACGCCGACGCGACCCGGCTCCCACCCGGCACCGGCAAGATAAGCAGCCAGAAATGGGCCGAGCCCGGTTTGCACATCTGCCAGGAAGAAGTTGGCCGCCTCCAGCGCGTGGAGGCTATGCTTCTTGCCCCTGTCTGATTCACGTGGGACTGGCATAAGCATTTTTCCGGTATTCCATTGCGAAATGGAACTAGTGGATGCAAGTTGAGAACTGGTTTTCCAGTTCAACGGCGAAATGCGAGCACGGCTCGCCGCTCTTTCCTCTTTTTTGGGGACAGCCTTCGTGGTACGAGGGGCGTACCTCGTTCTCAGGAGTGAGATGCAGAAACGAACGGGGGCGTATAGCTAGAGCGCGGCTTCAGCTGCCTCTACTGTCGGTGCCTGGGAGATCACTGTATCTACCTTTGTCATCTTGAAAAGCTCATGGACGCGAGGGCTGACGCCGACGACGACCATCTTGCTGCCGAGGTTCTGAGTACGCACATGATGGTTGATGACCAGACCCATGCCGGCCGAATCCATGTAAGGCACTCCGCTCAGGTCGAGGATGGAAAGCCTGGGCAGTTCTCCGCTACGCAGCTCGGACTGCAACTCGAAGATATTACGCAGGGTAAGGGGACCGGTCACGGTGAGAATTCGGGTGCCGGGAGCTTTACCGGCTTTGTGCTCAAAGGAGAGTGGGGCGTCGTTGGCCATAACTCGTCAAGTGTATGCAACGGACCTCCGCATTTGGTTACAAAACTGTGAATCGCGGCACCTAGCGGTCAATTGCGGCAAATCGCGCTGGTCTCTACGCAAAACGGCCCGCATCAGATGCTGACTTGGCCACTGGTGGCTAGTCAGCCTCTGTGCGGGCCTGTGGTGCGAACACGAGTTCGATCAGGGCTGGAGTGGTTCAGTTCTGCTTGACGCTCTTTTCATTTGCATCATTGGCGACTTGCAGATAGTTCTTGACGCTGAAGACACCGGGGACGGTGTTGGCGCGCAGGAATGCGACATCCTTGTCCGACTTGTTGTCTACTACTCCGTAGAGCTCGACGTTGCCGTTCTGCACCGAGATGCGGATGGGCTTGCCGGGATCGACGGAATACTTGTTAAGCGTGGGATAGCTGTAGACTGAGCGAGCTACCGCCATGCGAATGTGATCGTCCATGATGGATACCGGGTCAACCTGGATCTCTTCGACTACGCCTTTGACGCCGGGATAGAACGCCACCAGAGCCATCGCCGAGTCTTTGTCAACGTCGGTGCGGGCATGGCCGGCGAGGGTCACGACTCCATTCTGAACATTGACGGAAACGGCGTTCCAGATATTGCCGTAGCCGACGCGGTCATACTCCAACTTTTCGGCGAGCTTTGCCTTGAGCTGGTCATCGGGGATGGCAGGGCCACCGACCTGGATTTGGTTACGAACGCCATTGACGCCTTTTACTTTGGAAGTACGTTTCTCGGCATCCGCTTTGTACTCATACAGGTCTACAGTGCCGGTGAGCGTGGCTATGCCATTTTCGACAGTAGCCTTCACGTTTTGAAACTGCTTTTTGTTGAGTTTAGCGGTGACGTCTGTGGCAACCGAGTTCTCATCTTCCATGCTTGCGGGTGTGGCAACAGGACCGGGCGCCGCAAAAGAATGCAGGGGAAGGGTGAGGACGGTCCCAACGATCAAACTAGCGAGTGCAACGTTTCCGGTTAAACGATTGGGAATCATGCGAAACATCCTCCTGATTGGGGGGCGAACTGCCTGGGTGAACTCATTGCGTGCGGCCCATTGGCGATCGCTCCGACGGTGTGATTTTCACCGTTCAGTAACTATTGACACCGGCTTTTGGAAGGAGTTGTGCGGTTTTGAGGCAGGCCGGCAATTAATCCCGGCGACAAGTGCTCAAAAGTTCTATCGAAAGCGGCGGCGATTCTTTACAACCACCGAAAAGATACCCGACTCATCCTGTGTAAGTACCAGAGATATATGGCGGTTAATTGCGATTTCGGCCTGGATGAGCTGCTGCGTGGTGGTGTTGACGTTGCTGGCGTAGGTGAAGGTTACGTCCTTGCCGACCTGCTCAACGACGGTGACGCGGGCGGTTGAGTTGCCGAGCGCACCGATGAAGTTGGGGTCTACCTTGATGGCTCCCGTGCCAAAGAGGCGCTGAACTCGGTTAGAGACCGTGGCGTCGAGCGCGCCGCCGAGCAACGCGTCGGTCATGGGATTGTCCCCTGCGGCCTGTTGCTGCTGCGCGCCGTAGGTTGCCTCCTCGTCCTGGGTGCGGCCTAGCGCGAGGAGGGCGATTACGTCGGCCTCTGGCAGCGGCGGCTCTGAGCGGTAGGTGAGGTTGTATTTGTCGGCGGTTCCGTGGAGGCCGAGTGTAATGTCGTAATCCTCGACGCGGGCTGTGGCGTCGATGTCGATGTTGGGCTGAATGCGCACCGGGTTGTTGAATACGATGTCGCCGCGCTGCAGCTCGTATTTGGTGCCTCCAAAGAACGCACTGCCTTCGGTTAGCGAGATGCGGCCAAGGATCGAAGGCGAGGCCAGCGTACCGCGCAAACGCAGATCGACATCGCCGGCGAGCTTGGCCAGCGCATTTTGAAAATTGAGTTGCGGAGCTGAGCGCAGGCGTACGTCAAAGTGAATGTGATTCGAAGGCGCGTCGGGTGAGACGATCGGTTGCACTCCGCTGCTGGCCGCAGCAAAAGCTGACACGTCGAGGTCGGAGTTGATAGCGAAGCGGGTCACGAGGACGTCGCCGCTTAGCAGCAGGTTGGTCTGCGGGCCTTGCAGGCGCAGCGTGGCATTGGCAAGCGAACTGATGCCTTGCGGGTAGCGAATACGGATTGACTTGCCGGTGGCAGTGAGGTCGGCGTAGAGCCCGTGCTGGAAGCCGAGATAGCCGCCCACGCTGAGTTGTCCGCCGCCGCTCATGGCGGTCAGCGAGCGCACTTCAAGGCGATTCTGGATAAATTCGAGCGTCCCCTGGATCTGGCTCAATCCGTTGGGGAAATCCTGAAGCGCCAGCGCTGCATTCTTGAACTCGACTTTGCCTTGCAGAATGGGGCTGGCCAACGGGCCGTGAGCTTCCATCTGGAAGTTGGTTACACCGGAGGCGATCAGATCGGAGTCGAGCGACTCAGCCAGACGCAGGTTGACTGAGCCGTTGGCTTCAAGATCGAGCTGCTGCTTGCCGGTTACAGCAAGCGAGCCGTGGATCTTCAGATCGGTATCTTCGCCGGTAATTTCAAGTGGATCGAGGCGCGCGACGCCCTCGACGAGAGTGGCGTGAACCGGTCCTTTGCTCGCCAGATGGACGCTCTCGACTACGACCGCAAGTTCATTGAGGCTTGCTTCGCCGCGCAGCTTCTCGGGATGCGTCAGAGGGCCTGATATTTTGGCTGTGCCTTCTAGATCTGACTGGCCGTTGATGCCTGTGACATGGAGCAGCTTGAGCAATGCGCCAATATCAAATTTTGAAAATTGCAGAGTGGCCTGGGTGTTGTAATCGGCGTTGAAGCTGGTTTGCCCATGCGCGTTAAAGTTCCCTGTAGGCTGGTGCGAGCTTAGATCGTACGTTACAGCGTGCTCCCGGCTGGTAGCGGAGAGAAGCAGGTCGGCAACAGGCTCGCCAGCGACGGTCATGCTGCTGAAGGTGGCTCGCGTTTGCAGATGCGGATCGAATGCTGCTCCGCTGGCCAGGCTGCCGTCGCCGATGATGGTAAAACCGAGCTTGCCGGTGACCGAAATGCCTGCTTGTTTGAGCCTTTGAATGCTGGCTAGGTCGATCGCCGAGCCACGCGCGTCGACCTGGAAAGTGCGTTTGGCCAGGTCGTAGCTGCCGGTAGCGGTCAGTTGGCCGCTGTTCTTGCTTGCGGACTGCTGGGCAGTAAGACTGTTGACTTTGAATTGCTGGCCGTTGCCAACGCCAGAAACGTAAAGATGCTCGATGGTCTCGCCGTACGCGGCTACTTTGTCGAGATCCACGCTGCCAGTGCCGGAAAGTCCTTTCAACTGGCCTTGAACGTCTACCTGGGCATTCAATGTGCCGCGAATCGGGGCTGCGACCCCAACGAGCGGCAGCAGATCGCTAAGCGGAAACTGCTGCGCACTGGCCTTGAGACTAAGCTGAGAATTGGAGTCGAATTCGGGCTCAGCATCGCTCAGCTTGTAGGTGGGATCGTCTGCGTCGAGGTGCCCTTGCAGGCTCAGACTGGATGAGCCGCGACGCAGGACGCCGTGATGCACGACGATCGTCGCTGGCGCATACAGGCCGTCCACATCTACTGAATCCCAGTGGGCGAAGCTGGGCAAAGCATTGGGTTCGCTGGATGTGGATGGAATCTGAATGGCGATATCGTTCGCTGTCAGGTGGCCTTCGACACGAGGCGTCAGCCATGAGCTGTTGAGTTGGCCATGGAATCGAGCCTGGCCTTTGAGAGTGACTGGCAGAGCTGCGGCGCCGATACGATTGCCCTGCTTGAGGCCCAGTGTACGCAGTACTCCGTCGAATTCGGAGAGATCGCTCGACGCGAAATCCAGATCCATCTCCGACGCGCGGTCGATTGGGTAAACCCCGAGTGAGCCGGTGCCTTTTACCGAGCTGTGAGGGAGATTCAAATCCATGGAATGTACTTTGATTGAACCGGATTCGGCATGGAAGATTCCATCCACAAACCCTTGCACTGGGACCTCGCCCGGAACAGGGGCTGCTGATGCAGATAGAGCAACCTGACCGCCAATGGCAAGATCAGTGGCGAAGCTCGTCCAGGACGCTGTCGCTGGGCCGTTTACTACTGTGTCCAGGCCGAGATGGCGATACGGCGGAGCAGCGAGCAATACCAGAATCGTATCCAGCGAAATACCGTGCAGGTTTGCGCGAACGGTTCCGGTGGGGATGGGCCAGGTTTGATGAGCGCTCCGCAGCACCCGCTGAGCGGCAGGGGCGGGGGTGTTATCAAGCCAGTTGTCGTACTGGAATTCGCCGTCCACTTCCCCGCCCTGAGCCAGCCTGGCGTGCACGGTGGAGACCAGCAACTGTTTCGCGTCGCACTTGAAATGGGCAGAAACCGCGTTAGTCTGCGCATCGACAATGGGGTCCTGATAGTGAATGGCGTTTGAGGCCACATCACCGGCGCTTTGAAACTGCGTACCCTGACCGCTGGCGGAAGCGTTCAGGTTCAACACGCCGCTGCGCAGGAAGAAGAAGCCGGTGAGCGGCGCGAGCACGCGAAGATCGACCTGACCATTCGCCTCTGCCTGCCACTCTGGATGAGTGAAGCTGGTTAGTTTGCCGTGCACGGTGAGGGTGCGATCCAGGGCAGCGAGGCGCAGAGAATCAAGCTGGACGGCATCGTGAAAGAGGAGTACTGAAGCGTCCACGCGACTGGTGACCGGATGAAACTTGCCCTGAGCAAAGGCCAATTCACCCAGACCTACTTCAATGCGATAGCTTCCTCCTGCGCTGGGTGCTGAGGCGGCCGTTTGGCCGGGCTCTGGAACCCAACTCAGCTGCACATTCGCGTCGCTCGCCTGCAGATCCAGAGGCACAACCGCGTCGGCGATGTGCAGCGTCCCTTGTTCGATTGCGAGTTGTCCAATCTCGGCGTCGAAGAGCGTATCTATCGCCGGTTTGCCCGGCTTTGGCGGTCTGCGCGGGTGCGGCTGGTTGGTCGAGCCGTCCGAATAGACGATGAGATGAAACTGTGGCTGCAGAATTTCGGCCTCGTGCAGAATCACGCGCGGCGATATGCCGGCCGTGAACAGGCCCAGCACAGTCACCTGCAGTCGGAGCCGCTCCACGTGCGCGTAAGGTGCCTCAGACGCCGCTTCCAGACCGTGGATAGTGATGTCGTCCGCCTCGGCCCGCAGGTGCAGCAAGTCCCAGTGGAAGGCGGCAATCTCAACCCGGCCGCCGGTGAAGTCTTGCAGTTCAGCAATTACACGGCGACGAACAAGGTCTTCAAATGCAGGAGAGCTGGCCCAGTAATACAGGATGACCACCAGCCCCGCCAAGGCGAATAACGTGATGCCCGAGATCCAGGCAGTGCGGCGCAGCCAGAGCGATTTTCGCCGAACCGGCGGCGGGTTTGGATTGGAAGCGGACGTTTCCGGGAGTTCCTGAACATCCTGGATTTGATCGCCGGCGGGGAGGTCGGGATTAGTCACAACAGACCTCCATTTCCCGGCGAATGCGGCCTTGGCGATTGCGTTTCTGGCAGGGGCGCGGATTCGACCGGCGCAGGGGTCTTCGGCATTGCAAGCGCCGGGTCAAGGACCTCTACCTGGCCTTGATCCTGCAAGCTCTTGAGCCAGTCGTTGAGCAGCGTGTTCACCTGCTGTTGCAGCAGAATTTCCTGGATACGAGGTGAGATCCGGTCCAGCGGCGGGGCATCCTGCGGGTCGGCGTAGCGCGGCACCAGCGTCTCCCGATAGTACTTCTGGATTTCCTCGGGCGCAATGCGAACGCCGCTGCGGAAGCGCTGCTCGATAAAGCGCAGCACAGCCATGCGATGAGACCAGTATTCAGACACGTTCTCTGGAGTAAGGCCAAGCGTGGCCAGATAGGCCGACCAGCCTGAGGCGGTGGTGCAATCGCGGTGCTTGCATGCGGGCAGATTCTGGCGAAGCTCGGCCAGGCCGGCCTGCAAATCCGCAGGAGTTATTTCAAGCCCATGCGGATCTTCCTGAACGATTTGCTGCTCGATCAGAGTGCGCGTAGTCAGCCGCTCCAGCGATTTGGGCGGGGTGGCGTCGCTTCCGTCGCCGATGGGGAGCAGACGAAAGACGCGCATTTCCAGTGCAATATCGCTGGCCAGAATTACCTGGTTGTTCACGACTGCAACTACGCGGTCAAGAACCTGCGGCTGGTTCGCGTCGGGGTTCGTATTGGGGGGATTGGTTCTAGCGGTCTCGTCCACCTGGCCAACCGCGGATTGGGCGAAGGGGCTGAACAGGATCAGGGTGAGCAGGGATGCGAAGATCGCAAGGCCCCGCAACCGCTTGAGTCGCCTGGGAGTTCGAAGGCAGCCGGCCGAATTGTGCGTTCGCATCCGCATCAGAAGCTTTGCCCCAGGCTGAAGAAGAAGTTGAAGTGCGAGCCTTCACCCACGTAAGGCTTGGTGAGATTCATGTCCGTGGTCGTGTCATAGGTGACGGGGTAGAGGGGCGGATTGAGGTTCCAACTGAAGTCCACACGAACCGGCCCGATCGGTGTGTGGTATCGCAAGCCAAGACCAACCGCGTGAGAGAAGTAATTGAAGGTGCAGGTACCTTCTGTGCCTGTTGAGGTGACGGTGCCAGTGGGTGGTCCGGGCGTCAGGTTGCGACAACCTGCCCGGTCCTGCTGGCGGAAGCGAAGCGCACTGGGCCAGATGTCGCTGGAGTTGGTGAAGACATTGCCCATGTCATGAAAGAGGACGAAGCTGACCGTGTTGCCAACATAAGGCAACGTAGGCGGTGGCATCCGCAACTCGGTGGAGTTGACGAAGACGCCTGCGCCGCCGATGGGAAAACCGGTTTGCGGATCGCGCGGGCCGGCGTCGTTGACGCCGAAGCCGCGGTGCGAGTTACCGCCGCCCGCATAAAGCCGCTCGGGCAGTGGAATACTCTCGTCCACGGCTTTGCCGTAGGCCCGCTCCTGCCCATAACGGGTATTGCGCGCCAGAACCAGATGATTGTGACCAAACTGGTAGTAGCTGGAGTTGGATACGTCCACCTGGTTGAAATTGGCTTGCGAGTCGAAGATTGCGGAGGAGATGAACTCCTGAAAGCTGGTGTAGGTGCCGCGATGAGCGTCCAAGGGCGAGTCCCGAGTATCGCGAATCCAGGTGAAGCTCGGCCCTCCTACACGCACAGCTTCCAACAAGAGCGGTATCTCGTTCGTAGGCAGTTGCACGCTATTTTCATTGACCTTTACCCGGCGGTACTCAAACTGGTAGACGAAGGTGTTGGCCTTACTCAGCTTTTTGTGCTGGCCGTTGAATTTTTGCGTTAGGCGCAGGCTGCCTGAGAGTTGAGAGGCGCTGTAGGTAATCACATCCTGGCTGTTGTTGTATCCGGCATTGAAGGTGAAGGTTAAATTGCGGTCTCCGAGAAAATGAGGATATTGGTAGACGAAGTCGACGCGCTGCTCGAGCAGGCCAAGATGGCCACGCAGGGAAACAGTCTGGTCTCGTCCGAAGAGATTGATGCGGCTTACTTCAAGAACTCCGCGCGGGCTGGCCCCCACTGTTCCATTCGGGCCTGAAGCGCCGGCCCCGCTGACAGTTCCCGTCTGGAACTCAAAGCCGCCTCCGTAGCTGACATCCCAGCGACGAGCTTCTGTGGTTTGCAAAAGCACGGTCTTGCGCGGCTCCTCGCCTGTGGGGTTTTGAATGACCGGATTGACTTCATTGAAGAGGCCGAGGTCATAGAGATTCCGCTGGGTGTCGACGAGCGCACTTTGGTCGAGTGGCTGCCCTTCTTTCATGGTGATGCCGTGGGCGATGGTTTCAGGCCGGGTGTAATGCAGGCCGGTGATCAGCACGCGACGCAGGAAGACCTGCTCGCCCTCGGTGATATGAAAGACGACATCGACCTGGGCTGAGTCTTTCGACTGCTCGGTCTGGGTTACTTCTACCTGCGCCTGATCGAATCCTCGGCTAAGGTAATAGGTCAGCAGAGTTTCGCGATCGCCGGAAAGAGTCTCCGGAGAAAGCGGCTGGTTTGCAGTGGTATTGAGCATTGCCAAGAGTGTGGCAGATGCAATCTTTTCGTTGCCTACCAGTGCGACCGAGTGCACCCGTTCCTGCTGGCCCTCGTCGATCTGGTAAACGACGTTGAGGATTACCTGTCTGGAGCGGCTCGCGCTTTGCTCCCGGATACCAGTCTGCCCGTCTTCATCCTGAATTACGGGCGTCACCTTGACCTTGGCGAAGCCATTGTTCGCGTAGATGGCCGCCAGCGACCCAACGTCGGCTGCGACCAGAGACTGGTTGTAGATTCCCTGGCGGTTGAATGCATCACGGGCGTGAACGGTCAGGCGTTCTTTGAGCGTAGGCAGGTCGAAGTATTTGTAACCCGTGATGGAAACGGCGCCCACGCGATGACGCGATCCGAGCTTGACGTGAAAGACGATCTCGACCAGGCTTGCGGTCGATGTCTTCTCCTCGTGGGTGACTTTGACATCGAAGTAGCCAAGACGTTGGTAATAGTTCTCCAGGCTGCGGTTGCCCTCATTGAGCAGATCTTCGTCGACCGCTCCCTCCTGGTAGATGGGCAGCAGCTTATGAATTTGCCCCTGTTTGAGGGTGACGCCATCCACGAACACATGCACGACGGGGCCTTCGTTGGCGGCGAAGCCGTAGTCCACCGCGTGGTTTGCCAACGTGTAATCGCGCGATTGCAGTTTGACTTCGGCTTCCAGGCGCTGGTCCTTGCGGTAGTGGTTCTCGACGCCATTCAGCGCCTTTCCGGCGGTGTCGTGGTCAACGTGGTTTCCGGGCTTCAGTTTGGAATAACGGCGAAACTCCTCAGGGGTAAGGCCGCTGTCTCCGGTCACATTGATTTCGCCGGTTTTGGCCTGTGGGCCGGAGACGACCTGAAAGTTGATGTCTACGAGCTGATCTGCCGGATGCTGTGTCAGTTTGTAGGTAAAAATTGGCTCATAAAAGCCATTTTCAGCCAGGGAATGACGCATGGCTGCCTCGGCTCTGTCCAGGCTGGCAGTGGTGAATCGAGTGCCCGGATTGAGACGGCTGGTTCTGACCAGCAAGGCATTGGTGTTGGCTCCTTTCGCGCCTTGAACGGTAACCATGCCAATGAAGATGCGAGGCTGGCCATGGAAGGTGAGCACCACCCCACTGCTGCCATCTTTATTTTCGAGGCTGCCTTGAGCTTCAATGCTGTCGTACAAACCCGTGGCGAACAGCCGGCGCAGGCTCGCACGCACGTTTTCCGCTCGCAGCGGCGAATTCGGCTGCTGGGCCAGTTGGGAGGGCAGTGGGCCCAGGCGGGAGGAGGCAACTCCTTCAAATTCAATGCGCAAAACCTGCCTGCCTTCCCATGCCGCGAGCGAGTTGCCCAAGACCGCCTCAGTCTCGTGGGTCTTGGGAGGCTGAGTTTGCCTGGTTGCGAGAGCAGTCGTGGCCATAGACTGCTTCCCCGGGTTCTGGAGGGGGTTCCGGTCCGAATGACTGCCCGAATCCTGGCCCAGGACGGAGTGGGCCGCAACGCAAAAGGGGATCAACACAAGCAAGCCCAGCAATCCTGGGAAAAGCAGCGGGCCCACGCGGAGTTTGGTCCGCTGCGCAGGCCCCCGTCTCGCTTTCAACATCAATAGAATGACTCCCAATCCGCCGTCCAGCGACCCTTCATTGAACCATCCCTGGGCCATCCCCAGCTATCCCAAGCCCGTTCATGAGCCTGGCTGCCAAGAATGAGGTCACGCACTCAATTCACTCAACTTGTTGCAATCGGCGCACCCGGAACTGGACGAATTCCGTAGAGAATACACCGGACAACGAACCTAAGCTGTGCCCTTCCGACCGCTATTACGACCCCCTTGAAAAGGGAGTGGAGGCAGGTCGTACGACCCTCCATACAGCAGTGCCATGCGACGGTGCCCCATTGCGCCCCGTATCTGCTCCTTATACTAATAACCAGAAGCGGATTGCGCGGCCTCAAATGCTCAGTCCGTTAGACGTATCTGATTCCATTTGACGGTTCCGCTTTGACGGGCTGGTAGCTTTGACGGGCCGGAATGGCTGCGATGATTTTCCATCAGCCGCCCAACGATGCTATTGTCAACCTTGATTGGGACGGCGCGCAGAGCTTCTGAACCGCCTCGTAGCGACTCGTAACCGCAGGGCCAGCAAGTCCACCCTGCAGCAGGATTTGCATCTAAGCAAGAGGAGGAGCCAATGCCGCCGGAGCTTACAGACGAAGCAAAATCCGACCACAGTCCACCAGCGGTGGCAACACCGGTCGTACCCCCGCTGACGGGGGACGCCGCCATTCTTGCACGCGCCCAGGCAGGTGATCATGGGGCGTTCGCTCAGCTCTATTCTCTGCACAAGAGGCGAGTGTACTCGCTGTGCCTGCGCATGTTGGGCAACGTGGCGGAGGCTGAGGATCTGACCCAGGAGTCTTTTTTGCAGTTGCATCGCAAAATAGCCACTTTTCGCGGAGATTCGGCCTTTTCGACGTGGCTACATCGACTTACCATCAATGTGGTATTGATGCATCTGCGCCGTAAGGGCTTGAATCTAATTTCATTGGACGAAGCACTGGACCCCTCGCCGGAGTCCGGTCCGATGCGCAGTTTTGGCGCGCCTGACTTGCGCCTTACTGGCTCGATCGACCGCATGACGCTGGAGAAGGCCGTCGAAGACCTTCCCGCTGGCTACCGGTTAATATTCGTCCTGCACGACATTGAAGGGTATGAACACAACGAAATCGCGACTTTGCTGGACTGTTCCATTGGCAATTCCAAATCCCAGCTGCATAAGGCCCGAATGAAGTTGCGGGAGGCGCTTCGCGCTCCTGCGGATGAGGAGGTGGCCAAATGACAGAATTCAAAGAACTCCATCGTGACAACCACGATCTAACCCACGAAACGTTGAGTGAAGTGGAAAGAAACGGACATTATTCAGAATCTGACCAAGCGATCGACCAGGAATGCGCTGAGTTCCAGGCCCGAATGCCGGAACGCATTGGCGCAGGCGACGACTTGCAAACGTATCCACACATGCTTACCTGCGAACGATGCCGCTCGCTGGTCCGCGACCTCGAGCTTATCGCAGAAGCTGCACGCCAGTTGATGCCGATCGAGGAGGAGCCGCGAGAGGACGTGTGGGCCAAGATTCAGATTGCTATTGAGAGTGGCGAGGCATGAGATGTCCAGTACTCTCGATTCCGCGGCGAAGGATCTTGCCCCGATAATCCCAAACATGTCCGATAGCCAGCACGATAGCCCGGTCCTGTTGAAGCGGATTGTGCTGACCGGATTTATGGGCGCGGGCAAAAGCACCGTCGGTAGGCTGCTGGCTCGTCAGCTCAACTGGCGCTTCGTCGATGCAGACGATGAAGTCGAGGCCGAAGCCGGCACCACCATCGCAGCTATCTTTGCCAGCCACGGAGAGCCGTGGTTCCGCGAACTAGAGCACCAGACCATCCTGCGTCTGGCTGCCTCAGATCGTCTGGTGCTTGCACTCGGCGGAGGAGCCATTGAGGACCCTCGCACGCGGGCTCTATTACTTGATGCTGATGGAACCCACCTGGTGCACCTCGAAGCCTCGCTGGAGACCGTCCTCGCCCGCTGCCGGGGAACCGAGTCTTTGCGCCCGATCTTGCAGGACGAAGCAAACCTGGAGGCACGCTACAATCGCCGCCTGCCCCTCTACCGCCAATCCCACGTGACCATCGCCGTCGATTCTCACTCCCCCGACGCCCTGGTCGACGCCCTTCTGGGGCAAATCGGAATGCGCTCGGCCGATTAATCCGTGATATTGGAATCTTTTCCAAGTCTCTAACAGTCCAAGTCTTTACCGTTCTGAGTGGGTACCGCGTCTCTATCACGCGTCTACCACAGTGCGGAGACGGTCGGCGCTCGGGCTTGGTATCATCAATTGAGTCTTGCGCCCGATTGCGGTGCTCCAATCGTCGTTTTGTGACCAGCCCCAGCACCCTGCCGTCCACGAGGTTTCTCTCTTACCGATGTCCACTGTTCCGACAGCAACGGCCAAGACCGGGATCGCGCTTCCCGCTGGCAGCGCTTCAGATGCGTCCTCGGCTCTGCACCCCGCGCCGGGCGCTACGGCCACGCTCATCGGCGATCTGCGCGAGCTGTTCAAATTCAAAGTCACCGCCATGGTCCTGGTGACGACGTGGGCCGGCTTCTACCTGGGCTCCATGCACTCCGGCATCTCCAGCGTTCAGGGCGGCCTTCTGAACACTCTCGTCGGCGTGGCCCTTGTCTCGGCTGGCGCGAGCGCACTGAATGAAGCGCTGGAGCGCAAGACCGACGCCAAAATGATCCGAACTGCCAATCGGCCCATCGCCTCCGGCCGCATTTCCCTGGTGCAAGGCCTCATGCTCGGGCTAGGCGCGGTTGCATTGGGCGGGTTCTGGCTGCTCTACACCACCAACCTGCTCACCGTTGGCCTGGCGCTGCTTACTGTCTTTACCTACGTGGCCGTATACACTCCGCTTAAGCGCGTGACCACGCTGGCCACCTTCTTCGGAGCATTCCCCGGCGCAGCCGGCCCACTGCTTGGCTGGACAGCAGCTCGCGGCCAGATCGAATGGCCCGGCGTCGCCCTCTTCGCAATTCTCTTCGTCTGGCAGTTCCCTCACTTTATGGCTATCGCGTGGCTCTATCGCCAGGATTATGGCCGCGCGGGGATCAAGATGCTACCCGTCGTGCAGCCGGACGGGCTTTCGACCGTGATTGAAGCGCTTTTTTACGCAGCCATCATGATCCCGGTCAGCCTGGCTCCCTGGTGGCTCGGGATGGCCGGTCTGCCCTACGCCATTCTGGCCACACTGCTTGGCCTCATCTATCTCGGCTACACGATCCGTTTCAGCCGCATTCTACGCGCCACCAGCGAAACCCAAAGCCGCATGTTTGCGCGCGATCTACTCAAAGTAAGCGTCATCTATCTGCCACTATTGCTCACCGGCCTGATGCTATCCGCAACTGTGAAGTAAGCTCCCATAGAACTGGAACCCGAATCATGACCTCACAAACAAGAACGCTGCCACCGACCGCAAGTCCCCGCACTGCCGTAGCGGCCATCCTCGGCATCAGCGTCGCCGCCACGCTCTTTCTGCTTTGGCTCATCTATATTCACCCTGCAGCGGACGCGGCCAGCGTGAAACTCACCTTCCTGCCCGCGCTTAACGCTCTGCTCAATGGTCTTAGCGCCACTGCATTATTGATCGGCTACACCTTCATCCGTGCGAAGCGTATCGCCGCCCATCGTGCCGCGATGTTTACGGCCTTTGGGTTCTCGACGCTCTTCCTGGTCAGCTACATCCTGCACCATGCGTTGCACGGGGATGTACGCTACCCAGCCCATGCAGCCTATCGCACCGCTTATCTCTGGCTTCTGAGCAGCCACATTCTGCTTGCCGTGATTGCGCTGCCCATGGTGCTCACGACCTTTTTCTTTTCGCTCAGCGGAAGAATCCCTATGCACCGCAAGATTGCCCGCTGGACCTTCCCCATCTGGCTCTACGTCTCCGTCACCGGGGTCATCACGTATGTAATGCTGCGTCTGGCTTTGGGATAATTGGTAATGCCCTCATCCCAGGAGCCATCCTCCTCACGAGAAAAATACACGGCGAACGACGGAACGACGGAGCTACTGCGCTGGGGATCGCTTGTTCTGGCTGTGGGCCTGCTTGCGTTCATCCTGCTCATGACCGTTTGCGGTGGAGTGGGGGTGGAAGGAGCGCACAACAACACCGGATGGCTGGCGCTGATTACTGCCGCCATGTGCGTCCCCTTTGGCCTCATGCTGGCCGTGCTCGGCGCCGCAAAGTGGCTGCGCCTGCGCGGCCTGCGTAACAATCGCCGGAAGTGATGGCAATCCGCACAACGGCATGCCAACCGCTCTGGTATCCTTTCGTCTTACATCTTCTCTATTAGCACAACGGAGCGATTTTCATGGCAAAGAGCGTAAACAAGGTAATTCTACTGGGCAACGTAGGCAAAGACCCGGATATCAAAGTGTTGCCCAGCGGCCAGCCCGTCGCCAACTTCGGCCTGGCCACCAGCGAGCGATACAAGGATCAGCAGGGCAACTGGCAAGACCGCACCGAATGGCATAACCTGACCGCCTACGGCAAACTCGCCGAAATCGTTCGCGACTACGTCAAGAAAGGCAACAAGCTCTACGCCGAAGGCCGCCTCACCACACGCAGTTGGGACGATAAGGAATCCGGCAAAAAGGTGTATCGTACCGAAGTCGTCGTCGGCGACATTTCCCTGCTCTCAGGCCGTGGCGAAGAGGGTGGCCAGTCTGCCGGCGGATACACGCAGCGCAGTGGCAGCGCTTCGAGCAACACTGCGAGCTTTGATCAGCGCCCCTCCGGAGGCGATGACTATGCCCACTCTGCCGAAATTACGGACGACGACATTCCTTTCTAATATCAGGAACAGAAGGAATTGCGGTGAATCTCACGCCTGCATGAAGATTCGCCGCGATTCCTCGACTCATTCGATTGGCCTTTTCGCGGCACGCGTGCCCTGCGCAATGCTGCGTAGACTCATCGCCGCCAGCACCAGCGTGATTACCGAAAAGCCGATTACGAGCGGGTCCGCCATATTGCCGATGATGTGCCCGAACTGAAGGCACGCCGCAAACTGGCACAAGTTGAATGGCAGCGTGATCCACCCCAGAGGACGATCTCCGTGCCGCCCGGCGCGCACCAGATTTACCGCACCCAGCAGAAAGATAAACAACGAAGCAGATAACGACCAGAGCAGCAATTCAGGCTTGGAACCGTATCCGGCAAAGGAACCCAATGTGTGGCCGACGCCGCCAAGAATCAGCAAGCAGCCGAAAACGCGATCAAGAGTTTTCAAAGTCCAGACTCCGTTACAGCATGATTTCAGCTGTCCCAGCCCACCCAGGCGGGAATCCGCAGCGCTTCCAGCATACACAGGCCACTTGCGAACTCCTCTAAAAAGAAGAATTAAAGAGAGGAATCCCCGCGAACAAGCCTCTTTTTTAGTGCGAAGTGATCAGCATGGCAGGCTGGGCAGAGAGAGCCCCGTAATTGTAGCCTTGCTGCCGAATCAGCGTTACTGCCTGTTGCAGGCTCAATCCTGACGGCACCGGCGTAAATCCTCCGCGGACCTCGCTGGTTTCACGAGCGATGGTCTTGAACAGCATCGCCCGCCCGATCATGTGAACCTCAAGCCGCTGCGTCTTCCAGTCGCCAGTTCCTGCGCCGCCACTGGCTCCCGCGCTCACATGCGTTCGTTCGAGACGAAACCAGCCATCCTTGTACAGGCGCCCAAGGATGCCGAAACCGAAATCCACATTCTCTTGCAATTTGCCATCCAGGCGCACTAGCCGCTTGCTGTCGACGCCTATCCAGAGATCCCCGCTCATGGCATGAAAGATGCGCGACTCAATGGAGTGAGCCGGATAGCCGGGATTGGGACGGAAGCGCAGGTGGTAGCACTGAACTTCAGACATGAGCTGCTGCTGCGCCGGCTCATAGAGAAACGCGTCGGGCAGGAGCGCCAGAATGCGGCCGATCCGATGCTCGTCGTCTGCATAGGCTTTGCGATGCTGGACCTGCTCCGCAGGCGAGCCGAGCAGATGCTCAAGACGCCGGTCTTCGTCCGTGAGAGCGTCGGCCGAGAGCGGCTGTCCATTGCTCATCTTCACCAGCGTAATGGGGCCATCCGGCGTTTCTACCTGCTCCTCGACGCGAGTCTCCTTGCTGGAGTGATGCTCGATCCAATAACGCCAGTAGCCATGCATGTCGTGGTCGTGCAGTTCGTTGTACACAACCTCGCGGACCAGGCGGGCAGGGTCCTCCGGGAGCGAATTCCCCGGCGAACCAAGGGCCGGTGCGCTCGTTCCCTTTGCAGAGGACTTGGCCGGCGCATTCGTGGATGCAAGCGGAGCTTCGGCGCCGGCTTTCCGTAAGGTGAGCACCAGAACAGCTGCAAGACAACAGAATCCGATGAGCCGTCGTGTCTTCACGATTGCCTCCCGTCGAGATGGTGTTGCTGTATCCAATTTTGCCTCAGTGTCGATGACAAGCTGACGAGCCGCGTGTGAATTGACAGAGAAAACCGGCCAAAACCGGAAAGACTGTCTGAGAAACCCAAGATTCTCCCAAACAGGAACCAGCGAAATACACAACCCCACCCCCGGCTGTTGTACGCCAATGAAAGCGCAGAATCCGCTCAAGTTGGTACACTTGCGGCATGATCGATGAAGTGGAATTTCGGCGACAGGCCGATACAGCAATCGAGGAGCTGACCCAGGAGCTATACGCTGCCGAGGACGAAGGCGGCTTCGAAGTGGAAGAGCAGGGTGGCGCTCTCTATGTGGTCTTTGAAAAGCCCGCAGGCAAATTCGTCATCACCCCCAACGCTCCGGTGCAGCAGATCTGGATTTCGGCGCGAAACACCAGCTTCAAGCTCGACCTGACGACAGATGGCTTTGTGCTGGCCAAGACCGGCGAGACGCTCGGACCTCTGGTAAAGCGGCTCATTGAAGCCCACCTCACGTACTCATAAATAGCCCCTCGATGAAACTTTCCATTGCCATCCTGGCGCACAACGAGGCTGCCAATCTTCGCCGAACGCTCGAGAGCGTAGCGTGGGCAGACGAACTTGTGCTTGTAGACTCAGGATCTACGGATGAAACGGTAGCCATTGCACTCGAATTTGGGGCAAAGGTCTTCCCTGAACCGTGGAAGGGCTACGGACCGCAGATGAACTCTGCCATCGACAAGTGCTCTTCGCCATGGGTTTTTTCGCTCGATGCCGATGAGGTGATGACCCCGGCGTTGCAGGCTGAAATTCAAGCACTGCTGAAAGGCGAACCGGCGTTTCAGGCCTATTGGGTGCCGCGGCGCAACCAGATTTTCGGGCGCTGGATGCGGCATGGCGGCCAATATCCGGACTACAAGCTACGTCTCTTTCGCCAGGGCACGGCACGGCTCCCTGAAGATACCGAACCACATGCTACTCCAAAATGGCCCGGGCCCAAGGGCAAACTGCAGGGCGATTTGCTGCACTACCAATATCCGACCGTAGCGCTGTACGTAGAACACATGAACCGCTACAGCTCAGCCAGTGTGCCCCTGGTGCTGCGTAAAGGGCGCAACTGCCGCGGGCTGGTTGAGTTCATCGCCATGACTACGGTCAACCCCATGCTGACGTTCGTGAAGAACTATATTTTTCGTGGCGGCTTTCTCGACGGACGCGAAGGGTTGCTATTTCACTTATATCATTCATCTTATATAAGTTGGAAGTATGCCAAAGCCTGGCAGGTAAGTCGAGGACCTGTTCGAGAATAGATTTTTTGGATCATTTTCTTTGTCAACTTCGTTTTGACAGGATGAATTCTTTCTTGTCTAATCGCTATATCTTTAATTTATTCAACCATTTACAGATCGCCAAATCCTCTTGCGTGGACTTGCCGAATCTATCCCGTTGGGGCGTATCATGCATCGGCGTTTCAATTAGAAATCCATCTAACTAAGCGGAGTCTAACTCCTCTCTCGACTTAGTTTTTCGGGCAACCTGTATCACAACGCCCGCTTCTTAATATAGGTCAGCGGCGTTGAACTGGGAGTTGAAAGCGCCACTGCTCAAAACAGGAGAATCTGTGATGACTAAGCAACCGGAAGAACGCGATATCAACAACAAGTCAACCAATGTCGGCCAACAGCAGCATGGCAATAATCCCAACGACAAAAGTGGACAGAGCGGCCAGACTGGCCAGCATCAGCAATCGCAACCTGGTCAAGGTCAGCAAGGCCAGGGTGGTCAGCGCGGCACAGGTCAGCCGGGGTCCGGAAAGGGCGGTCAGCAGCAGTAGAGCGCGTTCGCGGTCAGGTGAGTTCATCTAAATTCACCCGGCTGATAAAGCGAGCTAAGAAGGAGTGGGCCTGAGAGGGATCTCAGGCCTGCCCCATTTACACTTCGTTTACATAGCGTAGAAATGCTGGAAAACCCTTTTACTTGAGCGTACTGCATCTGTTACTAATCATGGATGCCGAATGCGAAGTCTGAACCAAAACCAGGGCATGTCAATCTGAAAATGCTCGCGGAGCATTTGCAGTTGTCGCAGACCACGATCTCCCTCGTGCTGAACAACTCGCCGTCGGCCAAGTCGATTCCGCAGGAGACGCGGCAGCGCGTGCTGGACGCTGCTGAGAAACTGAACTATAGGCCAAATTATTTCGCCCGCTCACTGCGGCAGAGCCGAAGCATGAGCGTGGGCGTGCTTGCGCCCGACCTGAGCGAAGGCTATTTTACCCGTGTCATGAGCGGCGTTGTGGAAGAGTTGACCAGCGCCAAGTACTTCTATTTCACGGCTTGCCATGATTGGAAGCCTGAGCTGATGGAAGAGTATCCGCGCATGTTGGTGGAACGCGCTGTCGATGGTTTCCTGTTGCTCAACACTCCGGCTGAACTCGATGTCCCAGTGCCGGTCGTGGCGATCTCCGCGCATGGCTCTGAGGCGAATGTTACCCATATCGTCCTTGATCACGTCAAGGCAGTAGAAATGGCGCTGGCCCACCTCTACGAACTTGGCCATCGGCGGATCGCCTTCATGCGCGGCCCGAAAGTGATTCCTGACTCTGATTTTCGTTGGGAAGGCATACAGCAGGCTGCACAGGCGCTGGTCCTGGAGCTCGACCCAAGTCTAGTCACGCGTATCGACTCTGGCTCCTGGAGCATGAAGACGGGCCACCATCCCATGTCACCGGAGATCGGCTATGAGCCGATGAAACAACTGCTCAATACGACACGAGACTTCACGGCGATCTTCTGCTTCAACGACATCGCTGCGATTGGGGCGATTCGCGCGCTGACCGAAGCCGGTTTACGTATTCCCCACGATGTTTCAGTCGTCGGCTTTGACGATATTCAGTCGGCGGCGTTCTGCACTCCAAGCCTCACAACTGTACGCCAACCACTCAACGAAATGGGGAAACGTGGAGCGCGGATCCTGCTTGAGCGTATTGCAAATCCCGAGAAGACTGAGCTTATAGCTGAAGTTGTAATGCAGCCCGAATTGGTGGTGCGCGAAAGCACTGGACCGGCAAACCAGTTTGAAGAGATCAGGGCTACATCAGCCAAAACCCGCGCTACTTAGTGTTGCTCCTGGCTAAGACATGGGCTGCAAATTCCTTCTCGATTCCATCGAGAGTTACTGAGGCATACTTGACGCCTGCCAGGTAGGTGAGATCGGCGACGCTTACTCCGGCGGATTCTCCCGCAGCAGCGAGTTGCTTTTCAGCTTCAGCAGCGCGCAGAAAACCGCGAATGAAATGCTGAGCCGTTTCTGCGGTAGTAAATTTGGTTACCCCTCCGTCCAGAATCGTAGGCGCAAAGAATGGATGAGCTATCCCGAGTCGATTGGACTCGCGATACACGATGGAGCCGACCAGTTCCAGCCTACCTGGCGTAAAGGTCTGAGAGTCGCCCAAGCCAATGATCAGAAGCCGCTTGGCGCCAAGCGTGCCGGCAGACGGAATAATCAATAGAGTTTCGCCAAGATCGCCACTGAACAAATCCGGCCTGCGAAGCTTGTCGAGCAGTCCCTTCAACTTCTCGTTAGTTTCTGTAAGTGCGCCATGCAGTTGGTTCGATGAATCCGAATGAAAGAGGCAGATCACCTGCAACTCGGTGATCGTGTCGGCCGGACTCTGGCTCAGGACGCGCGTCGGAATGCTGGCGTTGGCAACTGTGAGCACAGCAGGCGAGGATGCGACGGGCGAGGATGAGACGCTCTGCGCCAACAGTGGCGACGCGCATACCGCGATCAGGGCCGATATAGCGGCAGCCAGGAGGGTGTTGAGTGCCTTCATCTGCTCTCCTCATCCGGCATTTCAGCACAATCTCACCTTGGTCAGTTGCCGGTCAGATGATTATTGCAAGCCGCCTGGCGTCATTGGTGGAATTACTTCTCCAGCATCTGCAAGTCCAGCGGTTTTTCCAGAAGCGAGGGCATTCGGCCAATTTCCTTTAGCGCGCGCGTCAGAGCTGAAGTGCGGCAAGGCTCGACGGTGACCACAAACGGAAGATGGTCAAGCGGATAGCCGGGCTTTTGAAGCATGGCGTTCAGGTTGATGTTTTCGTGGGCCAAGGCCCCGGCAATGCCAGCGACGATGCCGGGTCGATCGTTGACCAGAAAACGGATGTAGTGCGGCACTTCAAGCTCCGTACCCACTTTAGCCGGCGTAGACGGAATCGCGATCCGGCAGGAGCCCTGGGCGAGCCCGACCAGATCGCTGACCACGGCTACCGCGGTGGGATGTCCCCCGGCTCCGTGACCGGAAAACACAACATCTCCGCCATAATGGCCGGTCGTGACAACCATGTTCTCGGTCCCCCTGGACCAGGCCAGCGGCGAGGTAAGCGGCACCAGCATGGGCCGAACAGTGGCCGCCACGCGACCCTCCACACGCTCCGCTCGTGCAATCTGCCGGATCGTGCAGTTGAGATCGCGAGCATACGAAAAGTCGATCGCCGCGACCTCCGTGATCGGGCGCGATTCGATCTCTTCGGGGTGCACCTGCACGCGAAGCGCCAGACGCATCAGGATTGCCAGCTTGGCGCGGGCATCATAGCCGGCTACGTCCTCTGTTGGGTCGGCTTCGGCAAAGCCGAGTTTCTGCGCCTCTGCAAGGACTGTTTCGTATTCCGCACCCGCCTCCATTTTGCTGAGGATGAAGTTACAGGTACCGTTCAGAATTCCTTCGACACGCTCCACGCGATCGCCAGCCAGGCCATGCTCCAGCCCTGGAATCACTGGAATGCCGCCTGCGACAGCCGCACCATAGAGCAGGTGAGCGCCGTTGGCGGCAGCTAGTTGTTCAAGTTCCAACCCGTGGTACGCAATCAGTTTCTTGTTGGCTGTGACCACACTTATGCCCGCGGCCAGAGCCTTCCGCACCCACGTACCGGCTGGTTCGAGCCCGCCGGCAAGCTCGACCACAATATCCGGCCTCGCAGCGGAGACCGCCGACTCGTTCAGCACAGAGTCCGGATCTTCGCTCCAAACCACATTGCCGGGAATCCAGTCCACGCGCTTGCGAGCCACGTTGCGGTTCACGATGTGGGTGAGATGCAGCCGCTCCGGGGCGGACTCAACGAGAATGCGCGCAACCGAGCTGCCTACGGTTCCAAAGCCGAAGAGAGCGATATTGAGAGGACGGCCTGACGATGTGTGAGACGACGAAACCGGGGATTTGGCAGGGGCAGTGGGATGAGACAAGGCGACTTCCTTTTGCAGAATCTGTTCGTTTTCTTGTTTCTTGAATCAGGTTCAGCCTGAACCTTTGAGCGATTCTCGATTTTCTTGATGATACCTGAGGCAGCAGTCAACAGAGACAATTGCAGAGACGCCTGATGTAGGATAAAGGCGGATGCGACGGATTCTTTCCATTTTGGTAATGCTGGTCCTCGGACTCGGCCCCTCTGTGGCCACCGTTCCGGCGGCCGCGCTTGCGTCGGGCTGGACGGGAAAAGTGGATGAGTCACATCTCCCTGCCTGCTGCCGTCGTCATGGAAAGCACCAGTGCGCCATGGATTCGCAGGGTCAGGATTCGCAAGGCCAGACAATCGCGCCCTCAAGAGAGACGGCTGTTGGCGCAAACGATTCCTGCCCATTCATGCCGCATGCTCTCGCATCGACGGCTCCATCGGTAACGGCTCTGCTTCGTGATTCCGCGATCTCAATGCTACTTCCAGCCGAATCGAGCTCCCCGCACAGCGGAACGGCTGTCGCGCGCGTAACGGATCGGCGAAGCTGGCCCAAGCGCGGACCTCCTGCCTTGCAAATCCTCTAACCTCCCATCTTCACTCCCGCTTCAGGCTTACTAACCGATAGAAATGCTGCGTGATACAAAACGCAGCGACTCGGTGGCGGCTCATAGCTTGAGCAAGCCTGCTCGGCGCGAGTGCCTCTGCTGACCTGTCATCAAGTTTCATTTGGGAGATCATATGCGCTTCCGCAGCTCTATTGGCGCGGCCGGATTGTCTTTGCTTGCTGCATGCTTATCGATTCCGTGCCTGGCCACGGTGTTCTCTTCTCTGCATGGAGTCATTCACGACGGGCAGCACTTCCCGGTCAAGGGAGCTGAGGTTACCGTGCGTGCAGCCGGCTCGGCCTTTGAGCTGAATGCCACTTCGTCCGCCGACGGTGAATTCAATCTGGCCTCGGTGCCGCTGGGCGTGTACCGCATTCACATCGAGGCGAAGGGGTTTGCCGATGAGGACGAGGTAGTTACACTCTCGTCGGGCACCAATCCGGTACTGCACTTCGCCATGCAGGTAGCTAGCGTTAAAACCACAGTCACCGTCGATGAGTCGCAGGAGGCTGCGGACTCCGTGACGCCGACAACACTTGTTTCACGAGCGGATATCGATGAGACTCCGGGTGCGAGCCGCACCATCGGCACCGAGATGATTACCGACTATGTGCCCGGCTCCTACATGACCCACGACATGCTGCACATTCGCGGCGGCCACCAGACGAGTTGGCTGCTCGACGGAATCGCGATTCCCAACACCAAGATCGCCTCCAACGTCGGCCCGCAAATCGATCCCAAAGACATCAACCAGCTGGAGATTGAGCGAGGCAGCTATGACTCCGAGTTAGGCGACCGCACCTATGGTGTTTTCAACGTGCTTTCGAAGAGCGGTTTCGAGCGGGATCGCGACGCAGAGCTGGTCGTCACAGGTGGCAATTTCTACACCGGCGAAACCCAGCTCTCTCTGGGCGACCACACAGCTAAGACTGCCTGGTATGCAAGCGGCACCGGATCCCGCTCCAACTATGGTCTGGCCACTCCTATAGCGGCGGTTTACCACGACGCCACCAACTCTGAGAGCGGCTTTGTCTCGGTCCTGCGCAACCAGACGCCTAAGGATCAATTTCGGTTCACAGGACAGATTCGTCAGGACCACTTCGATGTTCCCTACGACAACAGCGACACCGATTATGAATTCACTTCGGGCTATTACGACTCCTATGGTTTGCGTGACTCGCAAACGGAGCGCGATGCCTTCCTCATCGCAAACTGGGTGCATACTATCTCGCCAAAGGCTATGTTTCAGGTGGCGCCTTTCTATCACCTCAATATTTCTGATTACGATTCGCTGCCAACTGACCCGACCGTGGCAACAACCTGGCATCAGCAATCGAACTATGCGGGCGCACAAGCCGATTTTCGCGCCGAAGTGGGCAAAAGAAATACTTTCGCAGGCGGAGTGTATTCGTTCTATCAGAAGGAGAGCGACCTCTTCGGCTTTATCGTGAATGACGGTACAGCGCCCTCCGCGCCTAACACTACAGGCACTGCCAATGCGGGGCTTGTCGAGTTTTATATCTCAGACCATTTACGCGTGAACCAGTGGATCACCCTGCTCGGCGGCATGCGCTTCTCCATCTATCACGGAGGCTATGACGAGAGCGCCAACTATCCGCGCATCGGCGCAACGGCAGAGATCCCCAAACTGCACTGGGTCTTCCGTGGCTTCTACGGCC
>Ga0302325_10001097_pt1 | contig 70455 bp, 57 predicted proteins | sample Palsa_T0_2_FD_201948 | JGI IMG/M metagenome (GOLD analysis project Ga0302325, IMG submission 201948) | Peat permafrost microbial communities from Stordalen Mire near Abisko, Sweden - Palsa_T0_2 | ecosystem: Environmental > Terrestrial > Soil > Palsa > Peat permafrost | place: Sweden: Abisko...
GCCAAAGCTCTCGATATGAAATTGCGCCGCAGACTTAGCGTCCGCCAAGGCAGCCTCATAGGAGTCGCCTTGGCCCATCACGACGCCTTTCAGCCCCAGCGGGTAGGCCAGAAAACCGTCGGAGTGCCGTTCGACTATAAATTTCAGGGTACGCATACGCTTAGACTATCACGGCGGGGCGAATTCGCCGACGTCCTCGCTGTGATCAGGGGCTTGAACCTGATTCGGACCGAATGCGGGCCGCCTGAACGTCCTACGCCAAGCCCCAATCATTGACGACGACGACGCCCCGCGCTCGTGCGGCGGAGGGTCCATGATCGGATCGAACTTCCCGTGCCAGTCGATGTATTCGAGATGCGCCTGCACGCAATCGGCATCACGACCGCCGCCGGAAATCCTCACAGGGACCTCCTTAGCCCCGCGACCCGAGGAGCCCATGCGTTCGGTCCACCCTGCCGCGGATGCACACGGCCAAGCCTTTCGCCCGAAGCTGCCGGGATTGATGCCCCGGGCACGTCTCGCGGTGAGCGGCCGAGCCGATAAAGAAAGCGCTCAAAGAGGTAGTTTCGAAGCGTGATCTGAAAGTCCTCGCCGCGTTGGGGGGCGAGGTTGAGCAGGCGTGCTCCGACGGAAGCCGCGCGATCTCGTGATCCCTTGCTTTCAACTCGCCGCTTCCAGATAGGGTCGCATCACGTTCGACACGCGGCAGACCTTCGCGAAACGCCACAGCGCATCGGCGCCGCGCGGATGCTGCTTGAGGTAATCCTTCAGCGCCTCCACGGCGATCTCAGCTCCGATCTTGTTGCGGTACTTGAAGCAATCGGCCACGGTTTTAGCCGGCGAATAAATTCGCACCGGCACGCCGTCGATCTTGTGCGTTTCCGCGCCTTCTGTCAGCGCAGCACCGGAGAAATAGACCGTTCGCACCGGAAATGGCGTGCTCCGAGGCCTCCAGGCATGGACACCGAGCGCAATCCAAACTTCCGAAGGCGCTTGTGTCGTTAGACGATGGAACTTGAGCGCGCTGAGCAGGCATACGGTGCCCCTAGGAACCGCCCGTGCAACCTCGGCCAGGCTCCGCTGCGCCGACATCGGCGCATCCGGAACGGCATACAGGCCGCGCGCCACGCGCACCAGGGCGCCCCGATCCACCAGTCGTTGCACGTACTCCCGTGGCAGCCCGAGCCGGGTCAGGTCGCGCGGCCGTGCAACGCCGAGCCGTCTCACCGCTTCGAGTGTTTTTCTTTCCAGGGCACCGTTCATGACTTGGCTCAATCTCAGTTACTAGGTATTTAATCGTATCTACCTAGGCATTGAAAACCAACCTGGATCAGCGATAAAGGACAGCGAGGTATCGAAACGGACGAGGGCGAACACCTCGAGCGGACGTCTCATGATCGCAGCAATTTTTCCGTACGATTTCCGTACGGACAGGACGATCATAAGCGCAAGTAGTTGATTTAATGTGGGACGGCTGGGACTCGAACCCAGGACCAAAGCCTTAAAAGGGCCTTGCTCTACCAACTGAGCTACCGTCCCAAGGAGCCGCGAATGATAGCCGAATTTACGCGGCCAGGCATGCCCGTCCCGGGCCGCGAATGACCTCGCGGTTGCGGCTCAGGCATAGCGCGTGGGGTCCGGGACCGCCGCTTCTGCGAAGCCGAGCGCCCGTAACCGGCACGCATCGCAGCGGCCGCACGCGAGGCCCTCCGGACTCGCCTGATAGCACGACACCGTCATCGCATAATCCACGCCTAGCTCGATGCCCATGTGGATGATCTCCGCCTTGGACATGTGGATCAGGGGCGCATGGATCTTGAATCGCGTGCCTTCGATGCCGGCCTTGGTGGCGAGCTGCGCGAGTTGCTCGAAAGCGGCGATGAACTGCGGGCGGCAATCGGGATAGCCGGAGTAATCGATGGCGTTCACGCCGACGAAGATGTCTACCGCTCCGAGAACCTCGGCCCACCCGAGCGCGAGCGCGAGCATCAGCGTATTGCGCGCCGGGACGTAGGTGACCGGAATCCCCGACGTGGGCGATTCCGGCACCGGCACCTTCGGATCGGTCAACGCGGAGCCTCCGATGCCCGCGAGATCGACGCTCATGACGCGGTGCTCGCGCGCACCCAGCACTGCCGCAAGCCGCCCCGCCGCCGCCAGTTCCGCGGTGTGGCGCTGTCCGTAGTTGACGCTGAGCGCGTAGCTTTGGAAGCCGCGGGCGCGCGCGAGGGCGAGTGTGGTCGCGGAATCGAGGCCGCCGGACAAAAGCACCACGGCGGCTCTCATCACTTGCCCGGCACGTCGCCCCACAATACCTTGTGGAGCTGCAATTGAAATCGCACGGGCAGCCGATCGGCGAGAATCCAATCTGCGAGCGTCGCCCCCGGCACCTCGGCATAGCTCGGCGAGAAGAGCACCTGACAGCGCTCGCTCAGGGCGTGCTCATGCAGATACGCCTTGCTCCAGTCATAGTCCTCCCGCGAGCAGATGACGAACTTCACCTGATCGTGCGGCGTGAGCAGCGGGAAATTCTCCACCTTGTTGCGCGCAGCCTCGCCAGACCCGGGGGTTTTCACGTCGACAACGCGCGCGACCCGCGGATCGACCCGGGCGATGGACATCGCGCCGCTCGTCTCGAGCGAGACCTTGAAGCCCGCATCGCACAGCCGCTCGAGTAGCACCAGGCAGTTCGGCTGGGCTAGCGGCTCGCCGCCCGTCACGCAGACATGGGCCGCATCGAACTTGCGGACCGACTCGAGAATGGAGTCCAGGTCGTGCCAATCGCCGGCGTGAAACGCATACTCGGTATCGCAGTACCGGCATCGCAAGGGACAGCCCGTCAAGCGTACGAACACCGTGCGAAATCCTACCGCGTCGGCCTCTCCCTGCAGCGAGTGGAAAATCTCGTTGATGCGCAGGCGCTCGGATTTGGCTGCATCGACACTCAATGCTTCTCCGACGCCATCTTCTCGAGGCGTGCCTGCGCCAGACGTGCGGCGGGCGTGTCGGGATAGTTGGTCACGACCTGCGCGAGCGTATCGTGCGCCGCTTGGAGCTCCTTGAGCTCGTAGTCGCAATAGCCGACCTTCAGGAGCGCATCGGGAACCTTGCGGGATTGGGGATACTTGCTCGCCACACGCTGAAAGGCCGCGAGCGCCTCCGGGAACGACTTGTTCACGTAATAGGCCTCGCCGAGCCAGTACTGCCCATTGTCCGCGAGCGAGCTGTCCGGATAGGTCACGAGAAATTGCTGGAAAGCGGCGATCGCCTGGTCGAAATGGCTGTCCTTCAAGAGACCGAACGCCGCCTGGTAAGCGGCCGTATCGGACCCGGCTACCGCCTGGCCGTTGGCCGCCGCTCCTCCGCCCAGTGCGCCGGCCGCTGCTCCCGCTCCCACGCCAGCGGCCCCGCCCCCCGCGCCAGCCGTTCCTCCCGCGCCGCCGTACGAGGTCGCCGCACCGCCGACAGCCACGCCGCTGCGCGCCTCGAGGGCCTTCAGCCGCTGATCGAGGTCGGCGTACAAATCGCGCTGCTGTTTGCGGCTCGTGTCGAGCGCATGGTTCAGCTGATCGATGTCGTTGCGCATGGCCGCGAGTTCGGTGCGCAGCTCGCCCATTTGATTGGAAAGCTCCAGGAGGCTATTGTTCGCGACCACGCGCTCGATGCGCGCGACGCGTGTGTCGAGATCCGTGATCTTGATCTGCACGGGATCCTCTTCGGCGGGCGTTGCGCAGCCGGCAAGCACCAGGAGCACAAGACAGGCGCGCGCAGGAGCGAGACTCCTCACGGCCCGTAGACCAGCTCCACCCGGCGGTTCTTCGCCCAGGCGGCCTCATCGTCGCCCTCCGCTGCCGGGCGCTCCGCCCCGAAGCTGACCGTGGTGAGCTGGCTCTCAGACGCTCCTTGCAGCATCAGCGCTCGCCGCACCGCCTGCGCGCGGCGCTCGCCCAATCCGATGTTGTACTCGCGCGTGCCGCGCTCGTCGGTGTTGCCCTCGAGCTTGAGCTTCGCATTGGGATGCGCCGTGAGGTACTGAGCGTTGCCCGCGATGACGGCGGCAAACTCCGGCCTGATGTCGGATTTGTCGAAGTCGAAGTATATGATCCTGCCAACCGACGCGTTCGGGCCCGCGCCCTGCGCTCCGCCCACGTTCCCCGCATCGCCCCCCAGCGGACTGGTCGAGGTGGACGCGCCCTCCGTGCCGCTCGTGCCTCCGGCACCCGGCACCTGGCTGCCGGCGACCGGCGGCTCGACCGTCGTGGCCTTCTTGGGACAGCCCGCGAGAAGCGCCGCGGCCGCAAACAAACAAGCGATCGATACGATTTTTTTCATTGAATGTCCATCCGAGTGCTGGCTGAAACCCAAGTGCGAATCTTGCACATTATGAACCGTGTTGAGCGATACATCGACCTCAGAAAGGCGACCAGGCAGGTTCCTGCACTTCGCCCTCGCTCGAGACCAAGCGCTCCTGCACGCGGGCGTCAGGGGTCACGAGCGCGAGCACACCGCGTCCGCGGTCGCGGCTCGCATAGATGATCATGGCACCGTTCGGCGCATAGCTCGGCGATACGTCGAACTGCCCTTTGGTGAGCATTTGCACGTCTCCGCGGCCTTTGAGGTCCATGACCGCGATGCGATACGCGCCCTCCTCCTGCGTCACGAAGGCGAGCTGCGACTCGTCCGGGGAGACGCGCGGTCGCGCGTTGTAGTTGCCCTGGAACGTCAGGCGGCGCGGACGATCGCCCGGCTGCAGGCCCACTTTGTAGATCTGCGGGCCGCCTGCGCGGTCCGAGGTGAAATACAGGCTCTGCCCGTCTCGCGACCACTGCGGCTCGGTATCGATGGCCGGATCGTCGGTGATGCGCGTGAGCGCGTCGGTCAACAGATCCAGCACGTACACATCCAGATTGCCGTCGCGCGTCGATAAGGTGAGGGCGAGCTTCTTGCCGTCGGGCGACCACGCGGGAGCCTGATTGACGCCTGCCTTGGCCGACACCACGTGGCGCTCGCCGGTCTTCAATTGCTGAACGTACACCGTGGGCAGACGATGCTCGAACGAGACATAGGCAAGACTCTGGCCGTCCGGCGACCACGCCGGCGACATGAGCGGCTCGTTCGATTGCATCACCACGTGCGGATTCTCGCCATCCGCGTCGGCGACAATCAGGCGATAGCTGCGATTCGGCAGGGATCCCGCTACCGAGACGTACGCGATGCGCGTCGCGAAAGCGCCGCGAATGCCCGTGATCTTGTCGAAGATTATGTCGGCGATCTGATGGCTGGCGAGCCTCAGGCCGGGACGATTTGCGCTGATCTGAAAGCCCAGCAATCGCTGGTGATTGAGCACGTTGTAGAGCTCGAAGCTGATGTTGTAGCGATCTGCGCCTTGCGGCGCCATGAGGCCGACCACGATGTAATCGTTGCCGAGCCGCCGCCAGTCGTCGAAGCTGATGTTCGCGCCCGGGTGCGGCTGTTCCACCATGTCCTTGCGATCCATCGCCTTGAAGCGGCCGCTGCGCGCAAGATCGTTGCTCACGGTTTGAGCAACGTCGAGATCCGCGGCACCCGCGGCCGCGAACGGCACGATGGCGATGGGGATGGCATTGTCTTGTCCGCGGGTCACCTCGACCACGAAGTCCGCAGAGCTACGCTGCGCGAGCCCCAGGCAAACCAGCAAGACCAGAACGGAAAAGGCTTTATTCATCGGGTTTGAACCTGAATGCAAAGTTTCTCTGGAAGAGGGCCGGATCCGGAGGATCGGGGAGCGGTGACGCACGATACACCGCATTCTCGATCGACTGCCGGACCGCCGCGTCGCCGTTGCATTGGGTGACTCGAGCGCCGGTGACCTCGCCGCCCGGCACCTGAGTGACCTCGACCAGGCAATCGACGCCCACCCGCGCCGACGGCGGCTTGATCCAGGCCTTCTGGATGCGGGCCTGCAAGCTCGCCTTGTAGCGGTCCGCGAGCGGGCCCGCCTGGAGGGCGGACAGGTGCTCCTCCTCGGCCATCTGGCGCCGCAGCTCCTCGACCCGCGCGCGCTCGTCGGCGGCCTTCGCCGCGGCCGCTGCCTTGGCTTCCGCTGCGGCCTTCGCCTCCGGGGCTGCTTTCGCTTCGGCCACGGCCTTCGCATCCGCCGCCGCTTTCGCCTCGGTGGCAGCCTTGGCGTCGGCCTGCCGCTTGGCCTCCTCGGAGGCCCTGGCCTCGGCCTGGCGTTTGGCCTCCTGCGCAGCTCGGGCCGTGGCCGCCACTTGAGCGTCCTTGGCCGCTTTCGCCGCGCTCGCGGCCTGCGCCTCCTCGGCCTCGCGTGCAGCCCGCGCGGCGGTGGCCTGCTGTACCGCCTGCGCCGCCGCCGCGGCCTTGGCGGCGGCCTGTGCCTCGGCCGCAGCGCGTACCTGCTCGGCCGCTCGAGCAGCCTCCTCGGCTTTCGCACGCTCTGCGGCGCGCAGGATCTGGGAGTCGACCAGAGTCGCGTTGATGGGGACCGATTGCATGCTGACCGGCGAGTGCGTGGGCACCAGCGTGAAGTAGACCAAGGCAGCCACCAAGGCTCCGTGCAGTAGCACGGAGCAAAGCACTGGGCCCGAGTTTTCGCGGACGAAGCTCGCCATCAATGAGCCCCGCTCGGCGGGCGCGGCGCCGGACGGTCGGGGTCCATCAGTAGGCCCACCTTGTCCGCGCCCGCGCGTTGCAGGAGCACCATGGCGTGCGCCACCGTACCGTAGGGGACCGCCGTATCGGCCCGGACCAGCACGGGCGTCTGCGGATCCCGGCGCAGCAGCGCCGCCGTGCGCGAGGTCACCGTCACCTCGTCGGCGGGGCGGTCAGGATTTGGACCGAAGTTCACGTACAGGCGTCCGCGCGCGTCGACCGTCACGATGAGGGGCTCGTGCTTCTGCAGGAAGGAAGGGTCGATGGGTTTCGCGCCTGCCGTCGGCAGGTCCACCTTAACGCCTTCCTTCAGGAGGGGCGCCGTGATCATGAAAATGATGAGGAGCACCAGCATCACGTCGATGTAAGGAACGACGTTGATCTCCCCCATCAATTTGCGACGACGCAGCGGTGCCGGCATGCGTTATGAGGCGTGCGCGCGGGCCGAGCCGTGGCGCTGAAGAATGGTCGAAAACTCTTCGACAAAGGTGTCGAAGCGAAGTTCCAGCCGGCTCACCTGGTCCGCGAACCGGTTGTAGGCGATCACGGCGGGTATGGCGGCGAACAGTCCGATGGCGGTGGTGACGAGCGCTTCGGCGATGCCCGGCGCAACCGCCGACAGCGTTGCCTGCTGCACGTTGCCGAGGTTATGGAACGCCGTCATGATGCCCCACACGGTGCCGAACAGACCCACGTACGGGCTGGTCGAGCCCACCGTTGCGAGCGTCGCGAGATTGCGCTCGAGCCGATCCATCTCGCGCATCTGTGCAATGCGCATTCCGCGCCGCGATCCCTCGAGCAGCAAGTCGGCGGCGGTGCCCAGCTGGCGCAAGCGGCTGAATTCGCCGAAGCCCGACTCAAAAATGCTTTGCATCCCCGTGCCCGCGCGGCCCTTCGTCTCGATGTTGCGATACAGGGCCGACAGATCCCCGCCCGACCAGAACTGTGTCTCGAACTGATCCGCGGTGCGCCTGGAATACGAGATCACGCGGCCCTTGCGGAAGATGATCGCCCATGACCCGACCGAGGCGAGCAGCAGCAAGGCGACCACCGCCTGCACGACGGGACTCGCATCGAGCACCATGCTCCAGACCGACAACTCATTCGGCATCACGCCACTCCGTGAAGAGATCCTTGGGGATGGGCCGCGGCCGAAGCGCGGCCGAGTCCAAGCAGGCAACGCGGGCGGTGGCGTCGATCAACTGTATGTCTTGTCGCCATATCGCTTGTTTGAACTGAATTGTCGCACCGGTCAACTTCACAAGCTCCGCGGTGACGAGAACTTCATCATCCAGGACCGCCGGGCGGAGGAAGTCCACCGTCACATTCACGACCACGAACTGCAGTCCCCGCTCGGCCCTGAGCCGCGGCTGATCGATCCCGAGCGCTCGCAGCCATTCGGTGCGGCAGCGCTCGAGGAATTTTAGATAATTGGCGTAGTACACGACGCCGCCCGCATCCGTGTCCTCCCAGTACACCCGCACACGATGCTCGTAGGAGAAGTCCGACACCCCTCGCATCTAGGGCGGATCCCGGAACAGCGGCAAGCTGAGGTCGCGTTCGATGACCGGGGCCTTCAACCCGAAGTGAGCGTAGGCATTTCGAGTCGCGACCCGCCCGCGTGCCGTGCGCATCAGGAAGCCCTGCTGAATGAGGAAAGGCTCGATCACATCCTCGATGGTGCCGCGTTCCTCGCTCATCGCGGCCGCCAGGCTGTCGACTCCCACGGGACCGCCGTCGAACTTCTCGATGACCGTCAACAGCAGCTTACGGTCGAGCATGTCGAACCCCTGAGGATCGACCTCGAGCATGTCGAGCGCCGCCAGCGCCACCTCGGCGCTGATGAGCCCGGCGGCCTTGACCTCGGCGTAGTCGCGCACCCGGCGCAGGAGCCGATTGGCGATGCGCGGCGTGCCGCGCGAGCGCTCCGCAATGCGCGTCGCGCCCTCGGGCAACAGCCGCAGCTTCAGGATCGACGCGCTGCGCGCGACGATCTTGACCAACTCCTCGGTGGTATAGAACTCGAGCCGCTGCACGATGCCGAAGCGGTCGCGCAAAGGCGAGGTGAGGAGCCCTGCGCGCGTCGTGGCGCCAACGAGGGTGAACGGCGGCAGATCGAGCTTGATGGAGCGCGCACCCGGTCCTTCGCCGATCATGAGGTCGAGTTGGGAGTCCTCCATGGCCGGATACAGCACCTCCTCCACCACCGGGCTCAGCCGGTGGATCTCGTCGACGAACAGCACGTCGCGCGGCTCGAGGTTGGTGAGCAACGCCGCGAGGTCTCCCGGGCGCTCCAGAATGGGCCCCGAGGTCTGGCGCAGATTGACCTTGAGCTCGTTCGCGATGATGTGCGCGAGGGTGGTCTTGCCGAGGCCCGGCGGCCCGAAGATGAGCACGTGATCGAGCGCCTCGCCGCGCATGCGCGCCGCCTGGATGAAGATCTCCATCTGCGCCGTTACCTTCGGCTGTCCCACGTACTCCGCGAGACTCTTGGGCCGCACCGCGCGCTCGACGACCTCGTCCTCGCCGCCGCTGGCCGAGCTGATGATGCGGTCCTGTTCGATGCCCATGAGTCGAGTTTACGGCTTGGCCGCCGCTTTGAGCGCGCGGCGGATGATTTCGGTAGTGGACAGGCCCGGCTCGTCGGCCGCTTTCAGGAGCCGCGTGACCTCGGGAGGCTTGTAACCGAGCGCCACCAGTGCGGCAAAGGCCTCGCCCTGCGGGCTCGAGGCCGCAGGGCTCAACGGGCTGCCCTCGCGGATCGTCGGAGCGGCGAGCTTCTGCACGCTGTCGCGCATCTCGATGATCACCCGCTCGGCGGTCTTGCGCCCGATTCCGGGGATGCGCGTGAGCATGGCGATATCCTCGGCCTCGACGATGCGCAGGAAATCCTCCACGCTCGCTCCCGACAAGATGCCGAGCGCGATTTTCGGACCCACGCCCGACACCTTGAGGAGTCCCCGAAACAGGCGCCGCTCGCTCTCGGTACCGAAGCCGAACAGCACGTGCGCATCCTCGCGCACGACTAGATGAGTGAACAGAGCGACGGGCTCCCCCGCCGCCGGCAGCCCGTAGAAGGTCGACATCGGCGCCTCGAGCTCGTATCCGACTCCGTGCACGTCCACCATCAGGGACGGCGGCTGCTTGAGCGCCAGGCGGCCCTTCAAAAAGCCGATCATCCCCGCGTCGCCAGCCGCAGCGAGGCACGCACCTGCCCGCGAAGAGCATGACAGACCGCGGCGGCGAGGGCGTCCGCCGCGTCGGCCGCGATGGGCCCGTCGAGGCGCAGGATACTGCGCATCATCAGTTGCACCTGCGCTTTTTCGGCGCCGCCGGTTCCGACCACCGCCAGCTTGATCTGGCGCGTCGCATACTCGAACACCTCGGCATTCGACTCCGCCGCCCCGCAAATGGCCGCACCGCGCGCCTGGCCGAGCTTGAGCGCGCTGTCGGGGTTGCGATTCACGAACACGCGCTCGATGGCGATCTGCTGCGGGCGGTACTCGGCGATGACGCTGCGCACGCAGCTGAATATCTCCCAGAGCCGAGTCGCGAAGTCCTCTCGGGACGTACGGATGACGCCGCTCGCCACATAGACCAATCGCGGCCCGACCGCGTCGAGCACGCCGAAGCCCGTGCATTGAGAGCCGGGATCGATACCGAGTACCCGCACCACCGGGGCCTTAGTTGACATGGCCGAGTATGATACCGGCATTGGCCGGTTAAACCCACCGACCGCCGGCGCGAAAGGTAGATGGAAACCACCACCCCCAGCCGCACCGCGAGCTCCACCCTCGAATTGCGGATCGCGGCGCTGATGCAGCTCGATGTATCGCCCGACATCGAGCACAAGCGGCGCGCGGCGCTCGAAGTGGCCGAGATCGTGCGCACGCTCGACGCGGACGATGACGTCGTGCTCGCATCGCTCCTGCAGCCGCTGCTCGAGGCCGGGTCGATCGAGCGGGAGGCGGCCTCGATGCGCGTCGGCGCGGAAGCGGCCCGGCTGGCGCGCGCCTTGGGCGAGCTCGGCGAGTTCGGTCTGCCCCCCGACTGGACGCCGGAGCGCGGGCTCGAGCCGGCGCAAGCCGAAGCGCTGCGCAAGATGCTCGTGGCCGTCATCGGCGACGTGCGGCTGGTGGTGGTCAAGCTCGCCGAGCAATTGCAGCGCATGCGCGGAGCCAAGACACTCGACGGCACCGAGAAGCGCAAGCTCGCCCTCGTGACGCGCGAAGTCTACGCCCCGCTCGCCAACCGCCTGGGCGTCTGGCAGGTGAAATGGGAGCTCGAGGATCTCGCGTTTCGCTACCTGCAGCCCGCCGAGTATCGCCACATCGCCGCGGCGCTCAAGGTGCGCCGCACCGAGCGTGAGCTCTACATCGAGGAGCTCAAGAGCCGGCTCGAGCGGGAGCTGCGCGCGGCGGGCATCGAGGCGCGGATCGACGGACGGCCGAAGCACATCTACAGCATCTGGCGCAAGATGCAGGCGAAGAAGCTCGCGTTCGAGGAGATCATGGACGTGCGGGCCGCGCGCGTGCTGGTCGACACGGTCGCCGACTGCTACGCGGCGCTCGGCATCGTGCATTCGCTGTGGCAATTCATCCCCGGCGAGTTCGACGATTACATCGCCACGCCGAAAGACAACCTCTACCGCTCGATCCACACGGCCGTCCTCGGGCCCGAAGGCCAGGCGGTCGAGATCCAGATCCGCACTCACGAGATGCACGCTCACTCCGAGCGCGGCGTCGCCGCTCACTGGCGCTACAAGGAGGGGGGCCGCGGCGACCAGGCCTACGAGCGCAAGATCAATCAGCTGCGTGCGCTGCTCGCCCCGGAAGAGAAGGACACCGCGCACGACTTTCTCGACCGCATGCGCGTCGAGCTGTTCCAGGACCGCGTCTACGTGCTCTCGCCGAAGGGAGAGATCGTCGATGTGCCGGTGGGCGGCACGCCCCTGGACTTCGCCTACCAGGTGCACACCGATCTCGGCCACCGCACACGCGGCGCCAAGGTGAACGGACGCATGGTGCCGCTCGACTACGAGCTGAAAAATAGCGAGACCGTGGAGATCATCGCCGGCAAGTCGGCGCATCCCTCGCGCGACTGGCTGTCGCCGCAATCGGGGTTTCTCGCGAGCCCGCGCCATCGCAACAAGGTACGCGCGTGGTTTCGCAAGCAGGAGGCGTCCGAGAACAAGCTCGCGGGACGTGCAATGCTGGATCGAGAGATTCAGCGTCTGGGCGTCAATACACCGTCGATGCCGGAGCTCCTGGCCGAGCTCAAGCTCGAGAGCGCCGAGGACTTGCACGAGGCGTTGGGCCTGGGCGAGATGAACACCGCCCAGGTCGCGGCCGCCATCCAGCGTTTATTCGCCCGCGCGGCGCGCCCGGACACGCCGGCCAAGGCGCGGCCAGCCGCGCCGCGCGAGCCCGAGCTCGAGGTGCAGGGCGTCGGCAGCTTGCTCGCAACCTACGCCCGCTGCTGCAAGCCGGTGTCCCCCGAGCCGATCGTGGGCTACATCACCGTCGGACGCGGGGTCACCATACACACTCAATCGTGCTTGAATCTCGCCCGCCTCGCGGTGAAAGCGCCGGCGCGGATCCTGCCGGTCGGATGGGGCGCCGCAGCCGCCGAGTTTCCCGTGGATCTCGAGGTCGAGGCTTTCGACCGCCGCGGACTGGTGCGCGACGTGAGCGCGGCCGTCGCGGACGAGAAAATCAGCATCCGCAGCATGACCACGACCACCGATGCGCGCGATCATCTCGCGCGCATGCGAATCGCGATCGACATCACCGGGCTGCCGCAACTCTCGCGAGTTCTCGCGCGCATCGCGCAACTGCCGAACGTCGTGAGCGCGCGCCGCAGGAAATGAGCGCCGCCGACCTGCTCAGCGGTTGATGGCGTCGATGGCGCGCTTGTCGGCCGCGAGCGCGGCCTCGTGAACGGCTTCGGATAATGTCGGATGCGCATGGATGGTGCGCTGGATATCCTCGGTGCTCGCCGAGTATTCCATCGCGAGCACCGCCTCGGCGATGAGCTCGCCCGCGAACGGTCCGATGATGTGCACGCCCAGGATCTCGTCGTCGTCCTTGGCGGCGACGATCTTCGCCATGCCCTGGGCCGCCTCCATGGCGCGTGCCCGACCGCTCGCGGCGAAGGGAAAGGCGCCGACCTTGTAGGGACGGCCGCTCGCCTTGACCTGTTCCTCGGTGAGGCCGACCCAGGCAATTTCCGGGGCGGTGTAGATTACGGAGGGAATGACCTTGTAGTTCACCTCGCCATAGCGGCCGGCGATGAGGTCCGCCGCCATGATGCCCTCTTCCTTGCCCTTGTGCGCGAGCATGGGACCGCGAACCACATCGCCCACCGCCCAGACATTGGGCGCAGCGGTGCGGCAATGCTCGTCCACTTGAATGAACCCGCGCGCATCCAGCTCGACCCCCGTGCCTTCGGCGAGGAGCTCCTGCGTGAAGGGACGCCGTCCGACGGCGACCACGAGCTTATCCACCTGCAGGGTGTGCTCGCCTTGCGCATCCGAATAAACCACATCGACCGCCGAGCCCGAAACCGTCCCCCGAAGCACCTTGGCGCCGAGCTTGATGTCGAGGCCTTGTTTCTTCAGATGGCGCTGCGCTTCCCGGGCGATGGTCTGATCCACCATCGGCAAGAGATCCGGCAAGGCTTCGAGGACGGTGACTTCGCTCCCGAGACGTGCCCACACACTGCCGAGCTCGAGGCCGATGACGCCCGCGCCGATCACCCCGAGACGCTTGGGTACGGCATCGAATTCGAGGGCATTCCATGAATCGACGATATACTTGCCGTCGTGCGGCACGGCGCCGAGACGGATGGGTGTCGAGCCCGACGCCAACACGACGTGCTTCGCCTGCAAGGTTTTCTGCGAGCCGTCGGGTGCCGTCACCTCCACGCGATTGCCCGGCAACAGCCGTCCATGGCCCGCAATGCCCACGGCGCCGGCGGCCTTCAAGAGGGAAGCGATGCCGTTCGTCATGGTCTTGACGATCCCGGCGCGCCGCTTCTGCATTTGCGCGAGGTCGAGCTTGATGTCGCCGATCTTGATGCCGTGCTGCGCGAACTCGTGCTTCGCCCGATGATAGAGCTCCGAGGACTCGAGCAGCGCCTTGGACGGAATACACCCGGCGTTCAGACAGGTACCCCCGAAGGCATAAGTCCCGTCGGTGTTCTTCCATTCGTCCACGCACGCCACGGTGAGCTTGTTTTGACCGGCGCGAATCGCTGCCGGATAGCCCGCGGGACCCGCCCCGATCACGATCACGTCGTAGCTATCACTCATATGCCGAGCACCATGCGCGCCGGATCCTCGAGGCATTGCTTGACCGTCACCAGGAATTGCACCGCCTCGCGGCCATCGATGATCCGATGGTCGTAGGTGAGGGCGATATACATCATGGGACGAACCACGACCTGACCGTCGACGGCGACCGGACGATCTTGGATCTTGTGCATGCCGAGAATGGCGCTTTGCGGGGAATTGACGATCGGCGTCGAGAGAAGCGACCCGAACACTCCGCCGTTGGTGATGGTGAAGGTACCGCCGGTGAGCTCTTCCATGGTGATGCTGCCCGCGCGGGCGCGCGCGGCGAAATTGCCGATCGACTTCTCGATCTCGGCGAAGCTCGCCTGATCCGCATCGCGCAGAACGGGCACGATCAGCCCTCGGTCGGTGGAGACTGCCACGCCGATGTCGAAGTAATCGTGGTACACGATATCGTTGTTCTCGACCGAGGCGTTCACGGCCGGAAATTTGCGCAGCGCCTCGACACACGCCTTGGTGAAGAACGACATGAAGCCGAGCTTGACGCCGTGCTGCTTCTCGAAGGCCTCTTTGTAGCGCCCGCGCAGCTCATTCACCAGGTGCAAATCGACCTCGTTGAAGGAGGTGAGCAGCGCTTGGGTCGCCTGCGCCTGCACCATGCGCTCGGCAATGCGCGCGCGCAGCCGCGTCATGGGCACGCGCTGCTCGGCGCGGGTGCCGCGCAGGCTCGGCTTCGGCGCCGGTGGAGCCGCAGGCACCGCGGCGGGCGCCGGGGAGAGTGCCGCGGGCGGCTTCGCAGTGCCCGGCGCGTCCTTCGCCGCGAGGTAGTTCACGACGTCCGATTTCGACACGCGTCCGTCGCGGCCCGAGCCGACGAGGGACTTGGGGTCCAGCTTGTTCTCCTCGGCGACGCGCTTGGCGGCCGGGCTCAATTTGCCGCCCGCTTCCGAGGAACTGGAAGCGGCCGCGCGCACGGCGTCCTGTGCTGGGGCAGCGGCGCCGTCGGCGGCGGCCATGACGGCCGGCGCGCTCGCGCCGGGCACGCTGGCCGCTTCCTCGATCAGCGCCAGGAGCTGGCCGCTCGTCACCGTCGTGCCGTCCTTCTGCTTGATCTCCGTGATCACGCCGGCCATCGGTGCCGGCACCTCGAGCACCACCTTGTCCGTCTCCAGATCGACCAGATTCTCATCGCGCGCCACGGCTTCGCCGGGCTGCTTGTGCCAGGAGACCAGCGTAGCGTCGGCCACCGACTCCGGCAGCTGCGGCACGCGCACTTCGATTGTCATGAGCCCGTCCTAGTTTGAGCTTCGGGAAGGCGCATCGTTTGGCGCGAGGTTTCTTCGGGCGGCACTCCCTGGAGCGCGGCGGTGACGAGATTTTTCTGCTGCTGCTCGTGCAGCGTGGAGATGCCGGTGGCGGGCGCCGCGGCGCCGGCGCGACCGGCATAGAGCAACTCGTCCCGCGGGCCCAAGGGCAATTGCAGCCGGTGGCGGATCTGATACCAGCCGCCCTGGTTCTGCGGCTCTTCTTGACACCACACCACCTCGCGGGCGTTCGAGTATTTGCGCAGGATGGCCTCGTACTCATCCGAGGGGAAGGGGTAGAGTTGCTCGAGCCGAACGATGGCCACCGTCTCGACCTTCGCCTCGCGGCGTGCCTTGAGCAAGTCGAAATACACCTTGCCGCTGCACAACACGATGCGCTTGACCGCCTCCGGATTGATCTCATCGATCTCGTCGATGATGGTGCGAAAGCTCCCGCTCGCGAGCTCTTCCAGGCGCGACACCGACAGCGGATGCCGCAGCAGGCTCTTCGGGGTCATGATGATGAGGGGCTTGCGCAGCGGCCGCAGCATCTGCCGGCGCAGCATGTGGAACATCTGTGCGGGCGTCGAAGGCACGCAAACCTGCATGTTGTACTCCGCACAGAGCTGCAAGAAGCGCTCGAGGCGAGCCGAGGAATGCTCGGGTCCCTGGCCCTCGTAGCCGTGCGGCAGGAAGAGCGTGAGGCCCGATAGCCTGCCCCACTTCGCCTCGCCCGAGCTGATGAACTGATCGATGATGACCTGCGCGCCGTTCGCGAAGTCGCCGAACTGTCCCTCCCAGATGGTCAGGCAGTGCGGCTCGGTGGTGGAAAAACCGTACTCGAATCCCATCACCGCCTCCTCGGACAACACCGAATCGATGACGGTGAAGGTGGGCTGGCTGGTGGCCAGGTGCTGCAGCGGTACGTAGGTCTTGTCCGTCGCCTGGTCGTGCAGCACCGCGTGGCGATGAAAGAAAGTCCCGCGGCCGCTGTCCTGTCCGGTCAGACGTACCGGGTAGCCTTCCTGGATCAGGCTCGCGTAGGCGAGCGTCTCCGCGCAGCCCCAGTCGAGCGCGAGTTCGCCCGCGACCATGCGCTCGCGCGCCTGCATGATGGCGAGCACCCGCGGCTGCAACGTGAAATCGGCCGGATAGGTGGTGATGGCCTTGCCGAGCGCCCGCAGACGAGCCATGTCCACCGAGGTGCGCACGGGCTCGGCCCAATCGGCGTCCAGGTACGCGCTCCAATCGACGGTGTACTTGTTGCCGATCAACCCGAGCGCCGCCCGAGCCTGGGGCTTGCCTTCATCGAGACCTGTGCGGTACTGATCCATCATCGCGGCCGCCTCGCTCGCGCTCAACAGGCCCTCGGCGACCAGCTTGTCGGTGTATAGCTGCCGTACGGTCGGCTTCTTGCGGATCACCTTGTACATGACGGGTTGCGTCGCCGCCGGCTCGTCGGCCTCGTTGTGCCCATGCCGGCGATAGCAGACCAGGTCGATCACCACGTCCCTGTGAAACTTCACCCGGTACTCGAGGGCGAAGCGCGTGACGAAACACACAGCCTCCGGGTCGTCGGCGTTGACGTGCAGAATGGGGGCCTCCACCATTTTTGCGACGTCCGAGGCATACAGCGTCGAGCGCGTGTCGTGCGGATCACTGGTGGTGAAGCCCACTTGATTGTTGATGATGATGTGCACGGAGCCGCCGGTATAAAACCCCCGAGCTTGCGAAAGCTGCAAGGTCTCCATGATGACGCCCTGCCCGGCAAACGCGGCGTCGCCGTGTATCAGCACCGGCAGCACCTTGTCGCCCTTCGAGTCACCGCGCCGTTCCTGCCGCGCCCGCACCGAGCCTTCGACAACGGGATCCACGACCTCGAGGTGCGAGGGGTTGAAGGCGAGCGCCACGTGCACGTTGCCCGTGGGGGTCTTCAAGTCGGCGGAGAAGCCCTTGTGATACTTTACGTCGCCCGAGCCGCGCAGCTTCTTGAGGTCGTACTGTCCCTCGAACTCGCTGAACAGATCCTTGGGCGATTTGCCGAGGAGATTCACCAGCACGTTGAGACGGCCGCGGTGCGCCATGCCGACGATGGTCTCCTCGATGCCGTCCTTGCCTGCCTCCTGCACCAGCTCATCGAGCAGCGGGATGAGGCTATCGCCGCCCTCCAGCGAGAATCGCTTTTGACCTACGTACTTGGTGTGTAGATAGCGCTCCAGGCCTTCGGCGGCCGTGAGCTGCCAGAGGATGTTCTTCTGCTCGGCAGTGCTGAAGTGGTGCTGCAAGCGCTCCGACTGAAACTGGTCTTGCAGCCAGAGCCGCTCCTCGGTATCCGATATGTGTGCGAACTCGGCACCGATGGTGTCGCAATAGATGAAGTTGAGCGCCGCGAGGATGTCCTTGAGCTTCATGCGCGCAGGGATGGCCGGCGTGCGGCTGCCGGTGACGAACTCCGTGTCCATGTCGCCTGCCGACAGGCCGAAGTAGGCGGGATCGAGAATATAGGGTCTCTCGCGCGGGGAGAGGTTGAGCGGGTCCAGGCGCGCCGCCAGGTGGCCGCGATTCGCATACACCTGAATGAGCCGCGACACCGCCGCCTGCTTCGCGCTCGCCGCGCCGCTGTCCGCCGGAGGCGGCCTGCGGTCGGCGCTGCGCTCGATGGCGACGCGCTCCCCCGCGGCGCGCTCGCGCGTCTCGGTGAGGGCACGCCCGCGCGGCAAGCCTTGCGGCTTCTCGGGCGGGCCGCCGGCTTGCAAGCTCGCAAAGTACCGGGCCCAACCCGGATCGATCGACTTCGGGTCTTCGAGGAAGCGCTGATAGAGCTCCTCGATGAAATCGGCGTTCGCGCCGCTAAAGGCCGTGGTGGCCAGCTGATCGGCTAGAGATGCGGTCATGTTTGGAGAGAAGAAAAAACCTATCTGAATCAGGCGGATGCGGAAGGTAGATAAACTCGCGGATAGGTCGATATTCTAGCCCAATACGCCAGAATATGGAATGCGACCCAGGCCGCGAAATCCGCACGCGGCGAGCCGCTGCGTGAGGGTGCGCTCGCCGATCGCTAGAAGCTGCGCTCCGTGAGCACGCGAAGCATGCCCATCTCGTGACCCACCAGGAAGAGATAGGTCAACAGCACGCCGTAGAGCAGCACTTCCACCCGAACCACGCGCATGAATCGATAGCGCGCGAGAAACACCATCAGCATCACGCAGACGCCGGTCATCGCGATCTTCAGGATGGCGAATGTCCCGATGTCATGGCCCATGACGGCCGCCATGATCGGGTTCGCCTCGATCGCTCCGCCCGACATCAGCGTCACCGTGAGAAATGCGTCCACAACGCTCAAAATCAAGATCCCGACGGACACCGCCCATAGGTGCGCACCGTGCCAATCCGTCGCCTGAAAACGCCCGTCATGCGCGCGCCGCTCCGAGCGCCGGCGCGGCCGAACGCTGCCGTACAAAAACGCCCACCAGATCCGTCGCCGCCGATCGGGCCGTGCGCGCCGCTCGGACCCTCCTCCGACGTGCGACGCGCTAGCGGGGGACCAATCGTCTTGGGTGGGCGGTTGTGACGTCATATCGCCCCACTATCCCGAGATGGACAGGCCTTCGGCAAGCCCGATTCGCCATAATCCGGAGAACGACGGGTCTATTTTTTTAGCACCTAGACGGCGCTCACCATCTGCGCCATGAAATCGGCCACGGACAACGCCGGCAGCGCCGCGCGGTCGGCAAACATTTTCTTGATGGCCTCGGTTTGTTTGGCTGCGAAGTGCGCGGCCACGCTGGCCTCGAATTTCTTGACCAGCACCGGCATGCCTTCGGCGCGGCGCTTGCGATGGCCGATGGGATAGTCCACCTCGATACGCGCGCTCGAGCTGCCGTCCTTGAAGAACACCTGCACGGCATTGCCGATGTAGCGCTTCTCGGGCGCATAGTATTCCTGGGTGAAAGTTGGATTTTCGCGCACTTGCGCCTTTGCACGCAGGGCATCGACGCGCGGATCCTTGGCGACCTCGTCTTCGTAGTCCGCCGCCGTGAGCCTGCCGAAGATCAGCGGGACCGCCACCATGTACTGGATGCAGTGATCGCGATCCGCAGGGTTCGCGAGCGGTCCGGTCTTGTCGATGATGCGCACGCCCGGCTCCTGGGTCTCGATGACCAAGCGCTCGATGTCCGCGAGCCTGTCGCGGATCTGCGGATGCAGAGTCATCGCCGCCTCGACCGCGGTCTGGGCGTGAAACTCCGCCGGATAGGATATCTTGAACAGCACATTCTCCATCACGTAGCTGCCGAAGGGCTGCGGCAGCGTCACGGGTTTGGACTTGAACAGCACGTCCTGGAAACCCCACGTCTTCGCCGAGAGCGCGGACGGATAACCCATCTCCCCCTTCAGCGCGAACAGCGCGTGGCGCACGGCTCGGCTGGTCGCATCGCCGGCTGCCCAGCTCTTGCGCGATCCGGTGTTCGGGGCATGGCGATAGGTGCGCAGCGCGCCGCCGTCGACCCAGGCGTTCGAGACGGCGTTGATGATCTGATCCCGCGTGCCGCCGAGCATGGCCGTGACCACGGCGGTGGACGCGACGCGCACCAGCAGCACGTGGTCGAGCCCCACCCGGTTGAAGCTGTTCTCGAGCGCGAGCACGCCCTGAATCTCATGGGCCTTGATCATGGCCGTGAGCACATCGCGCACGGCGACCGGCTTGCCGCCGCGCGACAGATAGTCGGCGACCGCCAAGATGCCGCCCAGATTGTCCGACGGGTGCCCCCACTCGGCTGCGAGCCAGGTGTCGTTGAAGTCGAGCCAGCGGATCATCGCGCCGATGTTGAATGCGGCATTGATGGGATCCAGCTCATAGGAGGTGCCCGGAACGCGCGCCCCGCCCTTCAGCGTGGCGCCCGGCACCACGGGACCCAGCAGCTTGGTGCAAGCGGGGTACTTGAGCGCCTGGAATCCGCAGGCGAGCGTATCCATGAGGCAATAGCCCGCGGTCTCGTAGGCGAGATCGCTCTCGATCGCGAAGGACAGGGCGTAATCCGCGATGGCGGCGAGTAGTGGATCGGGCGCGGGACGTTCTGCGGACTTGATATCGTGTGACATGCCTGGTCTTCGGTTTGTGCGTGCAAGTTTGTGCGTGCGGCCGGCGCGCTCTCGAGCTCAGCGCCGCTCGGCGAGAGGGACGAACGCGAGGTTTTCCGGCCCCGTGTAATTCGCGCTCGGACGGATGATCTTGCCGTCGATGCGCTGCTCGATGATGTGCGCGGCCCAGCCCGACGTGCGGCTGATGACGAACAGGGGCGTGAACATCGCCGTCGGCACCCCCATGAGATGATAAGACACGGCCGAGAACCAATCGAGATTCGGAAACATGTTCTTGGCCGCCTTCATCACGGTCTCGATGCGCTCCGCCACGTCGAAGTTCTTGGTGTCGTTGGCCTCCTTTGCGAGATTGCGCGACACCTCTTTGATCACTTCATTGCGGGGATCGGAAATCGTGTAGACGGGATGGCCGAAGCCGATGATCACCTCTTTCGCCGCCACCCGCCGCTTGATGTCCTCCTCGGCCTCATCGGATGATGCGTAGCGGCTTTGAATCTCGAAGGCCACCTCGTTCGCGCCGCCATGCTTGGGTCCGCGCAGCGCCCCGATGGCGCCGGTGATGCACGAGTAAATATCCGACCCGGTACCCGCGATCACGCGGGCCGTGAACGTCGAGGCATTGAACTCGTGCTCTGCGTACAGATTGAGCGAGGTATGCATGGCGCGCACCCAGTTGGCCGGCGGCTTCTTGCCGTGCAAGAGGTGCACGAAGTGAGCGCCGATGGAATCATCGTCGGTCTGCACCTCGATGCGCCGGCCATGCACGGCGTAGTGATGCCAGTAGCAAAGCATCGAGCCCAGGCTCGCGAGCAGCCGGTCCGCGATGTCGCGCGCGCCCTCGACCGGGTGCCCGGCGCTTTCCGGCTCGAGGCAGCCGAGCACCGACACGCCCGTGCGCAGCACATCCATCGGATGGCTCGAAGCCGGGAGCTGCTCGAGCGCCGTCAGCACTCCAGCCGGCACGCCCCGCAGACCTTTGAGCTTCGCCTTGTAGGCGGTGAGCTCGGCGCGGTTCGGGAGCTTCTCGTGCACCAAGAGATAGGCGATCTCCTCGAATTCGCAGGTGGTTGCGATGTCGAGGATGTCATAGCCGCGATAATGGAGGTCATTGCCCGTCGTGCCCACGGTGCAAAGCGCCGTGTTGCCCGCGGTAACACCCGACAAGGCCACGGATTTCTTCGGCTTGAATCCGGCTGCCTGCGATTCGCTCATTTCTCTTTACCCCCGGCAAACAATTCGTCCAGCTTGGCCTCATACGCGTGATAGTCGAGATACTTGTACAGATCGGCCCGCGTTTGCATTCGATCCACGACGTTCTTCTGAGTTCCGTCGCGGCGGATCGCCTCGTACACCGCGAGCGCCGCTGCGTTCATGGCTCGATAGGCCGAGCAGCAATACAAGACGATATCCACCCCGACCGAGGCAAGCTCGTCGCGGGTGAAGAGCGGCGTCTGGCCGAACTCCGTGATGTTGGCGAGGATCGGCACCCTGACCGCATCCTTGAAACGGCGGTACATGGCGAGCTCCGTCATCGCCTCGGGAAAGATCATGTCGGCTCCCGCCTCGACGCACGCGACCGCGCGCTCGAGCGCCGCATCGATCCCCTCGACCGCGAGCGCATCGGTGCGCGCCATGATCACGAAGCTCGGATCCGTGCGGGCATCCACTGCGCTCTTGATGCGATCCACCATCTCCTGCTTGGACACGACCTCCTTGCCCGGGCGATGGCCGCAGCGCTTCGCTTGCACCTGATCCTCGATGTGCAGCCCGGCGGCGCCGAACTTGATGAACGACTTGACGGTGCGCGCGATATTGAAGGCCCCGCCCCAGCCCGTATCGGCATCCACCAGCAGCGGCAAGTCGCAGGCATCGGTAATGCGGCGGATGTCGGTGAGCACATCGTCCATGGTGCTCACCCCAAGGTCCGGCACTCCCAGGGAATTCGCGGCGACGCCGCCGCCGGAAAGATAGAGCGCCTTGAATCCGACTGCAGCCGCCATGCGCGCGCTATAGGCCGTGATCGCTCCCACCGCCTGCAGCGGCCGCTCCGCGCGTACCGCCGCGCGCAATCGCGCTCCGGGCGAAGGGGGGGAAGCCGATGTATCAACTGTCGCCATACTGAATCTTCCTGGAAGCTGAAACTATAGTGGTTTCGGCATGCGCGCCGGATGACAAAATCACTCAATCGCCTTGAGCGAAATTGCAACACGCGGAGCGCTCGCCGGTGGGAAGGGCCCGATCAGCTCTGCAGCCCCCGCCGGAATACACCGGGCGATGCGCCCGTCCATTTGTGAAAGGCGCGATGGAAGGCGCTGCGCTCGGAAAATCCCAGCTCCAAAGCGATCTCCATGACGCTGCGGTCGGAATGACTCAAGTAGCGGATGGCAAGATCGCGGCGCAGCTGATCCTTGATGCCCTGATACGAAGCGCCCTCCTCGTGCAGGCGCCTGCGCAAGGTCGCCGCCGTCATCTTGAGCTCCGCCGCGAGCGTCTCGAAGTCGGGCACCTCTCCCGGCAAGAGCTCGCGCAGCCGCCTGCGGATGCGCGCGCTCACACTGCTGTCGTTCTTGTATTTCGTCACGATGTTCTCGGGCGCGGTGCGCAGAAACTCCTTCACGGTCCGCCCATCCTGCACGATGGGCAAGTCGAGGTAGGCCGCATCGAAGGCGATGGTGGTGAGCGGCCGGTCGAAGCGCAGATCGTCGCAGAACATGAGCCGATACTCGCCGCTGTGCGCGGGAGCGGGATAGGCAAACTCGGCAGCCAGAATCGGAATGCGCCGGCGCACGAGCCAGCACGCGACCCCGTGCAAGAGCAGCAGCAGCACTTCGTGTCCAAAGGTGCGGCAGGGCGGACCCGACTGGCGCGCCTTGAGGACGATCCGCGCCTCCCGTCCCTCGCGCACCAGGGTTCCGGCGATATCGTCGAGGATCAGTCCGTAAAAGCGCAGGCTCCGCTCCAGGGCATGGCCCAGGCTCTTACAGCCCAGCACCGAGTGACATAGCATGGCGAAACTGCCCGCCTTCATGCGCCGCGAGTCCTGGCCGAAGAACTCATCGTCCAGCGTCAAGGCGATCTGGCGCCACAACCTGCCATAATGCTCTGCCGATATCCGGGCTTGCGGTATGTCAAGTAGCGCCGGCGACAAGCCCACTTGCGCGAGCAGACGCTCCACATCGAGGTTGCGCTCCCGCACCGCCTGCAGGGCAGCGGCCACGAAGCAGACGGATACCGTCCCGGGCTCCCGGCGCTGGATATCCCGAGACACTGATGGGTTTGATTGTTGAGTGGTCGGAATCCGCATAAACTGTTGGGTCTAGTTTACGCGATGCGGACATCCCAAGGGGAACTCTCATGACCGGCAAACCAGCGCTTGTGCCCGACGAGGCGGCGACCGTCAAAATGCTGCTTGACGGCAAGTTGATCGATTCACAGACCGACGAATGGCACGACGTCGTGAACCCGGCGACGCAGCAAGTGCTCGCGCAAGTGCCGTTCTCGACCGACGCCGAGATCGAGGCCGCCGTGACCTCGGCCAAAAATGCGTTCAAGACCTGGAGGAACACGCCGATCGCGGCCCGCGCCCGCATTATGCTCAAGCTCCAGGCGCTGGTACGCGAGCATATGAGCCGGATCGCGCGCACGCTGAGCGCGGAACAGGGCAAGACGCTCGCCGACGCCGAGGGCGATGTGTTCCGCGGGCTCGAGGTGGTGGAGCATGCGTGCTCGATCGGCTCGCTGCAGCTCGGCGAATTCGCGGAGAACGTCGCGGGCGGGGTCGATACCTATACCCTTCGCCAGCCGATCGGCGTGGTGGTCGGTATTTCGCCGTTCAACTTTCCGGCCATGATCCCGCTGTGGATGTTTCCCATGGCCATAGTCTGCGGCAACACCTTCGTGCTGAAGCCGTCCGAGCAGGACCCGATGACGCCCATGCTGCTGGCGGAGCTCGTCCTCGAGGCAGGCGTGCCGCCCGGGGTGCTGAACATCGTTCACGGCGGCAAGCGCGCCGTCGATGCCCTCTGCTCGCATCCCGACGTGGCCGCCGTTTCCTTCGTGGGATCGACCGCGGTGGGCACGCACGTCTACAACCTCGCCTCTCAGCACGGCAAGCGTGTGCAATGCATGATGGGTGCAAAGAATCACGCCGTGGTGATGCCCGACGCTAGCAAGGAACAGAGCTTGAACGCCGTCGTCGGAGCGACCTTCGGCGCAGCCGGGCAGCGCTGCATGGCCACCTCGGTCACGGTGCTCGTCGGCGAGGCCAACAAATGGATTCCCGACATCGTGGTCAAGGCGAAGTCGCTCAAGGTCAGCGCCGGTACCGAGAAAGGCGCGGATCTCGGACCGGTGATCTCCAAGAGCGCGAAGAACCGCATCCTCGGGCTCATCGACGACGGCGTTCAGGAAGGCGCAAAGCTCGAGCTGGACGGCCGGGGCCTGAAGGTCGCGGGCTACGAGAACGGCAACTTCATCGGCCCGACCGTGTTTTCCGGCGTCAAGCCGGGAATGAAGATCTACACTACCGAAATCTTCGGACCGGTGATGACCATCGTGAGTGTCGACAGCCTCGATGAGGCGATCAAGCTCGTCAACGACAATCCCTTCGGCAACGGTACCGGCATCTTCACCCAAAGCGGCGCCGCCGCACGCAAGTTCCAGTCCGAAATCGACGTCGGCCAGGTGGGCATCAACGTGCCCATTCCCGTGCCGGTCCCGTTCTTCAGCTTCACCGGCTCGCGCGGCTCGAAGCTCGGCGATCTCGGGCCCTACGGCAAGCAAGCGGTGCAGTTCTACACCCAGACGAAGACCATCACCTCGCGCTGGTTCGACGATGCCGTGGTCTCCGGGGGAGTGAACACGACCATCAGCCTAAAATGAGGTTTGAGCAAACGCTGGCCGTCGTCACCGGCGGAGCCTCCGGGCTTGGGCGCGCCGTGGTGGAGCACATCGTCGCGCGCGGCGGCCGAGCCGCGATTTTGGATCTGCAGGAGGAGGCCGGTGAGGCGGTGGCGCGGGAGATCGGCGCAACCTTCCACCGTTGCGACGTGGGAGTCGAGGCGCAAGTGCAAAGCGCCGTGACGGCCGCGCACCAGGCCCTGAAGGGGCTCAATCTACTGGTCAACTGCGCCGGTATCGTGGGCTCAGGGAAACTTCTCGGCAAGACGGGCCCGATGTCGGGCGAGTTCTTCGAGAAGGTGGTGCGGGTCAATTTGATCGGCACTCTGCTCTGCGACAAGACCGCCGCCGCTCTCATGCGCGAGAACGCGCCCAACGCAGACGGCGAGCGCGGGGTGTTGATTCACACCGCCTCGGTCGCGGCTTTCGAGGGCCAGATCGGACAGGTCGCTTACTCGGCCACCAAGGCGGGCATCGTCGGGATGACGCTGCCCATTGCCCGGGAGCTGGCGGCCTTCGGCATACGCTGTGTGTCCATTGCTCCCGGAATCTTCATGACGCCGATGCTGGCGGGCCTGTCCCAGGAAGTGCAGGCCTCCCTGGGCGCGCAGGTTCCGTTTCCCGCGCGGCTCGGCAAGCCCGAGGAATTTGCACGGCTGGTGCAATCCATCGTGGAAATTCCGACGCTCAACGGCGAAGTGATCCGCCTGGACGGCGCCATTCGCATGCAGCCGCGCTGAGCGGATTCGCCATTCGGCGCGACGCGACGCCGGCGGCTCCTAGGCCTCGCTGATCCGCGCACAATAACAAGACGATCGCATCAGTTTCAGTGCTTGACGCACGCCGGTCGCGAGGCGCCATATATAGCTGAGGAAAAAACTGCTTCAGCAAGGCGCGCCGTCCAAAGAGGGCCCTGGCCTGCGGTCGAGCGCGGGGCTATCCGCTACTCCCGGTCATCGACTCGTCCAGGTTTCCCCTGCGTTCACCCCCGGTACGGTAGCAATTTTTTTCAGCCACCAAGCCGTCGAGAACCCTGGCGCGCCACCCGCTATGCGGCGCTCGCGGGCGCTTGGCGCGCGGCCCACCTCCGCACCACCGAGTGAATGGCGGTCAAGCCGTCGGTGAGCGCTGCCGGCCCCGGCTGCAGGATCAGGGGTGACTTGATTTCGTGGAGCTCGCCGTCGCGTACCGCCGGAATACTCTCCCAGCCCGGCCGCGAAGCAACGCGTTCGGGACGAAAGCGCTTGCCGCACCAGGAGCCTAAGATGATCTGCGGCGCACGCCGCACCACCTCTTCGGCATCCGCGAGAATGCGGTCCTTGCCGAGGGGGCAGAGCGCCCGCTCCGGAAAAATGTCTTCGCCGCCCGCGATCGCGACCAGCTCGCTCACCCAGCGAATGCCCGTGATCAACGGCTCATCCCACTCCTCGAAATACACCCGCGGCCGGCAACCGAGCGCAGCGGCCTCGGCGCGCACCTCCTCGATGCGCCGCTCGAGCTCGAGCGCGTAGCGCTCGGCGCGTTCGGCAGCGCCGACCAGCGCGCCCAAGCGGCGTACATAACCGAGGATTCCCGCCACCGAGCGGTGATTGCTGATCCACACTTCGATGCCGGCCTTGATGAGCGAGCGGGCAATGTCCGCCTGCATGTCGGAAAATCCGATCACGAAGTCGGGCTCGAGCTCGAGGATCCGGTCCACCTTGGCGCTGATGAAAGCCGATACCTTGGGCTTCTCGCGCCGGGCGCGCGCGGGCCGCACCGTGAATCCGGAAATGCCGACGATGCGCCGCTCCTCGCCGAGGGCGTAGAGCACCTCCGTGGGCTCCTCGGTGAGGCAGACGATGCGCTGGGGCGTGCTGCGATCCACGGCGGATGATCGAGGCGGCGGCAGGCGCCGCTAAAGCACGCCCTCGGCGAGAACCGCGGCCGACCCCTCGATGATCGCATGCGCAAGCGCGGGTGCCTGCGGCAGCACGTGATCGGCGTAGAAGCGCGCCGTATCGATCTTGGCTCGATAGAAGTCGGCACTCATTGCGCCTTGCGCCGGAGGAGCGGCGAGGCGGTCCCGCGCCACCATCGCAGAGCGCAGCAGCTGCCAGCCTGCCGCGACCACGCCGAAGAGCTCGAGCAACGGCACGGCGCCGGCTGAAACGCCGCGCAGGTCCTTGCCGTAGCCCGCGACCACGTATCGAACCGCGGACTCGAGCGCGTCGACGGCACCCGAGAACACGCGCCCCGCCCCGCCGAGGCTCGGCTCCTTGGCGAGCGCCGCCTCGAGCTTGCGCATGTCCGCGATGAGGCTCTCGGCCGTGCGGCCGCCGTCGCGCCCGAGCTTGCGGCCGACGAGATCGTTGGCCTGGATGCCCGTCGTTCCTTCATAGATCGGCGTGATGCGCGAATCCCGATACAGCTGTGCGACGCCCGTCTCCTCGATGAACCCCATCCCGCCGTGAACCTGGATCGCCAGCGAGGTGAGGGCGACGGAATTCTCGGTGCACCAGCCCTTGACGACCGGGATCATCAGATCCGCGAACGCCTGGTGGCGGGCGCGTTCTTGTGCCTCCGGGTGCACGCGCGCCGCATCGAGCGACACCGCCGCTACGCTCGCGAGAGCACGCATGGCTTCGGTCTTGGATTTGATCAGCATGAGCATGCGGCGGATGTCCGGATGCCGAGCGATCGGTACGCGTCCCTTCTCCCCGGGCTCTGTGCCCTGGATGCGCTCGTTTGCAAAGGCTAGGGCGCTCTGAAACGCCCGCTCCGACAGCCCGATGCCCTCGAGCCCCACGGCGAAGCGCGCAGCGTTCATCATGATGAACATGTATTCGAGACCGCGATTCTCCTCGCCGATGAGCTCGCCCACGGCGCCGCCCTTAAGGCCGTACGCGAGCACGCAGGTGGGGCTCGCGTGAATACCGAGCTTGTGCTCGACCGAGAGGCAGCGCACGTCGTTGCGCTCGCCGAGCGAGCCGTCGGGATTCACGAGGAACTTCGGAACCACGAACAGCGACATGCCCTTCACGCCCTCGGGCGCCCCGGGAACGCGGGCGAGCACCATGTGGACGATGTTCTCCGTGAGATCGTGCTCGCCGTACGTGATGAAAATCTTTTGCCCCTCGATCTTGTAGCGCCCGCCGCCGATCGGCTCCGCCCGGGTGCGCACCGCCGCGAGATCCGACCCGGCCTGAGGCTCGGTGAGATTCATGGTGCCGGTCCATTCGCCGGACACCATTTTCGGCAGATAGGTCTCCTTCAGCCGCTGCGACCCCTTCAGGTCGATGGCCTCGATCGCGCCGCGAGTGAGCATCGGGCACAGGGTGAAGGCCATGTTGGCGCCGTTCCACATTTCCTCGACCAGCGCCGAAAGGGTGCGCGGCAAGTTCTGTCCGCCGAACTCGCGCGGACAGGCGAGCGCGCTCCAGCCGCCCTCCACGAATTGCTCGTAAGCCTGCTTCCAGCCGGTGGCGGTGCTGACCTCGGTATCCTTCCAGCGCACGCCTTCGCGGTCACCGACCCGATTGAGCGGCGAGAGCACCCCGCCGGCAAACTTGGCCGCCTCCTCGAGCACCGCCTCGCCCAGCTCGAGCGTCGCATCCTCGAAACCAGGCAACCGCGCAATGAGCGCGTGATCGACCAGCTCGCGCAGTACGAACTGCATATCCGCCAACGGCGCCTGATATTCTCGCATGTAACAGCCTCTCGCTTGACCAATCAGTAACTGTAGAAACCCTTTCAGCTCTTGCGGCCGAGCATGCCGGCCGAGACCATTTCCCGCAGCAGCGGCGCCGGGCGGTATTTCGGATCGCCGAAGTCCCGCTGGAACACCTCCATGACGGAGAGCAGGGTGTCGAGCCCCACCAGGTCCGCGAGCGCGAGCGGACCGATCGGGTGACTGCAGCCGAGCCTCATGCCTTCGTCGATTTCCGCGGCGCTCGCGACCCCCTCCTGGAGCACGAAAATCGCCTCGTTGATCATCGGCACCAGCACCCGGTTGACCGCGAAGCCGGGGGAGTTCTTGACGTTGATCGCGCTCTTGCCGATGCGCCGGATGAAATCGGCGGCGGCGGCCTGCGTCGCATCGCTCGTCAGGAGACCTCGGATCAGCTCGACGAGCGCCATGACGGGCACCGGATTGAAGAAATGCATGCCGATGAGCCGTTCGGGATGCGACATGCCCGCCGCGAGCGCCGTGATCGAGATCGACGAGGTATTCGTCGCGAGCACCGCCTGAGGGGCGATGATCTCGCCGGCTTGCTTCATGATCCGCCGCTTGATGTCGAGGTTCTCGGTGGCGGCCTCGATCACGAGATCCGCCCGGGCGAGATCCGCGTACTCCGTCGTGCCGCGAATGCGCGCAACGATGGCGGCTGCATCCTGCGCGGACAACTTCTCTTTCTTCACCAGCCGATCCAGGCTCGTGCCGATGGCCGCGATTCCGCGATCGACCGCGGGCTGCGCGACGTCCACCATGATCACGGCAAGCCCCGCCGCGGCGCTCACCTGGGCGATGCCGTTGCCCATGGTTCCCGCGCCGATCACTCCGACCGTCGATATCTGCATGTGTGCGCTCCGATTGATGAAAACGGCTACATGTTGCGCCGGTAGCGGCCGCCCACCTCGTACAAGGTGCGCGTGATCTGCCCGAGCGAGCAGCTCCGGACCGCGTCCATCAGCACATCGAACGTGTTGCCGTTCTCGATCACGGTGCGCTTCAGCCGCTCGAGCACGGCCGGCGCGTCGCCCGCGTTTCGGGCCTGAAAATCGCGCAAGCGCTCGAGCTGCGACTGCTTCTCCGCATCGCTCGAGCGCGCGAGCTCGATGCTCTCGGGCACGGTATCGCCGTGCGGGTTGCGGAACGTGTTCACGCCGATGATGGGATACGAGCCGTCGTGCTTCTTGTGCTCATAAAACAGCGACTCGTCCTGAATCTTGCCCCGCTGATAGCCGGTCTCCATGGCGCCCAGCACTCCGCCGCGCGCCGCGATGGCATCGAATTCCTTCAGCACGGCCTCCTCCACCAGATCGGTCAGCTCGTCGATGATGAAGCTGCCCTGGTTCGGGTTCTCATTGCGTGCGAGGCCCCACTCGCGATTGATGATGAGCTGGATCGCCATGGCGCGGCGCACGCTCTCCTCGGTCGGGGTGGTGATCGCCTCGTCGTAGGCGTTGGTGTGCAGGCTGTTGCAGTTGTCGTATATGGCGCACAGCGCCTGCAGGGTCGTGCGGATGTCGTTGAAGGCCATCTCCTGGGCGTGCAGGGACCGGCCCGACGTCTGCACATGATACTTGAGCTTCTGGCTGCGCTCGCTCGCGCCGTAGCGGTTTTTCATCGCCACCGCCCAGATGCGCCGCGCGACGCGCCCGATCACCGAATACTCGGGATCCATGCCGTTCGAGAAGAAGAACGACAGGCTCGAGGCGAAGTCATCGACGTGCATGCCGCGGGCGAGATACGACTCGACGTAGGTGAAGCCGTTCGCGAGCGTGAAGGCGAGCTGGGAAATCGGATTCGCGCCGGCCTCGGCAATGTGATATCCGGAGATCGACACCGAATAGAAGTTCTGCATCTTGTGGTGCACGAAGTATTCCTGGATGTCGCCCATCATCTTGAGCGCGAACTCCGTGGAGAAGATGCAGGTGTTCTGTCCTTGATCCTCCTTCAGGATGTCGGCCTGAACCGTGCCGCGCACGGTCGACAGCGCCCACGCCTTGACCTTCTGCAGCTCGTCCTCGGTGGCATCGCGGCCGTTCTGTTCGCGAAACTTCTCGAGCTGCTGATCGATCGCCGTGTTCATGAACATCGCGAGAATGATCGGCGCCGGACCGTTGATGGTCATCGACACCGACGTGCTCGGGGCGCACAGATCGAATCCGGCGTACAGCGCCTTCATGTCGTCGAGAGTCGCGATCGAGACTCCCGCATTGCCCACCTTGCCGTAAATGTCCGGGCGTGGATCCGGGTCCGATCCGTAGAGCGTGACCGAGTCGAACGCGGTCGACAGCCTTTGCGCGGACATCCCTTCCGACAATCTCTTGAAGCGCTGGTTGGTGCGGAACGCATCGCCTTCGCCGGCGAACATGCGGGTCGGATCCTCTCCCTCGCGCTTGAATGCGAATACGCCCGCCGTGAACGGGAATGATCCCGGCACGTTCTCCTTCATGAGAAAACGCAGGATCTCCCCTTCGTCCTCGTAGCGGGGCAGCGCCACCTTGCGCACCTTGGTGCCGGAGAGAGATTCGTGCTTCAACTGCGTGCGGATCTCCTTGTCCCGGATCTTCACCACATACTCGTCCCGGGCATAGAGCTCGCGCGTCGTCGGCCACTGCTCGAGGAGCTTCGCGCTCGCGGGAGCGAGCTCTGCGCCCTTGACCGCGATCAGCTCCTCGAAGTCCGCGCTCGGCTTGCCCGCCGCGTCGAACAGCGAGCGCGCGGTCTTGAGCGATTGCCGTTCGCGCGCGGCGCGGGCCTGGGCGTCGATGAGACCGTGATAAGCGCGTACCGTCTGCGCGATCTCGGCGAGATAACGCACCCGCTCGGGCGGCACGATCGCGCGGCCGCGCGAGGAGGCGCGCACGCGCGCAGGCGGCAGCCTCGCTGCGTGCAGCTCGAGGCCCCGCTCCTCGAGTCTCGGCGCGATCGCCTGATAGAGCGCGGTCACGCCGTCGTCGTTGAAGCGCGAGGCCATGGTGCCGAACACCGGCATGCTCGCGGGCGGTTGCTGAAATAGGCTGCGGTTGCGCTGATACTGCTTGCTCACATCGCGCAGCGCGTCCTCCGCCCCCTTGCGGTCGAACTTGTTGATCGCCACGAAATCGGCGAAATCCAGCATGTCGATCTTCTCGAGCTGGGAGGCTGCGCCGAATTCCGGCGTCATGACGTAGAGCGACACATCGGCGAGCGGTACGATCCCCGATTCGCCTTGCCCTATGCCCGAGGTCTCGACCACCACCAGATCGAAGCCGCTGAGCTTGCAGCACGCGATCACTTCGGGAAGCGCGGCGGAGAGCTCCGTCCCGGTATCGCGCGTCGCGAGGGAGCGCATGAAAATCCTGTCGGTATCGATGGCGTTCATGCGGATGCGATCCCCGAGCAGAGCGCCTCCGGTGCGCTTGCGCGAAGGATCGATCGAAATGACCGCGACGCGCGCACGATCCGCCTGATCGAGACGCAGCCGCAGAATCAGCTCATCGGTGAGCGAGGACTTGCCCGCTCCGCCGGTGCCGGTGACGCCGAGCACGGGTATCTTGATGCCCGCGGCGGCCTGCAGCAGTGCCTGACGGGCACGCATGGCATAAGCACGATTCTCGACCGCGGTGATGACGCGCGCGAGCTGGCGGCGGTCTCCCGAGCGCAAGGCCGCGAGCACGTCGCCCTCCGCTGGAGCGAGCGCCGTCAGATCGTAATCGCTCGAGCGGACCACATCGTCGATCATCCCCTGCAGGCCCAGCGCAGCGCCGTCCTCGGGGGAGTAAAGACGCGTCACGCCGTAGGCCTGGAGCTCGCGGATCTCACTCGCGACGATGACGCCGCCGCCGCCGCCGAACACCTTGATGTTCTCGCCGCCGTTCTGGCGCAACAAATCGACCATGTACTTGAAGAATTCGACGTGGCCGCCCTGATACGAGGTGACCGCGATGCCCTGCACGTCCTCCTGCAAGGCCGCATTCACGATCTCCTGCACGGAACGGTTGTGGCCGAGATGGATGACCTCCGCGCCCGAGGCCTGGAGGATGCGGCGCATGATGTTGACCGAGGCATCGTGCCCGTCGAAGAGCGACGTGGCCGTGACGAACCGCACCTTGTTCTTGGGAGCGTATGGGGCCTGTTTGGCGGCGATGGAGACGGCGTTCATGATTTCGGCTCCTACTGCAAGGTCAGGGTTTCAAGCGAACCGGGCGCACGCCGCGTGGCGTGCGGCGCGGGCGCGGTGCGGCGCTCGCCTGAGGCTGCGCACTGTCGATGCGCGGCGTCAGACCGAGATTGAAGATGCGCACGAACGCCTCCGCGATCTCGGCGGCCGTCATCGACTGATTCTCGCGGTACCAGTGCGCGATCCAGTTGAGTGCTCCGGCCAGGGCGAAGGCGGTCATCTTGGGATCATGCGTGTCGACCGAGCCGTCGCGAGCGCCCTCCTCGAGGAGCTGGCGGATGGCGTGATCGATCTCGGACTTGAGCTTTTTGATGCGCGCGAGCGAGGCCGGCGCGAGCCCGAGATCCTCGGCGCGCACCATGCAACCGCCGTATTCCGAGGCGATCGCCTGGGCGTAATGGCGGATGGTCGCGTTGAGCTGCTCGCGGGCGCTCATCCCGGGAGGCCGCGGCCGGCGAAAAGGCTCGAGCACGCGCTCGAGGCCCGTGAGGATGCACTCGAGCAGGAGCTGTTCCTTGTTGGCCACGTAATAGTAAATCGTGGGCTTGGTGACGTTGAGCGCCGCCGCGATTTCATCCAGGGACGTGTTGTGATATCCGCGCTCGCTGAAGGCGCGCGCCGCGGCCCTGATCACCGCCTCACGCTTGACGTCGCGCGTGCGCTGCCGGGGGCTGCGCACGGGCCAGGGCGAGGAGTCCGCTGGCGCGGACGCTTCCGTCCCCTCCGCAAGTTCATCGCCCGCCGCTTTCATGGCACTGCTCTCCGATGGCTGAAGAGTATCCTACTTTGGAGTAGATTCTACTGTCAAGTAGGGTTCTACGCCACAGTAGATCCAGCTCACGGCGGATCAGGTGAATTTCGGCGTGCGCTTCTCGAGAAACGCCGCGATGCCCTCGCGGCCCTCTGCCGTTTCGGCTCGGCCCGCGATGATGCCTCCCTCGCGAGCGAGCTGCGCCTCCCACCCGGGCTCGGCCTCGGCAAGGAGGCGCTTCACCGCGCCGAACGCACCCGCGGGACCCGCCGCCAGGCGCGCGGCCATTACGGCCGCCGTCTCGGCGAGCTGCTCGTCGTCGACGATCTGATTGATCAAGCCCCAGTCGAGCGCCTGCTGCGCATCGAGCACGCGGTTGGTGATGAACATTTCCATGGCCCGCTTGTACCCCAAGGCCCGCGGCAGCAAAAACGTGCTGCCCGCATCGGGCGTGAGGCCCACGGCCGTATAGGCGGCCGTGAACTTCGCGCTCCTGCCGGCAATCGCGAGGTCCGCCGCGAGCACGAGGCCCAACCCCGCTCCCGCCGCCGTGCCCTGCACCGCCGTCACGACCGGGGCATTGGCGCGCGCGAGATGCATCAAGCCCGCGTGCACATCGGTGGTGAGATCGGTCAAGTACGCATTCACATTGCCGCCCGCCGCCACCATGCCGCGCAGATCGCCGCCGAAGCAGAAATTTTTGCCCTCGCCCCGGAGCAGGACCGCGCGCACGTCGGAATTTTTGCGCACGGCGTAGGCGGCGGCGGCGAACTCACGGCCGAATTGCAGGTTCATGGTGTTCGCCGCATCCGCGCGCGCGAGTGTGAGGTGCGCGACGTGCTCGCGAATGTCCAGGCGTATCGTCGGGGAAGAGGCGCTGCTCATGAGGCTGAGACTCCGATTGCGTGCGGTGCGGCCGATGGTACGCCGATCAAGAACCCCCTGTCCCGCCGGGGCCCTGGCCGTAACCGCCGCCGCCCGGAGTCGAAATCACGAAGACATCATCCGGCGCCATCTCGCTCTGGCCGATCGCCTCGAGGATCTCCACTCGCCCATCCGCACGCTCGATGCGGTTCTCGCCGGGGGCCCCGTCCTCTCCGCCCGCCATGCCGAAGGCGCCGCGCACGCGCCCGTTGCTCAAAATCGAGGCGGTCATCGGCTCGAGAAAGCGCACGCGCCGCACTCCGCCGTCGCCGCCGCGCCAGCGTCCCGCGCCGCCTGATCCCGGGCGGATCTCGTACGAGTCCAGGCGCACGGGGAAGCGGAATTCCAGCACTTCGGGATCGGTGAGCCGCGAGTTCGTCATATGAGTCTGCACGACACTCGTGCCGTCGAATCCGGGCCCCGCGCCGGAGCCGCCCGCGATGGTCTCGTAGTACTGATAGCGGCCGTTTCCGAAGGTGAAATTGTTCATCGTGCACTGGCTCGCCGCCATCACCTTGAGCGCGCCGTACAACGCATTCGTCACACACGTGGACGTCTCGACGTTGCCGGCAACGACGGCCGCAGGGGACTTGGGATTCAGCATACAGCCCTCCGGCACGATGATCTCGAGCGGCTTCAGGCACCCCGCGTTGAGCGGAATGTCGTCATCGATCAGCGTTCGAAAAACATACAGCACCGCGGCCACCGTGATGGCGCGGGGCGCGTTGAAGTTGTTGGGCAGCTGCGCGCTCGTGCCGGTGAAATCGATGCGGGCAGCGCGCCGCACGGCATCCACGCTCACGGCGACGCAGATGCGGGCTCCGTTGTCGAGCGTGAGCGTAAACTCGCCGTCGCTCAAGGCCGTGATCACGCGGCGCACGCACTCCTCGGCATTGTCTTGCACATGACGCATGTAGCGCGCCACCGTATCGGCTCCGAACTGCACGACCATGGCGCGCAGCTCCTCCGCGCCCTTCTCGTTGGCGGCGATCTGCGCCTTGAGGTCGGCGAGATTCTGGGCGGGATTGCGCGCGGGGTACGCCCCGAGCGTCAGCAAGTCGAGAAGCTCTTTCTCGTGCAGCCGCCCCGAATCGAGGAGCTTCAAGTTGTCTATCAGCACCCCCTCTTCTTCGATCGATGCGGAGAACGGCGGCATCGAGCCCGGGGTGGTCCCGCCCACATCGGCGTGATGGCCGCGCGAGGCCGCGAAAAAACTCGGCGCGGCCCCCCCGCGGGCGCCGGCGGCCGCATCGAGACCGAGGAACACGGGCGTGATCACGGTGATATCCGGCAAATGCGTACCGCCGCGATAGGGATCGTTCAGCACATAGGCCTCGCCCGGCGCGAGCTCCGGATTCGCTGCGATGACGGTGCGGATCGATTCGCTCATCGAGCCCAGGTGCACCGGCATGTGCGGAGCGTTGGCGATGAGATTGCCCTCTCCGTCGAACACAGCACAGCTGAAATCCAGGCGTTCCTTGATATTCACCGAGTGAGCGGTATTCTGCAGCCGGAGCCCCATCTGCTCCGCGACGTTCATGAATAGATTGTTGAACACTTCGAGCATGACGGGATCGGCCTGGGCGCCGACCGCCCGCGCCGCGGGCCGCGCGCGTATTCGATTGAGCTCGAGGTTGCCGAGCTGCGTGAGGCGGGCACGCCAGCCCGGCTCGACCACGATGGTGGCGTTGCGCTGCGCGATGATCGCGGGCCCGTCGACCGCGGCGCCTGCGGTGAGAGTCTCGCCATCGAGCAGCCGGCCGCGGCGCCAGCCGGACGGCTCATCGTCCGCCGGGCAATACATGCTCACCTGCGCCGGCGCGGGTGCAGACTCCGATGCAGCCGCGGGCGCGCCGGGCCCCGCCTGCGCGCGCTCCCCGACGCCGATACATTCCACCGTCACCGCCTCGATCACCAGATCGAGGCGGTGCATCAGAAAGGCGAAACGGCGCTGATAGACAGCCTCGAATTCGGCGCGGACCGCGTCCGCATCATCGGCGGCGGGCAGCTCGCAAGGCAAGGCGGTGTCCGTCCCTTGATAGCGCATCATGAGCCGAGCCTTGCGGTGCACGCGTTCCACGGGTACGCCCTGGGCGGCGAGCGCCGCGTCCGCCGCCTGCGCGAGGCGATCGGCGAGCCGCCGCGCCTCGGCAACCCCCGCGGGGGTCAACACACTCTCGAGCGTCGCCTCGCGCATGACGATCTGGTCGGCGAGCCCCATGCCGAGCGCCGACAGCACACCGGCGAATGGGTGACAGAAGATGTGCTCGATGCCGAGCGCATCCGCCACTTGGCAGGCGTGCTGGCCAGCCGCTCCGCCGAAGCATTGCAGTGTGTAGCGTGTCACGTCATAGCCGCGTGCCACGGAGATACGCTTGATGGCGTTCGCCATGCTGCCGACCGCGATGCGTAACGCACCCGCAGCGGCCTCCTCGCGGCCGACGCCGAAGCCGGCGCTCGCGCTCATGCGCCGCGCGAGCTCGCCGAAGCGCGACTCCACCTCGGCTCGATCGAGCGGCTGCCGGCCGTCGGGGCCGAATACTTTGGGAAAATGCTCCGGATGAATGCGCCCGAGCAGCACGTTGGCATCGGTGATGGTAAGCGGCCCGCCGCGGCGATAGCACGCGGGCCCCGGATCGGCGCCGGCGGATTGGGGACCCACGCGCAGACGCGATCCGTCGAAGCGGATGATGGATCCCCCGCCCGCCGCAATGGTGTGAATACTCATCATGGGAGCGCGCACGCGCACACCCGCCACCTCGGTGTCGAAGACGCGCTCGTACTCGCCCGCGTAGTGACTCACGTCGGTGGACGTGCCTCCCATATCGAATCCGATCAATCGGGCGTGCCCCGCCGCGCGCGCGCATTCGGCCATGCCGACGATCCCGCCCGCCGGGCCGGACAAGATCGCATCCTTCCCCTGGAAGCGCCCCGCTTCCGTGAGGCCGCCGGAGCTTTGCATGAACAGCAGACGCACCCCCGGCATCTGCGCGGCGACGCGCTCGACGTAGCGGCGCAGAATGGGCGAGAGATAGGCATCCACCACGGTCGTATCGCCGCGCGGTACCAGCTTCATCAGCGGACTCACACGATGCGACACCGAGATCTGCGTGAAGCCCACGCGCCGCGCCAAGGCCTCGGCCTCGAGCTCGTGGGCCGGCGCCCGATAGGAATGCAAAAAGACGATCGCGCAAGCGCGCAGGCCCGCGCCATGGGCGCGCTCGAGAGCACGCTCGAGCGCGCCGCCGTCGAGCGCGGTGATGAGGCCGCCGCGAGCGTCCACGCGCTCGTCGGCCTCGATCACGGTCGCGTAGAGCAGCTCGGGGAGGACGATGTGCCGTGCGAACAGTCGCGGCCTCGCCTGTGTCGCGATACGCAGGGCGTCGCGGAATCCGCGCGTGGTGACGAGCACCGTGGGCTCGCCGCGCCGCTCCAGCAAGGCGTTGGTGGCGACGGTGGTGCCCATCTTCACGGACTCGACCTGCGCGGGCGAGATCACCTCACCGTCGGCGAGCCCCAGGATGCGCCGAATGCCCTCGACGGCGGCGTCCTCGTAGCGCGAGGGGTCTTCCGAGAGCAGCTTCAACGTCGACAGCCCACCGTCCGGCGCACGCGCGACGACATCCGTGAACGTGCCTCCTCGGTCCACCCAGAATTGCCAGCGATCGCGGATTCGCTGAGTCAAGGGCTCAACACTCGTCCACGCGTCTCGGGCAAGACCCAGGCGGCGGCGATGACCAGGCCATAGCCCGCCGCGGTGCCCACACCGATGCAGGCCGCGAGCGATGCATGGGCACTCGCGGCGCCGACGATGGCCGGAAACAGCGCCCCCACCGCACGGCCGAAGCTGAACGAGAAGCCCTGTCCTGAGCCGCGCACGGTGCTCGGATATAGCTCCGATAGGTACGCCCCCATGCCCGAGAATATTCCCGACTGAAAAAATCCCAGCGGAAATCCGAGCGCCAGCATCTCTGCATCGCTCACCGACACCCATGTGTAGCAGAGAACCAGGACGGCGCCGGCCGCGGCGAACAGCATGAAGCAGCGCCGCCGGCCAAGCGCATCGGACAGCCACGCCGCGGCGAGATAGCCGGCGAACGAGCCGGCGATCAGTACCAATAGATACCGCGAGGTGCCGCCGGCGGACAAATGGCGCTCAGTCGAAAGATACGTCGGCAGCCACGTGTTCACCGCGTAGTACGCCCCCATCATCCCGGCGCACAACAGGCTCGCGAGCACGGTCGTGCGGCAGAGGGGCGGGGTGAAAATATCCAGAAAGTGCGCCCCGCCGCCCCGCTCTGGCAAACCCGCGTACACCGGGGATTCCGGCACCCGCCGGCGTATATAGAAGATGAGGAGCGCCGGGGCTATGCCGAGCCAGAAGAGCACCCGCCAGGCGAGCTCGGCCGGCATCAGGGCATACAAACCCCCATAGGCCAGTGCTGCCGCCGCCCAGCCGATCGCCCAGCTGCTCTGCACGAGCCCTGAAGCCTTGCCGCGATGGCGAGCCGGGAGAGTCTCGGCGATGAGCACCGACCCGACGGCCCACTCGCCGCCGAAGCCCAGGCCCTGAAGCGCGCGCGTGAGATACAGCGCCGGATAGGAATGAGTGAATCCGCTCAAGAAGGTGAACGCGGCGAACCAGGCCACGGTCCACTGCAGGATGCGCACCCGGCCGTAGCGGTCGGCCAGCACGCCCGCAGCCCATCCGCCGATGGCCGATGTGATCAGCGACCCCGTGGCGATGTAGCCCGCCTGCGCCTTGCTCATGTGCCACACCACGAGGAGCGTCGGGATGATGAAGGTGTAAATCATGAAATCGAAGCCGTCGAGGCCGTAGCCCAGACCTGCAGCGATCAGGGTGTGCCGCTCGCGCGGGGAGGTTTCTTGCAACCACACGGCCGTCAGCTCCGGGCACGCACCCGCAAGCTCTCCCACCCGCCGTCCGCAATCCAGCCCCCATCGACGGGAAGCGCCACTCCATTGATGAATGCAGAGCGCTCTTCGTCGAGCAGCATGGCGATGGCCTGGGCCACGTCCTCCGCGCTCGCAAAGCGCGCCATGGGGACGCGATTGACGATGTCTGCGTCCGAGTAGGCGCCGCCTCCCTGGTCCGCCACGTCCATCTCGGTCTTGATCCAACCGGGGCACACCGCATTGACCCGCACGCCGCGGCCGCCCCACTCCGCCGCCAATGTCCGCGTCAAGCCGATGAGTCCGTGCTTCGAAGCGTTGTACGCGCTCCGGTGCGCGATCCCCGAGAGGCCCGCCACCGAGGCGACGTTGACGATGCTGCCGCGGCCGCGGGACAACATCTGCGCGCCCAAATATTTGCACAGCAGAAACGGTGCGCAGAGGTTGACGTTCATCACATGGTGCCATTGCTCCGCCGAGGTGCTCTCGGCGGGAGCGATCAGACTGATACCGGCATTGTTGACCAGTGCATCGGTCGCGCCGTAGTCGCGGGCGAGGCGCTCGGCGAGCCCGCGCACGAAAGGCTCCGAGGCCACATCCCCCGATATGCCGAGCGCCTGCCCACCGGCGTCCTGCAATTGCTGGACACGCGCATCGAGCGGCTTCAAGTCCGTCAGGACGACACGATATCCGAGCCGCGCGAGCAGCGCCGCGGCGGCGTACCCCACGCCCTGCGCAGCCCCGGTCACGACGACGGTTTTCATGCGCGCGACGCTTGCGGGGCGAAAGGAGCAGCGGCCGTCTCCGCCGGGCCGGTCAGGCGAACGGCCAGCCACGCCGCGGCACTTACGATGGCGAAGCCCGCACCGATGAAGAACGCGGTGTGCCAGTTGTGGCGCTCGGTGAAATAACCGACGATCGGTAAGCCGATGATGCCGCCTAGGTTCCCGCCGGTATTCATGAATCCGCAAACCGCCATGCTGTCCCCCTCGCCCACCATCATGGCCGCGCCCCAAAACGGCCCCTCCGTAAGCTCCACCGCCAAGAAACACAACGACAGCGCGGTCAGCGCGAAATAAGGATTCGCCGCGTTGACCGCGAGCAGCAACAGTAGCGCTGCGGACGTCATCGCGCCGAGGGGCACGATACGATAGCCCCAGCGATTGCCGAACCGCTGCGCGAGCAGACCGGTCGCGATGCCGCCCAGTCCCGCGCCCACCGCCGCCGCAAGCGGCGGCGCCACGGCGAGCCAGCTGCTGTCGAGGGCGGAGAAATGGCGCTCCTGGATCAAATAGAGAAACACCCAGTTCGAGAGCAGATAGAACGTGTAGTTCATGCACATGTAGGAGAAGAACAAGAGCAGCACGTTGCGATTGGCGACGAGCGGCAGGAGCTGTCTCAGCGTGATCGAGGAATGCGCCTTGGGCGGACTGCCGATCTCCTCGAGCTCCTGCTCGGATATCGACGGATGCTCGCGCGGCGTGTTGCGGCCGTACCAACCCCAGAGCGCGATGAGCGCGAGCGTCGGCATGCTGCTCCAGATGAGCGCCTGGCGCCAGCCGAGCCACAAGCTGAGCGTGACGATGAGCGGCGGCGTCAACGCCAGGCCGAAATTGAGTCCCATGGTCTGCAGGCCCTGCACGAACGCCCAGCGCTTCGGCGGAAACCACGCCTCGAACACGCCGGCGGACACCGGAAAGATGGCCCCCTGAGAGAGGCCGAGAACGAGCTGAGCGCCGTAAAGCGCCAGGAACAGCGCCGTGCCGCTCAAGAACCCCGGCACGATCGGCGTTGCAATGGTGGCCGCGAAGGCCGCAAGACCGATCACCACGAAAGTGAGGCGCGCGCCGAAACGCTGGCCGAGCACACCGCCCGGCATCTGGAAAATGGCATAGCCTATGACGAACGCCTGCTCGATGAAGCCGATCTGCTGCTGGCTCAAACCGAGAGCCGGCATCATCGGATCCGCGGCCACGGTGATCGTCTTTTGCTGGATGTAAGCGAGGAAGCCGAACCCGAAAAGAAACGAGAAGATGCGCCAGCGGATGCGGAAGGCGGGGCTCACTTGCCGGCCGGCTCCTCAGGATTGGGCTTCGGCAGCGGCTTGGTTTTGTGCAGCCCCGCGTCCTCGATCAGCTGCTTGCGTACGATGAGGAATCGGATGGTCTCGTACTCGAAAGGCGACCCGGTCGAATAATAGCGAAAATCGATGTTGGCGCGCTGATCGACGGCGTTCGCGACTCCGAGTCCCCAGGATTGATCCCCCCGGTACAGATCGGCGAGATTGATCTCGTACAAGGTGGCGTAATCGACGGCAAGGCCCACACCTTCGCGGAACGTCGAAGGGCCGTAGAGGGGAATGACCAGATAGGGACCGGGGTGCATGCTCCACTTTGCGAGCGTGGTGCCGAAGCCCGTCGGCTCGTAGGGCAGGTGCACCAGCTTGCCCGCGACGTCGATCAATCCCCCGATCCCGAGCGTCGTGTTGATCACGAACCGGCCGAGGCTGCGCACGCTCCGGTGCAGCCGCCCCTGCAGCGTGTAATTGATCACGCTGTCGACCTCGGTGAGGTTGGCGAAGAAGTTGTGCACGCCGGCGCGCAGCGGCGAGGGCACGAGCCGCCGATAGCCGTTCGCCACCGGCAGAAAGATCGCCTCGTCGAACCGGGTGTTCAATCGATACGTGAACCGGTTGAGCCGTCCCCATGGATCATAGGTCTGGAGAGACGGTGCATCGGCGGGCTTGACCGGCTGGGCCGCCGGCTCGGGTGCGCTCGCCGTTTGCTCCGCCTGAGGGGGCACGGGCTTCGACGCTGCCGCGGCCGCGGCCTGCACTCCCTGCATGCGCGCGATGTCCGCCTTGTTGTTGTCCGCCGGCGTCTCCGCCGGCCAGCGGTGGAATTGCACCTCGCGCGCGGCGCACCCGGCGAGCGCGAGCGCCGCGAGCGCGCACGCGGTGCGCGCGGCGCGCCGCATCAGTGCGCTCCCTGCCATCGCCCATCCAGCATCGCGAGCAGGTCCGCCGCTTGTTGCCGGTCGCCGAGATTACCCAGGTGCCCGCCGTGATCGTAGACCGCGATGCGCGTACCCAGGGCCTTTATGAGCCACGCGAGCTCCGCTTTATCGAGGATCAGGTCGTCGCTGTTGGTCAGGCAATAATAGTCCGGGTCCGAGCGCAGCTGATCGCCGATGATCTCGAGCCGGTTCTGCGCGACGAGCGAGTCGACCGTGCTGTCCGGCCGCCGCTTGACGTAGTAAGGCGCGAAGACGCGCGTGAAGTATTCGGCAAAGGTCTTGCTGCGCAAGATGCGCGCAGTCTCTTCCAGCGAATCGCCGACCTTGGGCGGATGAGCGGGATCGATGACCACTCCCGCCCCCGAATACATGTCCCCGGCGAGAAATACATTCGACAGCGCGATGCGAAAGGAGAGCGCAATGGCGGCGGAGAACTGTGCATCGGTCTTCAGCACCGCGGCGGCGGCGCCCAGCAGGAAGTCCTCGTCGAGCTCGACCCGTCCGCTCGCGCGGTAGGCGTTGGCCAGCGCCGCGTAGAGCTGTTGGTAAAAGCGCTCAATGCCGGCATCGCCGTTGCCGAGCGACACCGCGTAAAGCTTGTCGAGCCGGCCGATCGTGGCGAACAGGCTGACAGGAGGGTTGATCATCACCGCACGATGTATGTGCAGCTTGTGCTCGGCGGCGTCGATCGACTTGACGATGGCCGCGTTCGCCCCGCCGAGACTGTAGCCGAGTATGTCGACCTCGGTGATTTGGGTCTTCTTGGGCAAGTGCGCAACGACCTCGACTATGGCGGCGTACAGATCGTGGCCGTCCTGCATGAGATCGCCGGCGACACCCGTGGTGGAGGCGGACACGATGAAACCCGGGAACGTTGGCGAGGGCATCGTGAGGACGTGATAGCCGGCGCCGTAGAGCACCGCGCGCAACACCGAGAGCTTCGATGTGTTGGCATCGCTGCCGGTGCCGGAGATGATGATGGCGAGGGGCGCGGGCCTCTTTTGGGCCGAAAACCATACCCGCAGCCGCTTATCGAACCAGAAGATCTGCGGGACGGGCCGTCTCCACGGCAGCGCAAGATCCATTTCGAGCATCGGCACGGATTCGGGAAGGGGCGCGATATCCTGGGGCGGTGTGCCGAACACGGTGGCGCGCAGCGCCGCCGAATCGGCAAGTCCCGTGGCCGGCCCGGGTGCCGGGGGAAGCTGGAGGGGAGCGGGTTCCGCGAGACTCGATGAGCAACAGGCGATGAGCGCGAAAGTGGCGAGAAGCCTCATCCCCCGATGTTATAGCCGAAAAGGCGGCCGGCCTGCAGTCTTTGCGACGGCAGGCCGGCACGTGGACGAAAAATGTGAGGGATCGGTGGAGCGCTTAGCCTAAGCCGACCGGCACGAAAATGCGGGTGTCGCCGCGCTGAATGAGCAGCGCCACCTGACTGTCGTGCCCGTGCACGAGACTGCGCAACTGCTCGACGCTGGTCACCGGCGTGCCGTTGACCGACAGCACGACGTCGCCTTCCTGGATGCCCGCCTCGGCCGCTCGACCGCTCGATTCCTCGACAACGAGGCCGCCCGAGACGCCCGCCTGGCTGCGCTCATCCGGCGTGAGTGGACGCAGCTTCATCCCGAGATGCGATCCCTCCGGAGCCGCTTCGGCATTCTTCGCCACCGTGGCGCTGCTCACCGAGCCGATGGTCACATTGACGGTCATCGGCTTGCCGTCGCGCACGATATCGAGGGTGGCCTTGTCGCCGGGCGCCGTGGCGTTCACACGCACCGAGAGCGATCCGGAATCCGCGATCGGCGATCCGTTGAACTTGAGGATCACGTCTCCCGGTTTGATGCCCGCCCGAGCGGCCGCGCTATCCGGCACGACCTGCGCCACCAGCGCGCCCTCCGGCGTACTCAGCTTGAAGGACTCCGCGAGCGACTGATTGACGTTCTGGATCTCCACACCCAGCCGCCCGTGCTCGACCTTACCGGTCTTCACGATCTGCTGCTCGACGCCTTGCGCGAGGTTGATGGGAATGGCGAACGAGACACCCTGATAGCCGCCCGAGTTCGTGTAGATCTGGGAATTGATGCCGACGACGGCACCGGTCGAGTCGAACAGCGGTCCGCCCGAATTGCCCGGGTTGACGGCGGCGTCCGTCTGAATGAAAGGCACCGCACCGTCGCCCGGAAGCGAACGGCCCGTCGCGCTCACGATGCCGGCCGTGGCGGTCTCCTCGAGACCGAACGGAGCACCGATCGCGAGCACGTAATCGCCGACGCCGAGTTGGTCGGAGTTACCGAGACGCACCGCCGGCAGGCCGTGGGCCTCGATCTTCAGCACCGCGATATCGCTGGTCTTGTCCGTGCCGAGCACCTTCGCCTTGTACTCCCGATGATCCATCAGCTTGACGGTGACCTCTTTCGCACCGTCCACGACGTGCGCGTTGGTCAAGATCAGGCCGTCGGAGCTCACGACGAAACCCGAACCCTGCGCGTGCATGGGCGTGGGGTTGCCGTGCTGGTGCGGCATCTGGCGGAAGAACTGCGAGAAGGGATTGTTGTCGTCGTCGCCGAACGGATTGATATTGCCGAATGGCTGTTGCTCTCCGGCAGCCGCCTTCAGCTCGCCCGCGACCGTGATGCCGACGACGGAGCCGCGGTTTTGAGCGACGATGGCGCGATAATTGGGCGCAGTGCCAAGTGGAATCGGACCCGAGGTCGCCGTCGCGGCGGGCGCGCTCGCAAGGACGGGAGCGCCTGCCGCGGCGTCCGCCGCCTCTGCGCTCTTGAAGATGGCGGGCGCCATCCAGCCGGTGGCCGCGCCGAGGGCGAACACGCCCGCGGCTGCTCCGGCAACGAATTTGGTGCTCATCGAGAATCCTCCTGAAGGAAATGAAGACCCGCTATCGGGAACCTGCCGGCATCCTCCTCCTGCCTCCTTAAGCGAGTCTTAAGGCGGGCCGCGGAGGCCGGGCCGCGGAAAGGCCACGGTGACCTTGAGGCCTGCGCCGGGGGCGTCGTCCAGGCGAATCTGGGCCCCGTGACGGTCCGCGATAGCCTTGACGATGGCGAGGCCGAGCCCGCTGCCCCCTTCGGGGGCATTCGAGCGGCGATAGAAGCGGTCGAACGCACGCTCTCGGTCGGGCGGCGGAATTCCGGGTCCCGTATCGACGACCTCGAGCGTGGCCCCGGACGCCTGCTCGCGTGTACTCACGCGCACCTGTCCTCCCTCGGGGGTGTAGCGCACCGCATTGTCGACGAGGTTGCGCACCAGAATGCGCAGCGCCTCGGAGTCCCCCTGCACTGCCGCGGGCCCGGCCTCGAAGCCGAGATCGATGCGCCGCGCCTGGGCGAGCGAATTCGCGTCCGCGATGCCTTCCGCTGCCGCTCGTTCGAGCGAGATCCGCGACCAGGCGCCGGTGTCCTCGCGCGGGTCGCTGCGCGCGAGGGTGAGCAACTGCTCGAGCAGGTGAATTGCGCGCTCCACGGCGGCGCCCAGATTGGCGCGTGCCTCTCGACGCGCGTCTTCGTCGGGTGCGCGGTCGAGAAGTTGCAGCTCCAGACGCACCGCGGTCAAGGGCGAGCGCAGCTCGTGCGCCGCGTCGGCCACGAATGCCCGCTGCGCCTGAAAGGCCGCGTGCAGCCGCAGCAGCAGTCGATTGAGCGCGTCGACCAGCGGGGCAACTTCCTGCGGCAACCGTTCCGTCGCGACGGGCGTCAAGCTGTGCACATCGCGCTGCTGCACCTCGGTTGCGAGACGCCGCAGGGGCGAGAGCCCGCTGCCCACGACCCCGACGATCGCCGCGCCCAAGATCGGCAACAGCAGCAGCAGCGGGATCACCGCGCGCAGTGCCGCGGCGCTCGCGAACGCTTCCCGGACGCGCAGCGGCTGCGCGATCTGGATCACGCCCTCGAGCGTTTGCAGGCCGTAGGTTCGCCACGCTTCGCGGGCCACGCGCACGTCCGCGTACCCTAAGGTGGTGGCGTTGATGAGCGGCAATCCCGGGCGCGAGAAGTAGACGCGCGTCCCGTACGGGTCCCAGATCTGGATCACGAAATCCGCATCGGCTTGATCCGGCGGCAACTCGAGGCGCGGCGCCATGGGTATCTGGCTGCGCAGCGACAGCGCCATCTGCCGCAGTTGATAGTCGAACAGAGTCGAGGTCTCCGCGAAGACGCGCCGATAGGTGAGCAGGCCGGCGAGCAGCGAAGTCGCGATCACCACGGCGAGCAGCGCCATCAATAGTCGGGTGCGGATGGAGATCATTTAGTCTTTCGGCACGAAGTAGCCCACGCCTCGCAGCGTGCGGATCGCATCGTTCCCGAGCTTACGCCGCAATCCGTGCACGTACACCTCGATGGCGTTGCTCTCGACGCCCTCGGACCATCCGTACAACCGGTCCTCGAGCTGCGCGCGCGACAGCACCGTGCCCGGGCGCTGCATCAGGGCTTCGAGGACGGAGAACTCATGGGCCGACAGGAGGACCGGCTCGCCGTCGCGCTCGACGGCGTGCGACACCGGATCGAGCGTGATGCCGCGATGCCGGATGCACGGGTCGCCGCGTCCGGCCGCCCGGCGCAGCACCGAACGCATGCGCGCCGCGACCTCGTCGAGATCGAACGGCTTGATGATGTAGTCGTCCGCGCCCGCGTCGAGTCCCTGGATGCGATTCTGAACGTCGTCGCGTGCGGTGACGATGATCACCGGCGTCGCATCGCCGCGCGAGCGCAGCTCGCGCAGTACGTCGAGGCCGTCGCGCTCGGGCAGACCGAGATCGAGGAGCACCAGGTCGAACCGCGAAGAGCGCAGCGCGGCGGCGGCGCTCGCGCCATCGCTCACGCCGTCGACGGCATAGCCGTCCTGTTTGAGGGCCGTGTGCAGCCCCTTGGCGATCATCCGGTCATCCTCGACGACGAGCACGCGCATGGCTGCAACTTTACTGCGGAGAGGGTTCCCGTGCCTTCTGCAGCACCTGCATCTGCCGGTCGGTGAAACGCGCGTCGTAGATCGAGCGCTCGTCGAGGGTGCGTGCCACGACGGTGGCGGTGACCACCGCGATCAGCATGGGCAGGATGAACGAGCGGTCGCGGCCCGTGAGCTCCATCACCAGGACGATCGCGGACACCGGTCCGTGCGTGGTCGCCGCGAGCACGGCCGCGGCTCCGATGATGGCGTAGAGTCCCGGCGGCACACCCGGCCACATCCAGGACCAGGCGCTTCCCAGCACGCCCCCGAGCAGTGCTCCGGTGGCGAGCGAGGGCGTGAACAGCCCCCCCGGCACGCCGCTCCCGAGGCACAGCACCGTTGAGAAGGGCCGCAGCACCAAGAGTGCGATGAGCAAGGGGACGGCGACCTGCCCGGTGAAAGCGAGCGCCGCGATGTCCTTGCCGTTGCCGAGCACTTGCGGAAAAGGAATGGACAGCGCCCCGACCACGCCGAGTGCGCCGAGCGGCGCGAGCAGCCGGGCAGTGCCCGTCGGCTTGTTTCGGTCCGCCCAGGCGATGAGGCGCACGAAACCGACCGAGAACACTCCGGCGATGGGGCCGGCCACTACCGACCAGCAGATCACGGATGCCGATAGCGAATAGGAGGGAATTGGATAGGTCGGCTCGTTGGGCATCGCGAGCAGCCACGCGACACCGGCGGCGCACGCCGAGGCGAGCAGTGCCGGCAAAATAAGCCGCAGCGCGAGCACGCCGCGCAATACCTCGACGGCGAACAGGGCGCCGCCGAGCGGCACGCCGTAGGCGGCCGCCATGCCTGCACCCGCGCCGCAGGCCACGAGCAGGCGGCGCTGCTCGTCCGTCAGAGCGGTGCGATCCGCGAGGGCGTTGGCGATCACCGCGCCGGCCTGCTTGGGCGCACCTTCGCGTCCGAGGGAGGCGCCCATGCCCACGACCACCACCGAAAGCGTCGCGGTCGCGAGCGTGCGCAGCGCCGGCAGGCGTCCGGCGAATCTCGTGATGGCCTCGGTGATGTCGATGCTGTTGCCGGCCGCCAGGCGACGCACCAGCACCTGTCCTGCACCGGTCGCCGCGCCGGCGGCCAGCAGGATGATGAGGTGATAGGTCGCATCTTTCTGCTGAGCGGCGTCGAGCAAATGCGGTCCGGGCCAGCACACGCGCTGAACCACGAACAAGAGCTTGGTAAGAATGGCGCCGGCGATACCCGCGCCGATACCCGTGAGCAAGACCGCCATCCAGAAGATGAGTGCGCCCGGACTTCTCAACGTCGGCGGTATGCTCGAGAACGTTTGGCTGCTCGAGAGTGATTGGCTGGAGGATTCGGCGGTCATGAGGATTTTCGCCAATCCTTGCCTTCGCGGCTCAAAAAATCCTTGCCGAGCTTCCAGATCAGGATGCGCGAGGACTCCTGGCCATCGATGTAGCCCGCGGCCGGGACCGACCGAGTGGTGTACTTGCCGATCGCGATACCCCCGCGGATGTTGCGGCTCTCGGTCTGCACGCCCTTCTTCAACTCGCGCAGATTGAGGGGTGCGGCACTGCGCATGTACCAGTAGTCGGCGTCCTCGGCCTCGAGCGTATATGTCCCGGCAGGAAAGCGAATCTCCCGGGTCGCATGGGACTTATCCTGCCAGACCATCTCGTGAACGACGGTCAACGTCTTCGAGGGGTCATGCTCGAGCTGAACGCTGCGTGGCTCGTTCACCAACGGATTGAGATCGAGCCCGCCGCACGCCGCCAGGCATGCGAACGCGGCGCCGAACCCCATGAGCACATGTCGCAACGTGAGCCCTCCCTGGCTACGAGCATAAACCGGTTCGCTGCACCGACGCACCCGGGAAACCTCCCGGGCGGCATCGGCGCAGCAGATCAGCCGTTAAAGCAGGTGATCAACGGCAATGGGCGTCGTCGCAGTCATGCCACCCATGATCATGCCAATAGCGGTGGTTATCCCGGTCCCAGTAGCCCCTCCCGAGTTTCCACCATACAAGCGGTGGTCATGGAGACGAGGCCCAACAGGAAGCCGGCAGCCGCAAAACGCCGCGCCATCATCAATAGGTTCGCCATGCTATGCACCTTGATTTTGATGGCGCAAGCTTAGCGGGCGCGTCGCGCGGTAAAAGTCCGTCGGCGCCGTGACCTTTAGTGTCCGATGATCCTACAAAAATCGGACCCGGGCCAAGAAGTGCCCCGGGCAGGAATCGAACCTGCGACCTAGCGCTTAGGAGGCACTCGCTCTATCCACTGAGCTACCGAGGCAAAGACGGGCCGGAGTCGATGCACATCCGGCCTCTAGGGGTGGTGGAGGAGAAGGGGATCGAACCCTCGACCTTCGCATTGCGAACGCGACGCTCTCCCAACTGAGCTACTCCCCCGAAAAGGGCTCCGAATACTAGCAGCAAAGCCGCAACAAGCCAAAGTATCGCCAATCCGCAGCGAACTTAGCTAGGATATGGCGAAGAGGCTACATCCAATGCTAAAAGCGGGCGAGCGCGCACCGGAATTCACCCTCCCGGACCAATCAGGGACCGATCGATCGCTTACCCAGCTGCTGAGCGCGGGCGGCATCGTCCTTTACTTCTACCCCGCGGATTTTACCCCCGGCTGTACCCGTCAGGCCTGCATGTTGCGGGACCTGCACACTGACATTCAGAAAGCCGGGCTGCACGTCGTGGGAATCAGTCCGCAATCGCCCGCTTCGCACCTCAAGTTCCGCGAGAAGCACGGACTGCCATTCGATTTGCTGTCGGATGAGAACAAGACCGTCATCAAAATGTACGGCCTCAACGGCCCCCTGGGAATTGGGGTCCGTCGCGCCAGCTACCTCATCGATGCCAGCCGTCGGATCCGTGACGCGGTGCTGGCCGACGTGCGCATCGGGCGCCACATGGAATTCGTGCAGAAAGCGATCATGCTGCGCGCCGCGAGCAGTTGAAGCGTCTAGCCGAACTTCGGCTAGTACTCCACGCTCAAGAGATTGGCACGGCCGATGCGCGGAACCGTGACGATGTACAGGGTTCCGAAATCCGTCGCGGGTGGAATGTCTGCAACGCCGCTGAGCACGGCAGCCAAATCATGCGCCGCGTTGCCGCGCGCCACCACGAGAACCCGACCGCCGCGATGCCCGCGAAGTACGCGCCGCGCCAAGGCGTGCGCGTCGTCCTGCGATACGACGACCGGAATTGTCCCGAGCCGCGCCGCCAACGGCCGCGCGGTTGCCTGAGTACCCTGCGTGGGCGAGACGTAAATGGCGTCCACATGCTCCTTCAGCCGGCCATCGCCGAACATGCGGGCGAGCAGCTCCGCACGTGACTGTCCCGCGGGGCTGAGCGCCGGATCCGTTCCGCTCGATGCCATTTCCGCCTCCCTCACCACGATGACCGTCGTTGATTTGGCCGTGACGAGGAACCACGCCAGCAGCGCCATGACGAGCGCGGCGCCCAACGCAGACGCGGCCGCCAGCCCGACCGGCGCCCAGAAAGGCTTGCGCTGCAGGCTCGAGGGTGTAGTGGGCATGCACGCATGATATCAACGAAACCCACGGGGCTGGCGCCGCGCATGGTGCTGCTCGCCGCCGGCTTCTCCGTCCGTATGGGCAAGCCGAAGGCCCTGGCTCGCGTCCGGGGCAGAAGCCTGATCGAAAGAACGCTGCGCGCGCTGGCACCCTTCGCGACCGCGGCCGTTATCGTCGTGGTTCCCCCGCGAGCATCCCGCCTGCGTGCCGAGTTGCGGGGCCACGGGTCGATGGCCGTCGCCAATCCGCTCGCGGGCACGGGCCTGTCGAGCTCGGTGCGCCGCGGATTGCGACAAGCCCGTTACGAGGCGGCAGTGCTGCTCGTGCCGGTGGACTTGCCCTATCTCGAACAGCGCGACATCGCGCGGCTGATTGCGCGGTGGCGCGGTGCGAGGCGGCGGGTGACGGCTCGCCGCATCGGCACGGAGGCCGGGGCGCCGCTCATTCTGCCGCGCCGCCTCTATCCGATCGCGCTCGGCATCGCGGGGGACGTCGGCCTGAAGGCCTTGATACGGCATTTGCCGGCCGAGGATGTCGCGCTCGTGAGCCTGCCCTCCGCGGCGTTCGACGTGGATACGGCGCGTGATCTGGGACGCGCGCGGCGTCACACCCGGCTGCGTAAGCCCTAACTCGCGCGCAGCTCCCGCGACCAGCCGGGATATTCGCGGAAAGCCCGCAGCGCCGCTTCGATCTTGACGAGCGGCACATCCAGGTGCGTCGCGAGGCGCGTGAGCGGCGCGATCGAGGCCAGAATGCCGCGCTCCGCGAGATGTGCCCGCAGCGTGCTCACTTCTTCGGCCGGGATGTCCACGAACACGATGTTCGTCTGGGGAGGCTCTACGGCGAGACCCAACCTGCGAAGTCCGGCCGCCAGATATTCCGCGTTCTGGTGATCTTCCGCGAGGCGGCTCACATGATGCTCGAGCGCGTGCAAGCCCGCCGCCGCCAGTACGCCGGCCTGGCGCATGCCGCCACCGAGCGCCTTGCGCCAGCGACGTGCGGCATCGATGAGTTCGCGCGAGCCGAGCAACACCGAGCCGGCGGGTGCGCCCAGACCCTTCGAGAGGCAAATGGAGACCGAGTCGAATCCGGCGACGGCGGCCGGCTCGGTGCTGCCCAGCTTCACGATGGCATTGAAGAGCCGCGCTCCATCGAGATGAGTGGAGATTCCGCGCGCGTGCACGAAATCGGTGGCGGCGCGCAGATACGCGGGGGACAGCACCCGGCCGCCCATGGTGTTTTCCAAGGCCAGAAGCCGCGTTCGCGCAAAATGGATGTCTGTCGGCTTGATGGCGCGCGCGATCCGCTCGATCGAGATGCTGCCGTCCCGCTCGTTCTCGAGCGGCTGCGGCTGAATGCTGCCGAGCACGGCGGCGCCCCCCTGCTCGTAGCGGTAGGTATGAGCGTCCTGCCCGACGAGATACTCATCGCCGCGATCACAATGCGACATGAGCGCCGCCAGATTGCTCTGAGTACCGGTGGGAAAGAACAGCCCGCTCGCAAAGCCGAAGCGCTCGGCCAGCACGGACTGCAGCCGGTTCACCGTGGGATCATCTCCGTAGACATCGTCCCCGACCTCGGCGGCCGCCATGGCGGCGCGCATCGCCACGGTCGGGCGAGTCACGGTGTCGCTGCGCAGATCGATGCTGGGAGTCACTGCATTACGATAACCGAACCGCCACGCGCAGCGCACGGATTTCTCGCCCTGCCGCGCGCAGGCCTAGCCGCGCGTGCACGGCGCTCGGCTACACTCGCTGTATGAGCAGCTCAGGCACCGGATTCGAATCGCGACCGCTCCTCGGCGGGCTCGAGCTCGGCGGCACCAAATGCTCCTGTCTCATCGGTACCGGCCCCGACGATATCCGGATGCACGCGACGATCCCCACGGGCGCGGACCCGGCGGCGACCTTTGCGCGCATCGAGGCCGAATTGGGTCGCGGCCTCGAGGAGCATGGCCCCATCCGCGCGCTGGGTGTCGCCTCTTTCGGACCCATCGATCGATGCCGCACCTCGCCGCGTTATGGATGGATCAGCTCGACACCCAAGCCCGGATGGCGCGACACGCCGATCGTGCCGCGCCTCGCGCACCTGGCGCTGCCCGTGGGATTCGACACCGATGTGAACGGAGCGGCACTCGCCGAAGGCCGCTGGGGCGCCGCGCGAGGGCTCGAGGATTTCGCCTACGTGACGGTCGGCACCGGCGTGGGCGTCGGATTGTATGCGCACGGTGCTCTGGTACATGGTTTTTTACATCCCGAGCTCGGGCATATTCGAGTCGCCCGCCGGGCCGGTGACAGCTGGCCGGGTGTGTGCAGTTTTCATGGCGATTGCGTGGAGGGGCTCGCGTCCGGACCCGCCATTGCCGCCCGCGCGGGCGCACCCGCGCATCTCGTTGCGCCGACCGATGCGGTCTGGGACACCGTGGTTCATGCACTTGCCCAGCTGTTGCACACGTTGGTTCTGGCGACGGCGCCGCGACGAATCATCATGGGCGGCGGCGTGATGGCGGCGCGTCCCGAGCTGCTCCCCGCCTTGCGCCGGGAGCTCGCCTCGAGCCTGAATGGCTACGTGCCGCACGAACAGCTCGGCGCCGGCATCGATGGTTACGTCACGAGTCCCGGTCTCGGCGCGCGCGCAGGGGCGCTCGGCGCGCTCGCACTGGCCGCGGACGCCATCGGCAACCCGCGCGCCGACGAGCGCTCCGGCAACTAGCCCAGTGCGGCGCCGCTCAGGATGCGGCCCGCTGCGTGGCTCGCCTCGACCACACAGAGCGCCGACATGTTGACGATGCGCCTGACGGTGGCCGCCGGCGTCAAGATATACACCGGCGCGGCGCAGCCGAGCAGGATGGGTCCGATCGCGACGTTGTTACCCGCGGCAGACTTGAGCAGATTGTAGGCGATGCTCGCACTGTCGAGGTTCGGGCAGACCACCAGATTGGCGCTGCCCTCCAGCATCGAGTCGGGCAGCACGGACTTGCGTACCGCCTCATCGAGAGCGCAGTCGCCATGCATTTCCCCGTCCACTTCCAGCTCCGGCATCTGCGCGCTCAGGAGCGCGAGCACGGCGCGCATCTTGAGCGCCGAGGGAGCATCGCTCGATCCAAAATTGGAGTGCGAGAGGAGCGCCACCTTCGGCACGAGACCGAACCAGCGCAGCTGCTCGGCGGCGAGCTGGGTGATTTCCGCGAGCTGATCGGCGCTCGGATCGAGATTGACGTGCGTATCGACCAGGAACAGCTGCCGTCCGGGCAGGATGAGCCCCGACATGGCTCCGTACACGTGAACGCCCGGCCGGCGCCCGATCGCTCGGTCGATGTACTTCAAGTGCCGCGCCGTGGTCGAGATCATGCCGCAAATCAATCCGTCCGCTTCGCCCTTGCGCAACAGCATGGCGCCGATGAGCGTGGTGCGGCGGCGCATTTCCAGCTTGGCGTATTGCTCGGTGACCCCGCTGCGCCGCGTGAGCCGGTGGTACTCCTGCCAGTACTCCCGGTGGCGGGCATCCTGTTCCGGATCGACGACCGTGATGTGCTCGCCCACACGAAGCCGCAAGCCGTGGCGTGTGATGGCTCGCTCGATCACCGCCGGGCGCCCGATGAGAATGGGGCTCCCGAGCCGCTCATCGACCACGATCTGTACCGCCCGCAGCACACGCTCGTCCTCGCCCTCGGCATACACGATGCGGCTGTGTTTGGCAGGGATCTTGCGGGCGGCGGCGAATATCGGCGCCATCAGCGTGCCGCTGTGATAGACGAACTGCTCGAGTTGGCGCGCATAGGCGTCCAGATCGGCGATGGGCCGGGTGGCGACACCCGACTCCATCGCCGCCCGGGCGACCGCGGGAGCGATCTTGACGATCAGGCGCGGATCGAAGGGCTTCGGAATCAGATAGCCGGGCCCGAAGCTCGAATCCTCGACGCTCCCGTAGGCGGCCGTCACGATGTCGCTTTGCTCCTGCCGGGCGAGCGCGGCGAGCGCGTGCACGGCGGCGATTTCCATGGCGCGCGTGATCGTGGTGGCGCCCACATCGAGCGCACCGCGAAAAACGAACGGAAAGCACAGCACATTGTTGACCTGATTCGGGTAGTCGCTGCGTCCGGTGGCGAGCACGGCATCGGGGCGCGCCGCCAGCGCCTGTTCGGGCAGGATCTCGGGCGTCGGGTTGGCGAGTGCCAGGATCAGGGGCCTCGGCGCCATCTTCTGCACCATCGCCGGGGTCAGCACACCGCCCGCCGAAAGGCCGAGGAACACATCCGCCCCGCGCATCACTTCGTCGAGCGTGCGCGCCTCGGTCCTTTGAGTGAAGCGCGCTTTCTCGGGATCCATGAGCTCGCGCCGGCCTTCGAAGACGACGCCCGCCAGATCCGTCAGCCAGATGTTCTCGTGCGTGAGGCCGAGATCGAGCAGCAAGTCGACGCATGCGAGCGCGGCGGCGCCCGCTCCGCTCACCACCAGCTTGACCTCGGCCATTTTCTTCTTGCAGACGGTGAGCCCGTTGAGCACCGCAGCACCGACCGTGATCGCGGTTCCGTGCTGGTCGTCATGGAACACCGGTATCCTCATGCGCTTGCGCAGCTCGCGCTCGACGATGAAGCATTCCGGGGCCTTGATGTCCTCCAGGTTGATCGCGCCGAACGTCGGCTCGAGCGCCGCCACGACCTCGATGAGCTTGTACGGATCGGACTGCTCGATCTCGATGTCGAATACGTCGATGCCCGCGAATTTCTTGAAGAGTACCGCCTTGCCTTCCATCACCGGCTTGGCCGCCAGGGGACCGATGGCACCGAGACCGAGTACGGCCGTCCCGTTGCTGACGACGCCCACCAAATTGCCCCGCGCGGTATAGCGGAACGCGCTCGACGGATCCGCGACGATTGCTTCGCAAGCCGCTGCGACGCCGGGCGAATAAGCGAGCGCGAGATCGCTCTGCGTGACCAGCGGCTTGGTCGGAGCGACGGAGATCTTTCCGTGCGTGGGGAACTCGTGATAGTCGAGTGCGGCCTGCCGGCGATCGGCCTTGACGTCTCTGCCCTCGGTGCTTTTCATCGGCGTGTCCAAGGTGTTCAGTGTACGTCCATCCAGTATGCAGGCAAGCCACCCGGGCTCACAAGCGCTGCCGCGGTGGGGTCGCCATCCGCTGTCAACCACTGCCGCGCAGATACGTTATGCTTGCAACTGCGTATGAACTTCGATCGTTCCTCTCGTTTCGCTACCGACCGCGCCTCCCTGGCGGTACTCCTCGCAGGCGCCGTTTTGCTGTCGGCCGCAAGCCGCGCAGACGATAGCGCATCCGCGGGCGGCCCCGGGACCTGGCAGAGCCACAAGTACACGTTTCAGTTCTTGGGATTCACCTCGACGTACTCCTGCGACGGCCTCGCCGACAAGGTCAGAATCATATTGCTTGCCGCAGGCGCGCGGTCGGATGTGAAATCGCAACCCGGTGCTTGCGCTAGCGGATTTGGCCGGCCGGATAAGTTCGCTCGCGCGGATCTCACGTTCTACACACTGTCGCCTTCGGATCCGAGCGCCGCTGCAAGCGATGCGGTGAAGGGCAACTGGCGGCCCATCACGTTCGCTGCTCGCCAGCCGCAAGAGCTCGGGATCGGAGATTGCGAGCTGATGGATCAATTCCGGCAGCAGGTGTTGCCGATGTTCAGCACGCGTAACGTGGTCAACAATACGACCTGCATACCGCATCAGGACTCGGGCTCGAACATCGATCTCAGGTTCGAGTCGTTCATGGCCCTGCCCGGGAAAAAGCACGCCACCGGCGCAAGCGGCGGCACCTGAACGCGCAGACGCAGACGCGCGGCGCCGTGAGGGCGCCGCGCGCGGATTTACTTGGGCCGCCGCCGCACCTGGCCGTCAGCCGGCCCCGGCCCTGACCGAACCTCGCCGTCAGCTCGCCGCGGAACTCGCCTTCGGCTTCGTCCAGCCGTTCTGCGTGGCGATGTCGCGCGCCGCCTTCAAGTGCTGCTGGAGGGTGGGCAGCGCTTGCTGGGCGAACGATTTCGCGTCCGCATCCTGTCCGCCCGCGATTTCCTTCTTGAAGAGCGCGATCGCCTCATGGTGCGCCTTGATCTGCCCCTTGATATACGATTTATCGTAGGTATCGCCGGTCAGCACGTCCAACTTCCCCTTCTCCGCAATCTCCCCGACGCTCGCGCTGGTCGGCAGGGAAATGTTCTTCGAGGCGGCCAGGGTCTTGAGCTGGTTGTTCGCCGTGGTGTGGTCCTTGACCATCATCGCACCGAAGTCCTTCACCGGCTGCATGTTCGCTTTTTGCTGCGCCTGGTTTCCGGCGTCGACCTCGAAAATGCCCGACTCGGCGGCTTTCTTGTAGAACGTCGCGTCGGGGTTATCCGCACCGAACGCCAGTGGTGCCGCTACGAGCGGCGAAACCAACGCAATCATTGCCAAAAGCTTCCTTATCATCCGAATCTCCTTCCTCGTTGTGATTTGAAAAGCACAGCGTCTCTTCTGCATCTGCGCATTGTGCGATAACATTATTGGGCTTCGCGGCCGGCGATGTTATGCGCGGTTGGCCGCCAACTTGGGTAGGACAAAGACCACGGGTCGACCGCGCCACCCCTGACGCCCGCGACATCGCGGGTAAGCTTGGCGCTTCACCACCCCGTCGGAGAGAAGCATGTGGATCGTCAAGCTAGCTTTGCGGCGGCCGTACACGTTCATCATGCTCGCCGTGCTCATCGTGTTCCTCGGCGTCTACTCGATTCTCAAGATGCCCACGGACATCTTTCCGAACATCAAGATTCCCATTGCCGCCGTCATCTGGCGCTACACGGGGTTGCTTCCCGAGGAGATCGCCGATCGCATCGTGCTGTTCTCCGAGCGCACCGCACAGACGGTGGTGAACGACGTCGAGCACACGGAATCGCAATCGGTCAACGGCACGGCGGTGGTCAAGTACTTCTTCCAGCCGAATGCCGACAAAGACCTGTCGATGGCGCAGATCATCGCCGTCTCCCAGACACAGCTGCAGACGGCGCCGCCGGGCACGACGCCGCCGTTCGTTCTGTCGTACAACGCCTCGAGCGTCCCCATCCTGCAGCTCGCGCTGTCGAGCGAAACCATTCCGGAGCAGGAGATATTCGACCTCGGTAACAACATCCTGCGCACGCAGCTGGCAACGGTTGCCGGCGCATCGATCCCCTATCCCTACGGCGGCAAGCAGCGGGAGGTGCAAGTCGACCTGGATCCGCGGCTGTTGCGGGCGCGCGGCCTCGCGGCCTCCGACGTCGTCAGCGCCATCAGCCAGCAAAATCTCATCCTCCCGGCGGGTACCGAGAAAATCGACACTCGCGAGTATTTCATCAAGCTCAACGCGAGCCCCCAGAAGATCGAGGAGCTCAATGACCTGCCCGTCAAGAGCATCGACGGCGGGGTGCTGTACGTGCGCGATGTGGCGCACGTTCGCGACGGCTATCCGCCGCAGACGAACATCGCGCGCGTGGACGGCAAGCGCGCCGTCGTGATGAACGTGCTGAAAACGGGCAACGCCTCGACCCTCGACATCATCGCCGGTATCAACTCGAAGCTCCCGCTGGCCCGTGCCGCCATGCCGAAGGATCTGAAGCTCGTCGCCCTGAGCGATCAGTCGGTTTTCGTCCGTGCCGCGATCAGCGGGGTGATCCGCGAGGGCGTCATCGCGGCCTCGCTCACGGGCTTGCTGATCCTGCTGTTCCTCGGCAGCTGGCGCAGCACCCTCATCATCACCATCTCGATTCCCTTGTCGGTGCTGACTTCCGTCGCGTGCCTGGCGGCGTTAGGGGAAACCATCAACATCATGACCTTGGGCGGTCTCGCGCTGTCGGTCGGCATCCTGGTCGATGATGCGACCGTCACCATCGAGAACATCAATTACCATCTGGAGGAAGGCAGCGACGTCGAGCAAGCGATCCTGGAGGGCGCCCATCAAATCGCGCTTCCCGCCCTCGTGTCGACGCTCTCGATTTGCATCGTGTTCGTGCCGATGTTCCAGCTGGCGGGCATCGCGAAGTACCTGTTCATTCCGCTTGCGGAAGCCGTCGTGTTCGCCATGCTCGCTTCCTACATCCTGTCTCGAACCCTCATCCCCACCCTCGCCAAGTACTGGCTGAAGAAGAAGGACGAGCACAAGCAGCAAAAGAAATCGGGCTTGGCGCGCTTCCAGCAGGGCTTCGAGCACGGGTTCGAGCGCATGCGTGACGGCTACCACAATCTCCTCAGCCTGGCGATCGACGGCGGGGTGCTGTTCGCCGGCGTCTTCCTGCTCGCGATGGCCGCGGCCGCACTCCTCGCGTTTCCGATCGGCCCGATGCCCGGCCTGGGCCAGGATTTCTTCCCGAGCGTCGACGCCGGGCAGCTCAAGCTGCATCTGCGCGCCCCCACGGGAACACGCATCGAGGAGACCGCGATTCTTTGCGACCAGGTGGAAAGGACGCTGCGCGCGACCATCAAGCCGGGCGAGATCACCTCCATCGTGGACAATCTGGGCCTGCCCTACAGCGGCATCAACTTGGCGTACACGACCTCGGCGCCCGTGGGTCCGGGCGATGCGGATATTTTCGTCAACCTCGCGAAGAAGCACTCGAACTTGTTCGACTATCAGCGCCAGCTGCGCGAGAAATTGGCGGCTTCCTACCCCTCGACCCAGTTCGAATTCCTGCCGGCGGACATCGTCAGCCAGATCCTGAACTTCGGCCTGCCCTCGCCGCTCGACGTGCAAGTGACCGGACCGAACACGGATGCGAACCGCGAGTTCATCGAGAAGCTGCTGCCGAAGTTCATCGGCGTGGCGGGCGCGGTGGACTTGCACGTCCAGCAGCCGTACGACTATCCGCAGATCAATGTCGATGTCGATCGCAGCAAGGCTGAGTTTCTCGGCTTGACTCAGCAAAACGTCGCCTCGAACCTCCTCATCTCGCTGTCGGGCAGCTTTCAGACCACGCCATCCTTCTGGATCGATCCGAAGAGCGGCACTCAGTACAACGTGGTGGCGCAAACTCCGCAATACCAGTTGAGCTCGCTCAACGATCTGAGCAACACGCCGCTCTCGCATACGGTGGGCTCGGTGCCGGCGGCGTCGGGCACCTCGCAGATTCTGGCCAACGTATCGACCATTCATCGCAGCGTGGCACCGGCCGTGGTCAGCCATTACAACTCGCAAGTTGCATTCGACATCTTCGGCAACGTGCAGGGCACGGATCTCGGATCGGTGGCGGCGCAGTTCAACAAGATCATCGATGCCTCGAAGAAAGATCTGCCCAAAGGGTCCACGATTCACCTCAAGGGCCAAGTAGAGACGATGACCCAATCCTTCAACGGGCTGCTGCTCGGCCTGGTCGGTGCCATCATCCTCGTGTACATGCTGATCGTGGTGAATTTCCAGTCGCTCCTCGATCCGCTCATCATCATCACGGCGCTCCCCGCCGCGCTCGCGGGCATCGTCTGGATGCTGTTCCTCACCCACACGACGGTGAGCGTGCCGGCGCTCACCGGCGCCATCATGTGCATGGGTGTCGCAACCGCGAACAGCGTGCTCGTCATCAGCTTCGCGCGCGAGCAAATGAACGAGGGCTACACCGCCCGGGAAGCCGCGCTCGAGGCGGGATTCACTCGACTGCGCCCCGTCATCATGACTGCGACCGCCATGATCATCGGCATGATCCCGATGGCTCTCGGGCTCGGCGAGAGCGGCGAGCAAAACGCCCCCTTGGGCCGCGCGGTGATCGGCGGACTGGTGTTCGCCACCGTCGCGACCCTGTTTTTCGTTCCCTCGGTATTTGTAATCATTCACGGCCGCGCAAAGCGGGCTGCTCCGAGGAGCGACAACGGCGGCGGCGGCAACCACGGTCAGACGGAGAATGCACATGGTTGAGCAGGACAGCGCGCAAGAGCGCCGCAAGCTCAAGTTGAGAGTGATGCGCTACGGCCTGATCGTGGCCATCGTCGCCCTCATCCTCGCGGTCTGGGGAGTCGCGAGCCGCATCCACAGCCGATCGGAGCTGCGCAAGAGTACGACGGAGAACGCGGTCCTCACCGTGGTAACGGCCAAGCCGCAGCTGAGCGATGCCGGCAACGAGCTCGTGCTGCCGGGTATCGTGCAGGCCTACGTCGAGTCGCCGATCTACGCGCGGACCAACGGCTACGTGAAAGTCTGGTACACCGACATCGGCGCCCGGGTGCACAAGGGACAGCTGCTCGCGGAAATCGAGACCCCCGAGGTCGACCGCGAGCTCGCACAAGCGCGCGCCGACCTCGACACCGCCCAGGCGAACTTTGCGCTCTCGAAGATCACCAATGATCGCTGGCAAGGCTTGCTCCAGACGCAGGCGGTCTCCAAGCAGGACGCCGACAACCGCGCGGGGGATGCGGCCGCCAAGGCCGCGATGGTCGAGTCGGCGCGGCAGAACGTGAATCGGTTGAGCGAACTCGAGTCGTTCAAGCGAGTGCTGGCGCCCTTCGACGGCGTGGTGACGGCGCGCAACACGGACGTGGGCTACCTCATCAATGCCGGACAGTCCGCGAACACGGAACTGTTCCGCGTCGCCGACATCCACAAGCTGCGCATTTACGCGCAGGTTCCCGAGGCTTACGCGGCGGCCACCGGCACGGGCTTGAAAGCACAGTTGCACTTCGCCGAGCGCCCCGGCAAGAGCTACGAAGCGGATACGGTGCGCACGTCCCATGCCCTGGACCCGACCGCCCGGACGCTGCAGGTCGAGCTGCAACTCGACAACGGCGAAGCGCAGCTCTTTCCCGGCTCGTACACCGAAATTCATTTCAGGCTGCCGTCGAGCACCGATACCCTGCGCTTGCCCGCCAATACCATCCTGTTCCGCTCCGACGGATTGCAGGTCGCGGTGGTCCAGAATCAGGGCACCATCAAAATTAAAAAAGTCATCCAAGGACGGGACTTCGGCAAGACCGTCGAGATCCTGATCGGGCTCGATCCGACGGACGCAGTGGTGATCAATCCGCCGGATTCCATCAACGACGGCATGCACGTGCGCATTGCGCCTCCGCCGCCAAAAAACGCCGCTGATCAGGGCGCCGGGCACGCCGCCCCGTGAGCCCGCGCGTGCGCAAGGCCGCAGGCCGCGTCCTGACGGTGAGCGCCTGGCTCGCCATCGGCGGCGGGTGCTCCTTCGCGCCGCCTTACAAGGTGCCGGATATGGGCGCTGCTCCCGAGCACTACAAGGAGCTCGCGGACTGGAAAGTCGCGCAGCCGAAGGACGCACAACCGCGCGGCAACTGGTGGGTGGTTTACCATGATCCCGACCTCGACCGGCTGGAAGGCAAGATTCCAGCGAGTCTCACTCTCCAGGCCGCCTTTGCCCGTCTTCAGCAGGCGCGTGCGCAATACCGCATCGCGCGCGCCGATCTGTTTCCGACGCTGACTGCGGATCCCTATGCGATGCGGGACAAGTACTCGCCGAATGCGCCGAAGTCGCTGCCGGGCTACCCCACGACCTTGAACGATTTCCTGCTGGGCGCGGATTTCTCGTACGAAGTGGACCTGTGGGGCCGGGTCCGCAACGAGGTCTCCTCGGCCAAGGCCGCCCGTCAAGCGAGCGCCGCCGACTACGCCTCGGTCGAGCTCTCGCTGCGCGCGCAGCTCGCGGAGGATTATTTCAACTTGCGGGCCTATGACGCGGAAGTCGCGCTCTATGACCGGACCGTAGAGTCCTACCGGGAGGCGCTCAAGCTCACCACCGACCTGTTCAACGGCGGCGCCGCCGCGCTCGCGGATGTCGCGCAGGCGCAGGCGCAGCTCGACAACGCGCTCACTCAAGCCGCCGACTTCAAGCTGCAGCGGGCGCAAGCCGAGCATGCCATCGCGGTCATGGTCGGAGAGAACCCTTCGCTCTTCGGTCTGCCGGCGAACGCGTTGCCGCTCGACGTCGTGCCGCCTCCGATCGATGTCGGACTGCCCTCCACCCTCCTCGAGCGCCGCCCGGACGTCGCCGAGGCCGAGCGCAACGTAGCCTCGGCCAACGCGCAAATCGGCGTCGCTCGTGCGGCCTATTTTCCGAAACTCAGCTTGAACGCCTCGGGCGGTGTGGAGACCACCAAGACCTCCAACCTGCTCTCGACGTCCAGCATCTTCTGGTCGCTGGGCCCGCAAGTCTCGGCGCCGATCTTCGAGGGCGGCCGATTGGTCGCCGAGACCGCGCGCGTAAGAGCCGTCTATGAGGAGCAGTCCGCGGACTACCGCAACACGGTGCTCACCGCGTATCAGGATGTCGAGGACAACCTCGCCGCTCTGCGGCGCCTGGAAGAGGAGAGCGAGAGCGATGCGGCCGCCGTTCTCGCGACGGGAGTGGCCCTCAAGCAGGCCCAGGACCGTTATCGCGCCGGCATCGTGACCTATCTCGAAGTGTCGACGGCTGAGACGGCCGCCCTGCAGGCGCAAGTGCAAGCCACCAATATTCAGGCGCGCCGCATGAGCGCAAGCATCTTATTGATCAAGGCCCTCGGCGGCGGTTGGGACGAAACATCGCTCGCCAGACAGTGAGCACGGGGTTCCCGGGAGCGGCGAGCCATGACCCTTGACATATCGCCCCCAGGAGCGCAACGCCTCACACGGCATGCGTGCCGGCCGGACTCGATAATGGTCTCGGCCGCCCGGCAGCATGGATGTGATCGTCAGGGCGTCCCGTGGGGAAAAGCCGCGCGCACGGAGGCGCGCGCATGCGAAATGTGAGCCGCGCGCTGCGCTCCGGCGCCCGGCGCTTCGACGCCCGGCGCTTCGACGCCCGGCGCTTCGGCGCACTGGCGGCCGCCGTCCTCGCCGGCGCCGCAATGGTCGCAGCGCTCGCCGGATGGCTGGTACTGCGCGCGAGTCTGCCAACCCTCGACGGCCGCGCAGCGCGGACGGGCGTGCACGCCGAGGTCCGCGTGAGCCGCGATGCCGCCGGAGTGCCGACCATCACGGCGCAGAACCGCAGCGACCTGGCGTTCGCGCTCGGCTATGTGCACGCCCAGGATCGGTTCTTTCAAATGGATCTGTTGCGCCGCGCTGCGGCCGGCGAGCTCGCCGCGCTCCTCGGCCCGGCGCTCCTCCCCGCCGACCGCGAACTGCGGCGGCATCGATTTCGCGACGTAGCCGAGAGAGCTGTGACGAGTCTCGATGCCCCGAGCCGGGCGCTGCTCGATGCCTATGCCGATGGCGCGAACGCGGGCCTGTTCGCGCTGCGAGCGCGGCCATTCGAATATTGGCTGCTTCGCGTCGAGCCGAAACCGTGGCGCCCCGTGGACACCGTGTTGTGCGCACACGCGATGTTTCTGCAGCTGCAGGATTCCACCGGCCATCTGCAGCTGCAGCGCGGACTGCTGCGTGCGACATTGCCCGAAGCACTGTGGCGCTTCATCGAAGCCGGCGCGCCCGAATGGGCTGCCGCGATCGACGGCAGCCAGGCTGAGCCGCCTCGAATCCCGACTCCCGAGGAGATCGATCTGCGCTCGCTCGGAGCTCTGCCCATCGCGCCGCCCGAGACTTCGGAGCGGTCGCCCGATCCGGCGGGCAGCAACAATTGGGCGGTCGCGGGCTCGCGTACGGCCGACGGCGCGGCGCTGGTCGCGAACGACATGCACCTCGGCTTGCGGGTGCCGAACACGTGGTACCGGGCGCGTCTCGTTGATGCCTCCGCGGACGGTTTCGATGAGGTCGGCCTGACCTTGCCGGGTACCCCCTCGCTCATTGCCGGCAGCAACGGGCACATTGCCTGGGGTTTCACCAACAGCTACGGCGAGTTCGCCAAGGTGATCCGGCTCGTGCCCGTCCCCGACGACCCCGATGCCTACGCGATCGCGGGGGGAACCCACAAGCTCTCCTACGTCGATGAGCTCATCGAAGTCAAAGGCGCACCGTCTGAGCATTTGAAAGTGGCCGTCACCCAGTGGGGTCCGGTGATGGGAACGGACTGGCAGCACCGGCCCTACGCGCTCGACTGGGTGGCGCACGATCCGGCCGCGGTGAATATCAAACTGCTCGCTCTCGAGCATATCCACTCGGCTGCAGAGGCGCTGCGCGCCGCGGGTGAGTTTGGAATGCCCGGGCAGAATATCCTGGTGGGCGATGCCGAAGGCCATATCGGCTGGAGCATCGCCGGGCGGCTGCCGCGACACGGCGACGCGCCGCCCGTCGTGCCGCAACTCTCCACCGATCCCGTCGTCGGGTTCGAGGGCTGGCTCGCCCCGGCCGAACGGCCGCAGGTACTCGATCCGGTCGAGGGCTTGCTCTGGTCGGCAAACGCGCGCGTCGTCGGCGGCGAGGCCGCGAACCGCATCGGCGATGACGGGATGGACCGAGGTGCGCGTGCCGCGCAGATTCACGCGGACTTGCAGGAGGCCGTGCCGCCGCTCGCTCCGCTCACGAGCCTGCGCATCCAGCTCGATGACCGCGCGGTGTTTCTCGAGCGCTGGCGGGCGCTCCTCGGTCAGGTCATCGAGCGCGCGCGCGACAAGCGCTCCGCTGCTGCCGCGCAAGAGGTGCTCGCGCGCTGGAGCGGTCATGCCGCACCGGACGATGCCGCCTTTCGCTTGACGCTCGCGTTTCGCCACGAAGTGCAGGCGCGGGTTTTCTACATGCTGGTCGCGCCGGCGCGCCTCGAGGACCGCGACTTTGATTTCGAGATTTCGCCCTCGTTCGAGGGACCGCTGTGGCGGCTCCTGCAAGCGCGGCCCGCGCACATGCTCGCCGCGGCGTATGCGGACTGGGACACGCTCCTCGACGAGGCATTCGTCGCGAGCGAAAGACTCCCGCGGGAGTGCGCTTCCGAGCACCTGGATCTCGCATCCTGCACATGGGGCCGTGTGAACGCGGTGCGCGTCGCGCATCCCTTGTCCGCAGCGCTGCCGCTGCTCCGCGGGCTTCTGGACATGCCGACCGTGCGACCGCCCGGCGCGCACGACGACATGCCGCGCATTCAGGGCCCCGACTTCGGGGCGTCCGAGCGGTTCAGTGTCTCGCCAGGACACGAGACGGAGGCTTACCTACATATGCCGGGGGGCGAAAGCGGGCATCCGCTCTCGCCTTTCTACCGCGCCGGATTCGATGCCTGGGTGCAAGGCCGGCCGACGCCGCTCCTGCCCGGCCCGGTCACGCACGAGCTCGTGCTGATGCCTTAGTGCCGATGCCTAGTGTGCCGGTGCCGGCGTCAACGAGCCGGTACCGACGCAACCGCGCCCCTCGGTGCACACTTGGTTCACCGGACAGACGACGGGGCGCCCGCTCACGCAGCCGCGCGCGTCGGCGCCGGATGCGTGCGGCGCACAACGCTCCTGCCCATTGCAGGTTTTGGAATCGTCGCAGTCAGAATCGCTCATGCAGCTGATGGTGCTCGCCTCGCGCTCGAGCGTCGCCAGCTCTCCCTGGCGCGCAATCTCACCCGAGAGGGTGATGCCGAGCAGCAGCTGCGCCGGCTCGCGGCCGCCCGACAGATCGACATCGGCGGCCACCACCTGCCACGGCGGCGACAGCGGGCTCGCCGCGCGATAGAAAAGACTGAAGCGCAGCACGTTGCGCGGATCGAGCGCATCGTTCAACGTCAGCGGGATGACGCGCGTCGAGTCTCGCGCCCACGCTTCGCCATGCGTCAACGGATATCGGTGCACGGCCTTGCCGGCCTCGTAGATCCGCAACTCCACATAGCTGCCCGGGGTGAGCTCGGTCGGTCCCGTGACCACTCGAACCTGCAGGTGCGATACGGGCACGGCTCGGGAAACGGCGGCAACGAGCGTCAAGAGCAAAACCAGCATCCAATTCCGACTGAGCAGCTGGCGCATGTTCACGAAAATCCCCACGCGTGTTCTCGAACGAGAAAATATCATAGCCGATCCGTGTCCTCGGCCGGCAACGAGATGCCGGCCCGAGTTAACTTATGCTGCCGGAATTTGCGCGCCTCACCGCTTGCGGCGCGTCAACCGCGGCCGCCGATCCTAGGTTGGTATCGTCGGTCGACGGGCGTACCATGGCGTTATTGTCAAACCGAGCTGGAGGCTTACGCACATGATCAGCCGAATATGCGCAGCCGGCGCGCTGCTTGCTGCCTTCTCGATATGCGGCTGTGCGAGCACGAATAACCCGCCGCCGTCGACGGCCGCCCGGCCCTCCACGTGCCTCACTTCAACGGGCAGCCGCATCCCCGCGGGCCCCGGCACCAGTTGCACTGCGTGGGGACGGACGTACTCGCAAACCGACCTCGATCAGACCGGCAAGACGACCGCCGCAGGCGCCCTTGGTCTGCTGGACCCGTCGATCGCTATCACGCATTGATGGGCCATTGGGCTCGGCCGCACCCTACGGTTCGATCAGTCCCCGGTCCTTCAACATCGCGTCGACTTTCGGCGGACGACCCCGCCAGGTCGCGTAGAGTGCGGCGAGATCCTCGGTGTTGCCTCTCGATAGAACCATCTGCCGGAAGCGATCGCCGTTTGCGCGTGTGAGTCCGCCGTTCTCCTCGAACCATTGGAAGGCATCGTCCGCGAGCATCTCTGTCCAGAGATAGGCGTAGTAACCGGCCGAGTACTCGCCGCCCCAGATGTGCTGAAAATAGCTCGAGCGGTAGCGCGGCGGTACGGCGCGTACCGCGACGTGCGCCTGGTCGAGCGCCTGCCGCTCGAATCGATCGGGATCCTGGGCGGGCGCGCTCGACGGCAGCATGTGCCATTGCATGTCGAGCTCGGCGGCGGCAAGCAGCTCGGTCATCTTGTAGCCCCGGCTGAAGTTCTCCGCCCGCTTGATCTTCTGGGCCAGCTCCGGCGGCATGACGGCGCCGGTCTGATAGTGGCGGGCGTAATGATCGAAGATCGCGGGGTAGGCGGCCCAGTGCTCGTTGAATTGCGAGGGAAACTCGACGAAATCGCGCGCCGTGGCAGTCCCGGAGAGGCTGGGATATTGCGTGTCGGCGAACATCCCGTGCAGGCCGTGGCCGAACTCGTGGAACATGGTGATCACGTCCTCGAAGCTGATGAGGGCCGGCTGGCCGGGGGCTGGCTTCGGTAAGTTGCCGACGTTGTAGATCACCGGCCGGGTGCCGAGCAGCTTCGATTGGCCGACGAAGTTCGACATCCAGGCGCCGCCGTTCTTGTTGTCGCGCTTGAAGTAGTCGCAATAAAAGAGCGCGAGCGGCTTGCCGTCGGCGTCGGTCACGTCGAACACGCGCACGTCGGGCTGATAGACCGGTATGTCCTTGCGCTCCTTGAACGTGATGCCGTAGAGCTGGTTCGCCGCATAGAACACGCCGTTCTCGAGCACGTTGTCGAGCTCGAAATACGGCTTGATCTGCGCCTCGTCGAGGTCGTACTTCGCCTTGCGCACCTGCTCGGCGTAGAAATCCCAGTCCCAGGCTTCGAGCGTGAAGCCGCCGTGCTGAGCGTCGATGACCGCCTGGATGTCCTTGCCCTCGCGCGCGACGCGCGCGGTGGCCAGGGGCACGAGAGTGTTCATGAAATCGAGCGCATTCTCCGGCGTCCTCGCCATTTGATCTTTGAGCTGCCATGCGGCGTGATTCGCAAATCCGAGAAGGGCCGCGCGCTGCGCGCGCAGCTGCGCGAGCCGCGACACCGTGGAGCGGGTGTCGTTCGCATCTCCCCGTTCGGTGCGATTCCAGGAATTGTCGAAGATCGCGTTCCTCGTCGCGCGCACATCGAGCGAACCCAGGAGCGGTTGCTGCGTCGTGTTCTGCAGCGGCACGAGGTATCCCTCGACACGGTGCCCCTGCGCCGCGAGCGCCGCGGCGGCGAGCTGCGCCTCGCCGAGCCCCGCGAGCGCGGCGGGCGTCGCCGTGGAGTACGCCCCGGCGGTATTCGCAGCAAGCAGCTTCTTGATGAAGGTGTCGGAGAGTGTCGATTCCTCCGAATTCATCTTCTTCAAACGCTCCTTGTGCGCCGGGGACAAGTTCGCTCCGGCGTGCACGAATTCATCGTAGGTCACCTCGATCAGGCGCTTTTGCTCCGGATCGATGCCGGCCGCGTCGCGCTTCGCGTAGATCGCGGAGATGCGTGCGAACAGCCTCGAGTCGAGATAAATGGCATCCTGGTGAGCGGTAAGCTTCGGAGTCAGCGCGGTCTTCACGTCCTGCAGGTACGGATTGGTGTCGGCTCCCGTCACACCCTCGAATGCCTGCAGCGCGCGGTCGAGAAGGCGGCCGCTCTTCTCCAGCGGGACGAACGTATTCTCGAAAGTCGGCGGGGCCGGATCTGCGGCGATGGCCCGGACTTCGGCGAGCTGCTGCGCCATGCCGGCCTCGATCGCGGGCGCATAGTCTGCGTCCTTGATCTTGTCGAACGGCGGCGCGTGAAACGGCAGCGGGCTCTCCGCGTAGAACGGATTCGACGGCCCGAACTTTGCCTTGGGCTGCTCGGCAGCGGCGTTGAAGGCGCTAAGCATGGTGCATACCGCCAGCAGCAATAGCTCTCGTCGCATTCTCTACTCCCCTCTTGGCTTCATGAGTCATCGCTTCTCCGGCGCTCCTCAGGTGAGGATTGGCTGTTCCTAAAAATGCACGTTTCAGTCAGTATTAGGGTCTTGTCGGAGGTCTGTGAAGGCAATAACTTTCGCCGATGTTGCTGGTGTATCGATACCGCATCAAGTCGCTCACCGGACTCCTCAATAGCCAGGCGCGCGCCTGCAATTTCGTCTGGAATTTCTGCAACGATACTCAACTTCACGCCCTGAAGTGGAACAAGCGCTGGCCAAGCGGCTTTGATCTGAATCGGTTGACTGCGGGGAGCAGCAAGGATCTCGCCTTGCATGCCGGCACCATCAACGCCGTATGCGAGCAATACGCCAAGTCCCGCCGGCAGAGAAACCGCCCGTGCTTGCGCTGGCGGGCCCGGCGCTCGTTGGGCTAGGTGCCCTTGAAGGGCCGGGATCTGAAGCTCCAGGGGCAAGCCTTCCGCTTCGCCGGCAACACCTTCCGGGTGTTTCACTCCCGCCCGCTCCCCGAAGGCAAGATCAAGGACGGCACGAACTTCTCCTGCGATGCCCGCGGGCATTGGTTCCTGAACATCGTCGTGGAAGTGGCTACCCCTGAACCGCGGCCGGTGCGCCGCGGCATCGGCATCGACTTGGGCCTTAAAGACTTCGCGGCTCTCTCGACGGGAGACAAGATCGAGAACCCGCGGTATCTGCGCCAGTTGGCCGAGAAACTCGCTATCGCGCAGCGCGCCCGTAAAAGACGCCAGGCGACGAACATTTACGCCCGTATCGCCAATGCCCGCCGTGACTTTCACCATAAACGCTCGACTC
>Ga0302325_10001098_pt1 | contig 70405 bp, 68 predicted proteins | sample Palsa_T0_2_FD_201948 | JGI IMG/M metagenome (GOLD analysis project Ga0302325, IMG submission 201948) | Peat permafrost microbial communities from Stordalen Mire near Abisko, Sweden - Palsa_T0_2 | ecosystem: Environmental > Terrestrial > Soil > Palsa > Peat permafrost | place: Sweden: Abisko...
CATTTCTTGCGCCGCCGCTACGAAGCCCTGCGCGACCGCACGCCTGACCCGCCCGAGACTTGAGCAACCCGGCGCGCTCGGCCTCGGCCCCCTCGGCGTTCGGCTGGGGGTGATGCGCGTTGAGCCGCATATATCGGCTCAACGCGCATCAGGTGGACCCGATCGGCGCGCCAGATGCCGGAGCGGGCCGGACCCCTCGTGATCGCCGGTGTTTACGCGGGTTGTGCGACACCCTTGTCAGTTGCGTACCTCGACGGGTTTCACGATCCGCCGGCACTTCGACCCGCGCCGGCCTCACGCCCGCCCGAGCGCGCCGGCGTGCGCGGCGAGGCCGTCCATCACCACCCGCGTGGCGATCCCCGCCGTGGCGCTCGTCGCCTCGAGGCTGGGGGCGGTCTCGACCACATCGAGACCAGCGAGCCCGGACCTCCCGAGCCCCCGCACCAGCTCGAGCAGCTCGCGCGCGGTGAGGCCGCCGGGGGTCGGCACCGAGGTCCCTGGGGCGTATGCGGCGTCGAGGCTGTCGACGTCGACGGTCAGGTAGATCCCGCCTTCCCCACCGCCCGCGATCGCGACCGCGCGCTCGAGCGTCGCCGCCACGCCGGCCTCCCAGATGTCCTCGAGCCAGATCACCGTGATCCCGTGCTCGCGACAGTAGGAGAGCTCCGTGCGTGGGTTCATCCAGCCCGAGATCCCGATCAGCACCGTCCGCTCAGGGGCGAAGCCGGCCTCGATCGCACGCGTGATCGGGCAGCAGTTGGACAGCGCCTCGCCGCCGACGTCGATCGCCGTGTCGAGGTGGGTGTCGATCAGCACGAGGCCTGCATCCAGCCCGCGCTCGGCGACCGCGCGAACGGCCGGGATCGTGACCGAGTGATCTCCCCCGAGCGTGACCGGGACCGCACCGGCCGCGAGGATCTGGCTGATCGCGGCCTGCGCGATCTGGAAGCTGCGCGCCGGGTTGCCCGGCACAACCTGAGCGTCGCCGCAGTCGACGGGCGACAGCGCGTCCACCAGGTCGAAGTCCCAGGTCGCGTTGAAGGGCAGGAACTGCGTCGAGGCGATCTCGCGAATCGCCCGTGGCCCGTAGCTTGCGCCGCTGCGTCCGACCGCCATCGAGTCCCACGGGATGCCGTAGATCGCCGCCCGCGCGCCGTGCGCGCGGAGCAGCTCGCTGTCGGGCGGCACGTGGGGCAGTCGCAGGAACGTGCCGGCGAGGCCGGCGTGGAGCACGCTCTGCCACATCGTCTGATCGGCGGTCTGCGAGGGGTCTGACACGTGCGACAGTCTGCGGAGGCCCGTGGGCCGCGCATATGGACCCCCGGTCCGGCGAAGGTGGGTCCGGACCTCGACACTCGGTCCCAAGCACTTGGACCCTCGGTCGGTGTTGCGCGCGCGACAGGCGCAGTAGCTTGCCGAGCGCATGGACACGGCACCACTCGACGCGCCTCCCTCCGCCCCCGCCGGGACCACAGGGGCGCTGTTCGCGCGCCAGTCGAGCGGTCTCGTCCGCGAGATCTCGATCGTCTCCGCGGTCGCGCTCAACCTCACGTTCATCAGCATCGTCTACGGGGTGATCGGGGCCACGACGGTCCCGCTCGCTTTCCCCGGCGCGGGCCTCGCCCTCAGCGTCGTGATCTGCACGCTGTTCTGCGTGCCGCCGTACATCATGTACTCGTTCTTCTCACGAGCGATGCCGCGCTCGGGCGGCGACTACGTATTCGCCAGCCGCGCGCTGCACCCGTGGGCGGGGCTCGCGACCTCGGTCAACGGGACCCTCTGGTACATGTTCGCGATCACCTACGCGGCGTTCTCGACGATCCAGTACGCACTCTCGGGCACGCTGGCCTCGGTGGGGATCCTGTCGGGGAATCACGGGCTGGTGACCGCGTCCGCCGATGTGCTCAAGCACGGCTGGACGTTCGGGCTCGGGCTCGTGGTGATCGCCTTGATCCTCGCCACCGTGTGCGTGCGGCTGCCGCTGACGCTACAGATCACCCGGTGGCTCTTCTACGCGGTGGTCGCCGGCACGATCGTGGCGGCGGTCGTGCTGCTGTTCGGCTCGCGTTCTGATTTCGTCGCCGCGGTCGCCCACGCCGGCGGCAATTACCACAAGATCATCGCCGACTCGATCAAGGCCGGCTACGCGCCCCACCGGTTCAGCCTCGGCCAGTCGATCTTGTCCTCGTCGGTGCCGTTCTACGCGCTCGGGTTCGGCATCGTCACCGCCTACGTCAGCGGCGAGGTCCGCGGCGGCAAGGACGTGGCCACACGCGGCAAGCTCTACTCGCTGCTGATGGGCGGGGTCGCGATCACGATCATCTTCGCCCTCTCGAGCAGCGTGTTCGGCAAGAATTTCCTCGGCGGCGCGACGCTTCTGTCCAACAGCCTCAGCCCCCAGTATCCGTTCGCCGCCCCGTCCAACCTGTTCTTCTTCATCGACCTGGAGTCCGGCTCGACGATCATCGCGGTGATCCTCGGCGTCGCCTTCCTCGCCTCCGCGATCGCCGTCGCCATCCCCGGCTTCCTGATCTCGAGCCGCGCCCTCTTCGCCTGGTCGTTCGACCGCTTCATCCCCGAGAGCCTCAGCGAGGTCAACGAGCGCACTCGCGCGCCGCTGAAGGCGAACCTGATCGCTGCCTTCGTCGCGGTCGTGATGCTTGCGGTGATCACTTTCAGCCCAGGCTCGCTCGTCGCCGGCGTCGCCGGTACCGAGATCCTCGGTCTGACCCTGACCTTCATCGTCGTTTCGGTAGCGGCGATCACGTTCCCGTACCGGCGCCCCTCGATCTACAGAGGATCGGCGATCGAGCGCTCGATCGGCGGGATCCCGCTGATGAGTCTGGTCGGGGCCGCGTCGCTCGCCGTGTACGTCCTGTTCGCGTATTCGATCGCCTCGACCAGCGCGCTCGGGGCGACCACGACCGACGGCAAGATCGCACTCGTCCTGTTCGTCGTGCTCGGAGTGATTGCATACCCGGTCGTGTACCTGCTCAACAAGCGCCGCGGGGTCGACATCTCGCTCGCGTCGCGCGAGCTGCCGCCCGAGTAGGCGTTCGTGTTCATGCGCCGCAACCGAGGTGGAGGCGGTAAGGCGCCGGTCACGCGGATCTTCTTCGCGACCGACATCCACGGCTCCGAGCGCTGCTTTCGCAAGTGGCTCAATGCCGGCCGCGTCTACGAGGCCAACGTGATGATCTTGGGCGGGGACATCACCGGCAAGTCGCTCAAGCCGCTGTGCAAGGTCAACGGCGGCCCCTGGGAGGGCGAGGTCGGCGGCAGGCGCGTGCAGGCCCACGACGACGCCGAGCTCCAGGCGCTGTGCCGCCAGATCGCCGACCGGGGCTCGTATGCGCGTCTGACCTCGCCGGACGAACGCGACGAGCTCGCGAGCGATCCGGCCGCGTTCGACCGGGCCTTCGGCGAGGCGATCCGCGAGCGGGTCGAGCAATGGGTGGCGCTCGCCGACGAGCGTCTCAAGGACAGCGACATCGCCTGCTTCGTGATGCTCGGCAACGACGACGACGAGGAGCTCGCCGAGATCCTGCGCTCCTCTCAGCGGCTGACCTACGCCGAGGACGGGATCATGCAGCTTCCCGGGGGCCACGAGATGGTGTCGCTCGGGTACTCGACGCCGACGCCGTGGAACACGCCGCGCGAGTGCACCGAGGACGAGCTCGCCGAACGCATCGCCGCGGTGGCCGGCGGCCTCGAGCACCCCGAGACGGCGGTGATGAACCTGCACTGCCCACCGCGCGACTCGAACCTCGACCAGGCGCCGCAGCTCGACGAGAACCTGCGTCCGGTCATCACCGCCGGCGGGTTCGCCCTGATGTCGGTCGGCGCCGCCGCGGTCCGGCGCGCGATCGAGGACTCGGGCGCGGCGCTCGGGCTCCATGGGCACGTGCACGAGTCGCCGGCCGGCCAGATGATCGGCAGCACCATGTGCGTGAACCCGGGCTCTGAGTACCCTGAAGGCGTCTTACGCGGCGCGGTCGTTGATCTAACCGAGGATGGACAGGTGAAGCGATGGCAGATCACGCAGGGATGACCGAGCTGATCGACGAGGGCATGGGTCTCGCGCGCGCCGCCGACCAGGCGGGCATCAGGCTGCGCCTCCTCGGCGGTGTCGGCGTCGTCGCCCACTGCCCGACGGTGCTCGAGGGCAAGCCGCATCGCGAGATCGCCGACATCGACGTCGCCGTGCCGCGGAAGCAGGCCCGCTCGCTCACCGGCTTCCTCGAGGGCCGGGGCTACACCGCCGAGAAGCGCTTCAACGCGCTGCACGGCGACTCGCGGATGATCTTCCACGGGCCGCAGGGCAAGCTCGACGTGTTCGTCGGCGCGTTCTCGATGTGCCATGCGCTGGAGTTCGACAACCGGCTCGGGCTCGACGCTCCGGCGCTGACCGCGACCGATCTGCTGCTGACCAAGCTGCAGATCGTCGAGCTCAATGCCAAGGACGCGCACGACGCGTCCGTCCTGCTCACCGAGCACCCGATCGACGCCGGCGACGGCGATCACATCGATTCCACATACTTCGCCGGTCTGACGGGCGACGACTGGGGGTTGTGGCGCACCGTGACCGCCACCCTCCACCGCCTCTCGGAGCTGTATCCGGCCGTCGCCGATCGCGGCCGGCAGCTCGTCGCCGTAGCCGAAGCCGCACCGAAGACGCGGCGGTTCAAGCTCCGGGCGCGCGTCGGTGAGCGCGTTCGCTGGTACGAGCTCCCCGAGGAGACCGAGGTCGCCTAGCGCACTAGCGCGGGAGCGCGGGAGCGAGCAGGCGGTGGACCTTCAGGCCGAGTCCGAGCTGTTCGCGATCCTCGCATAGCGTCGGGTCGAGGCCGGTCAGCTCGTGGATGCGCTCGAGCCGGTGCATGATCGTGTGGCGGTGCGTGAAGATCGTCGCGGCGGTCGCGTTCATGTTGCAGTTCGAGTCCAGGTACGCCCACAGGGTGCGGACGAGCTCGGTCTGATTGAGGCTGTCGTAGCGGACCATCGACGCGACGGTGCTCTCGTAGAACTCGTGCACCTCCTCCGGGTGCGAGGCCAGCACCCGGAACAGCAGCTTGTAGATGGCGCTGCCGATCTCGTGGGTGATCACCGTGCCCGAGTGCTGTAGAGCCTCGAGCACGAGTTCGGCCTCCCGGACCGCACAGGGAAGCTCGGCGGGATCGGCGTGGAAGCTGGACAGCCCGACGTTGCCGTACCGGCGCAGTCGTGCCGCCAGCCGTCTCGCCAGCGCGACGCTCGATGCGGACCCACCGGCGCCAACGCCGCCGGCGCCAACGCCGCCGGCGCCAACGCCGCCGGCGCCAACGCCGCCGGCGCCGACCGCCGGCAGCGCCGCGTAGACGCGAGGGCGAGCGTCCGGGCCTACCCCTTCGAGCTCCTGCGCCAGGGCCCCGGGGTGCTCGGCCGTGATCGTCGCGACGACGAGACGCGGCCGGTCGACGGTCAGCTCTGCGCAGAGGATGACCGCGCCGCCGGATAGATCGCATCTCAGCCGCGCGGCGCGCCGAACGATCTCAGAGCCGGTGAGGTCGGTGCGCGAACGCAGCTCCTCGAGCAGTGAGCCGCGGAGGTTCTGCTCCGCCTCTTCCTTGGCGTCTTCGATCGCGAGCTGCGTCAGCGCGGCGGTCGCGGCAAGCCGCAGGAACTCGCACGCCGCGAGGCGCGGAGCAGCCTCCGCCCGCAGCAGCGCCACGACGCCGACGATCTCGTCCCGGAAGCGGATCGGCGATTCGGCCACAACCTCCACCGGGACCGCCGATGGGCGCCCGCGGACGCGTTCCTCGACCCAGCGCTGAAGCGAGGCCAGATCTTGCGGGGCTCGAACCGGGCCGCGGGCTTCACGCGAAGCGAGCGTGACTCCGAGCCTCGGAATCACAACCGCGACCGGCCCGCCCGAGGCCGCGGCTGCGAGCTCGGCGACTCGCTCCAAGCCGTCGCCGTCGAGCACGGCGTCCATCATCGCCGCGTGGGTCTCGCTCAGCGTGTCGAGCAGGCGGGTCTGATCATCGGCAGCCGGCGCGGGCGCCCGTACCGGAAACTGGATTTCCCCCGTGCCGCCTCGGCGCCGGGTCGGGACGGCGGTCCTGGTGCTCGCCATGCGCTCAGTATCTCCCTCACACGCGGGTCCTCTCATCGGCCCGGTGTCCAACATGCGCGCCCGTTGTATTAGCCATCTGGCACGTGGGTCCTCGCTGACCGTCAGCGCGACGCCGGCTCGTCCTCCGGTGGTGGCCCGTCGGCCGCCAGGGGCGTCCGATGGCCGAGCTTGCCTTCTGTCACGAGCGTTCCGAGCACGTCCATGATCGCCCGGCAGCCGAGCTGTGCGGTCATGTCGCTGACGTCGTAGGGCGGCGCGATCTCGACCACCTCCATCCCGCAGATCCCTTCCTTCGCGATCATCCGCAGCGCCTTCAGCGCTTCGCGCGGAAGCAGGCCACCCGGCTCGGGTGAGCCTGTTCCGGGAACGAACCCGGCGTCGATCGAGTCGATGTCGAACGAGAGGTAGACGGCCTTGGCGCCCTTCCACGCCACCTCGAGCGCGATCTCGACAGCCTTCTCGACCCCGATCTCTTCGACGTCGTGGATCGTGATCGCCGTGGTGCCGCGCTCGCGCGCGACCTTGAGCCCGGGACGGGATCCGTACCAGCCCCCGATGCCCATCTGCACCAGGTTGCGTGGCGGTGCATTGGGAATGTTCGTCGCATGGAACCACGGTGTCGTGTGCATCCGCTCGTCCATGTCGCGTTCCTGGATGTCGATGTGCCGGTCGAGGTGGATGATTCCCACGTTGCCGTCCACGTACTTGGCCATCGCCCTGACGTCGGGATAGCCGAGCGAGTGATCGCCGCCGATGATGACCGGAAAGACACCGTGCTCGAGCACGTGCGAGACGGCGCGGTCGACCTGATCGAAGGACTTCTCGATGTTGGAGGGGATCACGAATACGTCGCCCACGTCGCACAGATCGAGCTCCTCGACGAGGTCACACCCCATGTCGAGGCTGTAGCCGTCGTACAGGGCGGAGATCCGCCTGACCGCCTGCGGTCCGAAGCGCGCGCCGGCGCGGTAGGTGGTGCCCATGTCAAACGGGGCGCCGATAATCGCCGCCTCATACTTGGACACCTGATGGGCGTCTTCGCAGTAGGGGGCCCTCAGGAAGGTGTTGATTCCGGCGAACGCCGGCTGTCCCCCACGCGAGAACGTCGAGATCGTGCGGTCGTTGACCGACGGGGCGGCCTCGAGACCGAGCTCGAGCCCGCGCTCGACCGACTCCCGCTGCGCCTTGTTCGGGATCTCGGCGAGGCGCCGGAGCATCCGCATGCCATGCAGTCGCGAGCGATCGAATCCTTCACCTGGGCCTCCGCCATGCGCTTCCCCCATCGTCTAGACAACTATAAGACAACCGCACCTGCGCTGTCCACCTGCCGCTCGGTGCCCCGATCGTCCATAGGCCCCGTCATGATCTGATCGGCAATGGCGCCGTCGCCCAAATCGCGCCGTCTCTCACGGCTCGCAGAGCTCGACCCGGGTCGGCTCGACCGCTCGAGCTTCGTCCCCTTGTACTACCAGCTTCAGGAGCTGCTCAAGGAGCAGATCGAATCGGGCGTGTGGGCTCCGGGCGACGCTCTCCCCTCCGAGCCCGACCTCGCACGAGGTCTCGGGGTCAGCCGGGTCGTGGTCCGTCAGGCGCTCGCGATCCTCGAGGACGACCGCCAGCTCGTCAGGCTCCGCGGGCGCGGGACCTTCGTCGCCCAGCCCAAGCTGGAGCATCGTGCCGGCGGTCTCTCCCGTCTGCTCGTGACACCCCGCGGCGCGGAGATCGACATTCGCGTGCTCGATACCCGCGTGGCCAGAGTCGAGCAGAGCATCCGCCAGGGATTGGACGCCCCGACGGAGCCGATCCTGCGTGTCACCACGCTGGTGTCGCTGCGGGGTGTGGCGCTGGCGATCGGCTATTCGTTCTTCCGCCGCGCCGAGGTGACATGGCTCGAAGCGGTCGCCTCCGTCGGTCGTAGCCTTCCGCCCGACCTCGTGCTCTCCGACCACGACGTGCAGCTGACCCGATCGGCGGTCTCGATCGAGACGAGCCAATGCGGTCGCTTCGAGGCGACCCATTTCGGGATCGCCCCGCGAGCCGCCGTGTTTCTCGTCCTCTGTCGCGAGCTCCGCCGCGCAGGTCGAGGTGAACGTCCCTTCGAGGTCGCGCGCGTCGAGTATCGCGGCGACATGCTCCAGTTCCACCTCGAGCTCGGCGCGAGCGCAACCACCGGCGGGCTCGAGGCGACCTACTCGGTGAGCGACTGACTCAGGCGACGAGCTCGCCTAGCGGCGGGCCAGGTATTCGAGCCACGAGCCGTGCTCGGAGATGTCAGCTGCGCCGTCGAGTGCGGCCGGTTCGCACAGGAAGCCGACCACGTCGCACCCGTCCTCGAGCGCGACCTGGCCAAGCGCCATCGGCCGCGGCAGCGCGGCGAGAAACGGCCCGAGCTGCGCCGCCGGCAGAGCCCAGAGCTCGCCCTCGATTGCGACGCCGCCGTCGTCCACGCGGACCAAGCCCGGTTTCGGCGGATCGGTAGCAAGTGCGTACATCCGGTATACCGGCGCGGTGCGCACCACGCCGAGGCCGCGGGCGCCGCGGCCGGCGAGCTGGTGATGCAGAGGCTGGCCGCGACGGTGTGCTCCGACGACGAGCACGGGGATGCCGGCCGGCTCGCCTGACGTCGGCGCCGCGGGCGGCTCACCGAGGAACTTGCCGGCGATGTCGGCCAGCACGAGATCGCAAAAGGCCGCGGCCAGGAAACTGACCCCGAACTGCCCTCCGTCGGCGACGCCGGCCGGCACAGCGATCGCGCAGAGGTCGAGCAGGTTGACGAACGAAGTGAAGACGCCGAGCGCGGTGTTGACTGCTACCGGGCCGGCGGCGACCTCGGCGATCGTCGGCTGGCGCGGCACGGTCGGGAGCAGCAGGGCATCGATCGCCGCGAGAACCGGCGCCGTCGCCACACGCAGCGCGTCGAGGGTCTCGCCGTCGCGGGAGAGCCGGCTGGCGGTGGGGCGGCCGGCAGCGCGGATGATCTCGCGAACCGTCGCGTCGACCGCGTCAGGATGAGCGTCGACGAACGATCCGAGCGCGGCGTGGCGCTCGGCGACGTACGCGCCGCCGTAGAGCAGATCGCCTGCCGACAGGAACGGGTCCACGTCGACCTCGACGAGCGTCGCCCCGAGCGCCGAGAGACGGTCGACCGCCGCGGCGAACGCCCGCCGCGCATCCGGGCTGAGGTAATCGTCGAGGCGGCCGGCGGCAGGGATCCCGATCCGCGGCGCGACGGGCGCGGCCAGCGGCGCGTCCGGTGGCCAGGCGCGGTCGAGCGCGTCGGTGGCTGCGCGTCCGGCGGCGTCGGGACCGGCCATCAGCCACAGCGCCTGCTCAGCGGTTGCCGCGTCGCGCGCGAACACGGTGACGCAGTCGAGCGTGCGGCAGGCGGGGACGACGCCGGCGACGGGCACGAGCCCGCGCGTCGGCTTGACCCCGACGACGCCCTGGAAGGCGGCGGGAACGCGACCCGAGCCGGCCGTGTCGCTCCCCAGCGCCAGGTCGACGATCCCGAGCGCGACCGCCACGGCCGAGCCGCTACTCGACCCGCCGCTGACGTAGCCCGGACGGCGGGCATCGCGCACCGCGCCGTGCGGCGATCGTGTGCCGACGAGGCCGGTGGCGAACTGGTCCATGTTCGTCTTGCCAGCCACCAGCGCACCGGCGGCGCGCAGCCGGGCCACCACCGGTGCGTCGCATTTCGGATCGTAGGCGTAAGCGGGGCAGCCCGCGGTCGTCGGCAGACCGGCGACGTCGATGTTGTCCTTGACCGCCAGCAGCGCGCCGCGGAGCGGGAGCGACGGGGTGGGCGCGGCCGCATCGAGCGCTGCCGCCTCGGCGAGCAGGTCCTCGGCGTGCCGCAGCGTGATCCACACTTCCGGTCTGTCCACCTCGGCGATCCTTGCGTACGCCGACCGCACCCGCGCGGTGACGCTCACCGGGCCTCCCGCGGAACGACGACGACAAGTGGCCTGCCGGGCTCGACATGGTCGCTGACGCCGACGAGCACCTCGGCCACCGTCCCGTCGCACGGCGCGTCGAGGGCAGTCTCCATCTTCATCGCCTCGAGCGTCAGCAGCCGGTCGCCGGTCGAGATCGAGTCGCCGGCGCGGACCTCGATCCGCCAGATGCTGGCGGTGCACGGTGCTTCGACGACCACGCCGCCCTCCGGCACCGTCGGCACCCCGGACGGTGGCGCGACATCGGGCTCGGGCCGCGGGTCGAACTCGCCGGCGGCGGCCCATGCGTCGCGCTCGGCCGCGAACGCCGCGCCTTGCCTGGAGCGGAACGCGGTTATCGAGTCATCGTGCGCAGCGAGGAAATCGAGATGGTCGGCAAGCTTGAACGTGCCGTTCTCGATCCGCAGATCGAGCCGGCCGGCCTCCATGTCCGAGCGCAGCTCGAGCAGCTCGTCGGCGCTGACCGGATACCAGGAGATCCGGTCGAAGAAGCGCAGCAGGTACGGCTGCTCGGAGAACGGCCCCGTCCTGCGGAAGCGCGACCAGACCTGCGTCGTGCGCCCGACGAACTGATAGCCGCCCGGGCCCTCCATCCCGTAGATGCAGAGGTACGCGCCGCCGATGCCGACGGAGTTCTCCGCCGTCCACGTCCGAGCCGGGTTGTATTTCGTGGTCACCAGGCGGTGGCGCGGGTCGAGCGGAGTCGCGACCGGGGCTCCGAGGTACACGTCACCCAGACCGAGGACCAGGTAGTCGGCCTGGTAGACGATCCGGCGTACGTCTTCGGTGTCGTCCAGTCCGTTGACTCGGCGGATGAACTCGATGTTCCACGGGCACCACGGCGCGTCGGCGCGGACGCCGGCCATGTAGCGGGCGATCGCCTCTCGCGTCGCCGGGTCGTCCCAGGACAGCGGCAGGTGCACGGTGCGCGAGGGAACCACGAGGTCGCGGGTGGCCGGGAGCTCGTCCTCGAGGGCGTCGACCAGCTCGAGAGCGCCCCGCACGCCGAGGACATCGGGGTCGAGCTTGACCTGGAGCGAGCGGACGCCGGGGGTGAGCTCGAGGACGCCTGCCACGTGCTCGCGCGCGACCGCCTCGGCGAGCGCGTGCACGCGCATCCGCAAGCCGAGGTCGAGCACCATCTCGCCGTACTCGACCAGCAGGTTGTCGTCGCCACTGCGTCGCCAGGTGACCGACGGCCCGCCCGGATCGGCCTCCCGCCGCTCGAGGACACCACCGTCGCCGTCGGGCGCGGCCCGCAGCGCCACCCCCGGCGCCCGCCGAAGCGCCGCCGCCCCGCGCTCGCCGACGGCGACGAAGCGCACCTCGTCTCCGGGCCGGAGCTGGCCGAGCTTCCAGCGCTCGGCGGACGCCACCGTCGCCGGGCACACGAAGCCTCCGAGCGAAGGACCGTCGGGGCCGAGGACGATCGGTACGTCGCCTGTGAAGTCGACCGACCCGACGCTGTACGGCGTGTCGTGGATGTTCGAAGGGTGCAGGCCGGCGTCGCCCCCGTCCTTGCGAGCCCAGCGCGGCCGTGGCCCGCGCAGGCGCACGCCGGTCCGGGCGGAGTTGAAGTGGACCTTCCAGGCGGTGGCGTAGAACGTCTCGATGTCCTCGCGGGTGAAGAACTCCGGCGCCGCGTGCGGACCCTCTGTGACGCCGATCTCCCAGGCGCTGACCAGCGACGGCCGGGCGTGGGCGGGCACGGGCGCAACCTCGCGCGCCCGCGGCGAGACGTCCGCGGCCGGCCGCGCCCGCAATACGTCTCCGGGCCGCACCGCCCGCCCGCCGTGACCACCGAAGCGTCCGAGGGTGAAGGTCGCCGCGCTCCCGAGGTGCTCAGCGACGTCGAGGCCTCCGGCGACGCAGATGTAGGCGCGGAGCCCCGGCCCGTCGAGACGACCGACGTCGAGCGTCGCGCCGGCCGGGACGCTCAGCGGCTCCCACATCGCCACCGGCGCGCCGGCCACCATGATCGCCCCCGGCGCCCCGGTCACGCAGACACTCGTCTCGTGGCTGAAACGAAGCGCAGGCCCCTCGAGCGTGCACTCGAGCGCGGGCGCCCCCTCCGGATTGCCGAGCGCACGATTGCCCAGGCGCAGCGATCGGTCGTCCATCGCGCCGGATGGAGGAACGCCGACGTTCCACATCCCGACGCGACCAGGCCAGTCCTGCACCGTTGTCAGCGTTCCGCCGCGCAACACCTCGATCCGGGGAGACGGATCGGTGATGCGGGCTAGCGTCGCCGTGGTGTGCACGGCTTCGCGCACCCGCGGGTCGGCGATCGCCGCACGCAGCAATCCCGCATTGGTAACGATGCCGCCAACGCGCGTCTGCTCGAGGCCCGCCGCCAGCGTGTCGAACGCTTCCTCACGCGTCTCGCCGCGAGCGATCAGCTTGGCGAGCAGCGGGTCGTACGCCGTCGTCACCTCGGTCCCGCCCGTTATCCAGCCGTCGACGCGCAACTGCTCGGGGAGCACGACCTCGGTCAGCAGGCCCGCGGATGGGCGGTGGTTCGCGCCCGGGTCCTCGGCATAGAGACGGACCTCGACGGCGCAGCCGTGTGGCTCGGCGGCCGCCAGCTCGTCGAGCACGCCCGGCTTCCCCTGTGCGAGGCGGAGCATCGCCGCGACGAGGTCGATGCCGTAGCGCTCCTCGGTGACCGGGTGCTCGACCTGCAGGCGAGCGTTGACCTCGAGGAAGTACGCCTCGCGACGCACGACGTCGTAGAGGAACTCGACGGTGCCCGCCGAGCGATAGCCCACCGACCCGGTAAGCGCCGCCGCGTGCTCCGCCATCCGCTCGCGCACCCCGCCGGGGAGGCCCGGCGCCGGCGCCTCCTCGAGCACTTTCTGGTTGCGGCGCTGCAGCGTGCAATCCCGGTCGCCGAGCACGACGACGCGTCCGGCACCGTCCCCGAAAACCTGGACCTCGACGTGGCGGGCCGCCTCCACCAGGCGTTCGAGGAACACGCCTCCGGCGCCAAAGCTGGCGCCCGCCACGCGCCGCACGCGAGCCAGCGCCATGGGCAGCTCGGTCGCCCCGTCGCAACGCTCCATCCCGATTCCACCCCCACCCGCCGTCGCCTTGAGCATCACCGGGTAGCCGATCTGCTCGGCAGCCGCGAGCGCGGCGTCCGCGTCGGCGAGCACGCCCGACCCCGCGATCATCGGAACGCCGGCAGCCTTTGCCAGGACGCGCGCGGCGTCCTTGGCACCGAACGCACGTAGCTGGTCGGGCGTCGGCCCGACGAACACCAGCCCCGCGTCCTCCACCGCCCGGGCGAACGCCACATCCTCAGACAGCAGCCCGTAGCCCGGGTGGATCGCGCCGGCCTCGTGGGCCCTCGCCGCCGCGAGCACCGCGTCGGCTCTGAGATAGCTCTCCCGCACCGGCGCGGGGCCGAGGCGCACCGCCAGATCGGCCATCCCCACGTGTGGGGCCCCGCGGTCGGCGTCTGAGTAGACCGCCACCGTGCGGAGCCCCAGCGCACGCGCGCTCCGGATGATCCGACAGGCGATCTCGCCGCGGTTCGCGACCAGCACGGTGTCGAACATGCCGCAGGCAGCTACGGCGTGAGGATCATGCGGATCGGCGTCGGATTGAAGCCGTTGCAGGGATTGTTGATCTGAGGGCAGTTGGAGACCAGTACCAGCGTGTCAACCTCGGCGCGCAGGGTCAGTGACAGGCCGGGGGCCGAGATGCCGTCGACGATGCCGAGCGTGCCGTCCTCTTCGATCGGCACGTTCATGTACCAGTTGATGTTCGAGACCATGTCCCGCTTGCCGAGGCCCCACTTGGCACCCTCCGCCAGGAAGTTCTCGACGCACGCGTGCTGGTGCTTGGTGTGGTGGCCGTAGCGGAGCGTGTTGGATTCCTTCGAGCATGCTCCGCCGATCGTGTCGTGACGCCCGACCTCGTCCGAGACGATCCTCATCAACGGGTTTCCGAGGTTCGACAACAGGGCGCTGCCGGTGGTCAGGAACACGTTGCCCTGGGCGGCGATCGTGTCCGGGGCGCTGTAGCGCTCGACCGTGTCGTGGGCGTTGTAGAGCAGGAAGTCGACGGCCTGATTGCCTTCGAGGTCGACGATCTGAAGCGTAGCGGCGGCCGGCACGACCGCGGACCAGGGTGCGCACGCGGGCACCGTTTGATCGATCATCTGCGGGCCTCCCAGTAGTCCGCGGTGTTCTCGAATGCTCGCTGGAGCTCGGGCGTTGCCGTCCAGCGAGGGTCATCGGGCTGTGTGGGCCGGCCCCGCCAGGCCAGGACCTCGAGCGCTGTCAGCTCCGGCTCGGGACGCGGATCGATCGGGTGCGGGACATCGGCCAGCAGCACGACCAGCGGGAGCTCGCAGCGAAGCGTCACCGCGCATCCGGCGCCGGCACTGCCGAGCCACGCGAGCGACCCGTCGTGCTGAACGCGTACCCCTTGGAAGAGCGACACGCTCGGTGGCAGGTCTCGCGGCTCCAGACCGTGCTTCGCGGCGACGTTGACGAACCGCGCCCGGGCGGCCGGCCCGCCGCCACACAGCGCGTCATGACGGCCCGAGTCGTCGGCCACGATGCTCGCCAGCACGCGCCCCTGGTCCGACAGCAGCGGATGCCCGACACCGAGGTAGGCCTGCCACGGAATCTTCACCGTGTCAGCCACGTTCAGGCGCTCCCACGGCTGCTCGGCGTTGTAGAGCAGCAGGTGGGCGCATGCCTGCCCGTAGAGGTCGCGCAGACGCAGGCTCGTGCCGCGAGCGAGCACCTTGGACGTGGCCCCACCGGCAGCGATCACCTCCGCCCAGGTCATTTCGGCGGCCGGCACGCCCGCCGGCGGCTCCGGCCATGAGCTGGCCGGCACGGTCGGCATCGTCTCGAGCACTGTGCCGTCCTGGGCGCGGGCGTGGTCCCGCGCCGCCCAGGTTGTCTCGGTCTTACTCAAGTGCTCGCAGTGAATGAGTCCGTCCGGCTCCACACTCGATTAGTAATACCAACGATCACCGCGCGTCGCAACGGCCGCAGCCAGGTCGGACCCTGAGCCTGGATCCAGGCTCAGGCGGCCTCCGGGCCGAAGTCGGCATCAAGCAGATGGCGCTGACCCGCCTCGCCGCGAGCGTTTCGTTCCGGGCTTGACAAGAGTTCTTGTGGAGAGTAGTCTTGTGACAAGAAGACTTGTGAAAGGAGTACATATGTTGAACCCAGCATTGGCCGAGATGGCAGTCCGCGACAGGATCGACGAGCTGCAGCGAGCGCGAGCGAAGCGGTCGTTCGGCACCCAGTCATATCTCGCCGCCGATACCACCAGGTCCCAGACACCCGGCTCGCCGGCGCGACACGCTCGTCGGGCTCACTCCCGGCGAGCGATCGGTTGGTTCCTGGTCAGCCTCGGCCTGCGCATCGCCCTCCCTCGGAGGCGCGCCGGTTCGTCCCGATGACGGCCAACCGGCCCAGCCGCCCGCCGAAGCGCGATCGGGCGCGCGACGAGGAGGCCGTCAGCGACGCAAGACCGACCGAAGGCCCCATCGAACGCAGGGTCATTACCGATCCCCGGACGATGCGGGCCTTGGCCCACCCGGTTCGCCTCGCTCTCCTCGAAGCTCTCGGTCGCGAGGGCGAGCTGACGGCCACACGCGCCGCCGAACTGCTCGACGAGAGCCCGGGGAACATGTCGTGGCACCTTCAGACATTGGCCAAGTACGGCTATGTCGAGGAGACAGGCGGCGGCAAGGGCCGCAGCCGTCCGTGGCGGATCGCCTCGGTCTCGAACCGCTTCAAGACAGCCACCGAGGATCCGGAGGGAAACGCCGCCGGCGGAGCGCTGGAATCCGTCTTTGCCGACCAGGCTTACTCGCGCCTACGCGAATGGCGGACCATCCGCGCCTCCTACCCATACGTGTGGCGCGACGCCGCCTTCACTTCGGACTCGATCGCCTATCTGACCGCTGAGGAGATGTCCAAGCTCGGCGACGAGATCGCTGAACTACTTGGCCGCTACCGGGACAGGGTCCTCAACAAGCGGCTACGCCCGGCTGAGGCACAACCCGTCAAACTCGTCGCCTTCGGCCACCCAATCCCACCGACTCCCTCCGGCAACTGACCGCAGCCGATGCGAGTTCGTCAGCGCATCATCTGCGGAGCGGCCTTGTTGCTTCTGGGCGGAGCGGCCGCTGCCGGCGCGCGGATGATCGCCGTCCCGATCCCAGGTATCGCCGGTCCGTCGATCGCGTTTCCGGGTGCGCTTCGGACCAACGATGGCGGTGCGGTGGTGCTCGCTGAGATTCGCCGTCATCCCCTGTCGAGGACTGGGACTTCATTCACGGCCCGGGTTGACGCCGACGGCACGCTCGACCTTGGCTACGGCTACGAAGGCGTCGCGCGGCTCACCATCAGCCCGGCGGCGATTCCCACCGCCCTCGCGATCGATCCAGAGACCGGTGACGCCTGGATCGGCACGAAGGACGGCAGCCGCAGCGGGATTTATGCCCTCGACAACACGGGGCAGCGGCAACTCAGGTTCGGCGACCGCGGACGCGTGATGCTTCCTGCCGGCGACGGCGGTGGCGTACGAGCCTTGGCCTGGAGGCGGGGCAGGCTCCTGGTCGCCGCCGGCGCGCGTGCACGCTGCGCCGGCTGCGCGTTCATGCTGTTGAACGCGGCCAGCGGCAGACCGGTCGCGGCCGCGACGCTCACAACCGAGGCCGCCGGTGGGCCGTTATGCACCGACCCGGTCGGTGTCACCAGCGTCGCGTTCCGGACGTCCGACGAGTTGCTGGCAGCGACCGAAGTAGCCAACCCTCGTCTGTGCACAGCGTCGTTGGTCGCGCTCAACAACAGGCTTGTGCCGTTCGGACCGGACGCACTGACGGCGCCTCCACCGCCGGCTCAGCCACTGCGGTCGGTCAGGGTCACTTCTCAGCCTGGCGCAGCGTGCGTCGCGGGCTCAGGCCCTGCGGGAATCGACATCTGGCCGCTCGGCGCCACGCAATCAACCACGGTGAGCGCTGGAGCATCGGCCAAGCTCGTCGCAATCGTCCCGCTCGGTGCCGGCGGCTGCGGCGCACTGCTTCAGCGCGGACAGCGGTCGGCGGATGTCGCGCAGATCGGTTCGAACAATCTCGCGCCGGCGGTCTCCCACATTTCCGGAGCGCTCGCGCCGCTGGCGATGTTCCGTTGTCACCAGCACCTGCTGGTGATCGCGGCGAGCGGTCCCGCCGGCAAGGAAGCCGCGATGATCGTGCCCGTCCCGATCACACGCGGCCCGCTCGCGGCGGCCACCGCGGTGCGCTCGACGGGGGGGACTGGATGTCGCTGAGCGCCGCCGCCGGTCGGTTGCTGTTGAGCGACGTCCGAACATCACCTAAGACATGCCCGGGCGTTGCCTAGGCGAGAGCTGTTTCGGGTAGTCTAGATCCATGCGGACGAGCGTTCTGCTGACGGCGATGCTGCTGCCGCTCGGGCTCGCGGTCGGTCCCGCGGGCGAGGGCTCCGAAGCCAGTCCCGCCGGCGCCCCGACGTCGGACGGCAGCAGTGCGGATGCGGGCAGCACGATCAGTGTGCTGCACGCGGGATCGCTGAGCACGTTGGTGAAGCTCGGTCTCGTGCCGGCGCTGGCGAGCGAGTGCGGAGTGACGGTCGCCGACCAGAGCGGCCCCGCGGTGCAGCTCGCTGACGAGATCAAGGCCGGGTCGCTGACCGGGGATGTTTACATGAGCGCTGACGCGCACGTGAACAAGACCCTGATCGGCCTCGGGAACGGCGACTGGGTCCGCTGGTTCCTGGCCTTTGCCCGCAACGAAGTGGTCATCTCATACACGCCGCAGAGCCCGTTCTTCGCCCAGCTCGAGCAGGCACGACTGGGGGAGATCCCGTGGTACACGGTCCTGATGGAGCCGAGTTTCATCCTCGGGCGTATGAACCCGAACACTGATCCCGGCGGCTACTACGCGCTCTTCGTGGCCGAGCTGGCGGAGCGCTTCTACGGAATCCCCGACCTCAAGCGGGAACTGCTCGGAAGCGACATGAACCCTGCTCAGGTTCTCGTCCCGCCGTCGTATGCTGCGACTGCTTCCGGTGGCGTGCCGGACGCCGCCTTCGGCTACCTGAGCAGCGCGATCGCCGGTGGCTCTCCTCACATCGCACTCCCGTCCGAGATCAACCTCAGCGACCTCAGCCTCGCGCGGTCCTACTCCGAGGTCAGCTTCACCAACACCGACGGGGTGACATTCCACGGGGCGCCGATCTACGCCAGCGTGACCGTTCTGCAGCGCAGCGCCAACGAGCAGGCGGCGATCGACTTCGTTCGCCTGCTGGCCAGTCCGCAGGGCCATCAGCTCGTGCAGGCCGACGGGTTCCTCGACACCCCGGTGCTCGTCGGCGGTGACCCCGAAGCGGTCCCACCCGAGCTTCGTCCCTTGATCGCCGGCAGCTTCAACCGTTACGGGTCTGAGCCGGACGCGTAGTCCGCGCACCGTATTCTCCGGCGGTGCTCGAGCGGGAGAGTGCCGTGTGTGAGCGCCGCGCCGGTGATGCGGGGTCAGCTGTCGAGGGAGCGCTGCATCTCGTCGGCGAGTCCTGGGTGCTGGTAGGGCCCGGGCGCGCGCAAGGCCTTGATTACGCGGTGCTGGTTCTCGAGGCTCTTGTCGTGGCTGAGCTTGACCTTGCAGACGAAACGTGCGATCGGGATCCGCAGCCCGACGGTTCCCTTCGCCAGCTGCGCGCCCGATTCCGGGTCCAGCAGCTGTGGTCGCGTGACGTGGCGCTCGAAATGTTCGACCAGCCGCGTCAGGACGCGGAGGTTCTCCGCCGCGTCGAGGATCTCCGGGACGCCGTAGCAGTGCGCGACGGTGAAGTTCCAGGTTGGGGCCGGGGTCGTGCCCGGTAGGTACCAGCTCGGGCTGATGTAGCCGTGGCGGCCCTGCACGATCAGCATGATCTCGTGCTCTCCGAAGCCGTGCACGCGATCGTCGGGGCGCCCGACGTGGGTCAGTGCCGCCAGCTCGGTCGTCGTTTCGTCCACGAGCACCGGATAATGCGAGGCGACAAGCTCGCCGCCGTTGCTGCTCACGAGCGTGCACCACGGGTTCTCGCGGATCAGCTGCCGTACGACGTCGGGGTCGTCGCTGGCGTGCGTCGGATTGGGCCGCATGCACAGAGTTTGACGCACCGCGTGGCGACTTATGATTGGCGGGTGGGGGTCGCGCATTTCGATACGGCGGGCGGCCACGAGTTTCGGAGTGGCCATTTGCGTGGTCGGTGGACGTTTCTCGGGGTGGCCGCCGGGGCTGTCGGGATCGCTCTGCGCCGGGTCGAGCTGCCCGCGGGCGGCTGGTCAACGCCGGTGCACGAGCACGGCAGCGCTGAGGAGATCTTCTATGTCCTCAGCGGCCGTGGACTCGCGTGGCAGGATGGTCGCACGACGGAGATCTCAGCTGGTGACTGCATCGCCCATCTCCCGCGCCGCGGCGCGCACACGATGTACGCGTTGGACCCCCTCGACGTCGTTGTGTTCGGTCCGCGTGTGCGCACCGAGACACCCCGCTTCCCCCGTCTCGGCCTGTCGCTGCTCGGTAGCGGGGCGGTCGATACGGTCGCCGCCGTGGTCGCCGGTGTCGCGGGCACGGAGGGATCTCGGCAGCGCGGCCGGCTGGGCCGGATGCCGCTTGCACCTGCACTCGTCCGACGAGTGCCCGATCGGGCTAAATAGGTCGGTGTTTCCCCTCCCGAAGGCGCCTCTACGAGCGACGATTTTTGGGATTGCTGGCTCGTTGTCGGTACGCTTTGGACGTGCGCACACTGATCCTTGATCCGCCTACCGCAGGGCTTGGGGAGCTGCTAGCGCGACGTCGGCGCTCCGGCCTCGATCGCCTCGACGAGGTGTGGCAGGGCGTCCTGCACATGGTCCCAGCTCCAGGTGAAGCTCACGCCCGCATCACGCAGCAGCTCGCTGAGCTGCTCGGTCCGATTGCGCGAGCCGCCGGACTAATCCCAATGATGGGCGAGTTCAACCTGGGCGAGTCTGAGCGCGATTTTCGCGTGCCCGACGGAGGCCTACACCGTACCGGTGGCTGGGGCACCTGGGCGCCGACGGCAGCGATTGTGATCGAGATCCTCTCTCCGGGAGATGAGACGTGGGAGAAACTGCCGTTCTACGGTGCCCACCAAGTTGACGAGCTGCTGATCGTGAATCCCGCCGACCGCCGCGTGAGCTGGCTGGCACTCGACCGCGGCGAGTATCGGCCCGTTGAGCACAGCAATCTGATCGATCTCGGGCCGGCCGATCTCGCCGAGCGGATCGACTGGCCTTCGATCGGCAGCGGCTAGTCGTTCAGGCGCCGAATCGGTCCGACATCGAGCCCGGCCGACACGCCTTTGGGCACCGGGCTCGCAGCTCATGCAGTCGCCCAGGGCATGCCACCGCCAGCCGATCCACCGACCGTGGAGGAGATCATCGCTGTGATGGGCGCCGCCGACGACAGCCCGGACGGCGTTCGGGCGCGTGGCGTGATCGTTGTGCTCTGCGTGCTCAGGGGCCCGACCCTCGGTCGGCCGTGTTCGGTAGCCGGGATCCGTGTCCAGCTCCACGCGGCGGCTCATGCCGCCGGCGTTCGCCGACGGGTAGCGCCGCACCAGCTGAGACATGCTCACGCCGTCGAGATGTCCCGCGAGGGTGTCCCGTTGCTCGTCATACAGCCGCCAACATGCCGATCTCGTGATCACGTCGGCGATCGCGCGGTGAAGTCGTGAACGCGCCCTCGTTGACAGCCCTGAGGTCCCGTCGTCGCGAAGTGCGAGCCCCGTCCTCGCGGACGGCTCCGAGCGTTTGCGCGAGTGCGGCGGGTCAGCTAAGGGCTCGCGCAGATCCGCCGTGGTCCGTTCAGCGGCAAACCGGCTACGAGATGGGCCTTCAACGTGCGAGTGCGATAGCGAACCGGACGGTGACTGCGCGTGCCTCGACGTCAGCCGGCAGGCGAACGCGGACTTGCGATCGTGAACCCACGTTGGGCACCGGTCGTCTGCATGATCATCGCCTGCGTGTCGGTGATCGCGATCGCCGTGGCCGTGGGCACCGGGATCAGCCCAACGGCTTCACGATCTCACGCTTAGAGCGTCGCGGCAACCGCCTCGGCGTCTTTCAGCATGCCGTCGAGCAGGTCGAGGCCGGCGTTCCAGAAGCCCGGATCGTTGACGTCGAGGCCGACCATCGCCACGAGCTCCTCCGGGCTGCGCGAGCCGCCGGCGGCCAGCATGGCCAGGTAGTCCTCGGCGAAGCCGTCGCCGACCTGCTTGTAGCGGGCGAACGCGGACCAGGCCGTCAGCAGTCCGTAGGAGTAGCTGTAGAGGTACCCGGGCTCCCAGATCATGTGGGGGATCAGCGACCAGAGCAGACGCGTGCCTTCCTCAATCTCAATCGTGTCCTCCCAAAGATTGCTGAGCGAGGTGGTCCAGATCTCGGAAAGCTCCTCGGCGCTCAGCTCGCCGTGCTCGCGTCGGTGGCGGTGCATTCCGGCTTCAGCCGACACGAGGGCGCAGCCCTCGAAGACGTTGAGCATCGCGTCGTCCAGGCGTGCGGACAACAGCGCCAGGCGCTCGCGGTCATCGGCGGCGCTCGCCATCAGGTGCTGGGCGATCAGTGCCTCCGAGAATGTGGATGCAACCTCCATCATCGGGATCGAGGTCCGGCACTGCAGCGCACGCTGCGCCCGTGCGAGCTCGAAGTGGAGGCCGTGGCCAAGCTCATGAGCCAGCGACATTGTGTCCCGGGGACGTGAGTCGTAGTTGAGCAACACGTACGGATGCGAGCTCGCTCCGGCCTGGGCACAGAGCGCCCCGGCCTGCTTGTTGGCGCGGATGGCTGCATCGATCAGTCCTTGCGCGAAGAAGGCGTCGATGATCGCGCCGGCGCGCGGAGAGAGCGACGACCAGGCCGACGCGATCAGCTGCCGCGTCTCGCGGAATGGCACCGGACGCTCGACCCTCGACAGCGGCGCCCGCAGGTCAGAGGTCGCCAGCCGCTCCACGTCCAGCAGCCGCGCCTTGAGGCGGTTCCAGCGCTGGGGGAGGTCATACCGCGCGCCGATCGCCGCCAGCATGGCCTCCACTGCCGCGTCGGTGGTCTCGTTCGCCAGATTGCGCGAGGACAACCAGGTCGGGTATCCGCGCAGGCGATCATCGACACCCTTCTCGCCGAGGACCTGGTTGTATGCGGCGACTCGGGTCGGCAGGCCGGCGGCAGCGCCGTCGGCGATAGCCGCCATGGCCTGGAGTCGCTGGTCGCGCGCCGGGGAGCCCAACAGGCTCAGGGCCTGGGTCATCGGAACCGAGTCGCCGTCGATCTCGGCCGTGAGGCGAGCGGCGTTCTCTGAATAGAGCCGCTTCCAGGCCGACAGCCGCTGCACGCTCGTCTCAGCCAGGATGCGTTCCTGCTCGTGACTGAGCAGGTAAGGCCGGCGGGCGCGCAGGTGCCGGAGGTGATGGGCGGCGAAGTCGAGTTGGTCACCAGCACCGGCGAGCAGTGCCTCGGCCCGGGCCTCATCGAGGGCGACCCACTCCAGTTCGAAGAACATCAGCTGCGCATCGATCTCCGCCTGAGCAGCCTCGGCCGCGCCTTGCAGGGCTCCAGCGGTCGGATCCGCGCTGTCGGCGTAGCCGCGCATCCGTCCGTAACCGCTGGCGCGCGACAGCAGCTCACGTATCTCGGTCAATTCGCCGACGGCGCTGACCAGTGCATCGACCTCCAGCTGAGCCAGCCTGCCGGCGAGCTCGGCCCTCAACGCCTCAGCGCGCGAGCGAGCCTGGTCCAGCAGCCGCAGCGCGCCGGCCTCACCTTGGTTATCAACGATCGGTTCGAGGTTCCAGACGGCCGCGTCGCGATCGAGATCGCTGACGTCGAGGTGATCAGCCACGCGGCCGAAGGCTAACCCCCGCAAGAGCTCGGCGTACAGCCTGTGCAGAGCGGTCAGCATCGGACCTGGGCGCGAGCGCTTGCGCATGTCCCAGCATGCCCCGGGACGAGGGTCGGTGACGACTACCCCCGCCACCAATCCCGCGTCGCCGACGCGCCGCTCAAGGTCGAGACAAGGGCTCTGTCGTGCCTGACCTGCGAGCCCGGCGCATCGTCCGGAAGATCCAGCTGGCAGTGGGCGGCAAACGCTGGCGGCACCAGTGAGACCCTCTCCGCAGAATGGTCCACCCCGCTGGCGAGCCAGGTGACCTCAGCGCTGTCGCCGAAGACCCAGTGCTTCCCGTCACGTTCTCGTGGTTCGCGGGTCATAGCCGATACAGCGAATGCTAGGCAAGCGACAAGCACGGCATCGGAAACACTGGTGCCGGCGGCGCGCGCTGGGATATACGCCGTGTCCTGGGCTCCGGCGAGCACGATGTATGCTCCGTACATCATGCACCGAACGCAGATCTATCTTGACGACGACCAGGAACGCCAGCTCGTCGATCGAGCTCGGCAGGTCGGACTGACAAAGTCGGCACTCATCCGCGACGCTATCGACGCGTACCTGTCCCCGGCCACAGGCGATGACGGCGCTCTCGCGGGTCTGCGCGCTGCCGTCAGGGACGCAGCCGGCGCCGCGCCATATCTGCCGAGCGGGCTCGACTACATCGAGGAGTTGCGGGCAGCCGACCGCGAGCGTCAGCTCGCGGTCGAGCAACGCGACTGAGCAAGTGGTCCTGCTCGACACGTCGGTTCTGGTTGACGTGCTGCGCGGCGCGCGGCCGGCAGTCGACTGGCTGGCCTCACTTCAGGAGGTCCCGTCCTGCTCGGAGCTAACCCGCGCCGAAGTTCTCCGTGGGGTTCGCTCGCCGGAGCGCTCGCGGACCGATCGATTACTCAGTTCTCTACGGTGGGTAGCGGTGGATGAGCCGATCAGCCGCCGCGGCGGCGAGCTGGGTCGGCGCTACCGACGCAGCCATCAGGGTCTGAGCATCGTCGACTTCCTGATCGCCGGCACCGCCCAACTGGTCGACGCCGAGCTTGCGACCGCGAACATCCGTCACTACCCGATGTTCCCCGGACTGACCCCGCCCTACCGCGCCTGAGGGTCGCTCGCGGCGCCGCGTCAGGTCGCCGTTTTGCCGCTGAAGGGGCCACGCCGGATCTGCCCGGAGTTAGGGTGGCCTACTTTTCGACCGGCGCAGGTGACCTAGTTTTCACTTGGCGCCCACAGAACCGCCATGACGACCTGTATGCAATTGCAATCCGGGCGTGTCGCCGCCGGTTGGGAGTGGGATTGAGTGTCTGATGGTGACGGTTTCGTCTTCGCCGCCGATCAGGACGTCCCTGACGAGTAGCTGCAGGATGCGTGCCTGCTCATTGGTGTCCATGTCGTCGAGTCGATGTGTGAGGCGGCGTGTGAAGGCTTCGAGGGTCTCGACCAGCTTCAGGCAGTTCGCTGCATCGTTGATCTCGGCTTCGATTGCGTCTTGCTCGGCGCGTAGCGCGGATTCGCGGCGGCGTTGCTCGGGCATGCGGTCGCGTAGCTCGTCGAGTGTGATCTGCTCGTCTTGGTAGGCATCGACGAGTCGCGTGATCGCTCGCTGGGCTCTGGTCAGCTCGACGGCGAGCGTCTCGCTGCGGCGCGTGGCGGGGTCGGTCTCGCGCATGCTGCGGAGCCGCCGGTCAATCTCGGTGCGGATGAGGTCGGGTTCGCAGAGTAAGCGCGTGATCTCGCCCCAGACGAGGTGGTCGAGCTCCTCGGCGCGGACCATCGGGCTCTCGCAGCGGCGCTCGGCGGTTCGCAGCGAGCGGCTGCCGCATTGGTAGTAGACGCGGCGGGACTGCGGCTTGCCTTTCTCGATCTGATGCCATGCGTAGCCGCATTCGCGGCAGACGAGCAGGCCGTGGAGCAGGCTCGGGCGCTTCGCGTTGCGCGAGGCGAAGCGGACGCCCTGCTCCAGGCGCGAACGGGCGAGCGCGAAGGTGTCGTCATCGATGATCGCGGGAACTTTGATCAGCATCCAGGAGTCCTCGGGCGCGCTCGTTCGCTGCGGTGAGAGCGCTTGGCGCGCGCCGCGTTGGCGCGCCCGGCGAGTCGCCTTGCCGCGGGTGCCGGTGACGCGGTTTGGAAGACCGGGCTGCAACCCGGTCTTTCTCGTTCCAGGGCGCGTGGTGGAGCACGAGCAAGCCAGCAGCCGGCGCAACGTGGTGGACCTTCTCCTGGCCCCGTCACGCCGCCCCCTCACGACGCTCATGACTGCTCGCGGCCGCGACGGCCCGCTTAGCAGCGATCCACATCACGTCCGCGACGCCGACGCGCTGACCGGCGAGCGAAACGCGGGAGGGAGTACCACTAACGGGATTCGAATCCGGTCGCTCGATGCGACTACGATGCGACCACGAACCCGTGTCGGCGTGCAGAACGTCGCACAACCTCGCATGTTTGAGAGTTCTCGAACTACGGCGCGAAACGCTCGATTTGCGGCGAGAACATGCACCAAGATGCGAGGTTAGGAGCGCCCCCGGCAGGACTCGAACCTGCGACCCGCGGCTTAGAAGGCCGCCGCTCTATCCAGCTGAGCTACGGGGGCCGGCGCACAGGGTATTGCCTGTCGAGCTCGCGCCTGGCCTTCGGCAGCTCTTCGCTACCGTTGACCTCCCGATCCCGGCAACGTGATGTAGTTAGCTCATGTCCACCCTGGTTCGAAAGCCCCCACAAGATTCGATGACCCCGGCCCCGACGACGCCCGATCCGTATCGGACGGCCTCGCAAGAGGCTCCTTGGCTCAGCCCGGTGATCGATGGCCTGCGCCTGCTCGATCACCGCGCGCGTCGCCGCGCCATCCCCGCTGAGCTCGCCGCGCCGGGGCGCTACCTGGCGCTGCAGGACGGCGAGACATCGCTGCTCGTGCCGCTCGAGCGCGAGATCACCCACCTGGGTCGTAGCTTCACCGCGGACCTCCGACTCGAGGAGCATCGCGTGTCGCGGCGCCATGCGGTCCTCGTGCAGCGCGGCGCGCATGTTCGCCTGCTCGACGACCGCAGCTCGAATGGCACCTTCGTCAACGGCTGCCGGATCATCGAGTCCGAGCTGCGGGATGGCGACGTGATCCTGATCGGGCCGGTCGAGCTTCGCTACGTCGAGGTAACGCTCAGCGCCCAAGCGGCCCCGATGGCCGCGATCAGCGCCTAGCGCGAGGTCGCCCGCCTCGAGCGCGGCGCGATCCTACGCCAGGCGGCAGTCGATCCGGGCGTAGGATCCGCAGGTGGCCCTGTTTCGCCGCCGCCGCCCCGGACAGATCACTCGGCGGCTCACACCGACCGTGGCCGCGCTTGCGATCGTGCTCGCCGCCGGCGCGATCTCGCAGAAGACACCCGCCGCAGAGACGCATGCGGCCGTCTGCCTCGTGCCTGGTGCCGGCAGGCTGCTCGACCAGATCTGGCATCCGGACATGCGCGGCGCGATCGCGTACGCGCGGACCCGGCGAGGCGACATCTCGTTCGCCGTCAGAACCGATCGTCGTTTCTACGGTTACCGCCCCGACCACACGGTGATGTCGGCGAGCGTGGTCAAGGCGATGCTGATGGTCGCCTACCTCGATCAGCCGTCGGTCCGAAACCGGAACCTCGACGGCCATGACCGCTCGCTGCTGATCCCGATGATCACCCGGTCGGATAACACCGCCGCCTCGGAGGTGCGGAATATCGTCGGCAACGGATCCCTCGTCGCGCTCGCGCACCGGGTGCGGATGACGCACTTCGCGACGAACCCGATCTGGGGACTCACGCAGATCACCGCGCGCGACCAGACTAAGTTCTTCCTTCACCTCGAGACCTATGTGGCCCGGTTGCACCGCGGGTTCGCGCTCGGCCTGCTCGCGTCGATTATCCCCGCACAGCGGTGGGGCGTCGGCGAGGTCGCCCCGAAGGGGTGGAAGCTCTACTTCAAAGGGGGCTGGGGGTACGGCACCGGTCTCGTCGACCATCAGGTGGCGCTCTTTGTTCGCGGCTGCGCCCGCGTCTCGATTGCCGTGCTCACCCTCGACGACGGCAGCCACGCCTACGGCAAGGCGACACTGCGCGGGATCTTCGCGCGACTGCTGCGTGGGATACCGACGTGATCGCGATTGATTGAATTTGTTTGATTGATCGGGGCGGCCGGATTCGAACCGGCGACCTTCCGGCCCCAAACCGGATGCTCTACCAGGCTGAGCCACGCCCCGGGTGGACCGCCGAGTCTAGCCGCCCAGCCCCTCACCACTTAGCTTGCATTTCTTACCAGCGCCCACCAAGCGATCACCGAGGCTCGGCTACGCGTTCGCGGCGACCGCGGCGACGCTGTGGGCGCTGAACGGTTCGCTCTCGCGCTCCTTGCTCGACGAGGGGATGCCGGCGGTCCGGCTCTCGGAGCTGCGGGCGGTGTGCGGCTTCGTGATGCTCGCTGCCTTGCTCGCCGTACGTCGCCCGGCGCTGCTGAGGATCCGGCGCGCCGATGTGGCTAGGCTCGCGTTCCTCGGCGTCTTCGGCTTCGCCGCGGTGAACGCGCTCTACTACGCGGCGATCACGCGGCTCGACATCGGTGTCGCCCTGACCGTCCAGTACCTGGGGCCGATGCTGCTCCTCATCTGGCTGAAGGTGGTACATCGCCGAGAGCTGCCTCGCGGGCTGTGGGCTGCCGCGGCCGTGTCGGTCTCCGGCTGCTGCGTCGTCGTGGGCGCATTCCACCCCGGCTCGCTGGACGGCATCGGGCTAGCCGAAGCGGGCGGGGCCGCGGTCGCGTTCGCGGTCTACATGTACGCGAGCGAGCGGGCCGGACAGCGTTACGCCCCCGCGACGACGCTGGTGTGGGCGTTCGGCTTCGCCGCCGTGTTCTGGGCGGTGATCGAGCCGCTCTGGAGCTTTCCCTTCCACGATCTCGCGTCTGCGGGCCACTTCGCGCTGGCGGCGTACGTCGTGATCGGCGGGACCCTGATCCCGTTCGGCTTCATGATGGCCGCCGTCAGGCACGTCCCTGCCGCCCGCGCCGCGGTCGTGGCGACGCTCGAACCGGTGCTCGGGGCCGTGATCGCCTGGCCGCTACATCACCAGATCCTCTCGCCCGGACAGATCATGGGAGTGATCGTCGTCGTCGGCGCGATCGTCTGCGTGCAGACGCAGGCGCCGGCGGCCGGCGCCGAGTTCGCCCCCGGCTACGGCGCCTCGCGGCGCGCCGCGGCCCCGGTCGAGTAGCCTCCGGCGCCGGCCATGGCAGCGATCGAGCCTCTCCGCGCACTCCGCTACGACCTCGAGGTCACGGACGGCCTGCAAGACGTCGTCGCTCCCCCTTACGACGTGATCGATGCCGCCGGGCGTGCCGAGCTCGCGGCGCGATCGCCATACAACGTCGTGCGCATCGACCTCCCCGAAGGCGAGGACCCTTACGCCGCCGCCGCCGAAGAGCTCAGGACCTGGCGCATCGAAGGAGCCGTGGTGAGGGACGACGGCCCAGCGCTGTGGGCCCTCGCGCAGACCTACAGGGGACCCGACGGCCGCAAGCGAACCCGCCACGGCATTCTTGCCCGCGTCCGCATCGAGGAGTACGGCGCGGGCCGGATCCGCCCGCACGAGCGCACGCACCCGGGGCCGAAGGAGGACCGGCTGCGGCTGACCCGGGCGACGAAGGCCAACCTGTCGCCGATCTTCGCGCTCTTCTCGGATCCCAAGGGCGCCGCCTGGGATGCCCTCGCGGGGGCACCCGGCGTCCAGCCCTGGGGGGAGGCGACCGACGCCGACGGAACCGTGAATCGCCTCTGGCGAGTGGATGACAAGGGCGCGATCGAGCAGGTGCAAGCCGCCGCGCGTGATACCGAGCTCCTGATCGCCGACGGCCATCACCGCTACGAAACCGCTCGCGTGTATGCAGAGGAGGTCGGCGGAGGGGGACCACACCGCTACGTCCTGATGTGCCTGGTCGCGCTCGAGGATCCGGGGTTGACCGTGTTTCCCACCCACCGGCTGGTCCGCGGCCTGCGGCCCGAACAGCACGAGACGCTGGCGAACGCGATCCAGCGCGACTTCGATGTCGAGCCGCTCGAGAGCACCGACGCGCTCGAGCCCCGCGGCGATGACGCCGCTGTGCGGATCGGCTACATCGACTCGCATCTGCGGCGCCCGTACATGTTGACTCTGAAGGACCCGGCGATTGCGGACGCGGCGCTACCGGATCACGCCGAGCCGTACCGGCGGCTCGACACGGCTGTGCTCGAGGCGCTGATCCTGAAGGGTGCTCTGGAGATGACCGACGACGACATCGACCACCTCAACGGCCTCGGCTATGCCCGCGACTTCGCGCAGGCGCTCGGCCTCGTCAAGAGCGGGGAGTACGATGCCGCGTTCTTCATGGGAGCGACGCCGGTCCGCCGGATTCAGGAGGTAGCCGAGGCCGGCGAGAGCATGCCGCCGAAGTCGACCTATTTCTTCCCGAAGGTCCCGACCGGGCTCCTTTTCAACGAGCTCATCAATTAAGCGCCCACGACGGGCGCTACGATCCGGATCGTTTCAACCGCAACCCTGAGGATCCAGCCATGAAGGCCACCGCGCGCCGCACCGGCACATTCACCCACGAGGTCGCCGTACGCAACCACCGCGTGGTGATCGACGAGCCCAGAGCAGACGGTGGTGACGACGATGGCCCGAGCCCGCAGGAGCTCCTCGCGGCGAGCCTGGCGTCCTGTACGGCGGTGACGGTGGAGATGTATGCCAAGCACAAGGGCTGGGACCTCGGGCCGATCGAGGTCCAGTGTGAGTACACCCCGGCTGAGCGCGGGTGCCCGACCAAGTTCAACACCGTGCTACGGCTCCCGCGTGGCCTCAGCGACCACCAGGTCAAACGCCTCCAGGTGATCGCCGCCAAGTGTCCGATCCACCGGACCCTCGACGGCGAGGTGATGTTCAGCGAGCGCCTCGAGCTGGTCGAGCCGGCGCGCGCGTAAGGGCCCGCGTCAGCCGCGGTCCTCAACCTCGACTCCCGCGGCGCGCAGCTCCGCGACCGCGCGCTCGCCGTCCCCCGGCTCGACGTTCACCGCGCGGGTAACGTCGGCGGGAACGACGACCCTGAAGCCGGCGGCGCGCGCGTCGAGGGCGGTTGCCTTCACGCAGTAGTCGAGCGCAAGCCCGACCACGCGCACGTTGTCGACGCCGCGCTCGCGTAACAGCCGCTCGAGCATCGTGTCCTCGAAGCCCGAGTAGCCCTCGCGTTCGCGCGTCTGGCCCTTGTCGATGATCATGTCGATCCTCGCGCGCAGATCGGGATGCAGCTGTGCGCCCGGCGTGTCGCGCACGCAGTGGACCGGCCACGCTCCACCCTGGTCCACGAACGAGCCGTGGTCGGCCGGGTGCCAGTCGCGGGTGGCGACGACGAGCGGGGCTTCAGCCGCAAGCCGGTTCACCGCGTCGATGATGTCGTCTCCGCCGGGCACGGCGAGGGCGCCACCGGGACAGAAGTCGTTCTGGACGTCGACGACGATCAGCGCCTCCATGGCCGCCAAATATAGTCCGGCGCGATGGGACCGATCAGGGACGATCTCCGCGGCGTCCTGCTCTCGCCGGATGAGGCGCTCGGCCTCGACATGAACGGCGGCACCAAGGCGGCCGTGCTGGTCCCGCTGTACGTCGAGGGTGGCGAGGTGCACGCGGTCCTCACCCGGCGCCAGAGCGATCTGCGCCGGCACGCCGGTGAGATCTCGTTTCCCGGCGGCCGGGCCGAGGAGGGGGAGGACGACCTGCGCAGGACCGCGCTGCGTGAGGCGCAGGAGGAGATCGGGCTCCCCGCCGAGGCGGTCGAGTTACTTGGCGCCCTCCAGCCAACACCGACGGTTGTATCCGGCTACGTCATCTATCCCTTCGTCGGCATGATCGAGCCGCGCCAGATCTGGACGGCCAACGCCGTCGAGGTCGCCGAGGTGATCGAGCTCTCGCTGAGCGCGCTGCTCGCCGGCTACGGTCGCCGCCGCCTGATCCGCCGTGGCCTCCCGTTCCGGACCGATACCTACCTCGTCGGCGACCACCTCGTGTGGGGCGCCACGGCCCGGATCCTCGCGGACCTGTTGGACCGCGTCGCACCGTTCCTGGACCAGGCATGAGGCGCGCACCCCGAGGCGGGCGAGCACCGAGAAGATGGCGCGGATCCTGGTCGTAGGCTGCGGATGCCGCGGCCAGTCCCTGGCCCGGGAGCTCCGCACCGCCGGCCACGCGGTGCGCGGAACCACCCGCGGCCCCGCGCGCCGAGGTGACATCGACGCCGCCGGCGCAGAGCCCTATCTCGGCGACCCCGACCGCGTCGGAACCCTCACCGCGGCACTCGACGGCGTGAGCGTGATGTGCCTCCTGCTCGGGTCGGCAACCGGAACCCACGACCAGCTACAGGCCCTCCACAGCACTCGGCTCGAGATGCTCCTCCAGCGGACAATCGACACCACGATCCGCGGCATCGTCTACGAAGCCACCGGGACGATCGACACGGACATCCTCAGCGCCGGAGCGCACCTCCTCGAGGCCAAGTGCGACCACGACGGGATCCCCTATCGCGTCCTCGGGGACGAGCCCAGCCACTGGCTCGCCGAAACACTCACAGCAATCGAAGCACTGCTAGCGCCGATATAGCTACGAACTCTCGCCGAATTCCCGCCGCGCCTCGTCGCGCGAGCGCTCAGGCAGCCCGCGCTCGCGCCGCCGCCGATTGGTGGCATCGAGCAGTTCGTCAAGTTCCTGATCTGCGAGGTAACGCTCTCGCAGCCGCATCTGCTCGTTCACGTCCTCCATCACCCTGAGCTCGAGCTCCTCGAGAGTCACCTCAGCTTCGCCGCGCCGGCGCCGGCGGGCGTTGTTCGCCTCGATCATCTGCGCGAGGTCCTCAGCTTCGAGCGCCTCCCGCGACTCGGTGATGTCGCGCCCCGCCTTCCAATCGATCTGCTCGAGCCCCGAGCCGGAGAACCTACCGAGCGCGATGATCCAAATTACGAGCGCCCCAAGCCCAACCAGAATGATCACCGCGAACGGGTCCACCGTGAGCAACAGTCTACCCGCCGGTTCTCCTCGCACAGCACCGCAACTTTGCACCGACTGTCCGTGTTCTCAAGGTCAGTAAGTCAGCCGCTGCCAGCGAGGGATGCGTAATTCGGCAGCGACGTCATATTCAGAAAAACACCCCTCGTAAGGAGGATGTTGTGCGCTTACGCTCTGCTGTTCTCGCATCGGTCTTCGCCGTTCTCGGAGTTGCGGTTATGCCCGCGATCGCCGATGCCGCTCCACATCACAACCACGGCCTGACGATCGCCGCCACGCCCGACCCGATCATCGCCGGAGACGCTGTGTTGATCTACGGTCAGCTCAATACCAAGAACCCTGGCGGTCAGACGATCGTGCTGTACCACCGCATCAATCCGCGCCGGGTCTTCACCGTGATCAGCACGACCACGACGAAGGCAGATGGCTTCTACGAGTTCAACCGCCCAACGAAGCCAGTTACCGACCTGAGTGTGGTGATGAGCAACCGAAGCTGGTTCGTGACGGCGCCCGGCCTGCCGGGCAACATCCACTCGCGCACCGCGCACGAGCACGTCGCCGCCACCGTCACGCTGGCGACTCCCGCCGCACCCACCGCGGGGTACCTCACGGGTCAACCGGTCACGTTCACCGGCTCGGTTGCGCCTGACCACGCCGGCGACCGCGTGCTTCTACAGCAGCAGGTCGGAATCGCGGGCGACAGTTGGAAGACGATCAAGGGCGGACGCCTCGACAGCGCGTCGCAGTTCACGATCACGCATCGGTTCAAGATCCCGGGCGATCATGCTGTCCGCGTTCTGTTCCGTCGTGACGCCCGCAACATCGCCGCGGCGTCTGATCCGATCACGGTGATTGTGCAGCAGAAGGAAAGGCCGGACTTCACGATCAACACCTCGGCCCCGATCGTCGATGAAGGTACCCAGGCGACGATCTCCGGCGCGCTCAACATGGCTGGGACGACCACCCCCGCTTCCAGTGCCATGGTGACACTGTTCGGGCAGGTGGCGGGTCAGGCCTACGAGGCGGTGGGCACCACGCTCACAGGCACCGACGGAAGCTACAGCTTCGCCGTGTCGCCCGTGCATAACGAGGAGTACCAGGTGCGGACGACGTTCGCACCGGCGCGCGCGAGCACTCGGCTGTTCGAGGGCGTTCGTGACGTGCTCTCGATCAACGCCAGTTCCCTGAGCTCGGCAGTCGGTCAGTCGGTCACGTTCACGGGCTCCGTTTCGCCCGACAAGGCGGGGCATGCGATCGAGCTTCAGCGCCTCGGCGCCGACGGTCGCTACCACATCGTCTCGATCGGGTTCGTCAACGTGAGCTCGGCCTACAAGCTCGACTGGACGTTCGGCAGTGCGGGCACCAAGACGTTCCGGGTCTACATCCCGGGCGGGCCTGACAACGTCGCCGGCGTTTCAACGCCGGTTGCCATCAGCGTCACGCTGCCGGCTGTGATGTCGCTGCCGCCGGCCTCCTGAGCCAACGGCTAAGGCCCGCAGTTTCCTCCGGCCCTCGCCGCACTCCAGCGGCGGGGGCCGGAGCTATGAAGCGTCAGTTGGCGACATCGCCCATCTGCTCCTCGACAGTAGGCGGTGTGGACGCCGCCGCTGCCCGCGCGGCGAGTCTGAGGGCCCGCGGGACCCCTGCACGGCATCCACGTCAGATAGCGTCTCGGCGATGAACTTCGACCTGACAGACGAGCAGCAACTGATCCGTGAGGCTGCGCGCGATTTCGCCAACGGCGAGATCGCGCCGCGCGCCAGGTACAATGACCGCAACGAGCACTTCGACACCGAGCTGGTGGCGAAGATGGCCGCGCAGGGATACCTCGGTGCGATCGTCCCGACTGAGTACGGCGGCGCCGGCCTCGACTACCTGACCTACGGCCTGATCGTCGAGGAGGTGGGTCGCGCCTGCTCGTCGATGCGCACGGTGGTCTCGGTTCAGACCTCGCTGGTCGCCTCCGCCCTGCTGCGCTGGGGCACGGAGGAGCAGAAGCGGGCATACCTGCCCCAGGTGTGCTCGGGCGCTTGGCTCGGTTGCTTCGGTCTGACCGAGCCCGATACGGGATCTGACGCCGCCAACCAGCGCACGCGCGCGCGGCGCACGGACGCGGGCTGGATCATCAACGGCAGCAAGATGTGGATCTCGATGGGCAACCACGCGAGCTTCGCGCTCGTTTTCGCGCAGACGGATCCGGCGCTTGCCCACCGGGGGCTTGCGTGCTTCCTCGTCGACACCTCGCTGCCCGGATTCTCCAGCCAGGAGATCCACGGCAAGCTCGGGCTCCACGGTTCGGACACCGCGTCGCTCGCGCTCGATGACGTCGAGGTCTCCGGTGAGGCGATGCTCGGAGAAGTCGGCGACGGGTTCAAGGTGGCGATGAGCGCGCTCGACTCGGGTCGCTACAGCGTCGCCGCCGGCTGCGTCGGCATCTGCCAGGGGTGCGTCGACGAGTCAGTGGCCTACGCCAAGGAACGCCGGCAGTTTGATCGCCCGATCGCGAGCTTCCAGCTAGTGCAGGCGATGCTCGCCGACATGAAGGTCGAGACCGACGCGGCGAGAATGCTCGTCTGGCGCGCCGGTTACCTGAAGGACGCTGGAAAGCCGAACACGACGGAGACCTCGATCGCCAAGCTGTACGCGACCGAGGCTGCGATCAGGTGCGCCAACACCGCGATCCAGGTTCATGGTGGCGCCGGCTACGTCGACGACCATCCGGTCGAGCGCTACTTCCGCGATGTGCGCGTGACGACTCTCTACGAGGGCACCTCGCAGATTCAGAAGCTGATCATCGGGCGCGCGCTGACCGGAATCAACGCGCTCGTGCCATCTTGAGCCGATGCCCGAGCTGACGCTGCGGCGCGTGAAGCCGGGCCTGTACGCGCTTGGCGACGTCGGCACGCTCCGCAGCCTGCGGCGCTTCAACGCCGTAATCGAGGCGGACGGTACGTCATGGGAGCTGCGCCGCGCCGCGCTCGGCTTGGGCCAGATCATCAACGCGACCGATGCGGTGACGGGCGAGCGCGCGGCTCGGTACGTACCGCGCGGGCGCCTGCACATGCGGGGGATCTACGGGGGCACGATCCACCTCGACCACCGCGAGCTGGAGTGGAATGCGGAGCACCGGATGGCCTCTCATTTCACGGTCAAAGAGGACGGGGCCATGCTGGCCCAGTTCGACGCCGGCGACGACGACCTGCCGGTGACCGTCGCGCTCTACGGCCTGCGCCACCTCGAGCCGCTGCCGCTGCTGTTCTGCTGCCACATCGTCAAGCAGATCGTCGACATGACGATGGAGGTCGGGTCCCCGGGCGCGCCCCGGGCCGATATGAGCCCTTAGACGGTCAGCAGCTCGCGCACCGGGATCGCCAGCCCCGGCATCGCCGGCGAGCCGAGCGTGTCGTCTGCGCCGAGCTCGACTTCGACGTCGAAGTGGCGCGACCTGGGCCCGCTGCGGCGGTATACGAGCACCGCGGGCGCAAACGAATCAACCAGCCAGAGCTCGCGGGCGCCGTGCTCCCCGTAGAGGCGACGCTTGACGCCGACGTCGCGAACCCACGTGCTCGGGGATCGGATCTCAATAGCCAGGTCCGGCATCTCGAGCTGGACGGACGCATCCACCGAGAGTCGGGCCGTGTCGGCATACCAGAGCAGGTCGGGAGCGAGCACATCCCAGTCGCTGAGGCGCAGCGCAAGGTGCATCGAAGCCAGGCCCCGGCCAGGCGCTGCCGAGGACCAGTTCGCGAGCGCGGCAGCCAGCCGCAGAGCGACGATCTGGTGGCGCGCCCTGGGCTGATTTACCACGATCTGGCCCCCGATGAGCTCCTCACGGCGCGCGCCCTCGGACTGACCACGCACGAGGAAGGCGACAGCGTCGATGAGGCGGGTCTCAGTGCTGGCCATCTGGTCACCGTAGCGCGGTCGGCACCCGGCTTCCACTGCACGATGCCACCGACCCGAGTGACCGATCAAGACCCTTCTGTAACGCCTTCGCTACGGTCGACGCGCGTGATAACCCCGGCCCCGCCACCGCCCCCACCGAGGACGATCGGCGTCCTCGGCGCCGGCACGATGGGCGCCGGCATCGCCGAACTCGCATGCCTCGCCGGCGCGCGCACGCTGCTCTACGACCCGGCGCCCGAAGCAATCGCGCGGGGTGTAGAGCAGATCCGCGCCCGGCTCGCGCGTGGCGCCGAGAGCGGCCGCGTGAGCCGCGACGACGCCGAGGCTGCGACTGGGCGCCTCAAGGCCGCCGCAACGCCCGCCGGCCTCGCACAAGCGGAGCTCGTGATCGAGGCCGGCCCCCGAGTCACTCGAACTCAAGCAGCGCGCGTTCGCCGAGCTCTCGCGCATCGTCGTCCCGGACTGCGTGCTCGCGACCAACACCTCGTCGCTCCTCGTGACCGCGATCGCCGCCGCGGCGACCCACCCCGAGCGCGTCGTCGGGATGCACTTCTTCAACCCGGCACCGGTGATGCGCCTGGTCGAGATCGTGGCTGGGGAGCACTCAGACGAGCGCTCGCTGGCGCTCGCCCGCGCCACCGGCGAGGCGATGGGCAAGGATGTGATCGCCGCCGCCGACGGCCCCGGCTTCCTCGTCAATCGCTGCAACCGCCCGTTCGGCCTCGAGGCGCTGAAGCTGCTGCAGGAGGGGATCGCGCCGGTCGCGGAGATCGACAAGATCTGCCGCCTCGGCGGTGGCTTTCGGATGGGGCCGTTCGAGCTGATGGACCTCATCGGCCTCGACGTCGGCCTCGACGTCTCCCGCTCGTTCTACGAGCAGAGCTTCGGCGAGCCGCGCTGGCGTCCTTCGCCGATCGCAGCGCGGATGGTCGCCGCCGGGCGGCTCGGCCGCAAGGCGGGACGCGGTTACTACGACTACACAGCAGGGCCACACCGGGATGAGGATCCCGAGACGCCGCCGAAAGGCGGCGCCGGCGCGCTGATCGTCATCGCCGGAGGCACGATCCTCGCGGGTGAGCTCGCGAACAGCGCGGCCGCCTGTGGATGGGACGTTCGCACGCCCGCCGACGCCGAGGGCGAGGTGCCGTTCCTGATCCTTGACTGCACGCTCGGGGAAGAGCCCGAGGCTCCGCTCGAGGGCGGCCCGCAAGCGATCTGCTGTGCCGGCGGCTCGCTCGCGGCCCTCGACCCCGGCGGCGCCGCCACCGGCTTCCACGTGCCCTGCCACCGCTCGAGTCGACATCCCTCGTCGAGCTCACCCGTGGCCCCGACACCGCCGAGTCGGCCGCCACCGCCAGCGAGCGGTTCTTTCACACCCTCGGCAAGCACACGATCTGGGTTCACGACGCCCCCGGCCTCGTGCTCGGCCGCATCGTCTGCCAGCTCATCAACGAGGCCGCCTTCGCCCTCGGCGAGGGCGTCGGAACCGCTGAGGACATCGACACCGGCATGCTGCACGGCCTCAACTACCCGCGCGGCATCCTCCACTGGGCCGATGCCATCGGTCTCGACCACGTCCTCACCACCCTCGACGCCCTTGCCGACGAGCGGGGTGAGGACCGCTACCGCGCCGCGCCGGCACTCAGGTATCAGGTCTGGTCAGGCCGCCTCGGCCAGCACACGGGCGAGGGCTTCTTCGGCTACAGCTGGGGGTAAGGGCCGTTCCGGCCCGCACCGGGCTGACATCATCCCGGGCCGATGCGAGCGGTCACCTTCCAGGCGCCCGGCGTCGTCAGAGTCGAGGATCGCGCCGAGCCGGCGCTCCACGCGCGCGACGATGCGATCGTCCAGATCGAGGCGACCGGCATCTGCGGCTCGGACCTCCACATCTACCACGGCCGGGTCAAGGTGGAGCCCGGCTTCACGATCGGCCACGAGTTCGTCGGAGCCGTGATCGCCGCCGGCGCGGACGTCACGCGCGTGAGCGTGGGCGACCGGGTCCTCGGTTGCTACCACACTGCCTGCGGGACGTGCTTCTTCTGCCTGCGCGGCGCCTACCACACGTGCGATCGCGCGCGCACCTTCGGCCACGGCGCGGTGCTCGGCTCGCTCCAGGGAACCCAGGCCGAGCAGGCGCTGGTTCCGAACGCCAACATGACCCTTCGTCGCGTCCCCGCCGGCATGGCCGCGGACACAGCACTGTTCGCGGGTGACGTGATGGGTACCGGCTACCACGCGGTGCAGGAGAGCGGCGTGCGCCCGGGGGACGGCGTCGCGGTACTCGGCCTTGGTCCGGTCGGCCTGTGCGCCGTCCAGGTGGCGATCGCCGCCGGTGCCTCACCGGTCATCGCGGTGGACGCCGTCCCGGCGCGACTCGAGGTCGCCCGCGGCTTCGGTGCGATCCCCGTCCACCTGACCGACGAAAGCCCGCGCGACGTCGTCAAGCAGGCGACCGAGGGTCGCGGCGTCGACGTGGCGATCGACGCCGTCGGTCATCCGGACGCGCTCGATCTCGCGATCCGGCTGACGCGAAAGGCGGGCACGATCAACGCCGTCGGCGTCTACGCAGAGCGCTGCGAGGTCCACATGGGCCTGCTGTGGCTAAAGGCGATCACGCTGAAGACCGGAAACGCGAACGTGATCGGGCATGTCGACCGGGTCCTCGCCATGCTCGCCTCCGGCGTGCTCGATCCCAGCCCGCTGGTGACCCACCATCTCCCGCTCGACGACGCGCCGGAGGCCTACGCGATCTACGATCGCCGCGAGGCGCTGAAGATCGTCCTCGCACCATGACCCGCCACCACCGTGCGCCCCGCCCCGCCCGCGCCGGCTCGCGCAATGAGGAGCTTTCGTAAAGGTTTCTGCGCGGGGTGCCGATGTCTAGTGCGTGAGCAGCAGAGCCGCCGCGCGTGGAGCCGGACGGGTTACTTTGGGAAGCTTGGGAAAGACGGTCTTCGGACCATCGGAACGACTGATGCGGCGGCTGAAGCTGCCTCAGAAGTTTGCCTTGATCGCGACCCTCCTGGTGACGCCGTTCGCTTTCGTGGCCGTTAGCTACATCAACGCCCAGGACACGCAGGCCGCGTTCGCGACCCAGGAGCAAGTCGGCATCAGGGCGATCGGGCCGACGCTCGCGCTGCTGTCGGCGGTCGACACCGCGCGTAGCGCTGCCGCAGAGGGCAGCTCGGTGCCGGTCTCGGCCGTCCAGGACGCCGCAGGCCGCCTCGACTCGGTGCTCGCGCGCTCGTCGGCCCAGATCGACGTGTCGGGCCCCTGGGCGGATGTCAAGGGCAAGCTCGACGGCGCGATCGGCCGATCCCCTTCGACTGGAGGAGCAGCGGTAACGTCGTGGTCCGGAGTCAGCGGCGGCCTGGTCAACCTGATTGCAGCGATCGCCGACAAGTCCAATCTCACGCTCGACCCGGTCCTCGACTCCTACTACCTGCAGGACGCGTACACGGTCAAGATCCCGACGCTCCTGGACTCGAGCGGCTTGGGGGCCGATCTGGCGGCGGTCGACGCGAGGCGCAACCACGACGCGATCGCGATCGCCAACGGCACGATCAGCGCCAACATGTCGGGGCTCGCCACCGACCTTCAGAAGGCGATCCAGAGCACGAAGGACACGCGGCTCGGCCCCGCGACGCTGGCGTCGATATCGGCTCTGACCAGCTCGACGGCGGCACTGAGCGCGACACTCACGAACTCCACCCAAGTCCGACACCCGAAGGCGCAGACCGTGGATCTCGCCGCCGCGCCGCGCGGCGACGCCGACGCGCTCGCGAACGTGATCGCCCCGCAACTGAGCGGCATCCTCCAGTCTCACATCGGCCAGTTCGAGCACAAGAAGCAGTTCGTCGAGATCGTCGCGGCAGTCGCGCTCCTGCTCGCCCTGTGGCTCTTCATCGGCTTCTTCCGATCGATGACCGGAAGCGTCAACGACCTGATCGGCGTCCTCGGCGCAATCGAGTCCGGCGACCTCAGCCGGCCGGCGTCGGGCTCGGCGGACGAGGTCGGGCAGATGGGCGTGGCGCTGAATCACATGCGCGAGCGGATGAGCGAGATCGTCGACAGAATCGGCCGCACCTCGGTGACGCTCTCATCCGCATCCGAGGAGCTCTCAGCGGTGAGCAACGAGATGAGCTCGGCAGCGGAGCAGACATCTGACCGCGCTGGGAGTGTGTCCGCGGCGGCTGAGCAGGTCTCCGGCAGCGTGCAATCGGTGTCAGCGGGCACCGAGCAGATGGGAGCAAGCATCAACGAGATCGCCAGGAAGGCCTCCGATGCCGCTCGGGTCGCAACTGACGCGGTAGCAGTCGCCGAGACGACGGATGTGCTCGTCCGACGCCTCGGCGAGAGCTCCAGGGAGATCGACGAGGTGATCAAGATCATCAGCTCGATCGCGAGGCAAACGAACATGCTGGCGCTCAACGCGACGATTGAGGCGGCGCGCGCCGGCGAGGCGGGCAAGGGCTTCGCCGTCGTCGCCAACGAGGTCAAAGAGCTCGCTCGCGACACAGCGCGTTCGAGCGAGAAGATCGAGAGCAACATCGCGGCGATCCAAGCGGACACCAAGGAGGCCGTCAGCGCGATCGGCCAGATCACGTCGACCATTCACGACATCAACGACATCCAGACGATGATCGCGGCGGCAGTCGAGGAGCAGGCGGCCACCACCAACGAGATCGCTCACAGCGTTGGCGAGGCGGCCGCCGGTTCCAACGAGATCGCGGCCGCCATCACCGGCGTCGCCGAGACCGCGCAAGGTACGACGAGCGGTGCCATGGAGACCCATCGCTCCGCCGAGGAGCTCGCGCGTCTCGCTGCCGAGCTCATGTCGCTGACTCACCAGTTCCGCCTGGCCGACCCGGACGAGTCCGTCACCGCGATCCCTGACCGCGTCCCTCCCAGCTTCAACGGAACGGGCGGCTCGGCCAACACTCACGAGGAGCTGATCGTGGCGATGACGACGGCGCACACACGCGCTAACGGGACGCGGTGAGCGACGACGACGACGAGATCCTCCAAGCGTTCCTGGAGGAGAGCAGGGAGGGACTCGATCAGCTCGAGCTCGATCTGATCGAGCTCGAGACACGGCCGCGCGATCCAGCCCTGCTGGCGCAGATCTACCGCTCGGTCCACAGCATCAAGGGGACCTGCGGGTTCCTGGGGTACCGAGGGCTGGAAGCACTGACGCATCGCGGCGAGGACGTGCTCGACGCGCTCCGCGCCGGCCGACTGGCGTTCGCGCCCGAGATCGCGACGTCGCTACTGCGGCTATCGGATGCGATCCGTACGTTCCTGAACGCGATCGAGACGACCGGCGAGGAATGTGGTGAGGCCGATCCCGCGATTCTCGCGGAGCTCGCAGCTCACGTCGATCAGCTACCGGCTTGCGCGGTCGCCGCCGAGCGCCTGACTCCGGCGGGCGGGGCGGCGGCCGAGAACGACCAGGCGCCCGACCTCAGGAGCGGGCTTGACGAGACCTCGATCCGGGTCGATGTCGATCTTCTCGACCGGCTGATGGACCTCGTCGGCGAGCTGGTGCTGGTGCGCGGCACGGTCGGCGAGCTCGCGGCGGACGCGAACGGCGGTCCGGTGGTCGCCTGCTACCGACAGCTACGTCGCGTCAGCGGCGGACTGCTCGAGTGCGTGATGCGCGCTCGACTGCAGCCGGTCGGTACCGTCACGCGGAGGTTTCCCCGGATCGCGCGCGACCTGGCCGCGTCGATGGAGAAGCTGGTGAGCGTCGAGCTGCACGGCGAGGACGTAGGGGTCGACCGGGCAGTGAACGAAGCACTCGGAGATGCCCTCGTTCATCTCGTTCGCAACGTCGTCGATCACGGCATCGAGTCCCCGGCCGAGCGCATTGCGATCGGCAAGAACCCCGAAGGGCGGCTGCGGATCGCCGCTTCGCACGAGAGCGGTCGAGTCCACGTAGAGGTCTCCGACGACGGCAGCGGGATCGATCCGGAGCGGCTCGCGGCTCGCGCCGTAAGTGAGGGCCTGCTCAGCCGGGAGGATGCTGACGAGCTCGATGCCGAGCGCCGTCTCGAGCTGATCTTCCTTCCCGGGCTGTCGACCAAGGCGAGCGTGACCGCGGTGTCGGGCCGCGGCGTCGGCATGGATGCCGTGCGCGCAAATCTCGAGCGGGTGGGTGGTGGCATCACCGTGGCTTCGGACATGGGGCACGGCACCGTGTTCCGAATCGACGTCCCGCTGACCGTGGCGATCGTGCCGACCGTCGTGGTCCACTCGGCGGGCATGCGCTACTGCGTGCCCCAGGCGGAGGTGCAAGAGGTCGTCCACCTCGGGCCCGATCGGGTGCGGAAAGAGGTGAGCGATGTCGACGGCGCCCGCCTGCTCCGGCTGCGGGGCGGCCTGCTGCCGATGATCGACCTGGCAGAGCAGCTCGAAGTACCGCGGAACGCAGCTTCGGATGACATCACTCTTCTTGTCCTCGACGCGTCCGGTAGACGCTTCTGCATGGTGGTCGACGACGTCGGCGAAACCGTCGAGGTGGTCGTCAAGCCGCTGACGCGGGGGATCAGGTCAATCCCGGTGTTCGCCGGCGCGACGATCATGTCGGACGGCCGGGCCGCGCTCGTTCTCGACCTGGATGGGCTGGCAACCACCGCCGGACTGACTACCACCGTGCAAGCCGCGCCGGCCGAGGAGCCCTCGGTGGTCGGCGATGCTCCGAGCTGGCTCGTGGCGACCGGGACCGGCGGCCGGCGGCTGGCGCTGACCATGTCGAGCGTCTGGCGCTTGGAGCGACTGACCCGCGACCAGCTCCAGCGCGGCTCGCAGACTGACGTGATCGACTACGGAGACGCGCTTCTCCCGCTCCTCCGGCTGGATGACGACATCGTTTCGGGTCCGGACGCCGGCGAGGTCGACGTGATCATCTGCGACTGCACCGCGGGACGGGTCGGACTGGTCGTCGAGTCGATTGAGGACATCGTCCCGGGCCGACTGGTTCCGTCGGCGCTGCCGGGGCGGCCTGGCATGGCCCGGCTCGAGCTCGACGGCAGGCTCGCCGAGCTGCTCGATGTCGAGGCGCTCGTCGCCGGCGCAGAGGTCTTTCGATGACCGAGGCCGTCGCGGGCAAGCAGTACTGCTCCTTCACGGTGGGCGAGCTCATGGTCGGCATCGAGGCCACGCGGGTCCGCGAGATCCTGACCGATCAGGACGTGACACCCGTACCGCTGGCCCCTACCAGCGTGCTCGGCCTGCTGAATCTGCGCGGCGAGCTGATGACCGTGGTCGACGCACGGCAGCGGCTCGGGCTGAGTAAGCGTGATCCCGACCAGCCGACATCGCACGTGATCGTGTCAACCGAAGGCGAGGCCCTGAGCCTCGTGGTCGACGCCGAGAACGAGATAATCGACGTCGACCCGGCGACGGCGCAGGTCGTACCCGAGACCGTTCGCTCGGAGGTGCGCATGCTCCTGAGCGCGATCTACGAGCTCGCGGACGGCACCCTGCTGCTCGTACTCGACCCAGATCGCGCCCTTTCGCTGATAGCTACCTGAGGACGGAGAACGTGATGCAAGCGATGGTGATCGACGATTCGGAGTCCGGTGCCGATGAGTACGTCATGAAGCCCTTCGCCACGGAATCGATCTCCTCGAAGCTGCAGCTTCTCGGGCTCGACACCTGACGGCATGGACGGCTCGCCTCTCCCGCTCACTCGGGTGCTGGTCATCGACGACTCCGTCCTCGTGCGCCGGGTGGTGACTCGCGCGCTCGAGCGCGAACCGACGATCGAAGTCGTCGGCGCGGCCCGCAATGGGCGCACGGCCGTCGCGAAGGCGAAGGCGCTGCGGCCCGACGTCGTCGTCCTCGACTCGGAGGTGGCCGCAACGGACGGCTTTGCCACGCTCGACGAACTGCGGCGGAGCCAACCTGAGCTACACGCGGTCATCTTCAATGACGTTGCGGAGCGAACGCTCGTGGGGAACGTCGGGCTGCCGGTCCGCGGCGCCACTAGCTTTGCCTTCAAGCCGCGGGCAGACGGCATCGGGCTGAGCGAGGGGCAGGTGCTGACCGAGCTGATGCCCGCGTTCCGGCGGTTGGGCGCGCACGCCCCCCGCGCGCAAGCCCTGCGCGCGCCCGCCCCCCGCGCGCACGTCCCCCGCGCGCCCGATCCCGACAGGCCGACACGAACGTCCCACTTCGGCGGCTCGTTGCCGAGAACAGCCGGGCCGTTCGCGGTGATCGTGATCGCCGTGTCGACCGGCGGCCCCGACGCACTCGCCGAGGTCCTCGGGAGGTTCCCGGCGGACCTCCCCGTCCCCGTCCTCGTCGTGCAGCACATGCCGCCCGGATTCACGCGGTTGCTCGCCGAACGGCTGGACCGCCGCGCGGCAGTCTCGGTGGTGGAGGCGTCGGCCGGAGAGGCGGTGCAGGCCGGGCACGTCTACATCGCGCCGGGGGGCCGCCACATGGCGCTCGCCCGCACCCAGGGCAGAATCGTGGTGGCGCTAAACGACGGCCCGCGCGAGAACTCCTGTCGCCCTGCCGCCGACGTCCTGTTTCGCTCGGCGGCCGAGCTGTACCGTGAGCTCGTTCTGGCGGTCGTCCTAACCGGGATGGGCACCGATGGCCTCCGCGGCGCCGAGACGGTCCGTGCCGCCGGCGGATGGGTGGTCGCCCAGACTCAGTCCACTTCGACGATCGGCAGCATGCCCGGCGCCGTCGCCGCCGCAGGGCTCGCCAATACCGTCGTGCGCCTCGAGGAACTCGGGCACGCTTTGACGGCCCACGCGCTGAGGAGCTCAGATGCCGGTCACGGCAGCTGATTTCGAGTACGTCCGCCGGCTCGTCGCGGACGACAGCGCCTTGGCGCTGACCGACGGCAAGGAGTACCTGGTGCGCACGAGGCTCGCGCCTGTGGCCAAGCGAGAGGGCCTCGGGTCGGTGTCCGAGCTGATCGACCGGCTGCGCGGCGGCGCGCCCGATCTGCGCCGCCAGGTCGTCGAGGCGCTCGTCACTCACGAGACCCTGTTCTTCCGCGACGTGCACCCGTTCGATGCGCTCCGTCAACAGGTGATCCCGGCGCTGCTACTCGCAAACGGCGGCCGCCGTCTTTCGCTTTGGTCAGCCGCGACTTCGACCGGCCAGGAGGCGTACAGCATCGCGATGCTGATCCGCGAGCACTTCCCTCTGATCACGAGCCCGGCGATCCTCGCCACCGACATCTCCGACCCGGTGCTGGCGCGCGCGAGGGCGGCGCGGTTCTCTCAGTTCGAGGTTGGTCGCGGGTTGCCGGTCGCTCTGCTGCTGAAGCACTTCGACCAGCACGGCCGTGAGTGGCAACTGCACGACGACATACGCAGCATGGTCACCTTCCATCAGCTCAACCTTGCCAGTCCGCTGTCGGGGATCCCGTCGATGGACGTCGTGTTTCTGCGCAACGTGCTGATCTACTTCGACGCCTCCGCCAAGGCGGCGCTGCTCGAGCGCGTGAGCCGGATCCTTCGCCCGGGCGGTTATCTGTTCCTTGGCGGAGCGGAGTCGATCTACGGGCTCCAGAGTTACGAGCGGGTGCAGCTTGGAGGATCAATATCGTACCGCCGGCTGGATTGACAGGTGAGCGACGCTCGCGAACGCGACCGGCGCGCAACCGATCGCGTGGTCACGGCGACGGTGCTCGTAGTCGACGACTCGAATGCCACCCGTCGCATCCTTCGCCGGGCACTCGAGCGGGCGGGGTACGGCGTCACGGAAGCCGCTGACGGACTCGCCGCGCTCGCCGCCTGCCGCACGCAGTCCCCCGATCTCGTACTGCTCGACATCGACATGCCGGTGATGGACGGCCCGACCGTACTGGCACGGATGCAGGAGGATGACTTGCTGTCCGAGATCCCCGTGATCTTCCTCACCGCGCGGACCGGCGGGGCGGATGTCGCCGCCGGCCTTCAGCTCGGCGCCCACGACTACCTGCGTAAGCCGGTCGAGCCTGTCGAGTTGGAGGCACGCGTCGCCGCGGCGCTCTATCGCCGCAGTCAGCACCGGAGCCTGCGTGAGACCGCTCTGGAGGCCGACCGCCTCAGCACCGTCGACGCGCTCACCGGCCTCGCGAACCGGCGGCAGTTCGTACGCAAGCGCGAACAGTTGCTCTCCGGCACCGATACGGACGGCCCGATTGGCCTGATCATGATCGACATCGACCACTTCAAGCGCGTCAACGACAACGAGGGGCACCTCGTCGGAGACGCGGTTCTTCGGATCGCGGCACGCCGGCTTCTGACCGCGATCGACTCCACACAGCTGCTGGTGCGATGGGGGGGCGAGGAGTTCATGGCGCTGACGCCGTCGCTGGACGCAAGCGGTGTCGCCGAGGTCGCCGAGCGCCTGCGGCTCGTCGTCTGCAATGCCCCGTTTTCGATCGGCGAGGACCGGGCTTTGCCGATCACGGTGAGCGTTGGCTCTGTCACCGGAACCCTGCGCGCCCTCGACACGCTGATCCCGGTCGCCGACGAGGCGCTCTACGAAGCCAAGCAGGCGGGGCGAAACCGAGTGGTGTCGCGCCTGGCTCCACCGTCGGCCTAAGGGCTCGCGAGCCCTAAGCGAGCAGGCGGTACCAGGCCGGATCCCACGCGAGCAATGCGAGCAGCTGCACCATCGCGCTCTGGTCGAGCAGCGTCGGCGCGTGCCCCGAGAAGTGGAAGCGATCGTCATCGCCGCGACGCTCATCCCACGCGCGGTCGGCGTAGCCACGCATCGCCGCGATGATCTCGGTGCGCAGCGAGTCGTCATCGGTGGCCGCGTGGAGCAGCAGCAGGTTGCGAAAGAAGATCGCGTTGAAGGCGGCCGGCTGACGATCGAACCCACCGCCCCCGAAGTGCCGCAGAGCCTTGCGGGCGATCGCCTCGGCCCGGGCGAGGTAGCGTGGCCCCCCGGCCGCACCCGCCCTGCCAGCCCCCGGCCCCCCCTCGCCGCGCCGCGCGAGCAGCACGTTCGCCCCAAGCATGCTGCCCTGGTTATAGCTCCAGAGCGTGTCGTCGAGCGTGTGGTCGCCGCGCAGCTTGTCCCAGAACAGCCCGCTGCCGGGCGAGTCGCCGTCGCGGCTCGCGTCCAGCGTGGCCAGGACCCACTCGTACATCTCCTCGACCCCGTCGACCGTGACGCCTCGCAGCTCGGCGAGGTGCAGGCCGAGCTCTGCGTTCGGGGCGTTCGAGACCGTGTTTCGGTCGTGGTTCCTCGCCCCCACCCCGCGACCCTGCTCGACCCAGAACACGCCGCCCGGGCTTGGCGCGTCGAGCCGCCGGTCCCAGCCCCCGGCGGCGAAGCCGAACAGCTCCTCGGCCCGGGCGAGGTCGCCCGCCCCAGGACGCAGGCGCTCGAGCTCGACCAGCGCCAGACCGACCCAGGCGTTGTCGTCGTAGTAGCGATCCCCGCCGAAGCGCGTTCCGAGCACGTCCGACGAGTACGCCGGCGGCCCGTCGCCCCCGGGGTCGTGGTAGCGCTCGAGCGCCTGCAGGCGGTCGGCGATCGCCGCCTCTGCGTCGAACCCCTCGACGAGGCCGTGCTCGATCCCGGCTAGGTCAAGCGTCGCGACGATCGCACGCGCGAACGGCCACAGGTGCGCGGCGGCGCCGCGCATGCGCAGGCGGCCGTCGCGGCGATACAGCCCATCCCCCCTTCGCCACCCATTCTGCATCGCGGCGTACGCCCGTCCGGCCCGGGCCGCGTAGACGCCCGACCCGCGCTCCATCGCACTACAGCGTCGTGAGCCCGAGACCCGTCATCAGGACCGCGGTGATCAGCAGGCGACGGTCGCTGCTGAGAGCGGCGAGCGGTATCAGCCAGCCGACGTACCAGGGCAGCAGCAAACCGGCGGTGATCAGCAACGCGAACGTCGCCCAGCCCGCGCCGGTGATCCAATCGAGCTTGCCCACCCAGACGCGTCTGAGCAACCACACGAGACAGGCCACGAAGCCGAGGTCGAGCAACAGTCCGGGGATGCGGCCGATGTCGGCGAATCCAAGCAGGTGAAAGATCATTCCCGGGACGCTCTGTGAGCCGCCCCCGTTCTGGATCGCCTGGACCGTGCCCAGGAGGTGCAGAGGACCGCTGCCGAAGAGCGCGAAGCCGAGGATGCCGGCCAGGGCAGCCGCGAGCGCGGCGCCGGTGAGGATCGCGCGACGGCCGCGAGCGCCGTCTCGCCGCCCCGCGCTCTCAGCGAGGGCGAACGGCAGAATCAGCCCGGCCGTGAGCTTGACCACGGTCGCGGTAACGATCAGCGCACCGCTCGTCCGCTGCTTCTGCTGGAGCAGCACATACACCCCGGTGACCAGGATCGCGAGCATCAGCAGATCGTTGTGGCCGCCGCCGACCCCGTAGACGACGATCACCGGGTTGAGACCAACGACTGCCGCTGCCTTGACCGGGTTCAGACCGCGCAGGCGCGCGGCGCTCCACACGACCGTGACGAGCACGAGGCTCGAGATCGCGGCGATCGACTTGTATGCGAGCACGCCTCCCGCGATGTTCAGGGGGGCGAGCACGGAACTGATCGCCGTGAACAGGGGACCGTAGACGGTCGGAGTGCCCACCCACTGCGCGCCGATCCACGGATACAGAGGATCGAGCTGGATCGTGCTCGGTCCATGCAGGTACGGATTGAAGCCGTAGAGCGCGGACATGCGCCCGTACGCCATGTAGCTGAAGACGTCGGTCGACAGGAGCGGCGGCGCCAGCAACACCAGCGCGAGCAGGGCGGCGATGCAGATCAGGACCGCCCACGCGGAAAGCTCGTCGGCGGCCCGGACCACCAGCGCGTACGAGACGAACAAGAGCGCCATGACCGCGATCAGCCCCCCGAGACGGAGGTCGACGCCGTGGTGCCCGAACGGGCCCGCGAGCCAGCTCGGTATCGATCGCACGGATACCGGCAGCAGCCGTTCTGTCTGCCCCGCCGATGCGGCGATCACGAGTCCGCCCACGAGCAGGCCGGCCAATCCGAGCCGGCCCGGCAGCGAGGACTGCGAGCCGCGTGCCCGCGCCTCAGGCGTCGTGAGCTCGAACGCCCCGCCCAGCGGCGAAGCGCCGAGCGGCTCGGTTACCGCCATCTTGGGAAGGATGCCCGCCTCGCGAGCACTGAGATCGGGGGGCAGATTGTGATCGCGTTACGGTTCATGGCTTGGCCGGAGTGGACGTGGTGGAGGCGGCTGCTTCCGGTCCTGGGTGATCCAGTATCGCCGGTCGCCCGCGAACGCCCGCGCCGCCGCTGCAGGTCTCGGATTCGGGTGGGCGAGGACATTCACGCTACCGCATGACGTTCGTCCACGCCCGGGCCTCGGATTACACGCTTCCGCGCTCAGCGCCGACTTGCAATGCATGTCCCAACATGATCAAGAAAACCTTCGTAGGGTCCCCGCGATGCCGCTGGCTGGGGAATTCAGCGCGCGACGGCGCATACCTGCCGTCGGTTTGGCGCTTGCTCTGTTCGTCGCGATCGCGCTCTTCACCACGCTTCCAAGCCTCGCTCTCGCCGCCCGCGGCGGTCATCCAGGTTGCGCCAACGCCGACGCATCGGCGAGCAGCGCCTCCGCGCAGACGTTGCGTAACGCCGTCGTCTGCCTGGTCAACCGCGAGCGCGCCCGGTACCACCTGCCGCCGCTCCGCCAGGTCCGCAGGCTGACGACTTCGGCGCAGAGCTACACCACCGAGATGGTGCGCGACGACTTCTTCAGCCACACCGCTCCGAACGGCTCGAACCCTGGGGCGCGGATCGCGGCCACGGGCTTCAAGTGGTCGGCGGCGGGCGAGAACATCGCCAGCGGCGACCCGACGCCGCTTTCCGTCGTCAACCAGTGGATGCTCAGCCAGGGACACTGCTACAACATTCTCGCGCCCGTCTTCAGCGACATCGGCGTCGGCGTCAGCCCTCAAGCCGTCGGCGGCGCCAGCGGGCCCGCGACGTGGACCCAAGACTTCGGACTGCCTCTGAGCACGCACGCGCCGTCGGGCAACTGGGGCCCCGCCGACCACTGCCCGCGCTGACCTCGCGGCGCTCCTAACTCGCGCTCGGGAGCTCGGCGCCAGCCGGTTCCACGGCGTCAGCCAAAGGGGCGGAGTCACGCAGATACCATTCGGCGTCGAGCGCGGCCTCGCAGCCCATGGCGGCAGCCGTGACCGCCTGGCGATACGTGTGGTCGACGAGGTCGCCGGCGGCGAACACCCCCGGCAGGTTCGTGCGTGTCGACTTGCCTTCGGTGACTACATAGCCGTCGGCGTCGGTGTCGACCTGACCCTGCACAAGTTGTGACTGTGGGTCGTGCCCGATCGCGATGAACGCGCCGGTGATCGGGAGCTCACGCTCGGATCCGTCTTCGGTGTTGCGCAGGCGGGCCTTTCCCAGGGAGCCGTTCTCGGCTGGGTGGAGCTCCTCGACGACGTACGGGGTCAGCAACTCGATGTTGTCGATCGCGCGAGCGCGCTCGAGCATGATCTTCGAGGCGCGGAACTCGGGGCGGCGGTGGACGATTCCGACCTTGCCGGCGAACTTGGACAGAAACATCGCCTCCTCCATCGCGGAATCGCCGCCGCCGACGATCAGTGTCTCCGCGTTCTTGAAGAATGCAGCGTCGCAAGTCGCGCAATAGCTCACCCCCCTTCCGGAGAGCTCCATCTCGCCAGGCACCCCAAGCTTGCGATGCTGCGCTCCCATCGCCAGGATCACGGCACGCGCTTGATGGAGCTCGTCGCCGGCCCAGACGCGGTGCAGGCCGCCATCGGCGGCAAGCTCGACCTTCGTGACGTCGTCCGTTACCAGCCGCGAGCCGAAGCGCGCCGCCTGATCGCGAAACTGCTGCATCATCTCGGGCCCCATCACACCCTCCGGGTAGCCCGGGTAGTTCTCGACGTCGGTCGTCTGCTGCAACAGACCGCCCCAGGCGAAGCCCTCGAATACGAGCGGGTCGAGGTTCGCGCGCGCTGTGTAAAGCGCGGCGGTATAGCCGGCGGGTCCCCCGCCGATGATGATCACAGATTCAGGGCTTGAGTTCACTTCATAAAGTATAGCGGATACGTCGCCTACTGATCGGCTTGCAGGCCGCCACCGGCGGCCGACAGCGACGCGCTGGTCGGCGCCGCGTCTGACTGCCACCGCTGGACCGTGCGGCGCAGCTGCAGGTAAGCGATCGCTCCGGGCAGCGTGGGCAACCAGAACGCGAATACCCGATACGCCAGCACGGAGACCACGGACACCTCGACCGGAACGCCGAAGGCGCTGAAGGCACCGATCATCCCGCCGTCCACACCGCCGATCCCGCCCGGCAGCGGCAGCGTGTTGCCGACCATGCCGACGAAATACGCCATCACGATCACCGCCGGCGGCGGCGAGGCGCCGAACGCGTGGAAGCACGCCCACAGGGTGGCGATATCGAACCCCCACCAGGCGACCGCACCGAGCAGGCTCGGGCTACGAGAGCGGGAGAGCGAGATCGCCGTCCGGATCCCGGTGGCGGCGGTCGCCGGCGCCGTTGCGACCCGGCGGGCGAGCCGGCCAAGCCGGCCCTCGCCGCTCGTCCAGCGCCCGACGAGGCGCTCGGCGTCGCCCGGGAGCAGTGATGACCCCAGGAAGATGATGATCACCGCGGCGCCGAAGATCGCCGGGACAACCGTGATCGCAAATGGCGCCGAGCCTGCGAAGACCCCGAACCACAGCCCCAGCCCGTCGATCACCAGCGTCGCCATATAGACCCCGTAAAGCATCGCCAGGAACGCGACGATCCGGCAGGCGACGATGCGCCCGTCCATGCCCGAGCGCCGCAGCGCCCAGGCCGTGAGCGCGACCCCACCCGCGCCGGCGGTCGCGAACAGCCGCGTCGCCGCCAGCCCGGCCATCGTGATCTCATAGCTCTCGCGCCAGTCGATCCGCGACTCGCCGCGAACGAAGACGGCGCGGAATAGCGCTATGTAGCCGACAAACGACAGCACCTCGAAGACGGCCGCCAGCACGAGCCACCAAATGTCGCCACGCGAGATGCGGTCCCAAGCGTCGTGCAGGCCGACGATCTTCGGCAGCACGAAGTACAGGAAGGCAATGCTCGAAACGACGAACAGGCCAAACCCGAACAGCCGCCGGCGCGTGAACACCACACGCGGCATCTCCTCCTGGGCCGAGCGGCGCGCGGCGCGGACGTGGTCGCTCGAAGCGGGCGCTCGTGGTTGTGGGAGCGCGTGCCGAGCCACAGTTATCCCCTACGCGGCGGCCGCCTGCGCTTCGAGCACCTGAAGCACCCTCGAGAGCCGCAATCCGAACGGCTCGACCCGCGGGGCGGCTGCGCGCACGGCCTCGGCGAGGGCAAGCCCACCGATCAGGTCGATAGCGTAGTGCTCACCGAGGTAGATGAGCGCAAGCCCAAGTGTGAGCGCGTACGCCCATCCGACGGTGCCCGACACCGGACCCACCTCGGACATCAGGTGAGCAGCCGTGACGGAAGTGGCGAAATGAAGCGACGGCATGGCAGCTAGCGGATTTCCTCCCAGGACATCGTAGAGCGCGCTCCAGCGGTCGCCCCAGAACTGCTCGCCGTACTCGAGCATCATCCGCCGTGCTCGCGTTCCCGTCGCGTCTTCGAGCTGGCCATGCTCGGCCGCCCACCAGGGCGGCGCCGTCGGGACCGCCCAGTAGAAGACGGCGCCGAGGTCGAACACCGCGTACATTCGCGCCGCGGCACTCGGAAAGCGCTCCGGCCTTCGCCAGCGAACGTATGCGACGCTTCCGTGGGGTACGAGGAACCAGATCCAGTGGCACCACACGAGGACACGTTCGAAGCGATTGACCCTGCCCGGCGCGGACAGCCACCGCTGCAGGCGCAGCGTCGGCGGCGCGCCCAGGCCGAGCACCCGATCGATGACGAGCGGGTAGCCGACGAGCGCGCGTGCCTCGAGCCGCTCGGGATCGTCGTTGGGCATCTCGTAGGCGTGGATGTAAGCCGACATGTTGAGCGCGCACACGCCGAGGTCTCGGGCGAGCGTGCGTCGCGTCGCGACGCACAACGCGGCGGGCGCGAGCGCGGCGGCTCCGAGGAGCGTGGCGGGCGGCAGCCGGAGCTTGCGCCCGATCACAGGCGCCGCCACGCCTGCGGCGACGACGGCCCAGGCGGTCGCTCTGATGGCCCTCGACGTCCGCAACGCGCGCTGAGTATACGTTTGGGCCCGGGCGGGGCCGGGCCGCGGCGCCGCTTCAGCTAATGGCCGAACGCCGACCCTACGGCCTCCAGCGCGTACTGGGGGTCAATGCGCTGTTCTCGACCGCGTACGGGAACGTCGGCTCCTCGATCTATTACGCGCTCGGGCTGGTGGCGTCGTTCGCGCTGGGCCTCACCCCGGTCGTATTCGTGTTGACCGGGATCATCTTCTTCCTGACCGCCGCCTCGTACGCCGAGGCGACGGCGATGTTCCCCGAGGCCGGCGGCTCATCCAGCTTCGCCCGTCACGCGTTCAACGAGTTCTGGTCCTTCTTCGCCGCCTGGGGCCAGATGCTCAATTACGTGATCACGATCGCGATCTCGGCGTTCTTCGTGCCCCACTATCTGGGCGGGCTGTTCTGGCCGTTCCTGAAGACCTCGCCAGGAGACATCTTCTTCGGGATCGGCGTGATCGCCGTCCTCAGCGCGATCAACGTCGTCGGCGTCAAGGAGGCGGCCCGGCTGAACATCCTGCTCGCGATCACCGACTTCTCGACCCAGCTGCTGCTGGTCGTCGTCGGCGGCGCACTCGTGTTCTCGCCCCACACCCTGATCAACAACATCCATCTCGGCACCGCGCCGCACTGGAAGGACTTCCTGGTCGCGATCCCGGTCGGGATGATCGCCTACACAGGGATCGAGACGATCTCCAACATGGCCGAGGAGGCCCAGGATGAGGAGCGCACGATTCCGGCGGCGATCATGCGCGTCGTCCTCGCGGTGTTCGTCATCTACGCCGCCCTGCCCGCCGTCGCGCTGTCGGCGCTGCCGGTCAATTGCATCCATGGCCACTGCCAAACCCTGCTCGGCGTGGCCGAGAACAAGGGCGGGTTCGCGGGAGACCCGGTGCTCGGGATCGTCCGGCACCTGCATCTGGGACCGCTCCAGCACGCGGGTGAGATCTACGTGGGGCTGCTCGCCGCCACGATCCTGTTGATCGCGACGAACGCCGGAATCATCGGGGTCTCGCGCCTCGTCTACTCGATGGGGCTCCACCGTCAGCTGCCCGATCGCGTCCGCGAGCTGCACCCACGATTCAGGACCCCGTGGATCGGGATCCTGGTGTTCGGAGCGATCGCATGCCTCACGCTGATCCCCGGTCAAGCCACCTTCCTCGGAAACATGTACGCGTTCGGAGCGATGCTGTCGTTCACCATCGCTCACGTGTCGGTGATCCGCCTGAGGATCGCCGACCCTGACCGACCACGCCCGTATCGCGGCCCCGGCACACTCCGGATAGCCCGTCGCGAGCTTCCACTGTTCGCGGTCCTCGGTGGGCTTGGAACGTTCCTGGCCTTCGTCACGGTGACCGTGTTGCACTTCGCGGTCGCCGTCGCGGGGACGGGGTGGCTGCTCACGGGGATCACCGTCTACGTCCTCTACCGGCGTGGACAGGAGCTCGACCTCACGACCACGACCAAGGTCGCCGTCCCGCAATCGGTGGACCACGAGGTCGAGTACGACTCGGTCCTGGTGGCCTTCGACGAGCGGACATACCAGAGCACGGTGATGGCCACCGCGGCGAGCCTGGCGACGCAGCGACGCCGCGGAATCCATGTGCTCGTGACGATCACGGTTCCCGCCACCAGCCCGATCGACGCCGCGTTGCCCGAGCAGGAAGCGGCGGCGGACGCGATCATCGCGGCGGCGAAGACGCAGGTCGGACGCCGCGTATCGGGCCACTGGGAGAAGGTGCGAGCGGGCCAGACGGGGCGACGGATCGTCGACGAGGCGCTCGCGATTCAGGCGCGCGCGATCGTTGTCTCGCTGCCCGAGCGCGGCGGCGGCGCGGTCTTCGACAAGACGATCGCGACCCTGCTCCGCGAGCGCCCGTGCCGCGTCATCATCGAGTCCGTCCCAGGCTGAGAGGATGCGTCCGCGCATGAAGCCACTCGCCGCAGATGGTTTCGAGATCGTCGTCGCCGTCGCCGTGGCCACCGGGGGCGTCGCGGCGCTTCAGTCGACGGCATCGCCCGCTGCCCTTGGGGTGCTCTACATCCTCTCGGTGCTTGCGGTCGCGATCCGGCGCGGCGAGCGCGCCGCCCTGGCGACGGCGCTGCTCAGCGTGGTCACGCTCAACTACCTCTTCATACCGCCGCGTCACCGCCTGTCGATCGCCCATTCGCAGGACGTCGTCGAGCTCGTCGTGCTGCTGATCGCCGCGGTCGTCGTCGGGCGACTGGCGGCAGCGGGGCGCTCGCGCGCCGCCGAGAGTGAGAGCCGCGCGCGACTGGCTGCCGCGCGCGAGCGCGAAGCCTCGCTGGTCGCCGACGCGGCGTCCGCGGTCGCTGCCGGGGGAGTCATGCCGGCGCAGCTTCAGAGCATCGGGCAGCGCGTCGCGATCGCGACCGGAGCGAGCCGGGCTCGAGTCGTGCTCGAGCCGGTGCCGTCGCCGCGTGACGACGAGACCGCGGTGCACCTGAGCACTCGCATCCGCACCGCCTGGCTGTACGTCTGCACCGACGCCGACTGGCACCCGGAGGATCTCGAGCGCATCTCCGGACCGCTCGGTCGCCTGGTCGAGGTCGCCTTGGAACGCGAGCGGGTCGCCGAGCAGTCCGCCGAGACCGAGTCCGCCAAGCAGGCGGAGGTAGCCAAGACGGCGATCCTGCATGCCATCTCGCACGACCTGCGCTCACCGATCACCGCGATCATCACCGCGGGGTCCGCGCTCGGCGCCTCCAGCCTGACCAGCGAGGAGCGCGTCGAGCTCACCGACGTGATCCAGACGGAGGGCGCGCGGCTCGCCAGATTGGTCGACGACCTGCTCGATCTGTCGAAGATCCATGCGCAGGCGGTGGAGCCGCGGGCGGATTGGTGCGACCTGCACGACGTCGTCGCGTCGGCCGCCGCCCAGCTCGCCGGCGGGTCAGCGCTCGAATTCGGGCTCCCGGCCGACCTGCCGCTCGTGCGCGCCGACGCGGCGCAGCTCGAGCGGGTCTTCTCGAACCTGATCGAGAACGCGATCAAGTTCTCCCCCCGCGGTGAGCCGGTGCGCATCACCGGGGGCGCCGGCGGCGGGCGAGTCACCGTCCGCGTGATCGACACGGGCCGCGGGATTCCGCAGGGGCACCGCGCCCGCGTGTTCGAGCCGTTCTTCCGTGGCCGTGGCGCCGCCGATCCGGGGTCTGGTCTCGGGTTGGCGATCTGCCGCGGCTTCGTCGAGGCCAACGGCGGCAAGATCACGCTCCAGACGGGCACCGACCGCGGCACGTCCTTTGCGGTGACCTTTCCCGTGCCCCGCCAGCCGGAGACTGCTCCGTGAGCGGCGAGCAGCCGCGCATCCTCGTTGTCGACGACGAGCCCCAGATCGTCCGCGGCCTCAAGATCATCCTGCGCACTGCGGGCTACTCGGTCGAGGCGGCGAGCACTAAGTCCGAGGCGCTCGCAGCGCTTGCAGCCCGGCCCCCAGCGGCGCTGGTGCTCGATCTGGTCCTCCCCGACGGGCAGGGCGTCGAGGTGTGCGAGGAGGTGCGGCGCTGGAGCCGGCTCCCGATCCTCGTGCTCTCCGCGGTGGGCGACGAGCGCGAGAAGGTCAGGGCTCTCGATGCCGGCGCCGACGACTATGTGACCAAGCCGTTCGGGACCGACGAGCTGGTGGCGCGCCTGCGGGCGATTCTCCGGCGCTCGACTGAGACCGGTGGCAGCCCGCTGCTACAGATCGGCGAGCTCACGGTCGACCTCTCCGATCGCCGCGTCACCCGCGCGGGAGCCGATGTCCACCTGACGCCGATCGAGTTCGACCTGCTGCGGGTGCTGGCGCAGCACCGCGGACGCCTGGTCACCCACCGCCACCTCCTGCAGGAGGTCTGGGGGCCCGAGTACGGCGAGGAGACCCACTACCTGCGAGTCCATGTCGCTCACATTCGCGCGAAGCTCGAGCCCGACCCGCAGCGGCCGCGCCACCTGGTGACCGAGCCCGGGGTCGGCTACAGGCTCATGGTCGAGTAGCCGATCGCTACCGCCGCCGGCCCGACTTCGGGCTGACGCGGGCCCTTAACGAATTCTCTACGCCGGACGTCCCGTTCTTAGCGTGACCTTGATTTCGCGTGGCCTATGTTCGTGGCACCGCGGATGGCCAAGATCGAGACCTACGGCCTCAGACGCACGGTCGGCCTAGGCGGGCTGTTCGCGACCGCGTACGGAAACGTCGGCTCCTCGATCTACTACGCGCTGGGGATCGTCGCCGCCTACGCGCTGGGGATGACGCCGATCATCTTCATGCTCGCCGGCGGTCTGTTCGCGCTGACCGCGAAGACCTATGCCGAAGGGGCGGCGATGCTCCCGGAGGCCGGGGGCTCCTCGTCGTTCGCGCGACAGGCGTTCAACGAGCTGGTGTCGTTCATCGCCGGCTGGGCACTCAGCCTCGACTACATCCTCACGATCGCGATCTCGGCGTTCTTCGTCCCGCACTACCTCGGCGCGTTCTGGCCCGCGCTCACGCATCCGCCCGGGGACGTGATCGGCGGCCTGATCGTGATCGTCGTGCTGGCGTGGCTGAACATCCGCGGCATCGGCGAGTCGGCGAAGCTCAACTTCGTCCTCGCGATCGCCGATCTCGCGACGCAGGTCCTGATCATCCTGATCGGGGTGTTCCTCGTGCTCAACCCGTCGCTGCTCGTGCACCAGGTGGACCTGGGGACCGTGCCCACCTACAAGAACCTGATTTTCGCGCTGTCACTGTCGATGCTCGCCTACACGGGGATCGAGACCGTCTCGAACATGGCCGAGGAGGCGCGCGACCCGGGCAAGGACATCCCCAAGGCGGTCAACCTGATCCTGATCGCGGTGATCGGCGTGTACGCCGGGATGACGGTGGTCGCGTTGTCGGCCCTGCCCGTGCGCTGCATCCATGGCCACTGCCAGACACTACTCGGACTACCTCCACCGCACGGCTTCGAGAACGACCCGGTGCTCGGCATCATCGAGCACCTGGGGCTCTCGACGGCGATCGCGCACATCCTCCGGTACTACGTCGGAGTTCTCGCCGCGACGATCCTGTTCATCGCCACCAACGCCGGGCTGATCGGGATCTCGCGCCTCTCGTGGTCTCTGGCCGAGCACCGCCAGCTCCCGGCCATCTTCGCCCGCCTGCACTCGAAGTACCGCACGCCGTGGTTCACGATCGTCGTCTTCTCGGTGTTCGCGGGGATCCTGTTGATCCCCGGGCAGACCGACTTCCTCGGAAATCTCTACTCGTTCGGCGCGATGCTGTCCTTCACCACCGCGCACGCGGCCGTGATCGCGCTGCGCATCAAGGAGCCCGACCGCGAGCGCCCGTACCGGATGCCGTGGAACATCCCCTTCCGCGGGAAGGAGATCCCGCTGACCGCCGTGCTCGGCGGGATCGCCACGTTCGCTGCCTGGATCTCGGTGCTGGCGCTCCACGTCGACGCCCGCTATGTCGGCACGGCGTGGATGATCGTGGGGCTCGCGGGATACGTTGTCTACCGGCGCTCGCAGGGCCTCGATCTGCGCAGCCACCACCGCATCGCGCACCGCGAGCGCCCGGCGTTCTTCGTCGAGCTCGATTACCGCTCCGCGATCGTCCCGATCTTCGGCACCGATGTCGACGCCAGCGCGCTGCGGACCGCCTCCAAGCTGGTCGGCCCGGACGCGCTGGTGGAGGCGATCTACGTGCTGCGCGTCCCGAGCCAGCTGTCGCTCGACGCGGGCCTCTACGACGAGGAGCAGGTCGGGCTGCGCGTGCTCGAGACGGCCAAGCTGACGGGCCGCCAGGCAGGGCTGAAAGTTCAGACTCGGCTGATCCGGGCCCGGAACCCCGGGGCCGCGATCGTCGAGGAGGCAGAGCGCCAGCATGCGGAGATCATCTACCTCGGTACCGCCCACGCGCCGGCCTCCGAGCGGGCACTCGGGCCCACTGCCAGCTACCTCCTGGCCCATCGCCCGTGCCGCGTCGTGATCGAGACGCCACCGGCGGCGCAACGCACTCAGAGTTAGTGCAATTGTCACTAACTCGCGCCGGGGCCCCGCGTGGATAGAATGCCGCGCGCCTTGCGCTCTGACGCCAAGAACGATGTTGACCGGCGCCACGCGCGCGAGATCCGACGTCGCCTAGCACTATCCGTCGCGATGATTCTCGGCGCTTCGCTGCTACTGGCGCCGGACGCGTTCGCCAACTTCCTCACCCCGAAGTCCGGCGGATCGCCAAATGCCGACGCGATCGCCAGCCTCTACAAGATCGTGCTCTACATCGCCGCGGTGGTCTTCGCCGTGGTCGAGGGTGCGCTCTTCTACTCGGTCTACAAGTTCCGCGCCAAGAAGGGTGCCGTCGCCGCTCAGATCCACGGCAACACGCGACTCGAGATCGGCTGGACCGTCGGCGCGGCGGTCATCCTCGTGATCCTGACGACGATCACGTTCATCAAGCTTCCGAGCATCCTCAACCCGCCGAACTCGAGTGCGAACGGATTCGCAGCCAGCGACGGCGTGCTGACGGCGTCGACCACCGAGCCATCGCCGCCGAACGGGAAGAAGCTCGTCATCTGCATCACCGGACGCCAGTTCATCTGGGCCTACTACTACGGCGCCGGTTGCGAGACCGACCCCTACTCGAGCAAGGTTCCGTACTCCTACCAGGAGATGTACGTGCCAGCCGACACGACGATCGTGCTGCACATCCAGTCGCTCGACGTGATCCATTCGTGGTGGATTCCGTCGCTCGGTGGCAAGGTCGACGCAGTTCCCGGATACACGACCTACACCTGGTTCAAGGCGTCGAAGGTCGGCGCGCTCTATCACGGCCAGTGCGCCGAGCTCTGCGGGCGGCTGCACGCGGCGATGACCGCGCTCGTCCAGGTGCTGACGCCGGCGAACTATCAGCAATGGCTGACCCAGCAAGAGGCTCTGATCAGCGCCCAAGAGCAGCAGGTGCTCACGCTCCGTAAAGAGCTGCTCGCTACCGGCAACCTTACCCCCGACCTCTCGTAAAAAGGAACCTCGATGTCCACCTCCGACACCGCGCTGCGCCCCGTGCCCCAGGTGATCGCCCATGAGGTCACGAAGCCGCGGCAGTCGAAGCAATGGGTGGACTGGGTCACCACTACCGACCACAAGAGGATCGGGATCATGTACCTGGTCCTGACCTTCGTGTTCTTCGCCCTGGGCGGGATCGAAGCGCTGCTGATGCGCCTCCAGCTCGCAGTCCCGAACAACACGCTGCTGACGCCCGAGCACTACAACGAACTGCTCACGCTGCACGGCACGACGATGATCTTCCTGTTCGTCGTACCGGTCATGGCCGGCTTCGGGAACTACTTCGTGCCGCTGATGATCGGGGCCCGCGACATGGCGTTCCCGCGGCTGAACGCGCTCTCCTTCTGGCTGCTGGCCTTCGGTGGGGTCGTCTTCTACTTCTCGCTCTTCTGGCAGCCGCCCGAGGCCGGATGGTGGAGCTATCCACCGCTCTCGAGCATCCTCTACTCGCCGAGCGGCGGTCAGGATGCGTGGATCTTCCTGATCCACCTCACCGGCATCTCCTCGCTCGTCGGCGCGATCAACTTCTACGCGACGATCGTCAACATGCGCGCGCCCGGGATGGGCTGGGGCAGGCTGCCGCTGTTCGTGTGGTCGGTGCTGATCTACGCGATCCTGCTGATCATCGCGCTGCCGGTGATCGGGGCGGCGGTGACGATGCTGCTCGCCGACCGCCACTTCGGGACGCACTTCTTCGACCCCACCGACCACGGATCGCCGCTCCTCTGGCAGCACCTGTTCTGGTTCTTCGGGCACCCCGAGGTCTACATCATGATCCTGCCCGGGTTCGGGATGATCTCGGAGATCATCCCGGTCTTCTCGCGCAAGCCGATCTTCGGCTATAAGGCGATCGCCGCCGCGACCTGCGTGATCGCCTTCCTCGCCGTGCTCGTGTGGGGGCATCACATGTTCGCCTCGCCGCTGCCGGTCGTCGTGATGGGCTTCTTCATGCTCAGCTCGTTCCTGATCGCGATTCCGACGGGGGTGAAGATCTTCAACTGGATCGCGACCCTGTGGCGCGGCTCGATCGTGATGACGACCTCGCTGTACTTCGCGATCGGGTTCATCGCGATCTTCGTAATCGGCGGGATCACCGGCGTCTTCCTCGCCGTCTTCCCCGTCGACTGGCAGCTCAACGACACCTACTTCGTCGTCGCGCACTTCCACTACGTGCTGATGGGCGGCGCCGTCTTCACCGTCTTCTCGGGCTTGTACTACTGGTATCCGAAGATGACCGGCCGGCTGATGAGCGAGACGCTCGGCAAGTGGTCCTTCTGGCTGATGTTCATCGGCTTCAACATGACCTTCTTCGTCCAGCACGCGCTCGGGCTGTCCGGCATGCCCCGGCGGGTCTACACCTACCCGCCCGACGTCGGCTGGTCGACTTACAACTTGATCTCCACGATCGGATCGTTCATCCTCGGTTTCGGCGTCGTGCTGACGATCGTCAATGCCGCTCGCAGCGTGAAGAAGGGGGCGATCTCAGGTCCCGACCCCTGGAAGGGAAATACCTTGGAGTGGTTCACCCAGTCGCCGCCTCCGGTCAACAACTTCGACGTGATCCCGCGCGTGCGCTCGGTAGAGCCGATGCGCGACATCCGCCGCCAGATCGAGCGCGACACCGGGGTGACGCAGAAGACCGGCGGCAGCGAGCAGTTCGCCCGCGTCTAGCGCCGTGCTCGACACCTTGACCACCAGCGCCGCGCCGGCGGCAAGCGCCGCCCAGTCGGTCAGGCAGGTCGTCTCCGATTACGTGGAGCTGACCAAGCCGAAGGTGCAGTCGCTGCTGCTGTTCACGACGATCATGACGATGGAGGTCGCCGGTAGCCCATCGGTGTCGAGGATCGCGCTCACATGTCTCGGCGGCTACCTCTCGGCCGGCGGCGCCGGCGCCGTCAACCACTACTGGGACCGCGACATCGACGCCCGGATGACGAGGACCGCGTCCCGGCCGATCCCGGCGGGCCGGATCGCGCCGCGGGCCGCGCTGGTGTTCGGGCTCGCGCTCTCAGCGCTCTCCTTCGCCCTGCTGTCGCTGACCGTGAACGTGCTCGCCGCCTCGCTCGCCCTCGCCGGCTTCGTGGGTTACGTGGGCGTGTACACGATCTGGCTCAAGCGCCGCACACCTCAGAACATCGTCATCGGCGGGGCGGCCGGTGCGATCCCGCCGCTCGTCGGCTGGGCGGCGACGAGAGGATCGCTGTCGTGGACGGCCGTCTACCTGTTCGCGATCGTCTTCTACTGGACCCCGCCGCACTTCTGGGCGCTGAGTCTGCTGATGAAGGACGAGTACGAGAAGGTCGGCGTGCCGATGATGCCGGTAGTCCGGGGCGAGCGGGAGACGCGCAAGCAGATCCTTCTCTACTCGCTGCTGCTCTACGCCGTCACCCAGCTCCCGTTCTGCGCCGGGGCGTTCGCCGGCATCTACCTCGTCGCCTCGATGGTGCTCGGATTCGGCTTCATCGGCGGCGCGGTCCTGCTCTACCGCCGCGCCGACCGGCGATCGGCGCTGCGCCTTTACCTTTTCTCGCTGCTCTACCTCGCGCTCCTGTTCGGAGCGATGGTGATCGATGTCAAGTTGTAGGATCCGCGCGACTTTGGAAGGACACGCTCAATGGACCGCAAGCTAGCTCGCAAGAACCTCCGCTCCGGCCTGATCGCCGGCGCCATCTGCGCATTCATGTTTGGTGCGACCTTCCTGGCCGCCGTGATCTACGTGCATCAATGAGTGATATCGAGCATCCCGTTCCTCCGGCCGGCGAGGACATTCACCTACCGGGCCCGACACTGAAGCCGTTCCTCGTCGCAGTCGGGATCACGCTCACAGTGATCGGAACCACGATCTCCATGTACTTCCTGATCGGCGGCCTGATCCTCTTCCTCGTGACGACGTTCAGATGGATCCAGGACGTGCGCCACGACATCGCCGCCCTCCCCGACGAGCACCACCAGCCGCACTGAGCGCCGCGAGGCGCACCTTGCAGTTTGCAACGATTGACGCAATCATTGTCGATCGCCGAGTCTCCGGGGTGACACGCAGTCGGTCTACCGGGAGTGCCGCATTACGAACTGCGGTTAGGCGTTGTCGTTCGTCGCGCAGAACGCATAGGATGCCGCCACATGCCCGAGGGTGGTGGAGACTCCCGCGTGCGTAAGCACTCGATTAGACCGATGCTGATCTTCGGCGCGGTGGCGACCGCGGTGGGGATCTGGATCGTGCTCGCGATCCATTGGTTCCCGACAGACGCGTCTCAGCAGGCGAAGCGAACCAGGATTCTGTACGACGTCCTCCTGATCGCGTCGGTGCCGATCTTCGTGCTGGTGATCACGGTGATCGGGTTCTCCGTCTGGTGGTTCCGGATGCGACCGGGCGAGGAGCTCATGGACGGGCCACCGATCCACGGCAACACAAGGCTCGAGGTGATCTGGACGATCGCTCCGGCGATCCTGATCGTCGCCCTCGTCGGGTATTCGGTCAGCGTCCTGTACGCGAACGAGGCGAACAAGAACAACTCGCTGATCGTCGACGTGACGGCGCGCCAGTGGGCGTTCGAGTTCTCCTACCCTCAGGCGGGCGGCAAAGCCGTGTACTCGCCGTTCCTGTATCTCCCCAACGGCCGCCCCGTGATCTTCAAGATTCGCTCGCTCGATGTGATCCACAGCTTCTTCGTGCCGCAGTTCTCCGAGAAGATCGACGCCGTGCCCGGGATCACGACGACGCTGCGGGTCACGCCGACCAGGCGGGGCACCTACCCGGTCGAGTGCACCGAGCTCTGCGGCGCCGGCCACGCGTTCATGCGGTCGATCACGTACGTGCTGAAACCGGCACAATTCGTGACCTGGATGCAGAAGCAGCCGCCGCAGACACAGACTGCGAACGGCCTGCCCTCGGGCTCGGTCGTGCCGGTGGGTGTGCCCGGCATCCCGTCGGCACTGCCCGGCACGGCCCCAGCGGCTGCCGGCACGACCCCCGCCGCGTCGAGCGCCCCGGCGGCGCCCTCGAGCTCCTCCACGACTCCGTCGAGCACCACCAGCACTACGCCGCTGCCCGCTCTGGCGACCGGCCCCGGCACGACCGCGACGGCCGGCAAGGCGGTGTTCAACTCCTCGGGGTGCAGTGGCTGCCACACGCTCGCCGCCGCCGGGTCGACGGGCACGATCGGACCGGACCTCACCACTCGGCTCGCGTCCGACTGCGCCACGGCGGCCTCGAAGAAGATCCGCGGCACGACGGTGACGGCATGCATCGAGAAGGCCGTCACCGATCCGTACGCCTATCTCCCCTCCGGCTACTCGGCGGGGGTCATGCCCTCGACTTTCGCGACCACGCTCGGCCCGACAAAGCTCGCGGCAGTTGTCAACTTCCTAGCGAGCGTGACAAAGTGACCTCAACCGCCGACGGGAATAAATGACAGCCATCGCCGAACCAGTCATGAAGCCGACCCGCGTGCCGCTCCCGCCCAAGCTGCGAGCGCCGGGCTGGTACCGAGCGGCCCTGTTCGACCTCCTTGGCTTCGCGTTCGGGTTCGCACTGACCTGCATCATCCGGATCGCGATGCACCAGCATCCGGTCATCGACGCTCACGCGATCACGATCGTCGAGCTGATCACGGTGCCGATCTTCTTCCTGATCGGCATCGGCACATGCGACTACTGGTTCTACTGGATGTTCGGCGGGCCGACGCGGCCCGAGACCCACTCCCAGCACGGAGCCCACACCTGGCGCGACTACTTCAAGGTCAACACCGACCACAAGGTGATCGGCATCCAGTATGTGGTGACCTCGTTCTTCTTCCTGCTCGTCGGCGGCATGCTCGCGATGCTGATCCGCGCGCAGCTGGCCAAGCCGGGAATGAACTTCGTGACGCCCGAGCAGTACAACGGGCTGTTCTCGGTCCACGCGACGATTCTCATCTTCCTGTTCGTGATTCCCGTCTTCGCGGGGATGGCGAACTTCGTGCTGCCGCTGATGATCGGCGCGCCCGACATGGCGTTCCCGCGCCTGAACGCCCTCTCGTACTGGATGCTGCCGGTCGGCGGGATCATGCTGCTGATGAGCTTCCTGGCGCCCGGGGGAGCGTTCGCCTCGGGCTGGACGGCTTATGCGCCGCTATCGACGACGATGCCCCTCGGCCAGCTCTTCTTCACGCTCGGCATCCAGTTCGCGGGCTTTTCTTCGATCGCCACCGCGCTCAACTTCCTGGTGACGATCATCACGATGCGCGCTCCCGGGATGAGCTTCTTCCGTCTGCCGCTGCTCGTGTGGGCGAACTTCTCGACCTCGCTGCTCGTCGTGATCGCGACGCCGTTCATCGCCGCCTCGCAGTTCATGGTCCTGCTCGACGTCGCGTTGCATTTCAACTTCTTCAACGCCTTCGTCGGCCCGCACACGAACGGCAACGTGCTCCTCTACCAGAACGTGTTCTGGTTCTACTCGCACCCGGCGGTCTACATCATGATCTTGCCCGGCTTCGGGATCATCTCCGAGGTCATCGCCGTCAAGTCGCGCAAGCCGATCTTCGGCTACCGGATGATGGCGTTCTCGCTGCTGGCGATCGTGGTGCTCGGCTTCACGGTGTGGGCGCATCACATGTTCGTCTCGGGGATGCCGGCGTGGATCCGCGTCCCGATGGAGGTGACGACCTGCATCATCGCCCTGCCGACCGGGATCAAGGTCTTCTCGTGGCTGGCGACGCTATGGAGAGGCGTGCTTCATCTCGACACGGCAATGCTGTTCGCGCTCGGCTTCCTGACGACGTTCTCGCTCGGCGGGATCAGCGGGATCATGCTCGCGATGATCCCGTTCGACATCCATGTCAGCCAGACCTACTTCATCGTCGCCCACATCCACTACGTCCTCTACGGCGGTTCGCTGTTCACGATCTTCGCCGGCGTGTACTACTGGTTCCCGAAGATGACCGGTCGAATGTACGACGACCGGCTCGGCAAGCTCCACTTCTGGTCGACGTTCATCTTCTTCAACCTGACCTTCGGCCCGATGCACATCATCGGGATCGAGGGGATGCCAAGACGCGTCGCCGACTACGCCGCCAAGTACGCCGACTGGAACCTGATCATCTCGATCATGAGCTGGGGCCTCGGACTGAGCACGCTTTTCTTCATCTACAACATGGTTGCGAGCTGGCGGGGCGGACCGCGCGCCGTCGCCAACCCTTGGCGCGCGCTCACGCTCGAGTGGCAGGTGTCCTCGCCGCCGCCGATCTTCAACTTCGACACGCTGCCGACCGTCGTCGGAGGACCGTACGAATACGGCGTGCCCGGCGCGGTGCACGGCCTCTTCAAGTCGCCGGCCGAGGCCAAGCCGGCCGGCACGATCGCGACCTCGCCGACGCCGGAGTAAGGAGGAGCGATGCATACAGTCCTTGTCGTCGCCAACGAGACGCTAGGCGGGCGGTCGTTGATCGAGGCCGTGCGCAAGCGCAAGGAGCAGGGCGAGGTCCGCTTCGCCCTCTGCGTCCCGCGAACCCGCCCGAAGGCCGGGCTCGTGATCTACGACGACGCGGTCTTCGACGCGGCGCAGGCGCGCGTCGATCTCGCGATGGGATTCGTTCACGCCGAGGGCATGAACGCGGTCGGTGAGGTCGGAGACCCCGACCCTTACACGGCGACGATGGACGCGGTGCTCGAGTACCACCCGGACGAGATCATCATCTCGACCTTCCCCGAGACGCGCTCCGGCTGGCAGCGGCGCGACCTCGTCGAGCGCGTGCGCGAAGCCTCAGGGCTCCCGGTCGAGCACGTGGTCGCCGACCCCGACAGCGAGGGCCTGCCGTTCGACGTGACGCTCGCGGTCGCGAACCGCACCGCCACCGGCGACGAGCTCTTGGACGCGCTCAAGAAGAAGGCCGCGACGGACACCAAGGAAGGGGGGCGCCTGTTCGTCCTCGTCGTCCCGCAGGAGGGCGGCGACGGGGCCGCCACGCGGCGCGCGCGCACTCGGCTGAACCTGGTCGTCAACCGCCTGCGTAACGCCGGCCTGCTCGCGGCCGGCATGATCGGTGACCCCGATCCGTACAACGCGATCATGAACGCGCTCCAGTACTTCCGCGTCGACGACATCGTCATCTCGACCTTCGCCGAGACCAAGTCGGGCTGGCTCCGCGCCGACCTGATCGAACGCGTGAGCAGGGCGTCGCACAAGCCGGTCGAGCACGTAATCCACCGCGAGGCCGTTCCGGCCAACCGCTGAGAAAGGGTCCGATGGAAGCCGCCGCTGTCGCCCACGCCGATCACCACGGCCCGCCCGAGGCCAACCGATCGTCGCGGATCGAGGCCCCGATGCTCGGGATCCTGCTTTTCATCATCTCCGAGGTGATGATCTTCGGGGCTTTCTTCACCGCGTACTTCTTCATCCGGATCGTCAACCACGATCCCTGGCCGGCCCCCGGGACCACCCTGCCCGAAGCTGTCGCAGGCGTCAACACCTGCATCCTGGTCTCCTCATCGCTGACCATCCACTGGGCCCTCACGTCGATCAAGAACGGCAATCGCTTCGGGCTCAAGGCTGGAATGCTGTCGACTTTCCTGCTCGGGCTCACCTTCCTGTTCGTGCAGCTCAACGAGTACGTTCATATCGGCTTCTCGCCGCGTGACTCGGCCCAGGCGACGGTCTTCTACTCGCTCACCGGCCTCCACGGCGCCCACGTCTTCATCGGCCTGTGCATCCTGCTGGTGGTGTGTATCCGAGCGTTCCGCGGGCACTACTCGCCCGAGGAGCACCGTGGCGTCGAGGTCCCCGGCATCTACTGGCACTTCGTCGACATCATGTGGATCGTCGTCTACACGACGGTCTACGTCCTCTGAGCAAAGCGCGATGCTGAACCCGATCCGGTCCGAGGCGGAGGCGTTCCGCGCCGTGATCTACGTCCTGATCACGGCAGCCGTTGTCGTCGCGATCGTGCTGATCGTGCGAGCGCTGAGCTGACCCGTCACCATTAGCGGCGTGCCGCCGAGCTACGTCCCGCTCGCCGCTTTCGACCCGACCGAGACCGTCGGTCCGATCCTGCTCGCGATCGGCTACTGGGCTGTTTACGACCATCGTTGCCGCACGCTCGCGTCCGAGGGGCGGCCGGTGCCGACTTGGCGGAGGGCGTGCTTCGCGGCCGGGCTCGTGGCCTTCCTCGTCGCGCTCCTCCCACCGCTGGGACCGCTCAGCCAGCAGCTGCTCGTCGCGCACATGGCCGAGCACCTGTTGATCGGAGACATCTCCACGCTCCTGATCGTGCTCGGCCTGACCGGCCCACTGCTGATCCCGCTGCTGCGGATACGGGCGATCTCACGCCTGCGGGTCCTGACGCACCCGGTGGTCGCGATCGTCTGCTGGGCCGTCAACTTCTATGCCTGGCACCTGCCGGCCGCGTATCAGCTCGCGCTGCGCAACCAAGGGATCCACGCGATCGAGCACGCGACCTTCTTCGTGTTCGGAGCCTGCGTCTGGATGGCTCTGCTGGGCCCGCTGCCGAAGCCGGCCTGGTTCTCGAACGCCGCCCGGCTCGTCTACATCATCGCCGTGCGCCTGATCGGTACGGTGCTCGCCAACGTACTCATCTTCGGGGGAAGCGTCTTCTACCCCTACTACCTCCCGGGCGACGCGCGTTACCACATCAGCCCGCTCGGCGACCAGGTCTACGCCGGCGCATTGATGATGTTCGAGGAGAGCGTTCTCACGATCTTCCTGTTCGCCTGGCTGTTCATGAAGGTCGCCCGTGAGACCGAGGAGCGACAGGCGCTGCTCGACTACGCGGGGACGCACGGCATCGCCCTCAGCGAGCAGCGGGCGGCACGAGCCGTCTCCGCCGGGCGCAGCGAAGAGCTATGGGAGCGACTTCACCTGCCCGAGGCCGGAGCGGACACGACGCGCGCCGCAGTTCCCCGCGAATAGCGAGCGACGCCGTCGCTTCGAGCGCGCTACTTCGCGGCCGTGGACAGGAAGTTCACGAGCGCGGTGATCTCGTTCGGCTTCAGCCGCGTGCCGAAGTTCGACGGCATGACCCCGGACGGGTAGCCGGATGGGAGGTAGGCGTACGGATCGACGATCGCCTTCTGGATGCACCCCTTCAGCGTCGCGCCGCGGATCTTCTGCGAGGCCGGAAGGGCGCAGTCAGCCTTCAGCCTGGTGTCGAGGTTCGGACCGATCGTCCCGGTCGTGGCCGCGGCGGCGAGCGTGTGGCAGGAGCCGCAGCCGCCGGGGCCGGTGAAGACCGACTTGCCCGCGGCCGGGGTAGTGCCGGTGACCGCGCCGGCATTGGCGAGCGCGCCGGTGTCCTGGCCGGGCTCGGCCGCCACCTCGGCGACGTAGGCGGCGACGTCCTCGGCCGCTTGGCCGTGGTACAGCATCGGCGGCATCACGCCCTGGGTATTCGGGAACTCGATCTGGAAGTCGACCAGACCCTGGATCTCGCTATCGCTGAAATTGTCGTGCCGGTCCTCGGCGAACGCGTAGTCCAGGTTCGGCCCGACGGTGCCGGTTGTGCCCGCATGCGTGAGTGTGTGGCAGGACCCGCACTTCGATACGAACAGCTCCTTGCCTTGCACCACGTTCCCGGTCTGGTGCTTGAGCGAGCAGCCTGCGAGGCCGACGACCAAGAGCGCTGCCGGCACGAGCGCTGTCAGGTTCCTGAGGGTTCTTGCTACACGGTGGACCATGTCGCGACCGGCGGCACTCTATCCCAGGGAGAGGCGGTGATGTCGCGGCGGGCGCGGGTTGCCACACCTGGGAAGGATGGCGTCGCGGTCCGCTGGTAGCATCAAAGCGGTGAGGGATAAGCAGAAGTACCGGCTGCGGACGCCCTCGACGGGCCGCGAAGTGGTGATCGAGGCCGAGCCCGAGCGGACTTACGTCGACCGCGAGACCGCCGAGCCGATGGAAGTCGTGGCGATGCTGCTGCCGCTCGCCCCCACGCCTTCTGAGCTCCCCTGGGCAGTCGAGAACGTCCGTTTCTGTAATTGGTGCGACCAGCTCGCCCAGAAGGATCTGAACGATTGCCCGCACTGCGGGCGTCGGATGGATCCCCTCGGTGCCTGAGCTCCCAGCAGTGTCGCTGCGCCGCACCGGTCTCACGAGCGCCTTCGCCGCCTTCTCGGCCGGCGTGGCGCTGGCCGCCGGCGTCTCCGCGTGCGGCGGCGGCGGCTCGCCGCAAGCGGACACCTCAGGCGCCCCGACCCTCCCGATCCCGACAAACAGCGCGCCGCCGACCGTCGCGGCGTCGAACCCGAAAACCAAG